>Ga0209935_1002555_pt1 | contig 21781 bp, 16 predicted proteins | sample ThiBio_1000_plan_2_FD_183958 | JGI IMG/M metagenome (GOLD analysis project Ga0209935, IMG submission 183958) | Wastewater bioreactor microbial communities from Cape Town, South Africa - Thiocy_cont_1000_plan (SPAdes) | ecosystem: Engineered > Bioreactor > Thiocyanate-remediating >...
AACCAAATTTGTAATTCTTTTGTTAATTCAAAACATTTCTCTGAAATTATCGTTAAACTTGTTCTTGTTAATTGATTTGTTGAACTAGTTAACTGAACAAGTGAGAGAGATTGTAATTTCAAACTATTCGCAGATGTTATTGGAAAATCAATTAAAGATTTGATTAAATCTTCTCGAAGATTTGCTTGTTCATTGATTTCTTTTAGAAATTCTAATCGAGCAGATTGATTTGTTGATTTCTCCTTCTCAATACTAATTCGACTCAATAATGAAGAAACCGAAATAGTTGACAATGGAATTCCATTTGAAATGGCTTTGTCCATCATCTCACTTTCTTTTTCATTAAATTCTTCAGTAATTAAACTTATTATTTGACTAATTTCATTTTGATTTAGATTTGAAGATAATAAATGAGAAAATGGTTGTTTAGTAACAACAACTGAAGAAAGATTGAATCGAGTAATTCCATCTAAATAATCACGAATTTCAACGAAAAGATCGAGAGAATTTCCGAATGGTAATCGAACTTCAAATGATGAAATCGGAGAAAAAGCAATGATTTGTTTGGTTCGAGTGAATAACGAATATTCTTTGATATTTTCTTTGATTTTCCAATCTGAACAAGTGATATTGAATAGAGTGTTTGTTGTTCCATTTCGAGGATTGATTTCACAAGAACCATTTACTGGAGGAGGATTGATTTCGAAATTCAATGCACTTGAACTATTTATTCGTTCGAATTGATAAATAACTTCGAATTTCCAATGAGTTTCATTTCGAAAATGAATCAAACAAGTGAAATTAGTCGTATTTCGACCGAAAAACCAAATATTTTCAAAATTCTCCATTCGCTCAAATAAAATCCATTTAGTAAAGTTTTGTGTTGAATTTATTCGACCGAAATAAATATTCCAAATGAGTTTTTTCTCTTTCGGACATTCGTTGACACAAAAGGAAAATAAAGCGATTTGAGTTGTTGGATTTACTTTTTGAAATTCGACATTTGGAGAACAAAGAGATTTTATCACGCATCTTCAAAATACAAAAAATATTCGACTTTTTCAATTTCAAAAAATTACCCAATGGCAATCATTGGCCGAGTTGAATCTTGAACTTGAACAATAACATAACCTGTCGCTTGAAGAGAAATATTTCGACGATTTGACATTTGAACAACAAATTGATAGTCGAAAGTCTTTTTAAGAACATTGGCAAAGATTGTTAATGAAGATTGATTTCCTTTGTATTCAAATTGAGTTAAATTGAAAAAAACATTGATTTTAACTAATGATTCGACTGGAGGATAAAATCGACAAAAATATTCGTATTTCCAATCCGAAGAATTAAATTCAAATCCATCGGGATCTTTTGAATAATTTCCTGGATTTAAAATTAAATTCTGTTGATCACCACTGGTGACAACTGATGTTCCCAATGGAACGAGATTTGCTGTTACACCTGATGGACTGATTTCAATATAAACTGATGAACTATTTGTTAAATTTGGATTGTCTTCAATTGTTACTCTTAATTCTAATTGATAAATTCCATATTGAAGAGTATTTGATGGAATATACAATTCACTTCGACTTGTTACGATCTTTTTATCAAATTCAATTTCTGAAAAATTCTTATTTGTCGAGTTTTTAATTGACCAGTTTTGAATTGTTGATAAAGTTTTGTTACAATTGAATTTTATTGTCGATAAAATATAAAAATCCTGACTTCGACGATATTGATATGCCTGTGTTCGGGGATTTGATTGAGGAATTAAGTTTATTATTATAGAATTACAATCTGATCGATTTTTAACTTCCATCAATGTTGTTGTTGTTGTACTTTCCGTAATAGTTTCTGAAAAATCAATGGAATTCGATTGATGTTTCTTTTTTTTTAAAATAATTCAATTCACCTGTTGTTATTGTTGGTTCACTTGTTGATGGAACTTCGAGGAAAACAGTTTCTATTTCAAATCAAAAGAAAAACAAAACTTACTGCAGACTTGGTTTTTCACGATTTTTTGTACTCGATGATTATCTCGATCGATGACATAAATATTTCCATAACTATCAAATGACATAGCAACAGGAACAGATAATTTATCGTTTGTTGAACCTTGACCAGAACATCCAAAAATACAACGAAAACCATTTTCATCTGAACCAATTATTCGATGATTATCTTTATCGACAATAAAAAGATGTTGATCACCATCGAGAATAATTCCTGTTGGATATTTAAGTTCGATTGTTAGTTTTGATGATCCTTTTCCTGCAACAGTTATTCCATTTCGTTGATTCAATCGAAATAATTGAATTCGATGATTTCTATAATCTGCAACATATAAATCTAAATTAATATCAACGAATATTCCATGAGGAGCATGGAGCATATCCGATTGAAATCCTGCAACACCTGTTCCAGCAACGATTGTTGTTGTGCCATTTGACCATTTTTTATCAACTCGATGATTATTCAACAGTGAACAATATAAATTCTCATAAATATCAACGAAAAGACCGTAACATGCTGATGTAACATTCATAACCGATATCCATGTTTCATTTTCTCGAATCCATTTATCGACACGACGCTTATTTCCATTAACAACATAAATATCACCATTCGTTGTAACAAATAGTGATAATGGATCAGATAAACTACTCGAAATAGTTTTTGTCGAATTAAGATGATTTTCATTTTGCCACATATGAATTTGGCCAGTTTCTCGATTGGGTATGTAAATTGAATTGTTTGAATTGATAAAGATACCATACGGGTTTGCGCTCACAAAACTTTGATTGGCAAAAGTCGTTGCATTTAAATTCCATGTTGTGTTTAAACAAAATCTTGGTTGATTATATGAAAGTGTCAAAACTACGAAGTAAATGAAAAGTTTTTCATGATATGAGAAAAGTAGTAGTGGACTAACGGAACTATCAATAGGGAAATTGTTCGATTTCTAGCAGAAATGGTGAAATATTTAAGACTATGATCGTGCGATCAGAGAACGAGAAAGAAAAATGGATGAAGTGTTTCTCGTTGAATTTTAACAATTTCTACTGGGATAAATCGTTGATTTCTCATTGAAAAACGATTTGCATTTCTTAAAGAGTAACGAGTTAATGGAGAATTTGATTTTGCGACAAATTCGAAAATCAGAGAAATTTTAACAAATTTAATTGATTTCTAAATCAATCGAATAAATTACGAACGATAGCTTTTATTTTTGATTCTCACTGAATTCATTTGTTCGTAACGATTCTACAATTCAAATCTTTAATCAACAAGAACATATCGTTCACCATCTTAAAAGACTATTACCATTTAGTCATACGCAACAATCAACCTTAACTTGAAAGTAAAACTAAAGTCAGAAATCTTGTCCTCAAGGTGTTAAAATGAAAATTAAAAACATAGAGCCATCGACACTGCAAGCATCACACTTTTCTGTAACACTGAAATTTTTTTTTACAATTTATTGATTTCCCTTTAATTGATTTTTCTACAAATTTATATTCACCTTCATATGACAGTAACCAGATTTCCTTTGGCATGGAATAAACGATTCATTTCTCTCTTCTTATCTACGATCTCTGATTAACATGGATCGATTTCTCTGTTAAATCGAGAGAAAACTCATGCGAAACAATGATTAGTCAAAAGTAGAAAATGAGAATTTGGATGTTGATTTCGAGAAAATCGAACAATTTTCATACTTACGATCAGATTTCTTTGATAAAGAGATCTTTTGTATTCGATGATTATATCGATCGGTGACATAAATATTTCCATAGCTATCGAATGACATAGTATGAGGATAAGTTAATTTATCGTTTGTTGAACCGTAACCAGAACATCCAAAAATACAACGAAAACCATTTTCATCTGAACCAATTATTCGATGATTTCCTTGATCAACAATAAAAAGATATTGATCACCATCGAGAACAATCCCTGTTGGATAAATAAGTTTGATTGTTAGTTTTGTTGATCCATTTCCTGCGACAGTTATTCCATTTCGTTGATTCAATCGAAATAATTGAATTCGATGATTGTCACAATCGGCAACATATAAATCTAAATTAATATCAACGAATATTCCCCAAGGATAATAAAGCATATCCGATTGAGATCCTCGAACACCTGTTCCAGCAATGATTGTTGTTATGCCATTTGACCATTTTTTATCAACTCGATGATTATGATACATTGAACAATATAAGCTCTCATAAATATCAACGAAAAGACCGAAACAATATGATGTAACATTCATAACCGATATCCATCCTTCATTTTCTCGAATCCATTTATCCACACGACTATTGTTATATCCATTATCAACGTAAATATCACCATTCGTTGTGACAAATAATGATAATGGTTCTAATAAATTACCCTCGACAGTTTTTGTTGGATTAAGATGATTTTCATTTAGCCAAATAAGAATTTGACCAGTGTTTTTATTGAGTATGTAAATTGAATTGTTTGAATTGACAAAGATACCACGCGGAGATGTGCCCACAAAACTTTCATTGACAAAAGTCGTTGCATTTAAATTCCAAGTTGCATTGATTCGAAATCTCGGTTGATTAAATGAGAAAGTTGTACTAGTCAAATATTGTTGTTGATAGATGAACAAACCAATACAAATCCGAAGAAACATTTGAATTGCAAAGATTTGTTTTTATCTGTCTGTTGATTTCAACTGTCGACATGTTTTTTAAAAGAATTTGCCGGTTTTGTCAATAAGAAGATAAGTCACGTCATTAAATATTATCGATCAACAAATGTTTCTTCTATCTAAATTTTCATGATTTTACAAGTTTAATTTCTTGAGACTTTGAATTGACAGATATTGGATAAACTAAGTAAATTACTTACGACTTTTGATTAGTATATGTACTGTTAGTCAAAAAATTGACTTTAAAAAGTGGTTATAATTGTCATCGTTATTTGTAAATGAGTTCTACTATTAAATATCCAAATCGTTATGTACTAGTTGTTGGATTTTGGTAAAATCTACATATGAAATAATTTGTTTCGTAATTGATTTGGATTGTTGATTGATTACTGTCGATATTAATATATTTCATTTGTTTTTAAATTCTCTCAAATACAAATCTAACGAATTTTAAATGAATGAATTGATAGAATGAGTGGTGGAATGTGAGACGAAATGGAGAAGTAGCGAACTGCCACTCTCGATATAAGATGTTTATTCGGCTATTTCATGTTTCCAAATCGTGTTCATATACAAGATGAAACACGTACTTTATACATGGTCGCACAAGAGAGAGGGTGTTGAGGGTGTTGAGGGAGATAAATTCGAATATAAAATCTGCTTTGACTTTGAATTCTTGGTTGAAATGAGAATTTGTCCGTTGTCATGGTTGAAAGTGTAAATAGAGTTAGTGGGATTGAAATGTAAATCGATATGACTGTGATTAGCAAATGTTGTTGTTGTTCGAGCTCAAGAAGAATTCGAACAGAAAATTGGTTGATTAGAGGAAACTAGGAATTGAGTTTGAATCGGAGAGAAAAACAGAACAAAATCCAGTAGATAAACATTTCGTGACTTTTATTGAAAAATAAAATGTTTGAGTTTGATGAATTTGATTTGTCTATTATTTGAACACGTCGAATAATCTATTTGAAATATTTATGTAATTAAACAGTTGATTAGACATTTTCTCAAGAATATCCATCGACAATTATTTTGATTAATCAGAGATTGACAAAAATATCATTTTTATTTGTAACTGTTTCTCTCTACAGAACCTTTTCTTTTCCTAATCAAATCAGCAATTCAAATTTAGAAAAACTAAATGTGATTAGTTATTATCCTTAACTTAACTTGCTGGTTTAGTTTTTTTACTGAAAATTTAGTGTTTTTTTTTAATTAAACATAGGCACATTAGTGCGCTGATAATGATATTGGATAATTATGGAAAATTAATAACCTATCAAAATACAGATATTTTTGAATTAAATTTAAAAAAAAGCATGTGAACGTGAATCGAGAAGAAACATATTCCTTGACGTTATAACACTGTTTCACAATTATTAACTTCTTTTTCTCAACAATTTAATAAAATAAATCAACAAAATATTGATAAAGCTGTTTCGAATGAAGTCCCTATTTCAACAATTTCGATTTCATCTTTAACAACTCTAAATCAACCAACGAACTCAATTAACTCGAAACACGATTTCAATAGCAGCTGATCGATGTTTTCGATTAACTTTAGCTTTACAATCGATTTCGATGAAAATTTCTCAAGAAGATGCAGAAACTTGTGCTTTGAATCTTTTATCAGCTGTCAACGGTCCTTTACAACAAAGAACGACGATTTTAGATTTAGATTCTCAGAGAGCAACAGAATTTTCTCAAGATTATGAAACAGATTTCGAATCTGAATGGATGAAAATAAATCTTTATCAACAAAAAGAATTAGCAAATCAAGTCAAGGAAATGATCTCTCGATTAAATTCGATTTTCAATACTTCTGAAGTTTTGATGAGTTTACAAAGTGAAATAATTGAATTTCTTTCGCCATTGTAAACGAAAAAGTATTTAAAAAGAACTTTTAATTAATTTACATATTAATTAAGTAGAAAAAATGAACTTTTCAAACTTAATATCACTTTTTCAAATAATATTTTTTAATTTTCCAACTTTCATAATTACTATTAATTACTTTGTCGAACAAACAGTTTTTATAATTAATTTTTGTCACTATTTCAATTACTTCAAAGTAATTTCATTCCATGAAGTCGATGAAATTTATTTTTTTCAATTTAAAAAGGTACTTTTTATTAATTATGAAAAATTCATAGGTTGAAAACGAAATTTGAATTACTATAGAAATGAATTGTTTTCTGAGACAGTTATAGTCATAGGAATTCATTTTAAGTACTTGTTTAATTACTTTAAAGTAATTTCGTTCCATGAAGTCGATGAAATTTATTTTCTTTCTTCAAAAAGTAATTTATATTAATTCGCTCAAAATATCAAGGTTAGCCAACAAAATTAAACAGACCAAAGAATTAATTTTTACTTTTTAAGTATACTTAAAGTAACTTAATAAGTTCCACTTAGAATTAATTTCATCACTAGTGAAACAACTTTTAAAAGTACTTTATAGTAACTTTTTTTATTCTAAATTTTTACACGGGTTCGAATCGAACTTTTGAATTCATCAGTTGATTATTTCTTAATTTATAAATTCGATTAAATCAAATCGATGGTAGGTGTGCCAATAATGATATTCGATCAATAACGTGACATTGATTATCAAAAATAAATAATCTGTCAAAATACAAATGTTTGTGAAGAAAAACAAGAAGACAACCGTATGTGACGAAATAGAAATATATACAATGATAAAGATTATGGGATTGATGAGGAACTATGATAATCTTTTCACATTTATATGTTCTCATATATTCTTACTCAATAAAAAGATAGTGTTTAGCTACCCAGCAGTTACCGAGATTTATTTAAAAATCTCTGTGTGTTTAGAAATAAATCCCTGGTATCTCCTTCCTGTCGATGTCATCATCCACGCATTGTCGCCTGTATCGTTTAGATTGATGTTACTCAAATGAAATCAATTATACTAAGTCGATTCTACGTAATTATATGGTGGGAAAAAAACGTTCTGTTATATGCGTAGTGAACTGGGACGAGAAAATTTGCTCAATCATTGAAAATCAAGGACATCATTTGAATGTAATTAATAGAATTGAGCGAAAAAGAAAACGGTTTGTGAGGTGAAACAGTTCGAGTTTCTATCTTTTCGGTTATTGACTTTGGTAAGTACGTCATTTACGAAGAGAGTCAATTAGTTTACACGAGTATAGAATCGATACTCGATTCTTTTAGAATAAACAGTAATGCACGCAACTAGAGCTTCGATTCGAATCATTCGTAGTGTACGCTTGACAATACAACTAAAAACATCAAACAAATCAATTATCAATAAAATATTCAACGACTTTGCCACGCGAACAGTCTTAACTATTCTTGTTTCTTTTTTAGATCTAAATATTATCGTGACTTATTGATCACATTGATTAATTCTTGAGTTGATTTTATTTCCTATTTCATTTCTTTAATAAGTGTTGGTACAAGTACCAAATCACTATGACTTTGCATTTGAAATTTCTTGAAGTCTAGAAGCCTTTTACGTAGCTACATCCCAAATATATTTTCTTTACTTATACAAGCGAATATTCTTGATTGTTTTTACTCAGAAATGAAAGAATAAAGAATGATTTGCGAAGACAAAATGCACGTGTTCTTTTCTTTAAATAAAGTTGCAATTCGGCGAAATATGAAGAAAAAATTTATGCTTTTACGTTCTTGCATCAGCTTATGTTACCAAGACAACCTAAACAAAAACACTACGAAGAAAACGAAACAAACTGTGTGTTTCATACAAACAGAGTTGTTGGTCAAAATCGAACATTTATAACCATGGCTGGTGTAAACAGTAAATCGTTACAAATATCTAATGATAATCTTGAAACATTTTCAATCTTTTGGCTTGATGAACAAGTTAATACAACCGAAGATAATCGAAATACTCAATTAAAACTAAGAGAAATTATTAATCATTTGAAAACATTCGATGATCAAAATCAATGTCTTCAGCGAATTCTTTCGCTTTCAACACAAGATCGATTGGTTCTTATAGTGAGTGGTCGATGTGGTCGACAATTAGTTCCTCAAATACATCATCTTAGACAAGTTTCATCGATTTATGTCTATTGTATGGATAAGAAAGCCAATGAACTATGGGCAAAAGATTTTATTAAGATTAAAAGTGTTATTGTTCAATTGAAAGATCTTCTTTATGTTATTAAACAAGATCAAAAAGGTCGAGTTAAAATCGAAGAACCATTATCTATAAATATATTTAAGACAGGTACCAACAAAGCAGACCAATCGACTACTGGATTAAATGGTAATTTTATTCATTCTCTTCTCTTCATCGATGTTCTTATTCGAATGAAATCGATCGAAAGTGATAAACAACAATTGATTCAATTATGTAAAAAAGAATATGAAAACAATCAGAAGGAATTAATACTCGTTCGCGAATTTGAAAAGGACTATCGATCAGATAAAGCACTTTGGTGGTATACTCGTGATTCATTTCTTTATCGAATGTTGAATAAAGCTTTACGAATACAAAATATAGATCTTTTATTTTTACTTCGCTTTTTTATTCGTGATATTTATCAACAATTAAAACTATATCAACAACGATCACCCATTTGTGTCTATCGTGGTCAAGTTATGTCGATTGATGAACTCAATACTCTTCGACATTCGATTGATAATCTCATTTCGATAAATTCCTTCTTTTCAACGAGCACTAATCCTGATAAAGCATTAGGTTTCTTGAATCGTGGTAAAATTACAAATGATTTATGTCGTATACTATTTGTTATTGATGCCGATCCTCGAGTAGTAAAATCAAAACCATTTGCTGATATTAGTTCGTTAAGCTATTATAGTACTGAATGTGAAGTTTTATTTATGATTGGATCTATTTTTCGATTGATTAAAATTGAAGAAACGAAAGATAAAGACATCGTAACGATTTATATGGAATTATGTGGCGATGATGAACATGATTTGAAGGAATTATTCGACCATATGAAAAAGGAATATGGTGGTGGAAATGAAGAAATTAATCTTCGTTCGTTTGGTAAAGTTTTGTATCGAATGGGTAAATATGATTTAGCCGAGAAGATTTATCATCGATTATTAGCAGAGTTACCATCAAACGATCCTTCGCTTGGTGATTTATATTGGAATCTTGGCGTAGTGACTCTTGATAAAGCTGTCTATGACTCTAGTCTTGAATGGTTTCAAAAATCACTGGTGATTCATGAAAAAAAGGGATCATCTAATTATCGAAACATTGGTAATTTATATAATTGGATAGGTAATGTTTATGCTGACAAGTGTGAGTTAGAGAGAGCATTAGAAAATTATAATAAAGCGATAGAATTATATCGAAATGCAAATGATGAAGATAATCCAAATATGGCTGGTTTCTACAATAACATTGCTAATGTATATTATGACCAGAAAAAATACGCAGAAGCATTAGATTTTTACAAGAAATCATTAGCTATTAGGAAACAACATTTACCTCCCAATCATCCAGATATTGCTGCTTCTCACAATAATATTGGTGGTGTTTATTCTGATCTGAATAAATATGATCTTGCAATGGAACATTATCAACAGTCAATTCAAATATATTTAAAATCACTTCCTGGCGATCATCCAAATATTGCGAGGAGTTATAGAAATATTGCCTTGGTACATGAAGAAAAACGTGAATGGAAACAAGCATTAGAACTATTTGAAAAGGCATTGAATATCTATCAACATGCATTCTCTTCACAACATCCAGATGTACTGAAAGTCCAAGCAGACATTGAACGTGTATCTGCTAACTTGAAATAATATTTATTTGTGTTATGAAACAAAATTTAGAAAGGTAAAGCATTATTAATCAGTATGCCTGACAGAAAAGAAAAAAATAATTGTTGTCTCATTCTTGTAAATTCGAAGTTCTATTGAGCATGCGAAAATGACCAGTTAAAGTGAAAAGATTACAACCATTGGATATTAAAATCGAACTCAACGATTGTTTTTCTTTTCTTTCTGAATAAAAAATTCGTTTATTGAAAAAGTCGTTGAAGAGCTCTTTTAAAATTGATCTCTTTCGGATGTTTCTTAATAAAACACGAAATGAGAAACTCTTTCCATTCTTGGTTTCAATATTGATCATATTGAAATCTGAGCCAACAACAGGTCGAATCGAACGACTATCATATCCACTAATTCGATGTATTTCGATTCAATTTTTGTTACCGTATATATCAGTGAAACAACACAACGTCTCCGAATTCACAAATGGACATTGAATACAAAATAGGATTTCGGTCGTTGCGTACCCAGATGAAAGATGCTATAGTTTTTTTTTTGACCTTAGTGAAACTATTGACTTTTCTGTTAGAATCGAACATAAAGTTATGTTAAAACCGTTGACAGTAGTTGCTGGTACAGGTTGTAATGGAAATACAACGACTACATTCAAGTATCTTCTCAGATTATTCGTTGATAATATTCAATTGTTTAGAAGATCTGCATAGAAATAGTATGACTGAAGAACTTTCATTGGTTTTGATAAATGTCGAGAAGAGAAATATAAAGAATGACCAAAAAACTACCGATCGGACTGTTGGAATTTTGTCATCGATGATTTTGAATGAATGGAGATAAATTCTATTTCAATTCTTTGAATCTCTCAACTACTGAGTTGATCTGAACAGATAATAGAATTCATTAAATCTTTTCATTTCGATTTCGATCTAATTTCAGCAATTATTACATACGTAGAAAATCATGAAACTACAACCTTCAAAAAGTAACAAACACTATTCTATACAAAGTGAAATTATGCAAAAAATCTCGGAAAAAAACAAAAATGCTTTAGGTGATTTTTCACGCTGAAAAAGATGAAAAGATTTTCGAAAAAAAGAAAAGTACTACTGGATTATTTTCTTGTTAATATTCGATGAATAACTTTAAAATACCAATCGTTTACAAGCACTTAGCCCATATGAAAGATACCACGTTTAAAGATGGCCTCACCATTTGTTAGCGATACATTCGTATACGTATCCTATCGCTATACGTCTTTCTTCTTCTCATCTCTCATTTGCTTGTATTTCTTTTCTATCGAAAGAATGTTATCTGATATAACATTCTTTCTCTTCTTCGTTTTTGTTCTTTTTAGTGGATCAGTTGTTATTCGTTTTTCTTTGATCAGGCAATACATATACATTCTCAGTGCAGTCTCTCATACTCATCTTCATCAGATCCTTTGATAACAATTCTTACAATCTTTCTCGTCAACAGTACCCAATCATATTCAACAACGTGCAAAATACGAACAAAAACTACTTCAATCCATTCAATCAAAATTAACCTACGATGATTTAATTCTACGTCGTACAGCCGATGATTTCAATACGTTCTATTTAGAAAATTATAACAATTTCAATCGATTATGTCAAAATCAAATGGAATCAAGTACTTACTTCGAATTGGTTACATCTCTCGATGTCGATAATCCCAATGCTGAACAACAGTATCTTACTGAACTCATCGTATCCATGGATACTTTCTTACAAGGTCTACAACAAAGGAAAGAACTTCACATGGAATATTTTATTAAATTACAATTGGCCAAGAAAACAAATCTTCAATTACCTTATTTATACTTCTTACCTGTAACTCATCAGGTCGTATTCTCATTTGTCATCTATATTTCGAATTCTTTTCATTTCTATTTTAGAATGGTCATGTAACAGTTCAAGCACGATTATCATCTTGTAAAAATTCACCGGTTCGAACAATAACATCATTTCTCGATCGTCTACTACGAACATTATATGAAAATTCACGTCGAGCAACTGTTCTACATAATGGCTATGATTTCATACAAAAACTGGACTTCTACTGTCAACAAGCAAATTGTCTTATGGCAAATACCAAATTTGTTACATTCGAATTGTACAACATCTATACACGTGTTTCCCATCTCGATCTATTGAATGCTTTAAATGATTTTCTCTATCACGAACTACCTGGCAATCGTTATAAATGGTTATCAATCGATACTATTATACAATTAGTTCGATTTGCATTAAAACATCATCTATTCAAATATAATGGCAAGATCTATCGATATGTCAAAGGCAGTCCATTGAATTACACATTTACACAATTATTATTCGATATCTATATACAACAATGGCAAAATATTCTCGTACGATATGTACGTTCAACAAATCAATTCTATGGTCGATATTATCATCGTGGTATTTTCACTTGGAACAAATCGAGTGAAGATTTAGCCAAGTGTATCAAAGAATTAAATGAACAAAATGCCGATGTTCCATTGACAATATCAAGTGGAATGACAGCCCGTTTCCTGAATGCATACATTGAAAATAGAAATGGCATATTGTACACACGTGTCTATCGAGATATTACCGCCGATCAACAACCATTTTTACTGCCATATTCAGCTGAACATGCAAGAAAACTTCATCGCCAATGGTTTCGATACAGTTTAGCACGAGCTATTGAATATTGTCCATCATTTGCCGATTTTCAAGAAGAATATCTTCATCTTGAATTAAGTTTTCTCGCCAATGGTTATTCACTCGATTTTATCAAATATCTTTCGAGTCAATTCATGAAACGTTTCAATCCACAACAACGTCAAGTCATTTCCATACGCAATTCAACGAATTACAAGTCACTTCGTCAATATGTCTTTCGATATTTCAATAAGCAAATGGCTGATACACAACGAGAACAACAACTGCAAAAATTACTCACTCTACCATATTCAATTTCATTCTATTATCTATTCGATTGGGGTAATCGTATTGAATTCAATCGAAAATTCTTCGAACTTTGGTCAACAATTGTCAAGAACGATCCACAATTTGCTCAATACGATTTTCAATTATTTCTTCGAAGCAAACATTGCTTTTCATTGCATGCTCTTTTCGTTCGATATCTCCAATAGAACATACGCTTATTTATTTATTTTTTAATCAGTTTTTCTCTTTTCAAGCATGTCACTTTCATTTATTTATCCATTTTAGATTATTTTTCATTCAACAATGTCATCACAACAACATACAGATGCTGATTCTACTATTATGGCTCTCGATGCACAACTCGATGATGTCATCGATGAATTATACAACAACGATCAACAAACGGGTCGATTCATTTCTACAACACAAGGTCATTTACCACCAATGGAATTATTTGGTAGTGCAACAACAACAACAACAAGAAATACTACTCTATCACTACCAGCAACACCTGCAACAGCACGCCGACAAATACGACCTACTGCTGCTGTTGCTGCTACTGTTACATCACCAATTTCTCGCCGCCTAGCAGCTTATGCAACTGGCTATGAAAATCCAATAATAATGCGACGTCCTGTTCATGAAAGATATCGTTACAAAACATACAATTCAAATAATTTTGTACGTATCGTATTTCTGCCTCAATTTCCACCAACCGATCTTACTATACAACATGTACGAACAGCAACAACTATGGCAACTAAACAGGGTCATTTACTTCTTTCGAACATACCAAGTAACATCTTATAACTAATAATTGTTTATCTCTTTCTCTCTCTCTCTCTCTCTCTCTCTCTCTTTAGTTGATTTATTGGATGCTGAACAATATGCTCGTGTACGTAATGGGACTTATCCAACATTATTCAAATTGGAAAAGAATCAAATTAGTGCAAATCCAAAAGATTCATTTTTATTAACCTTCTATCAAGATCTATTCAGTCAATTGAAACAACGATTAAAAGTCGACATCGCGATCTTGGATTTCAATCTTGTTCGATTACGTCAATGTATCGAACAAGTCGTAGCTCATTATCATCTCAAGCAAACAATGCTCAATTTAGATGAATTACCAACTGCTCTCGAATTCTTCTTGCAAATCGATGGTCAGTAGATTTCATATCCTCAAATTGTTATTCTTACTTTTCATTTATTTTTGATGAATTTCTAGTCGATATGTTCTTCTTGAAAACATGTTCATTTAATGGCGTCAAACCACGTTTATTCGAACAACATTACTACGAAGGTCTATTCTGTCTTGGTACACCAACAGCACGTTTTTCCATCGTACCATGCGATCGATCAGCATGTGATTGTTGTCATTCACCATGTCCACGTCAACAAGATACACCAGCTATTTCATTTGGAATTCCTCATATTCATCGGTTCGTTAATAAATATGAAGCTATTCTTAATTGTCCAGCAGTATGTATATATATATATATTCCGTTCAATTTGATTCAATTTTGATTTTTAGACATGTCAAAGTACAAATTGCATCTATGTTCTAACATGTCCATGTGGACAATTTGATTTTGTTGGCGAATCAAAAGGTTCATTTGCAGAAACATTATCTGGTCAGTTTGAAAACGAAATCCATATATTTAAATATTTATCTACCTGTTTTGATGATATATTTAGCTCATCGAGAAGAAGGCAATCGAATCATTCGAGAATTTCTTATTGGCGAACGAAATGTCGAACTCACAACACAGGGCGTCAAATCGGACAAGTAACATCTATATTCATAATAGAGATATTGTTCCAAAAAATGATTATTTAGAAACAAATCGAACGATCAATCATGGCTCTATCAACATTCAACTCGATGTTCAGCTGCATTACAAATCTTCTTGGATCAAAATCCTGAATATTGGTGTTTTGTTCCAATGAAAATTGACGAACAACAATATGCCGATCAAAGTTCAATTGTTCGTGGCTATTTAGCACGACAACCACCTCCTCATCGAACATTACCATCACCATCTGATTTTGCTTTGCTCACGACATGGAGTCGTAAAGATGCCGATGTTCGTCTACTCGTAGGAAACGTACCTGAACCACCATCTGGCTGTGGCTACAGTTTCACATCGTATCAACGTCAACAACAAGCAAATTTCTTCAAATGGGTTCAAGATCGAAACGTACCGATGTACAATATCGATTTATACAATGCTGATATCATTGCCATTCGTATGTTTATATTTCGTAGATATATTCTCATTCTCATCCTCGTCATCTTTGTTCTTCATTTTCCTAGTGCCTGATAATGTTTCAAAATTATTTCGTAAATTAATTGAATCACTTTTGATTACACATGCCGAATGTAAACTCAATCAAACAGGTCGTCTTACCGATACAAATTCATCGAATATCAATCCGAATCAAGCATTAGAACAAGTCTGGTGTGCCAATCTTACACGTCATCATCATCATCATACATCTGCTTAATTTCTCTTTTCATTTTTTTTTTTTTATTTTATTTTATATTTAATCTCTCGAATTCATTCATTTAATATGCATGTTTGCTTTTAGATTATAATTCTAATTCAATACACAATTATGCTCACTCGTGAGAGTTTAGGTCTTCCTGATCGAAATAAACTTTGGAGTACGAATAATCGCGATAGCAGCAGTAGTGATGACGATGACAAAGATCAAGATAATAAAATGGAACTACAAAACAGCATTGATATTATCGATTTAACAACTTCAGATTATGTTCCACATACATTACGACGACCAGATAATCCACGACATTCGATCTTACCTGCTTTTCCAACATCGATCAAAGATAAACATCCACCGGCATTACTACTAGCTAATGTACCATGTAAGGACTTTTTTATTCATAGACACACAATTGAAGGATCGATATTTTAGGCAATAAACTCGATTCAACTCAACGTATTCGTCGTCAACGAGGTCACTATCCATTGATCTACTCAATTGATAAAAATAAATCGGATATTCCATCTTATTTTCGTGATCATTATCATTCATTTATACAGTCATTGGTTCGACAATTTCGCATCGATGAATCGATTATTGATTACAATTTATATCGTTTTTCGGAATGTTTTAAATTATTTGCCAATGATTTAATTCGTCAACATCATCAAGCTGCTGATTATTTTCAACTCGATGATCAACAAAAACGATATGCTTTCGAATTCTATCTACAGATCGACGGTAAATATGAATTATTTATAATAAATAATTAATTCTCGAATATATGTCTCTTTCTAGTCGATCTATTCTTTATGAAAACATGTTCTTTTCGTCAAGCCAAACCACGTTCAACTCATGAAAGTCTCTTCTGCGTCAATGAACCATATTCAAAATATTGTTTTACGGCATGTAACAATTGTCGACTGTGTTGTCTACGTTACAATCCAAGTTGTCGTGAAACATCAGGACCAGCTATTCAATTTGACTGTCCGAATGGTTTCACTTTTAAAAATGGATACAAGACCTTACTCAATTGTCCAGCCAATTGTAATACAAATAATATTATTTATGTTTTAAAATGTCCATGCAATCAATTCGAATATATTGGAGAAACAAGTCAACGATTGTATGATCGATTAAAATGTATGTAAATAACAACTGACTTTTTCTATTTTGTAAAATTTACTTATTCGAATTCTCGTTTTATTAGATCATCGACAACAATTGAATCGAATCTTTCATGAATTTTTACTTGGCGAAAAAAATATTCAAAATAATCATAACCAACAACAAAAAGATAAACAGTAATTTTCTCTATCATCTTTGATATTTTTTTTACTCTTTTATATTTGTCGTCTACACTATTTTTTAGAACATTAACCAAAGATCGTATGGTCTTATATAGACATACTGTTCGATGTCCATCAGCAATGCAAATCTTCTTAAATTTCAATCCAATCTATTGGTGTTTTGTTCCACTTCGACATGGAGAAGTAGAAATACAAGATCAAAACAATCCAACATTACCTCAAGGTTTAACTCTACTCGATTCGTTCTATCCAACTTCGATTGCATCCAAAGATCGAAATGCTATCATGGCAACACAAACAACCAGATCCGATGAAAGTGTACGATCCTGTATAAGAAATCTACCATCGATTCCTCAAGGTTATGAATTTTCTATTCAACAACGAGCACAACAATTTCAATATTTCAAACAAAAACATGATCTAACACATGTTCAAAATCCAACCTTGGATCTTTACAATGCAGCTGTTATTGCTGTTTGTAAGTATTTACATTCTTACCGAGTCTAGCTCTCTAACATTTATTTAAAATTAAAATTTATTTTTTAGTACCTGAAGATGTTTCGGAAACTGTTCGAAGATTTATCGAATCTCTATTCATCACACATACCGAAGCAAAATTAAATACATCTGGTCGACTTGTTGAAAGTTTTACGGAGAATGATGCCGTCCGCACAGATATTCCTTATGATCTAGCTATTGGTTGTTCACCAAAATCTGATATTGCCATCCAAATTGAACTGATGGATCGTGAAGAATGGTGTATGGATCTTATTTTTCCACATCATCGTCTATATATGAATGTTAATAAATAACAGAACTTATTTTTTCTTTTATCTATTTTATTTTAATTTGCATGATCGATCACTTTGTTTATTTCATTTTAGATATATTAGTCGTCGACAAGAATCGATGGCTACGACAAATTCATCAATAATTTTTGATTATGATCAACTCGATGTTTTTCGAATTCATAAATTGACTTATTTAACTTGTCGAGATTACACTTTTTATATATTTTGTCGAGTTTCTCTACTTTCGGCTTGTTGTATAAAGTTGCTTCTTCGTTTCGCATCTTTTTTGATCTAACGATGATAAGCAAGCATAAGATTGCAGTTACTCGAATTCTCTTCCGAACTTGTTTATCATAATTGATAAGAAACGGCGCACATTTGTTTTGCTTGTTCTTCCTAAGGTGTGCATTTAAATTTTAAAAAAAACGACCATGGCTACATCGAATACAACAATGAAATGCTTTGCATGCCGAGAAGAAATAACAACGTATATGTGTACGGGATGTTCCAAATATTTTTGTGTCGATGATTTGATGAAACATCGTGAAGAATTGAAATTACAATTTCATCAAATTGAAGATCAACGAAATCAATTTGCACAAACTTTGGATGATGAGAAAAATAATCATCCATTAATACAACAAATTACTCAATGGGAACGAATATCCATCGAAAAAATTCGACAAACAGCTCAAGAACAACGAAATCTTATTCAACAATATGCTCAAACTATTCAAGTTAAATTGCGTTCATTCACTGAAGAAATGCAAACAATTATTAAAAAGAAAGATTTCAATGAAATTATTTTGAAAAAACTTCAAATACAATTAGAAGATCTTAAAAATCAACTTTATCAAACAAATTACATTCAAATTAAACAAGATTCATCATCGACATTTATTAACAAACTATTCATTAATATTACTCTAACTCCAACTACTACTAATCTTAAATGGAAACAACAACCAACTACGATTGCTGGTGGAAATGGACGAGGAAATCAATTAAATCAATTCAATACACCTTATGGAATCTGTGTTGATGATCAACAACAAACTATTTATGTTGCTGATTGTTACAATCATCGTATTATTAAGTGGAAATTTGGTGAAAGAAATGGTGAAGTTGTTGCTGGAGGAAATGGAGAAGGAAACAGAATCGATCAATTGAATTCTCCATATAATGTGATTTTGGATCGAAATAAGAAATCTTTGATTATATGTGATGGTGGAAATGAAAAAGTTGTTCGATGGTCATTAGAAAATCAAAATGATAGACAAATTCTCATTCAAGATATTTCATGTCTTGGATTAACGATGAATAACAAAGGAGATTTGTTTGTTTCCGATTGGAGGAGAGATGAAGTGAAAAGATGGAAAAAAGATGAAAAACAAGGAACTATTGTTGCAGGTGGAAATGGAAAAGGAGATAAACTCAATCAACTCAACTATCCGGGACACATTTTCGTTGATCGAGAAGATTCTATCTATGTTTCAGATCGTAACAATAATCGTGTGATGAAATGGTTGAAAGGTGCAAAAGAAGGAATTATTGTTGCTGGTGGACAAGGAGGAGGAAATAGTTTGAAACAATTATCGTATCCACAAGGATTAGTTGTGAATGAAAACGGTGATGTTTTTGTGGCAGATTTTTATAATAATCGAGTTATGTGTTGGCCATCAGATTCGAAAGAAGGTCATGTTGTTGTCGGTAGAAATGGTCAAGGAGAAGGATCAAATCAGTTACTTTATCCTGGAGGTTTAGTAATTGATCGTGCGAATAATCTTTATGTTGTGGATACTTGTAATCATCGAATTCAACGATTTGATATTGACAGAAATTAAAATATCATAATAAAAGATTATTAACGTAAATTTTATAATTAATTACGTAGATATACGGATGTTGTCATACTATCAAGCAAAAAGCATTTTCATCCTTAATTATTTTTGTTCTTAATTGATGAAAAATACTCGTATCACGAATATGAAGAAGTTTTCTGAATAAGGATGTTAATACGTATATAATATATTGAAACATTTGAAAAGGTTGAACAATTGCAAATAGTTGATTTTGACCCACTATACTTCAACAAATTGTAAATCCTCCTGATCAAAGTCAATTTGTTGATTGTCGTCAAGATTTATTTCCAGATGCAACAAATATTGGCTCGTGTATTTCATTGAATGATGCTTTACAAAGAACGATATCGATTCGTATGTCTTTCATATGAATTCAAAAAAAAAAGAACTTGGTGATAAACTACGTCGACTCTGTTCGCATTGTTAGACAACAATGAATAAAATCAGAGTAACTTCATTTGCCATGTGCAAGAGCTGAACTTCTTAAGATTAAAATCATTATTTATGGAGAATTCATCAAAGAAATTCTTGCTGATTGAAGTTTATTCGCTCATTATTCTCATGATCAATTGACTTGAGCTCGAATTGAAGCAAATACCAACTTCTACTTTGATAAAATACGGTCGTTTTCCATAAACTATGTTTAAACTTCTAAACTATGATCATTATCAAGTGAGTAATTTAAAAAAAATTCAATTCAATTATTCGTTAAAAGCAACAGATATTTTCAAAAGAAATAATAATTTGATTGAATATCTATCTAATATTATACGTATGAAACATTAATCAACTGTAAATGATGAAACATTGTCGAAATTGGTTATTTGATAATAGTGAGAACAGTTATTCTCACATCGAGGATATTATAAACAAATCTGAGCAAGATTTAGGAGTTTAAATTATCAAAAAAGAATTACGAAAGAAATGATCGTATAAACAAAGCAGAATTATTACGGATAAATACTATTTATATTCGATCGATATTAAACTAAAATCAGAACGAATTTATTTCATTGCTTGGCTTAAATATTATCTTGTGCATTATGTATATGCCTATTATACCAATGAAACTATCGATAATATTAATTTGACTCTTAAATTCTACATAATCAAACTATCGTCGAAGAATTGACGAAATATTACGATGATATAGGACAAAACAATCGTATTTTCATTTGAAAGAGAAGTTCATTGACGTCTTTTAGTTTTAAATATCATTGCTGCAGTTAATATGTCTTTCAAATCAATCATCACTGAACATTTCAAAACAATTAACAGAATGTCGTGTTAATTCGCTCTGAAAAGACTGAAGTCGAATAGAATTTACTTTGAAGACTATTTTCCTCGATGTTCATCAGTTTGATATAGCGATTCTGTTATTACTAATGCAAGTCGAAGCTCGCGAATGGTTAAATCTGATGTGTAGCCGAAATAAATTGAATTGAATATTCAAGAATGTTAGAAATGGTAACAACGGTAATTGATTAATGATGAAAGGAAATTCAATATTCGAAGTAATTTGGATTAATGTTAATGAACGCAATTGTTGAAACGATTTTCGTGGATATTGAATGAAAAATTCTCTCATAACATGTTGCTCTTCATGTCTCCATGTATAAAATTTGATTGATTTCACTTTTGATATCTGTTTATCATTTAAATTGATAGTAATAGTTAGTGGATCTTGATACGACCAATCAGTTATGAAAATATTTGATAACTGTGCTAAATAATCATCAATTCGATGATTTAAATTCGAAAAACTTTCGTATAACTCATGAAAACGAAAATAATCGAAGATTTCATAAAATAATTCTGCTGATAAATCTTGAAAAGTTGATTTACGATTCTTCAATGCCATATAGCACATGTGAATAGC
>Ga0209935_1002557_pt1 | contig 21766 bp, 23 predicted proteins | sample ThiBio_1000_plan_2_FD_183958 | JGI IMG/M metagenome (GOLD analysis project Ga0209935, IMG submission 183958) | Wastewater bioreactor microbial communities from Cape Town, South Africa - Thiocy_cont_1000_plan (SPAdes) | ecosystem: Engineered > Bioreactor > Thiocyanate-remediating >...
ATTCTTTCCCAAATTCTATGTTTCGATACATAAAATTTATTTTGTTCATTGTGAAGTTACATCGAGGGATTTGTTTTAGAGCTGCTATTGGTACTAAATAACACATGTCTGCAACCATCGGTATTGATGTTGAAATGGCTATCACCTTGTTTGCAGGCCTATAACTTGATTTGTACTGTAATATAAGTCCAGAATTTGCATGTATAATGTCAGATCTTGGTATTTTAAAGTCGTCGGGTGTTACAAATCTTGCCATTATAATTGCAAAAATTATAGTGGATTGCCAAATCGTTTTTATCATGATCACGGATGTTGCATGAAACATTTTTTGTTAAAGTGAATATCTTATATCCCCAGTCCTACTTTGTCCTTGGTCAAATTTTTTTCTTTTTAATGATAATTTTTTGTTTGCGTCAACTTGATTGTAAAGGTTTTGTATTGTAATATATCCATGTGTTACTTCATGATTAAAAATGGGAAAAAAAGAAAAAAAAAAATTTTTTTTTTTGATTATTGTAAGTATCGAGCCGGCCTTTTGTGTGTTCTAGACGGTCTCATGATTTGTTCATTTGTGGTTGTTCTGGTATATAATCGATCAGTGGTTCTTTGTTCTTGATCATTTTCTGTATCTTCATCACTTAATACGTCATTATTGTTCCCATTTGTTTCTATCATTTGGTCACTTGTATTGGACGTATTGTTTTGATGATTTTGTGTTGGTTCAAAATATTTTTTCATTCGGTCTATATTTATTGCTCCGAAATTAACACCGTCACTAATTCTGATTGCTGTAAATGTTGTTGGACCTAACTTTTCAAGTAATCGACATGGTCCTTGATATTTAGGTTGAAGTTTTCTTCTTGTTGAAACATCACCTATTTGTGGATTAATTATTGAAATCCAGACTAAATCTCCAACTTTAAATTCTCGTAGAGATGTGTGTTTATCGTATTTCATTTTTTGACTAATTTTCTCTACTTCGGAATGTTCCCGAACGAGATTAAAAGTACATTGTAAATTATGAATTAATTTTTGCTTGTATTCATTTATTTGTGTTTCTTCAATTGTTGTCTGTGGTGGTCCTTCACTAGGTTCACCTAATAACAAATCTAATGGCGTTTTTGGATCCCTTCCAAACATCATGAATGCGGGAGTTTCGCCAGTTGTTTCATTCACTGAAGTTCGAATAGCAAATGCTATTTTTTGTATTTCTTTATCCCATGAATTTGGGTGGTCTTGAGCGAAGATAGCGATCATTGTTTTCAATGTTCGATTCACTCGTTCTGTCATATTGCTTTGTGGATGATAATTGGCCGTATATTTTTGTTTGATTCCTATTGTTTCACAGAAACTTTTAAAGAATTTTGATGCAAACTGCGGACCATTATCTGATAAAATATATGAAGGTATTCCGTATCTGGAACATACTTCATTCGAAATAATTTGAGCAATATCATATGACGTCGTGGTTTTTAATGGAAATAATTCAATCCATCGTGTAAAATAGTCTACTATCACAAGTAGAAATCGTTTTTGTCTCGAAGTAGTCGAGAAAGGTCCCATAATATCGATACCAATTGTATGCCATGGTTCGGTAATTATGGGGTATCTGTAATTTACGCTATCAGCACTAACACCCAACTTTGTAAAACCGCATATAGGTTATATTCACTAACACCCAAAACTCGATGAGCTATGCTTACTAACACCCACTAACACCCATTTCGTACTGACAATAAGAAAAAGCAAGCCTCTACAAACACCAAAAATTTACTTCTTCGACACTAACACCCAGAATCCTTCTTATATTCAGTCAAAAATCACTAACTTATATTCACTAACACCCACAGAATTAGATGATCTTCATTTCTGACTCAGGTAAGTGCCATCTGCAAAAAAGTTTTATAAGTAAACTTTTCCTTGCAAACATAAGAAGTCATCTAAAAAGTGTTCATATATGCATACTAACACCCAAAATGTCTATATTGACAAGGCAAACGCACCTAAGTTATTCTCACTAACACCCACAGAAATTCAAGATCTATCTATTGATTAACAGATCTTTATTCGTTCATTGATCAATATTCATCAGAATCGATCAAATTTTACTCAAATATTGATAGAATTTCAAATACTGTATTGATTTTTGAATTTTTCCCTAAACTATTTTTATAGCATTTTCTACATATAATGATTCTAATGTTGCTTCAAACTTAATTCGAGATGATAGATAGTGTGTTTTCTATGATAGTAGTGCAAAGCATATTACATTTATCAAAGTGTTCATATAACTTAATAGAATACAGATCAATCTTTCATTTCTTTCCTTTAAAATTTGAATTATTTTTGTGATTTTTCGAATTTTTCGATTTTTTATCGATTCTTATGGATTTCGTTTATAATGTTTTTGGATGTTTTTACAGTGAATATATTCAAAAATATACTTGAGTTATATATCAATAGATAGATCTTGAATTTCTGTGGGTGTTAGTGAGAATAACTTAGGTGCGTTTGCCTTGTCAATATAGACATTTTGGGTGTTAGTATGCATATATGAACACTTTTTAGATGACTTCTTATGTTTGCAAGGAAAAGTTTACTTATAAAACTTTTTTGCAGATGGCACTTACCTGAGTCAGAAATGAAGATCATCTAATTCTGTGGGTGTTAGTGAATATAAGTTAGTGATTTTTGACTGAATATAAGAAGGATTCTGGGTGTTAGTGTCGAAGAAGTAAATTTTTGGTGTTTGTAGAGGCTTGCTTTTTCTTATTGTCAGTACGAAATGGGTGTTAGTGGGTGTTAGTAAGCATAGCTCATCGAGTTTTGGGTGTTAGTGAATATAACCTATATGCGGTTTTACAAAGTTGGGTGTTAGTGCTGATAGCGTAAATTACAGATACCCACTCATATGCTAAGAAACTCCAGTGAAGTCTTTTGAAGTCTTATGAAGTCTCATAAAGTCCGATGAAGTCCGATGAAGTCTCATGAAGTCTCATGAAGTCCTTTGAAGTCCGATGAAGTCTCATGAAGTCTCATGAAGTCCTTTGAAGTCCGATGAAGTCCCTTGAAGTCCGATGAAGTCCCTTGAAGTCCGATGAAGTCTCATGAAGTCCCATGAAGTCCCTTGAAGTCCTTTGAAGTCTCATGAAGTCCTTTGAAGTCCCATGAAGTCTCATGAAGTCTCATGAAGTCCCTTGAAGTCTTATGAAGTCTCATAAAGTCCGATGAAGTTTTTTAAATCTCGTAAAGTCATGCGAAGTCACTAAAGTCCCTAAAAGTCTATTGAAGTCTAATGAAATCTTAGAAGTTTCTGGAAGTCTTATGAAGTTCCTTGAACTCGTTTGAAGTCTCCAGAAGTCCTTCAAGTCTCTTGAAATCTATTTTAGTCTTTCGAAATCATTTGAAGACTTTAGAAGTCTTTCAAACTCTTCGAAGTCTATCAAGTTATTGGAAGTCTTATGAAGTATTGCGAAAAAAGTGAAGTCACATAGGGGGAAGTCTTTTGAAGTCTTTAGAAGTCTTTGAAGTCTTGAAGTCTTGAAGTCCGCTGTTTCCCCCTTGACACACACACTTAGTCAAAGAAGAAATAGAAAATCGAGTCAAAAATTTTCGAGGAAAAAGGCATGAATTAAGAAAAATAAGAAAAGCAAATCGGCTTTATGGTTCAACACCAGTAACATACATCCAGCCTACTCATACAACACCTGAAATTCATTTTACACATCCAGCATACGCAGTACCACTACACAATACAAGCTGAAAAACAATAAGAAATAACTAGTTTGAATATAATAAAAATTTTCACTGTTATTTTATCAAATAATTAATAATTAAACCAAACAATCTCTAGAAATTCAAATGTCATGTTTGAAAAAAGAAAACCAGGAAACACTTACAGTAAAACCTCTCTATAATGGGCACCAATTGGACTTGCTAGAAGTTTTAGTACGTAATAAAAGAAGTCAGTTTCATCTGCATTAAATATGTGATTAGCATAATATCCATCAAGTATTGTTGTAAATCGATTTGACCAATCTTCAAAAGTTTTAGGATCAATCGAAGCACTTTCACCGCTTATTGTTCGAAGTGAAATGGCGTGACGATTACGAAATTTTTCGAGCCATCCGTTAGATGCTTTAAATTCATTTGATGTATCACCTAATAGTTCAGCAACTTTGTCGGGCTTTCTCTCGAAACATAGGTCCGGAAATCGGGATTTGTTTAGCACGTTGTTGAGCGAACCATGCGAAGACAACTTTGTCAATTAATTGCCGACTATCACCTTTGAGTTTACGTTTAACGCCTTTAGTTTCTTCCAGTGTTAATGTTTTTCGATGAGACATTATAACATTTCCTGCTTTCTGAGAGTTGAAAGTAAGAAAAGTAAGACTAATAGAACAAACGAGACATATAATAAATACGGTGAAGTTATCATTGTTCTCTTCTTGATTTTCCGCTGATTCGACAAGAAGGGCGATTCCTTTTTTCTTTCTTGTATTCATCATTAGAGATTATCAAAGCTACACTATGTGCTTGATCGTATTTCTCATAAATTTTCTGTTAATTTCAGTTACTTTTCACTTTAGAGAGGTATTTTATACGAATGGGACTTGTTTCTTGCTGCTAAATACAAATATGTCAAACTTTAACAAAAACGATAGCATCAAAGAAAATATTTGAGGAAGATAACCTAGTTTTATTCGTGCTGTTGTTTATAATCTTTGTGTTCTTTTCATGAATAATCGTGACACTATCAGATGTCTTCTCAGTTTTTAAGTAGAGCATCTTAAGAACGTTTTTTAAAACCTATTTAAGAGCGTAGATCGTGAGCATTTATATAATTTCAAAATAGATTTTAAATGTCTGCGTCTGCAAGACCAATCGAGAATACTTCAGAAGAAATATGTCGACTATGTCGTGATCCTTCAAATACGAAAGATTTAATTATTCCATGTTTATGTAATGGCCCATTAGAATACGTTCATAGACAATGTCTAGATAATTTTCGAGCATTAAACATAGATGGACGTGGTACTCAATATTGTGAAACTTGTCAATTTAAATATGTTATTAAACAAGTTTTAGTTCGTAAAGGAATCACTGAAACAAAAGCAGTATTATTTCGTTTCTTAGTCACTTTTGATCTATTACTAATGATTATAATCAGCCAAGGAATTACTATTGGATTCAAATATTTGTTTGAATATCTTGACAAAACTGATCGAATCGTTATAAATATGTATCCAGCTTCGATGGACCCATTTCTTGTTTATTATATTAGTGGTTTGATTATGGTTTTAGTGCTTATGGGTGTATTTGGTAGACTTACTCAATTTCCCAAATATAATCATGATCATGGAACAAAAATAGCTGACATCCCTTGTGCTGCATGTGTGTTTTATAATATGATTTGTTGTCGCAATACAAACGAAAACTCACAGTCTGGTTTACGAGGTGGTGGTGATCCGGGTGAAGGTTGTGTTATTTTTATTTATTTGATAGGTATATTAATCCTAATTGCCGCGTTGGGGTGTTTAGTCATCATTGATGTATTTCTTGGAGTTATTCGAACTTTAGTGTTGCTTAAAGAACTTATATACTATCATGGAATACGCACACACTTAATTAAAAAAGAAATAGAAAATCGAGTCAAAAATTTTCAAGGAGAAAAGCATGAACTAATGAAAATAAGAAATGCAAATCGGTTTTATGGCTCAATACCAGTAACATACATCCAGCCTACTCATACAACACCTCAAATTCATTTTGCACATCCAGCGTATGCAGTACCACAGTACAATACAAGCTAAAAAGCAATCAGAAATAAACTATAGTTTGAACATGATAAAAGTTTTCACTGTCATTTTATCAACTAATAATTAAAACCAAACAATCTATAGAAATTCAAATGTCATGTTTGAAAAAAAGCAGGAAACAATTAACAACAAACGGAAAGCTTCATTGTTTTAAATGTTATTCTAAAGGTCGTCTGTCTAAGTTTTCAAATTCAATAGAAACATTTTTTTTCTCTCTACAATTCACCCGTGTCATCTCTCGAAATATTCTGATTGGCTAATAGCTGATGGCAAAAAAATATAGAACAAATTGTTTTTCATTGGTTAACACTAATGTTCATATCGTTCGATAGTGCATGTACCGATCGATCATGTTTAGTCTTGTTTGCTTTACTCATAAATAACCCAAGGATTTCTATTTTTCCTTCAGATGCTTTTCAAATGTCTTCTCATCGGATTTTTATTCGGTTCGAATACGGCGCTCGATGCTTTCAATAAATTTGCTGAATCAACAACACGTCACACAAATAACTGGGCTATTCTTGTTGATACATCAAGGTTTTGGTTTAATTATCGACATGTTGCCAATGTTCTTTCGATCTATCGAAGTGTCAAACGACTTGGCATTCCCGATTCGAATATCATTCTCATGTTGGCCGATGATATGGCCTGTAGTCCACGAAATCCTCGTCCAGCTGAAATCTTCAACAATGTAGCCGAACAAATCAATGTCTACGGTGATGATGTCGAAGTTGACTATCGTGGTTATGACGTCACAGTTGAAAATTTCGTACGAATTCTCACCAATCGTTTACCGGAAGTAACGCCTGTTTCGAAGCGTTTACTCTCCGATGAAAGTTCGAATATATTTATCTACATGACTGGTCATGGTGGCGATGGATTTTTGAAATTTCAAGATAATGAAGAAATTTCAGCTGTCGAATTAGCCGATGTAATCGAGCAAATGTGGCGAAAAAAACGATATCATGAATTGTTTTTCGTTGTTGATACATGTCAAGCAGCGACATTATTCGAAAAATTCTACTCGCCAAATATTCTTGCTGTTGGCTCGTCGAAACGTGGCGAAGATTCACTTTCACATCATGTCGATCCAAAGATTGGTGTCTATGTTATCGATCGTTTTACATACTATGCATTGGAATTTCTCGAGAAACTAAAACAAGACTCACAAAAAACGATCGATGACTTTTTTCATTGTTGTCCAAAACATCTTTGCATATCGGAAGTGACATGGCGAACCGATCTATTTACTCAACGTGATTACAGAAAAACATTACTCACTGATTTTATCGGCAATGTTCGACGTACAAATATTGTTCAATTCGATCAACAATTGCTCGATACCATTAATTTTAATTCAACTAATAATAATAATCAATCAATTCAACAAGATCAACAATCTCAACGACAATTTCATTACATTCCACAAATGCCAATATCAGACTAAATCTGTGATTCAAAGTTGTATATAAATGTTGTGCTTCTTCTTTTTTTGTCCTTTGATCGATATTTGTTCAAATAGGAATGTGAACTTTCGAGTTAAACCGAAAAGTATGCAATAAAATAAGATAACCTTTACGAAAAGAAGAACAATAACAATAGAACATCTGTTAACTTTTATCTTTGTGTTTCTAGATAAAAACAGGAAAAAACTAACTTTTATTTCGTCTTGTTCTTTATGCAGATCAATCATTATTTGGGGTATGTTTTTATCGAATAGAAAAACAAAACAAAACAAATTCTATTCGTTTGCTTTTATTTATTCTGACGTCATATATAAATAGAATAGAGTATGATCGCGCCTCTTCTCTTCGTCTTTAGTTTATTTAAATATTTCCCCCCAAATGTTTTGAGTATTTGCTTTTTTTTTCTCGACCAATTACCTAATTAACTGATAAGCTATCAGCGATTGTCTATCTCAAAATATTTACAATTTTAAACGGTCGACTGCTTGCGTCGTATGTTTGGGTATTTTACTAGTCGAAAGTTTTTTTTCCAACTTGTATTCAAATATATCTTTTGTACTTTTCGGCCTCATTTCTTATGAAACGTGGCGCAATCTATGACTCATTAAACAGTTTATAAGACATATTTAATTCAAGAAAAAGTTTTTATTTCTAGTTGAATAAATATCAACAATGACCTCCATACCGGGACGAGTTTTTTCGCAAGTAATGAGATATTATAATAATCTCAATTCATCAACGCTTAATGGTAAATATGATTGACTTTTTTTTAAATCGTATTGTGCATTGTGAATTATTTGTAGGTGCAATTGATATTATTGTTGTCCAACAAGAGGATGGTACACTTCGTTGTACACCGTTTCATGTTCGTTTTGGTAAACTAGGTGTTTTACATAGTTCACAAAGCAAGGTAATTTTGTTTAACAAAATGAATCATATCGATTTTGATTGGTTTTTGTCTTGAAGGTTTATATTACCATTAATGACACTCCACTAGATGATTTATATATGCAATTGGGTGATGCTGGTGAAGCGTTTTTTACTGAAGAGAATACTGTAAAACAAAAAACAAATCGAATATATTGTCTAAATACAAATATGTTTGTTTCTAGTCGACTACAACTGTTCCTCCGGTACGACATTTAGAACCATCGGATAACAATACATTTATTGATCCCGACAATGCAATAACATCGTTTTCTGATGATAAATCAAAGAAATTATCGAATATTGATTGTTCACCGCAGATTGTCAATAAAGAACTCGATCAAGCTAAATCTTCGGAACGTATAACCGATCAATTGGCCGAAAGTTATCTATCCGAAGAAGATTATAAGCCCAAGATAAACATTGATGTTCTTCATTCGAATACGATTTTACCTGCACGTCGTCGTATAAAACGACGTTTTCCAAATCGTCTCAGTCGACAACCAAGTGAAGACGATGATCAAGTTGCTTTCTCATCGATAAAACGTCGATCACGTGCTCGTAAACGTGATTCACTATCTGTTGCAACCAATACGCCAACAAATATTCCAACCGATGAGAAAACATCTCGTTCAGTTAAACTTCTACGTAAACGTAGTGCAAGTGAACACGATTTGCCATTGTTTGCCATGGATTTCGAATATACGCCTTATGTTGACGCACGTAGTCGATTTCATAGTATCGAAGGTCGACTGCGAACATTGAATTTAAATGAAATTACCGATGAGAAAACAGCACGTACTGATTCGAATCCGATTCCCATTGAAACAACTGACGATATCGAAACATTAAACAATTCGAATCTATCGAAATCAGCGCCCTCAGAAAATCACAATGGTCTAAATCATCGAGGAAGTCAACAAAGTGATCGTACCGAAGGTTACTATTCGCCGACAACATCTTACGATAGTCCTCCGTCGCCTCGACCAACAAGTCCGAAATCAGATACCGAATACGAATTAGACAAATCGTCTGATCAATCGAATACGGTCGGTTGGCGATGGAAATGGGGCGAACTGCCCGAACAACGACGAAGTATGTTCCAATATTTTTGGGGATCATCGAAACCGAAACCACCATCGGAAGGCCTCTATCTCGAAGATATAACCAGCAATTCGCATGTCGATCGATCGCTTTATCTTCCAACATTGGATTACCAACAAGCTCAACATCGAACAACGAACGATGATGATCAAGAATCGGGCACGGGCAATTCAATTCCACAATCACCATTTCGAGAACATGAAGCGTCGTGTCTGCTCGGTGACGCACAATTATCTCTTTGCGGCAATCTCGGCAAACAACCTGGAATTACCGATGAAATTTTCAATGCTCATCTCATTACATTCGAAACATTTGCTCAAAATCCGGCGATTACCAATGATCCCAATCTTGTCGTTCGAATCGGCGGAAAGTATGATGAAATTTCTTTTGTTTATCATTTCTCATTTGAATTCAATTAGATATTACAATTGGCCAGTTGCAATCGCATTAATAACTTCAACAAGTGTCTTTCATAAACCATTGCCAGCTGAAACGATCGAAAAACTTCAAGGAAAACATATGGCACATACAAAACCGCGAGCAACAAGTGGAGGATGGTGGGGAATCCCGTTTTATACCAAAAAAGTATTGATGAAAAAAACTTTCGAAATCTTATTTACATTCAATGCCTTTAGTCTGATATGAAACCTGACACACCCAAAACGAATACTGCAACAGATTTACTGGCAGTAGCTGCGAAATCCGAAGTCTTGCCATCGGCTATTGAACAAAATGATTCGAGTGTTCAACTGAAACCATCGAAAAATTCGTATGTTTTCGAAATTTTGAGTTGAAAAGATTGAATTCTATTGTTTTTTTTCCTAGGAAATCTGATAATGATAGCGAATTAGAGGATAGTGAAGTTCGTAAATTAACCGATAAAATCGAACAAGAAAAAGTTCAACGACCAACGACAACGACAACGACGACTTTAAAAAAAACAATGATTCTTTCATCTGATCAACTCAAACGTTTGAATCTAAAATTAGGACAAAATAAAGTCGAATTCAGTGTTACAACTGCACTTCAAGGCACATCAACGATCGAATCAAATATTTTTCTTTTTGATCATATGACAAAATTCGTCATTTCAGATATCGATGGAACAATAACCAAGTAATTTCATAGAAAATCGAACGTTTCACAAAACAAATTCGTTGTTTTTTCTCGTTAAAGATCTGATGTTCTCGGTCAAATCATACCACTAGTGGGCGGTGATTGGTCTCATGCTGGTATAGCTGAATTTTACAATGCCGTTCAAGAGAATGGCTATCAATTTATTTATCTTTCTGCACGTGCAATTGGTCAAAGTCAAATAACAAGAAATCTATTACGAAATGTCAAACAATCGAATCAACAATTACCGAGTGGACCATTGCTGGTATCGCCAGATACATTGATGGCAGCATTCTATCGGTTTGTTACGAAACAAAACAAAAGAGCGAGAGAGAGAAAAAGAAAAACGCTATTGTTTTCTAGAGAAGTTATTGCGAAGAAACCCGAAGATTTCAAAATTGAATGCTTGAAAAACATTGCTAGTCTCTTTCCAGGCAAAAATCCATTCTATGCCGGTTTTGGCAATCGAATTAATGTAAAATTTCATTTCTCATATTCTCTTGTATTTTCATTTTCTTGCTTCAATTCAGGATCAATGGTCATATACAGCTGTAGGTATACCGGTGACACGAATTTATACGATAAATCCACGCGGTGAAGTTGTTCGAGAGAAACTCTCTCAAGCGCTATCGACAAAGTATGATCGATGCAATTAATTATTCATTAAAAATAAATCTTTTTTTTCGAGTTTTTCCAGTTATAAAAATCTTCATGAAAGTGTTGATTTACTTTTTCCACCGATGGATTCATTTTCAGCAAGTGAAACCTATTCAGTTTATACATATTGGCGAGAAGAAACAAAAACTGATGCATACGAGGATGAAATGCGTGCAGCATTAGACGAAATATCATCGAAACAAAAACAAAAACAAAAATCAACGAAAACTAAAACTTCATCGACAACAAAAACAACAAAACCGACTGTTGTAACCAAAACTGACAATGATAAATTAATAACTATCGCTCAAGTTACAGACAAGAATGTCAAACGACCATGAACATATATGCACATTAAAGACTTTTTATTGATTTAACACGTTAGATAATTTTCTCTTCTTTTTCCTTGTTTTATTTATTGTATATTCATGTGCTTGTGTCTTTTCTTTTCTTTTTTTTTAAAAAACTTAACTTCTTTAAGAAAATATATACATATGATAGCATTCAATCGAGAGAGAGAAAGAGACTGAATCAAAAAAAAACAATTCAACTGTTGATTTAACTGAGCGATAAAGTTATTTGTTTCTTTTCTTTGAATTTGTAGATTTGAATTGTAAGAATCAAACGAGCAATGCCACATATCGATAATGATATCAAACTTGATTTCAAAGACGTTTTAATTCGTCCAAAACGATCAACTCTAAAAAGTCGAGCAGATGTCGATCTAACACGTGAATTCCGATTTCGTAATAGTAAAAAAACCTACGAAGGCATTCCAATTATTGCGTCAAACATGGATACTGTTGGTACATTCGAAATGGCCATACAACTGTCGAAAGTATTAACGAACGAATATTTATTTGATCTCGAGTTTTTTTTTCATTCTCTAGTTGAAATTATTTACAACTATTCATAAACATTATACAGTTGAACAATGGGCAGAATTTGCGAATGCAAATAAAGAAATTCTTCCTGTAAGATACGAAAGATTAAAAATACATTTTGATTATTTGGCCTTTTTTGTTGTTGTAGAATGTAGCAGTATCAACTGGTATGACAGAAAATGATTTCAAAAAATTACAGTAAAATAAATGAGAAATTGAATTGACATTTTGTTTTTCATTGAGAAGATTTCGTTATTGTTTAGAGGAATTATTAGTGCAATACCGGACATAGGATACATCTGCGTTGATGTAGCCAATGGTTATTCCGAACATTTTGTTGAATTTGTTCGATTAGTTCGAAAAGAATTTCCCGATAAAACAATTATTGTATGATAAATCATTTGAAAATACAAGACAGAGAGAGAGAAAGAAATCTTTTTCAAGGCTGGAAATGTTGTTACAGGTGAAATGGTCGAAGAATTGATTTTGAGCGGAGCTGATATCGTTAAATGTGGTATTGGTCCAGGTTTGATTGTATTCAAATTAAATCGATTCTTTCCTATTGTCGAATTGTTTGTATAGGAAGTGTTTGCACAACACGTTTGAAAACTGGCGTTGGTTATCCACAATTATCATGCATTCTTGAATGTGCTGATGCAGCTCATGGTCTTGGCGGACATATAATTAGTGTAGGTTGATTGAATAGAGAAATTTAATGACTAAGAACATTTTAGGATGGAGGTTGTACAAGTCCTGGTGATGTTGCTAAAGCTTTTGGTGCAGGTAGAAAATCGAAAAATGAAGATTTGAGAAAATGATTTGAATATATTAGGCGCTGATTTCGTTATGCTTGGCGGTATGCTTGCTGGTCATGATGAAAGTGGTTCGGGAGAAATTACTGAACGTAATGGAAAGAAATATAAACTTTTCTATGGCATGTCATCGAAAACAGCTATGGATAAACATGTATGAGAAATTTCTTTTTCTTTATTGATAAATCTGAATTCTCTTGAATATTTCAGTCCGGTGGTGTTGCCGAATATCGAGCATCGGAAGGCAAAACTGTCGAAGTACCTTATCGAGGTTCTGTTATAGGTACGGCGCAAGATATTCTCGGTGGTGTACGTAGTTGTTGTACGTACGTTGGCGCTGGTAAATTAAAAGAACTCAGTCGTCGTACAACATTTATACGTGTTACGTAAGATTTGATTTGATTTTAATTCGAATATAATTCGATGTGAGTTTTTTTTTCTAGGCAACAATTAAATGAAATTTTTACACCGAATACAGTGCAACATTAGTTTTTCACAAGAAAGAAAAAAAAACATCTATTTTTGATTTGATATTGTCAAAGAACACTTCTATTCACTTCATTGATTAATAAAATATCCGAAAAAAATCATTATTTTAATGACTTTTGTTCTTAGTTCTGTTCTATTGACGTCAAACAGTGAAAATAATTACAAGAAAATATTTAACATCCATTTGCGATTAAATCGAAACGCTGAACACGCGAGTTAAATGTATCAGCAACATACAAATTGAATTTCGCATCGAATTGTATCTGAGTTGGACTATTCAATTGAAAAGCATTTGAACCTGCTTGACCTGTTCCTGCAATAACTTGACCTTGTCGAGTTCCGTTCATCCAAAGTAAAATACGATGATTACCAGTATCAGCTATAAACATATGTTTTCCCGTTGGATCGAGTTGAATACCATTCGGATTATTCAATTGATTCCAACCAGCTACAGTTGTTAATCGAGGTTGTTGACGAAGATCATATTTTTGTATTTGATTATTTAATCGATCAGTTATATAGATCGAAAACGTTCTTTCATTGATTGCAAGAGTCGACGGATTAATTGTGGGTGCACGTGGCAAACTAGTAATATCTTGGATTGATTTTTTCATTGAATTATAAACAAGAATACGATGATTTAGTGAATCACATATGTAGACTAATGATGAAAATCGTTTCGATGTAACCAAATTCGTAACACCGTTGATTTGATTAAGATTTGAACCTTGTCCATAACGGCCGATAAGTGTCGATCCATTAGGAGATATTTCGTTTGAATTCAATTGAAATGTTTGTATACGATAATTATTTTGATCAGATACAATTAATTCATCACCTAGAACTTATTTTTCAAAAACAAATATATTTATATACATAGTTTTCATTTTCAATTTACTCGTAATTGCATTCGGTCTTGCTAATAGATTCATCCATGAACCATACGCACCCGTACCAGCCATTAGAATCCCTACAGTTGAATTTGGATTCCATTTTGTAATACGATTATTCATCGTATCAGCAACTAGAACAGTTCCATTATCGTATACATAAATATCATAAGGAAAATTTAAGCCATTCAGTGATGTCGATGATGTTCCATTCTGAAATCCAGCAACAGTTACACCTTGCAGACTCCAAATTGCATTTTCAACGCATAACTGTCCACTAGTTGGTATTAAATTCCATTCGTTAGTATTTGTATCACCTTGAGATATCCAATTGTCAAGTTGTTTACATGCACTTTCATCTATATGAAAAGAAAAATATGAATATCTATTTCATGTATGATATTTACGATGAATATTTGTTAAAATAATAGGCAAACCAAGAACAGTAAACGCTAATAAAATGAGAAAAATCATCAATGACATAGCACTGGCAATAATTTTCCTAGAAGAATTTATTTGAATAGTTGAAACTTTTTTGGTTTTTTTAAAATTTTCTTTTTAAAATCTCTACCAATCGTTTTTATGTTGATAGAGTTCTTGTTGTTCTTCTTCTGCTTGCCGAGCATGTGACAGTGTTAATCGAAGTGAATTTAACTAAATATCTTGTCTATTGTATCATTTCGAATTCAAATCGATTTAATACATACTTCTGGTTGAATTCTCGCATCTCTATTATGTGTCCAGATCATTTTGATAAGTTTTAGTTTTATTAGTCTATAAAAATTGTCTACAAATATACTTAAATAAGAAAAATGCACACCCCTCAAAAGTCATTTCTTTTGAACACAAAAGCTCATTAGTTAAAGTACCGAATGAGCTACGTCAAAAAAAAATTTCTTTTTTTTTTAAAATGATTAAGTATATTCATTTTTACATACATTGAACGTCATTGAAAGAATAAGCAAATATGGCAGAACTAGCATCCACTAATGTACAAAACGAACGAAATAAAATACAGATTATGAATTATTTTTATATTTTGTAGTCTATTGGTCAACATCCTCAAGTTACGGAACAACCAACACGTGCTTCACGTTGGTGGATCAGACACTACCGTCATATTGGATTAGCTAGTAGTGCTGGTTCAGCAATATTAGTGTGTGTGATCGCTTTTATTGTATTACCAAATGTGGTTAATCAATCATCAACAACAACAAATCTAGACAATGAACTGTGTTCATCATATGATATAGATTATTTAGAAAAAACCACACCGTTGACAATCTATCAAACAGGTTAATTTTGATAGAAATATTTGTTTAAAAAAAAAGCGTATTCGTATTACAATAGTATCAACCGATGTTTCTTTCGTTTTACCGATTAATCAATCAGGTTTGTTTACACTTTTCGAATGTCTGTTTGACTTTCTCGTCTCGTTAGTTACAATCGATCGTCTTTGTGGTGAAAATGCAATATGGAAAGATCAAGGTATAACTGTGGCTGGTTCATCCGATGGAGTCGACTCATCAACACACGCAGGACTTAAAAATCCAAGTGATTTAATAGTTGATTCTAACGAGAATTTATTCATTGCTGATTTGGATAATAATCGAATCGTATTTTGGCCAAATCAAGCTCAAGAAGGTCTTATGATAGCAGGTACTGGTGTGCTTAGTTCATGGATTGATTCATTTCAAAAGCCTGCTGCTATTATCAGTGAGAGAACATTTGATGAACTGTAGAAAAACAAATTTGTTTGATTTCTAGTTCGAGACGGTCGATTATATGTATCTGATCTAGATAACTATCGATTACTTTCATTTCCATTAAGTCCAATAGAGAACTCTCCTGAAGGTACGGTTATAATCGGTTATTATGGCCAAGGATTAAGTTTAAATGAGATCAATTATGTCCGTTCAATGACTATCGATAAACAACGAGATTTGTTCTATCTATCTGATTCAGAAAATCATCGGATATTAAAATTAAATCTAACTAATCGAACATTAACATTAATTGCTGGTACAGGAACAGCTGATTCAACTAATAGAACACTTAACACTCCACTGGGTATCACAGTCGATGAACACACGGGTGCAATTTATGTAGCTGACTCACAAAATCATCGAATACAAAAATTTAATTGGAATTCCACTCAAGGGATTACTATTATTGGTGGTCATGGTTCGGGTGAAAGTCTCGTTCAATTGTCGTCACCATCCGGTGTTGCTATTGATTCTAATGGTAATGTCTACATTGCAGACACGGGCAATCATCGAATTGTTCAATGGTTATTTAATACCGGTCAAACAAGAATCATAGCTGGTAAAATCAATGATTTTTCGTTATTATTAATCATCTTTTCGATTTGTTTGTATTTACGTATATAGGTACAGGTGTTCCTGGAACAAATAATATGCAATTAAATAGTCCTGTTCAAGTGAAATTGGATAAACATAATAATCTCTATGTTGTCGATCAAAACAATAATCGAATACAACGTTTTGATTTATTGAATAATGGTTGTTAAAAACAACCAAAATGTATTTCTTCTATTTTTCTGTCATTTTCATTCGAAAGTAGAATAAAAAAAAGCCTATTACGTATAGTTCTGGCATCGGGCGTCATCTCTCGTCGGGTCTCATTCAACTCGTCTGGAGTTCTGTCAATTATTGATCGTCTTTCATCAAATAAAAAATAAATTAAAAGAAAAAACCACCCTCACATATTTGTTCTGATTTGATTTTAATATGCAATAGCCACCTACATGAACATCGTGTCTGGTAAACTAACTAATTAAAAAGCAATATTACAAACTTGATAATTAAACGTCTGATTTTTTTTATCTTAGATCCTCAAGGTTTTTCAACGAAACATGATCAAAAAATATTTCGTAAAGCATTCATTCATTCTGCATCGTTCGTATTTGTGATTCTATGTGGAATATGTGCTCTATTTGTCTATTATATTCTTGAACCTTTTCTTCAAAGTATACTTTGGTCACTCTTAGCCGGAGCATTTCTCTTTCCATTGAAATATTCATTAACAAAACAAACACGAACCTATCTACAGCAATTAGATATTAATTCACATTTGTTAGTTATTGGCTTTAGTATAGTTCTTCCGATAAAATTATTCAATAGTTTTCTCGATTCAATCGGTATTTTATGTTGGCGAAAATGGAAACAATTAATATTTATTCTTATTTTTCTTCCATCAATTGAATATCTTCAATCAGGCGTTGTCTACCGTTGTTTAATAACATTTATTTATGATTATATTGTTCTTTTCGAACGATATATTTATTTATTCGATTCCAGTTGGATGTTAGGAATTATAATTAGTTATTTTTCTATTGTTTTTCTATTCTATAAATCATTTGTATGGTTACAAATCCTATTGAATGTTTTGTCTATGCCTATTTGGTTGTGTTTATTGATAAATTTAACTCAAATTCTTTCGATAAACTATCGTTTGGTTGCGGTTACTTTGATAATTGGCTTAATCACGATCGGTTTTTTCATTGAATTAAACACGAATGGTAAGTATGACGATAACCTTCTGAAACAGAAAAAAAACGAGATAAAGAACAAGCACGTCTTTTCGAGCCACATAATTTTCTCATATTTCTTTTTCGATACTCGGATTACTGTTTTTTTCGTATAAGAATGAAAATACTTAAAAACACCGTCATTTGATCTGAATATTATTTTTAGAATTTGATCGACTAAAATCAACTCAAAATTCAAAGTCAATCATCATAAAATTACTTCATATTTGTCAATGTATTCGAATTTATTTCCATAAGAAATCGAATTCATCTGCACGTTATTCATTTCGATCATCATCAACATCGTATTTTACTTTCATTTTTTGTTCATTAATTGCCATTAAAGTCTATGATTTCTCTTGGTATCTCATACCATTTTCAATATTTATTATTATTTATAAAATTCTCAAAAATTTACTTGTTTATACGTTCAATTATGTACGTTCTCAAGAACGTTTGAAACAAACTTTCAATTATTTCATTGAATTTTGGCAAATTCGACGTGATGTTATCATTCCTAAGCCGTTTTCAATTGTTTTTCGTTGTGTGGTTAAGGGTGACAAGAAAATGAATCGTACTCTACAAGAATCAATGGATTATTTAATAAGTGCATCTATTATTATAAGTTTATTTATTTTGATCTTTTTCGGAACAATTTGGTTGTTGATACAGGTTGAATGAAATTGATTTCATTGACTTTGAAACTAATTCGTTCGTTTAGATTCAATATGAAAGTTTAGATATGATTAAATTAACAAGTAGTTTTGTTAATCAAATGAATTTATTCAAAAATATGCTACCGGATAAAGAATATTTCAATGATTTATTAGATAAAGCATTTAATAAATTTTATACAATTGGAAAAACTTGGATTACAGCTCAAGTTCGAAAGATTTCTTTTGTGTTTTTCTGAAAAGAATTTGTTTTTGTATATAGATTGCAAAAGTTCAACCACCCCGTCGTGAACCGACTTGTTGTCTTCCATTAAATGTTCGTCCGAATGAATCACCATTTATGCATGTATGACAAAGTTGTTTTTTTTTGTTATTGTCTATACATTTGAATGAATATTTTGTTTTTTAGATGAATACATTAGGTCCAGGTAGTAGTCTATCGAATAAAAACCTTGAAGAACAAGTTTTACAATTATGGGAAAATTTATATACATATTTAACAAATACATCGACGTTATTTTTCATGCCGAAAAATCGTAGTCGAAGATTTTCTCTTTCGTCGACTGAGAATCTATTCGGTCCGAATATGTACAAATTCATTCAGACAAATTTCGATTTTCATTCGAATGATTTCTATCGTTTAATACATGACAATTTAGATCTTCTTCGAACAATATTCGATTCAATTTGGTCGAATACAACAATTATACTAACATTTCTTTCAACTGTATTCTCTCTTCTATTTACCAGTGGTTTTGCCTTGTTCAATTTTTTCGTTTCATTTTTTGTTTTCATAACGTTACTTTTCTATTTACTCTCGCACTCGAATCAACCAGTCTATCAACCAACAGAATGGCTCAATAGTTTTCTAGCTATCGGTGGTTCAGGTCTAGGTCAAGCAGTGAACGATGCTATTACAAGTGTCTTTCTTGCCTCACTCAAAATCGCATTATTCTACGGTCTTTATACATATATTACACACACATTACTCGGTTCGAATCTTGTTTACATACCTGCAGTGATCGCTTCGATCTGTGCAGTTACTTTGAAATCTTATTGGGCAGCATTGCCCGGTTGTCTCGATCTATGGTTAGTTCAACAACGACCATTGAGTGCTTTGGCACTATTAATTGTTCAAATAATTCCTGTTTATATTGTCGATACGGCAATTTATAGTGAAGTTAAAGGTGGTGGTCATCAGTATTTGACAGCATTGGCTATTGCTGGCGGAGTCTATTATCGTGGTATTGAAGGGGCGTTGATCGGTCCAATTATTCTCTGTTGTTTATTAGTTGGCATTCGAATGTATAGTGAAACCATGACAGCACCTTTCCTATTTCAAACCGACAAAAAACCACGTTTTTCTCGTTCGATTAGTGTACAACCTGTAGTAACTAAACATTTCTAGAACAGTGAATCTCAGAAAATAGTTTATACGTTCTAAGAATATGACAGTTATATTTTGTTTTGTTTATTTTTTCAGATATGACGTCCGATAATCGACATCCGTTTTATCAAGCTAATCTTTGGTCTCGTATGTTCCATAGTTGGATATTGAAATTATTAAATAAAAGCCATCGTGAACAAACACTTCATTTAAATGATCTTTATGAACTTATGCCGGAATTTGAATCAACGAGATTAATCGATCAATTAGAATCGAATTGGTTTGAAGAACTTAAACGATCGAATCGTCAACCGAGTATCATACGAGCAATGATCAAAACGTTAGGCTGGAGACCATTATTAGTTGGTTTATTACTGATTCCATCAGTAAATTTACGAAAATTTAATCAAGATATGATTGTTTTTATTTCTCATAGGAATTATCTAAATTTGCGCAACCAATTCTGTTGACATTTCTCATGGGATATTTCGAATCTTGCTCGACAATGCAAACTTGGCAAGCTTGGCTATTCGTTTTTGGTGCAGCTTTCTCATGTTTATTAACAAGTACAATCTATAATCAAGTAAATTGATTTTTATTTCAACACAACAAAAGAAAATCCTTTGTTTTTTTTATTAGTATTTTTATCGTATCTGTCTAATTGGTTTACAAATGCGCACTGCTTATACCGGTTTGATTTTTCGCAAAGTATAATTTCGTTTTAAGTAAAAATTGAATAAGAATTGCATTTGTTTTGCCGAATAGATTCTTCGATTATCGAGTCATTCAATGAATAATCTCAGTTCAGGTCAAATAACCAATCTCATCGCCAATGATGCCGGTCAAGTTGATTTTATGTTCTATTTTATTAATTTTATTTGGATGGCGCCCTTAGAATTAGCATTCGCAGTTTATTTCTTTTGGAAATATGTGAAATATATTGCATTCATTGCGGTTGGATATACGCTTTTACTTTTAGCTATTCAATCGTTTTCTGGACGTTTGATTGTTTATGTTCGGTAGAAAGAAACTCGTTTTATTGTGATGTTTTTGTTGAATTCGTTTCGATTTTTAGAACACGAAGTTTACTAGTGACTGATGAACGTGTCAAAATCATGTCGGAAATTATTAAATCAATGCGTATCGTGAAAATGTATTGTTGGGAAATGGCATTCAATAGAAAAATACGTGAAATTCGAAAGTTTGTCACAACAATTTCAATTGTTTTTGTATTCTTGTTTTACTTATGACTAGACGAGAAATACTTCAATATGCATTACGTTTATCGATTGATGGAGCTCAAACAACATTTTCACATACTTTTCTCGGTATTACTTTTCTCTTGATGTACGGAACAATGTGGCTATTAGGAATGTCATTTGATACACGTTTCTTTGCACTTGCTGCTTGTATGCTCGCATATATGCGTTTATCCATTGTGGATTTCTTTAGTTTTGCAATCAGATTTTTAGTACAATATTTAGCAGCACGAAAACGTATTGAAGTCAGAAAAGATTAATATTCTTTGATGATTTTGTCATCTGTTCAGTTTAATTTGTAGAGTTTTTTACTTCTCGATGAATCTGAACGTGATAATCGATTGTTATCAACATCAACATTGCATTTAGCACCGAACGGACATTTGACAGAAGAGAAATCGATTGAAAAACAGATTGCAGTTAAATGTAATTTGAAAGAAGCACGATGGGAACAAGTAAGGAGAATAAACAAGAAAACAGAGGTACATAATCATGTTGATAATTTAGACTGGAACATTTTCATTGAAAAATATTATTTTCGAAGCAAATCCAGGTGATCTTATTTGTGTTATTGGACCTGTTGGATCTGGCAAAGTTTGTCTCATTCATTCATTCATTCGTTATCCTATCTTTCATAAACACTTCTATCTAGAGTTCATTACTTCAAACTTTAACTGGTGAAATTGCATGGTTCGATGGTAAAGTTCGATTAAATGGATCATTTTGTTATGT
>Ga0209935_1002558_pt1 | contig 21753 bp, 29 predicted proteins | sample ThiBio_1000_plan_2_FD_183958 | JGI IMG/M metagenome (GOLD analysis project Ga0209935, IMG submission 183958) | Wastewater bioreactor microbial communities from Cape Town, South Africa - Thiocy_cont_1000_plan (SPAdes) | ecosystem: Engineered > Bioreactor > Thiocyanate-remediating >...
CGCGTGGCAGCCAGCGGACCCACTCCTCGTACTTGCGCACGATGGCGGCGAGGTTCACGTAGTAGAACGAGAGCTCGTCGCCCTTGAGGGCCTGGGCCTCAAGGAGGCGCACGACGTCCGTGTCCTCGGGATGGGTCTCGAACGCGATGCCGTGGGCCGAGAGCGAGCTCTGGACCTTGGCGAGCAGCGACGCGATCAAGGCGTCGTCAGCCGGGCGATCTGTGACGAGATCTCTCAAGTGAGCGAACGAGCCAGTCTAGAGTAGAGTAGAGTAGCTGGGGAGAGCGAGGTGGGGCGGGCAGCAGTACCATCGAGGTGCGGCATGGTATCGCGAGCGAGCGAGTGAGTCGGTGTGGTGCGTGCGAGAGCGAGCGAACAAGCAACAACGCTGAGAGAAGAAGCGGCAACAACAGCACTTCTGCTCTTGCGGCTGCGAAATATCGAAAGCCACTCGCTCGCACCGAAAAAGCGAAATCATCTCCCGCACGATAGCCGTTTGTGCTCAAGAAGAGAGAACGCGATTGTTGCTTCGTCGCTCGCTCTCGCACACATATCTCTCTCCTCGCGATGGCCGATGCGAGCAAGCCACGCGCTCGGCCACTCCCTGCACCGCCCGGTGGTGCTAGTGGTGGTAAGGCAGGCACTGGTGCAGCAGCAGCAGCAGCAGCAGCACCGCCTACGACCTCGTCGTCGGCTTCCAACAGCAACCTGTCGCGCTCGCGCAAATTGATCGGCGCGCCGTTCGATCAACAACGCAAGGCCGTCATCAAGCTGCAGGCATGGTACCGATGTGTCGTTGTCCGACGCGCCAGTCTACCGCTCGCCGCACAGATGCGTCGTCGCTTCTTGATCGCACAAGAGATTGCCACCTCGGAGCAATCGTATCTCGCCAACATACGCGTCCTGACCGGCGTACGACATCTCGATCTCGACTTCGTGGCACCAACCATCGCGACTTACTCTCGTGCTCGTGCTCATGCTCATGCTCGCGTATGTCTGCGTCGTTGGATGCACAGCTATTCCTCAATCCTCTTCGTTCTGCACTCGACTACACGGATGGCGCGCCGCCCATCACCAAGGACGAGATGAAATCGATCTTCTCCAACATCGAGGGCATCCAGGCGCTGAACTTCAGCGTGCTCGAGCGGCTGCAGTCGCGGCTCCACAACTGGCATCCCTACCAGCCGATTGGTGACATCTTCCTCAAGATGGTTCGTTCTAGACCGACCTTGTCAATGGCCAACCAGAGTGAAAGCGTGACCCTCGTTGCTTGCAGGCGCCGTTCCTCAAGGTCTACACGCAGTACTGCCAGAACTACAACGCCGCCGTCGAGACCTTCACCAAGGTCTCCGAGAGGCCGTTGTTCAAGCAGTTCCTCGCGGTACGATATGTCATCGCCTATGTGCGAGTGTGCGAGTGCCGATCGTCGTGTCTGACGGCACGCATGTCACCAGATATGCTGCTCGTTTCCCGAGAGCCAGGGCCTCTCGTTCCTGTCGCTGCTCATCTGTCCCGTGCAGCGTATCCCGCGATACATGTTGCTGCTGAATGTACGCGTTGGTTGTGGCTGTTGAGAGTGTCTCCATCTCGGCCGACACGCTCTCTGGTGACGAGAGCTCGCTACAATGACAATCTGCTGTGCAGGAACTGCTGCGCTCGACACCGTTGGACCATCCCGACTACCAAAGCACCAAGGAAGCGACCGAGAAGATCAGCCAAGTGACGACACACATCAACAAGGACATCAAACTAAGCACCGCCATCAAGGATCTCCAGCGTATCCAAGACGATCTCGGCATGGAGACAGTATGTATCAGCCCTTCTCCTCTCATCAGGAGCTGTGTCCTGATCGCGATGATCGTGCTCGCAACAACAACAACAGGAACTGCTCAAAGTGAATCGGTATCTCGTCAAGGAAGGCGGCTTCAAGGAGTTCACGTCCAAGGGCACGCGCAAGGCATGGCTCTATCTGCTGTCGGACATGATCATCTTCGCGGCGCAGGACGTGTTCGGCTTCAGCTACCGTTACAAGGGCGAGATGCCGCTCGAGGGCTTGTGGGTCGAGGTGCAGGCGTCGGTCGATACGCCGGTGTTTCTGCTCGTCGGTCCGACCGAAACGCTGGCCTTCTTGTGCTCGTCGCACAAGGAGCTCGACGATTGGGTATCGAGCATCACGGTTGCTGTCCAATTGCACGAGCAGAGCATTGTACGACCGACAACTGCTGCTGCCGGTGCCGCCACCATCACCACCACCACCACCACCACTGCTGCTGCTGCTGGTACTGCTGCTGCTGGTACTCCTGCCATCCCTCGGAATGCCAAGCGCATCTCGTCCAAGGTCGAGCAGCAGATCTTCAAGATCTCGCGCGTCAATCTCGCCGTCGTCAATCGCGACTCGAACCGCGAATCAAGCGCCTCGACCGCCTCCATCACATTCGATCGCTCGGACTCGGATTCCGACTCGGAGGATACGGTGCGCTCACGCTCCAACTCGAGCACCGACGACAAGCACCTCTCGGCCGGCAGTACGAGCAGCGGCGGCAAGTCGCCTCGCAGCGGCCGCTCGTCTCGCGAGAGACCCTCGAGTGCTGGCAAATGCCCGACACCCGAGCCTGAACCCTCCCCCTCCTCCAAGGTAACGTTCGCTACCGAGGGCACCAGCGCCGACTCGCCATCATCCGCTGCCGGTGCTGCTGAAGAATCGGCGGTGCCAACAGTGTTTGTGCCGCCAGCGCGACCGCCTCCACGACCAGCCAGTGCTCGCCATTCTGCTGCCGCCGTAGTGGCAACGGGCACGCTCCGCAAGCCATTACCTCCGCCGCCAAGCACGCTCTCGGCCTCGACGCCTGCCATGTCGACCACGGCGCCCGATGCGAATTCCGACTCGGCCTCTGCCTCGGTAGCGAGCGCCACTGCAGGCGATGGCACCGCAGCACCGGCGCTGCCGCCGCGGCGACCGCTACCCAGGCCAGCGACGGCCAACCTCGGCGCACAGCAGAAGCACAGCTTGAGTGCCGTACAGCGAAACATCGAGCAAGCAAGTCCATCGAACGAGCCAACGACACGCGAACCGACCGCCACCGCTGAGCCATCACCGTCTCCCGCTAGTGAACACTCTCCGTCGAGCACCGACCCCGCCTCGGATCACCATCACCATCACCATCACCAGCAGCAGCGCCAATCGACATTGCCCAAGCCGCCACTCGTCGCCAAGCGGCCCGTACCAGCACCTCCGGGTGTGGTGTCTCCACGCACCGAGGCACCCGACAACTCGAGCCAAGCTCCACCGCCTCATCATCACGATGCAACGGCGGCCACGTCTTCGCTCGTGAGCGCCTCGGAGCCGATTCTACCGTCGCAGCAGCCACCGGCACTCGCGAGCACCACGCTCATGTACGAGGGCTATCTGAAAAAGAAGGTACCCGATCGCTGCCTGCCTGCCTGCCTGCCTGTCAGAGGTTGTTGTTGTTGACTCACCTCGCCGCCCGATACAGGGCCAAGTCAATCCGCAGTACAAGAAACGCTACTTCCGCCTCACCAATGGAGCGCTCGAGTACTACAAGTCGCGAACTGTACGTCATCGCCGTGGCCGTGGCCGTCTGCATCTGCCGTACTCATTGATCCATTCGCTCGTTCGTTCGCTCGTTTGTCGCGTCAACAGAAGGGCGAAATGACAGGCGCCGTGCCGATCACCAAGGACACGGCCGTCGCGACCGCGGGCAAGAGCACCTTCAACGTCTTCAGCAAAGGCCGCACCTACACACTGGCGGCCGAGAACGAGTCCGAATGCGGCGAGTGGGTCCGCTGCATACAGAATGCAGCGTTGCTGGCAGCCGAGTTGTCGCGCACGTCGCCACCGCCGCAAGCGGACACAACCGAGTAGCGGCGCCACTCGCATGTCTCGCTCGCGCTCTCGTTGAAATACATGTACATTGATATGTTTCGTGTAGGCAGGCAGGTAGGCACTCGATACTGGATGGTGCTGCAGCATCACCGCATAGCAGTGCAGCGCGGTGCGTGGCGGTGCGTGGCGTTACAGAAACGGCTGGCTCAAGTCGCTCAGCACTCGCGTCAGGCTCAGTTCCTCCTCATCGACCTTGGAAGCTGCCAGCATACGCGCTTGGTTGTGGTGCTCGATGAGTATCTCGCACGGCTCCTGCAGCCATGGCTCGCCGTCGACCTGCATCGGCAGCGTCAAGCCCGGTGGAATCGTGACGGTGATCTGGCGTCCTTGCGCGATACGAATGGCGTTTGCGAGATTGATTTGAATGACGCCCTACAAGATGTGGTGGTGTTCGGTGAGTAACACGCAGCAAAACGACGATAACAGCGACGACAACAAGACAGCCAGCATACCATATGGAGCGTGCCCTTGATGCCTACGATCTCGAGAACTCGGTCGTCGAGCTTCGGATTCTTGAACTGAACAGAGCAGCACAGCACATTAACGAACAAGCAAATGCGGTGAGGAGGTCGTGTACGGCTTGTGGCGAGTGCGCAGGTGCCAACAGTACGTACGCCATCGGCTTCCGAAGGCACGCCCCACAGATCCGAGCCGCCAGCGTACGACGGCAGGTTCAACACGATGAGTGCCTCGATTTGCGCCGGCAGTTGCAGCAGCTGGCCATCAACCTGCGACATTGAGCGCATTGCAGAGTGTGAGCTCTTGCCCCTGTCGCCAGCACCACTCGTCCTCGATCAAGCGAACGAATGAATGCACGTACGCGCACTTGCACATGCTCGTCGATGAACGGCAGGTCGTCAAAGATCGCTCGCACGCCGTTGAGAGCATACCAGATCTTGTTGCCCAGGCGAGTGCTGCACAGGTCGGGCGACTGGTTGCGCAGGTCGTGGAACTGCAGCGTCACCTTGGCATCGACTCCTGCAGCCGGGAGCACGTGTGAGACCGTGCCAACACGAAATCTCCGATGTCAAGCACCGCGCCCACATGTGACCGCGTACCGAATGAGCAGTAGTTGTTCATCACGAGCTCCTTGGGCTTGGCTGCTGGCTCGGCCGCGTCGGGGTAGCGCACCGATATGCTCCAGCGATCCAAGAGCTGCACGCGAGCATTGGCAATCTTGGTGAGGATCGGTGCGAGAGGCTCCTCCTCGTAGCCACCGCCCCAGTTCAGCACTCGAGCCAAGTCGTTGCCGGTGCCGAGCGGTAGGATGGCAACCGGAGGAGGCGGCTCGATCTTGGCAGCATCCAAGGCAGACAGCACCCAGCCAGCGGTGCCATCGCCGCCACACGCAAGCAGCCGCAGATTGCGCACGTATCGGAACAGCTCGAGCCTGTCGTGATGACTCTGGCTGTCAGAGAGCGAGAGAGAGAGAGAGAGAGAGAGCGAGTGGGAGTGAATGAACGTGTCTTAGAGAGGTCGCGAACGTACGCAGGTCCAGGACCAGAGCCATCGAGGTCGACCACTTGCGCCGGCGTCAGGAGCGAGCGCAGCTTGCGCATCAGCACGCGGCCTTGCTGACCGCCACTGCGGCTGTTGACAAACACCACCAGCGGCGTACACAGCTCGGCGACGCTGCGAGTGTACGGCAGCGGTAGTAGCAGCGAGGCGTTTTGTGCAATGCATCGAGACACGGGTCCGCTGTTGGCGCTGGACTCGGGCGATGCCATGGCAGTCTCGTACTTGAGCAAGCAGATGGTGTGCGCCTGTGCAATGTCGATGACTGGTGTCAGAGCGCTCTGACGCCGATCAAGAGCGATCCCGAGTGCGATCGTCGTACCATGACGTGGCAGCGCGAACACCGATGCGCATCGGTACCGAGGAAGGTCGCCTCTTCGTTGCAGATGAAGCACACCGAGCCCGGTGGCGAGTTGCCCTCGACCCAGTGGTGCCAGAAGAACGGATGGTCGCCGTCGATGGCGGCCGCAGCGGCACTCGCAGCGTCGTCGCTCGAGTCTCGCACACCCGACGAGCTCGTCGAGCTCGACGAGCTGCTGAGCATCAGCGAGTCGTCTTCATCGTGGTTGTGACACGACGAGCTGTCGTGCACGGCCTGGCACACGGTGGTAAAGTCGTCGGGCAGCGGCAGCGACATGAGCGAGCACGTCAATGGCGGGTACGACTGCTTCATGCACGCCGAGTGAGCTCGATAGCGACACACTGTGGCATCGGAGGAGGAGGAGTTCGGATCAGAGAACCGGGCGTGGTACATGGTCATGACTCGCACATCATCTATCGCAGAGAGCAATGTGCGCGGCGTGTGTGGGTGGGTACGTGGGCGCGCACCTTCGCACCAGAAGCCCTCCTGCGTCGAGAGGCCCCAGATGGCCTGCAGACACATGTTACAGTAGCTCGGCGACGTGAAGTGCTTCTCGACGAATCGGTGAGGTGCGCCCTCGACGACCAGCCATTCCTGCACACGTGGTCGTGCGAGTTCGTGAGCGCAACCAATCTCCGAGCCAGCAACAGCAACAGCAACAGCATCTTCATCATCATAGCAATCACGATCACGATCACGGTCGTCGTAGCCGCCACCTACTCGAATCAACGAACGAATCCGATCATCGGTCGGATGCAAGTCCTCCCAATTCGACGGTGTGCCCGATGCAGTCACGGTCAAGTCCGAGTCCGAGGACACAGTGGTGCCTGTCGATGCTGATGTTGCTTCGGTTGCCGACGAGTACGACGATGCCGACGGCGTTGGCGATGCTGATGCTGACGTCGACACCGACGCCGACGTGCTCACGTCATCGGAGCCACCACTCTCGAACATTGGTCGTTGGCGCACTGATCTCTCGGGGCTCTAGTACTCTAGGAATGGCTCGATACGTTGGATAGTGAAGGACACGTGTACGGCAAGGTCCTTGTTCTGATGGAGATTGGCGGCCTTCTTGATGTTGTTGATGCGCGCACAACGAAGCAGCCAAGCGAATGGCGCTGCTCGATCGATCTCATTCGCCTGGCTGCCGCATCGCGTCGACCACATCACGACCACATCACGACCACATTACGACCACGCCAGTACGTGATTACGACCACGTGATCACGAGAGCACGAGAGCACGAGAGCACGAGAGCACCAGAGGGACCACTTGGGTACCCGCACGACGAACGTCTCGCAGGTTCATACTCGCGCGGCGCCGTGTTTCAGCGAGATCGACAGCGCGTATGGCTTCGACGCCGACGAGAGCGACACCGGCTGCGGCCACCGCCGCCGCCGCCACCACCACACCCGCCACACGGACACCGATACAAGGCGCTGGAGCTGCTGCTGCTGCTGCTGGCTCACCCCTGACATCCGCTTCGCCAGCTCCTCGCACACCAAGCTCGCCTTCTCTTCGTCGGTATGTGCTCGTGTGTGCTCCTGTGTGCTCCTGTGTGCTCGTGTGTGCGTGCTTGTGCGCTCGATACTGATCGCTTGCGCAGCCGTGTCGTTATCGAGCGCGGTGCGATTGTAAGTGATGACGCGCGTATCACGGGCTCGGTGACCATCGGTAAGGGCTCGGTGGTTCATGCCCGATGCACGATCACGGCAGACACGGCGCCCATCACGATCGGCGCCTTCAACATCGTCGAGGAGAACGCGGTCATCATCAATCGGTGCGCGGTGCTCTCGGTGCTCGGCGACTGAGCTTGTCGAACGGCCACGAGGCCTGACGCTTGATCAATGTGTGGCTGCGTGGTGTTGTTGTTACTGCTGCAGATCGGATCAGCCGATGGTCATCGGAGCGTACAATGTCTTTGAGGTCGGATGTGGTACGTGCAGAGAGGCGCGCGAGCCAGCAAGCACCGTGATGCTGAGAGAGAGAGATGCCGATACCTCGCGTTCTGGTGCATGGCATGGCAGAGGTGATCGACGCCTCGATCGGGAGCTACAATGCCATCGAGACCAAGGCCAAGGTGCTCGAGGGCTGCGACATCCACGACGGTTGCGTCATCGGCATGGCAGTGCGCCTCGCCGCCGGCACCGAGGTGCCCGACAACACCACGGTCTACGGCCCGGCCGCCGTCATGCGGCCATCGTCCAACACCAAGGAGGCACACATGGCGGTGCATCGTCGACACCTCGAGTGGCTGCACAAGGTGCTCGCCAAGCCCAAGCCCGCGACGCCCGGCGGCACGCCAAGCACTCCGACGACCGCCGGCGCCGCCGCTGCTGCTGCGCGACAGGCTGCCTCTCCCGCCACGCCGCTCAACGCTCAACAAGCCGCCGCCGCAGCAGCTCGTCGTGCTGCCGCACCCGCCACACCGACTGGCAAGTAGAGTAGGCCATTCATTCATTCATTCATTCATTCAGTTGGATTGATGGATTGATCGATCCAGAGTGTACCATACATACAAGAAGACTGCACGACATTCGCTCATTCGCTCATTCGCTCGCTCGTGCGCACGCAACCTCGCTATCTATCCAGCCAGCTATCAATCAAACTAATGGCTGTGTCACTCGCTCAACTAGCAGCCCATCGACTCGGCTCGGCTGCCGCACCGATCGTGCTCGAGTTCTACCACGACTACTGCTGCCCGTTCTCGCGGCGTTCGTTCGAGCGCGTCACCAAGGAGCTCTTCCCGCACTACGTACGCCGCCTGTGAACGACCGAACGAGCGAGCCAGCGAACGAGTCGGCCGCATCTTGTACTGACAGCCCCACGCCACTTGTTGGCACAGGAGAGTGAGCATCCGGGCTTGATCCAGGTGGTGTTCCGCCATCAGATCCAGCCGTGGCATCCGCAATCGACCTTGCTGCACGGTATCGTGTCGTCGCACAAGCAGCCGCATCGCACGCAACCAATGCACGCTCACGCTCGCGCTCGCGCTCATGCTCGCGCTCTACCTCAATCGCTACAGAGGCTGCATTGGCCGTGGCGCAGGTCACCGAGTCATCGACTGCCTTCTGGGCCTTCTCGACGGCATTGTACGCGGCGCAGGAGAGCTTCTCGGACGCGGCCACGGTCGACAAGTCGCGCCGCCAGGTGTACGCCGAGCTCGCTGAGCTGGCGGCCTCATCGACCGGCGTCGAGGCCGACAAGGTGCTGGCACTGCTGGCTCTGCAGTCCGGCGGCACTGGCGTCACGCCGCAGCTCAAGTACTACATTCGCCTGGCGCGCCAGGCCGCCGTGCACGTGTCGCCGACCGTCGTGGTCAACGGCCTCATCAACAACAACGTCAGCAGCTCGTGGACGCTCGACGACTGGAAGCCGCTCATCGAGTCGCTCCGATCGCAGGCATAGGAACGACCGACCACGGCGCTCACGACGGCTCGGTTGTGATCGTCGCTGGTGCTGATGACGCCGCCGGTGCCGCGTTGGTGGTGCTTCTGCATTGCTCCGAGCTTCATTCATTCATTCAATCAATCATTACAACGATACCGGTGGAACAGATACACGATAGGCTCCTCCCTGCCAGCCATCGACCTGCCGCGAGGCGTTGGAGTGGATGGTGGTGGTGCACCGTTAGCGAGAGTGTTCGGTGCGCTCCGCAGGCTCGCGTCGCTGGCGCTTTGGGTCTGGCGGAAGAGTTGGGTCGTGGTGTTGCGGATACTGCTGCTGGTGATGACGACGCTGTTGCTGTTGTTGTTGATGATGTTGTTGATGTTGATAGTGATGATGTTGATGCTGCGGCGGAGGTGCGTAGTAGCCGCCATGATAGTTTGGTGGCGGTTGGTTGTAGCCCTGCTGGTAGTGCTGTTGCGAATACTGTGGCGGCTGCGTCGTGAATACCGGCGTCGAGGTCGCAATGTGCATCGGTCGTTGCGGCGCTTGCGACGGCGGCATGCGACGATTATGGTCAGCTTGTGGGTAGCGATAGCCGTCGTCACGGCCACGCTTGGCTGTGTGCTGGGGGTTCTATGCATTTGATGCGACCGGCGTGACATCAGTACCAACGACACGGGAACAGGTTTCATTGGCGTTGGCGCACCTGCCACTCATAGCTGTTCCGGTCAAGAGGCAGGTCCCACTCACGCAAGCACTGCCTTCCAAGCGCGCGCTGGTCGGTGATTGGAACCAGCGTACTATGATGGCAGCCGCCTTCAATGTCAGCAATCGAGATCGCAACAAGCAAACGAGCAAAGCACGTACTTGTCCTCAATGTACTTGACTAGCGTGTTGATGGATTCGATCTGTGTTCGTGCGTGTGCGATCGAATGCTGGCGCAACCAGTCGATCGCTGGCTCGTCTCCTAACAGCACCGACAGTGGCACGACGTCGAAAATGTCCTGGTCGGCAGGCAGCGAGTCGAAGCGCTCGTTGACGCTGTAGAGGTAGTCCATGACGGGCGGCGCCTTCTGCAGCAGGTTCTTGCACACGATGTAGCGCTCGGAGTTGGCCGGCCGACTTGTGTACGGAATGATGATCGACAGCTTCTCAAAGTGCTGGCGCAACAGGAACACCAAGCCGACCGTGAACGGCGTGAACATGTCGAAGACCTTGCACAGAAAGTCTCCGCCCTTGGCGAGGCACGCGAAGCCACACAGGAACTGACACAGCACCAGGCGCTTGACCTTGATCTCCTGCAGGTTCTCCTCGCCCTCGACCGACATTCCCTGTGGGGGTGTGGCGCATCATCGATCAGTATCACGCACAGATGCATCGTTGCGAGCGGAATGAGCGAGTCGGTCTCGTGCACGCACTCCGTCAGCAGTAAAGAGATGCACGCCCTTGCCACGCGTTCGCTCATCGACCAGCTCGGCAAAGTGCCGAATGTTGGCGTTCGAGTAGATGTCGCCCGTGCCGTCAACGCCGTAATCCACGTCGAACTTGCCTTCCCAAGGCGAGTCGGGGTTGAACTTGGTGAACTCCCAGTCGTAACCACTCTTCAGCGTAAAGCCCCATCTAACTCGAATCGAATCGAATCGAATCAGTTTGACGACATGCGAGCAGTGCAACCGTTGACGTCATACCCTTGGATGTGTTGCTTCTTCGTGAACTTGCGCCACAGCATGTACTCGGTGAAGCCTCCAGGCCCGGCACACACATCACAAAAGTAGAATCGCTCGTTCGAGCCGCGGTCGAGCAGCTGGTACAGATGGTCGAGGTTCGCCATCTTGACGGCAGCGCGGTTCTGGAAGATCGAGCTGCCGATCAGCTCCCATGGGTTGGAGTTGCGTCGAGCATTGAGAAACGTGCGGCGATCACAACAGCCGAGCTTGTCCTGGTGGCGAGGGTGGTGGATGCGGCGTTGTACTTGCTGTCAGCATCGAGGCACAACGCTCGAAGCTCCGATCGATATGTACCTTGGATGCAAAGAGCTCTCGCACAAGCTCGGCGTCACAGAACAGGCCATAGTCGACCGGAGTGCTCTTCTGGATTCCACGCACGCACGCACGCACACAATGATGTGTAACAGCTCGCTGGATGAGTGATTGCACTGCACGCAGTAGCCAGCGAGCAGCAGCTGCGTGATGGATGGATGGATGACCGTCGCGGCGTCGTACGGGAGCAATGCGCAGTCCCTCGTCGAATACCGTGATCTGCGTCTTGACTGGCGGCATCCACGAGACCTCCTGCTTGTGCGGGTAGACCTTGGTGACATCGACCTCGTGTCGGCGTGGTTGTGCCACGGGACCGACGTCGTAGCCGAGACCCGTCGTAGAGAGTTGTTGTTGCGGTTCAAGAGGATTGACGATGCCCTGCCAGTCGCGACCGAGTCCTTGGCCCTGGCGGTAGCCGAACTTCTCGAGGTATCGCTGCGCCATGTTGGCGGGCTCCGAGCTCGAGCTCGTGCTCGTTGTCGCTGTTGTCGTTGCCGTCATCGTCGTGGCCGAACCCAAGCCTGGCGGGCCGGTCGGCAGCGTCATGAACGGCGGCATGCCCGAGGTCGAGATGAACGCAGTTCCATCGCGCAACGGTGCTGGCGTGGGAGGCAGCGCCGCCTCGCTGGGCAGCTTCGGGATGGGCACCGTCGAGTGCGCGGGTGTGTTGGCGTACACGCGGTCGGCACTCGTGTACAAGCCCTCAAACACGCTGTGCTTCGAGGAGCCGACAGCAGCCGTGCCATTGGTGATGTGGGTCTGTTGTGGTTGAGACATCGCGCTCGTGTGTGTGTCGACGACAGCACAACCAACGTCAACGTCTGCAACTACAACTGCGCCAAAGTCGTCCAGTAACCTATCATCCGTTCAGAGCGTGTATCGAGATGGTCGAGGTATTCGATGCGCGACTTGGAACCACCAACAACAACAACGGGGAGATGCGATGAGATGAGATGGGATGCGAGCGAGCCAACGCAAACAAGCAAACAACAACCGCGAATCTCTCTCTCGGGTTCTCTCTCGTTTTATGACGGTATCGACAAGCCGATGCAAAGGAATGTCCTTCATAAGTATAGTGGCAGGTGTTGTGGTGTTGTTGTGGTGGTGTTGGTGTTGATGACGATGACGCCGGTGGTGGGCTATGTACAGGCGCCATCGTTCGATCACAGCTTGACCTCGTGCTCCAGCGTTCGGAGCATATCGCGAAACTCACGCACACACGACAGATCCGGCGGCAAGATGCGAACTCGCTCTGCCAGCTTGCGTAGCTCGCGCAGTCCTCCAGCATGGAAGCGCTGCATGATCTCTGCAACGACGATGGCAACACTTGGAAGGTTAGGTGCGAGGAGCGAGAGGCAGCCAGCGAGTGAGTTAGCGAGACCTGGATCGCGGTCTGCTGTGATGTTGGACAGCAGCAGATTCAGCAGCTCGAGCAGCGGCACCGAGACCGTGGCGCGGTTCGTGGCCTCGAGAATCGTCGTCAGATGGCTGGCAATCTCGCGGCGAATGTCGACTGAATGTCTCACGGCACCCTGAGTGAGAGGGTGGAATCGAGTGCGCTTGATACAGCAGCGTACCTTGTCGCGGGTAGTACTCCGCCAGACTCCAAATGATGTGGTACACCATTTCGGGCGGCAGCGTGCACAACAGGTTGGAGGGGTCTTGGTGGAGGAGCAGTAGCGTTGTGGTCTGCCGTCGGAACAGCGAATGGTACGTGCAGTGGTCTCGAGGCCGCCAACTCAGCTCTGGCAACACGGGCGGAACAGTCAATACGAGAATACACACACTGAGAGGGAGAGCGAGAGAGCGAGAGTGTGGGAGGCGCTGAATTTAACACACCAATGTCAGTCGACAGCTTGGCAAGTACACAGAGCACCTGCGTGTGAATGGCCTTGCTCTTGTCCTTGCCGAGGAACTTGGCGATGATCTCGATGCCGTGCAGCTGAAAGACTGCCAGCTGGTTCTCGGGGCAGAGCTCAATCAGGAACACCAACGTGTTGCAGCCGAACTCGATCAGTCGGTCAGCCGTGTAGGAGCGCAGCAGCGCCATGAAGCGCGTGACTGCGTGCTCGGCATCGAGGAAACGTTTGTTCTCTGCGGTACGAGGTTGGTGAGCGATCGCGTGCGTGGCACAAAGAGTTGCGAACGTTGGAGCGCACCTGCCGACCGAGCCAAGCAGCCCAGTGCCCAGCAGCCGTACACCTGGACACCTTCGTCGGCCGGATGGCGCTCGAGGCCGGCAAGAACGACGCTCACGGCGCCTTGCTTGCCCATCGTAGTGCGAAAGGAGCCTAGCAGGTTCGGGTCGGGTCGGTTCGGGTCGGTCAGCGAAGCCAGAGACAGCGAGCCAAGTGTGTGCGCTGCAGTGTACCATTGGTCCAACCGATGTTGGCGATGGTTTGGCAGCCGTATTGCTGCACGTGCGATGAGCTAGCGTGCGTGCGCATGGCATGGATCACGAGTGAGATGCCTCCGCCGGTGACGATCGATTCTTGGTTCATGGCTGCAGCAACGACGTCGAGGCAGTGTCAGCACAAGCTGGCAGTCAGTGGTCGAAGGTTTGTTCCATACCATCATCGTATGCCAGGTTGCCGAGAGCGAGGCAGCAGTAGCGCTGCGCATGCATATCGTCTGGCAGCAGGCGCATGGCGCGTAAGATCAAGCGGAGGCCATTCTGCTGAGACACGAATACTTGGATGGCTGATGTTGCCGCGACCAATACAAAGCAAGTTCATCGAGAGTTGCAATGAGTGAGTGAGTGAAGCAATGTGGAGAGCACGAAAGCAGCGAACGGTTGCCATGCTGGCAGGCACTCGTACAGTTGTTGAGCGAGAAGTTGGCGAGCGCCAAGCTGCCAAAGATCTGCACCTCCTTGACGTTCTCGTGGCTCTGCATGAGGTCGAGAATCAGCTGCACGCCGCCGCGTTCTCGAAAGTAGTATCGGTCGTTCTCTGGGCATCGAGCGCGTGTCAGCAGTATATTCACAGGCGATCTTCGATCGAGTTCGGCCAAGCGAGCATGGAAAGACGTGCAACGAAGACACGGAACACGAACCAGTTGCCAAAGCGAGATTGGCCAGTGCACGAATGCCGAACACGTGCGATCCCGGCACTTTGACGTGCATCGCAGCGAGGATTCGGTCGATGCCTTGCAGTTGACAGATCGAATGCTTGTTGGGCTCTGAGGGCCAAGCGAGTCGAGCGACATCGGTTAGACAGAGACACACACAGATTGGGACAACGAACAAGAGCATGCGAGTGCCACGTACGAGGTCGCGTGAGAGGAAACAGTGCTCGTAACGCCAGGCCTTGCAAGTGGAATGGATGCGATAGAGAGCTGTACTTCCAAGGCCGTGAAGCGATCGATGAGGAGGCTTTGGTTGTGTCGTGAGGTGATGATGAGGTCGATGATGACGAAGTGGCATTGCTTGCCGTGGAGCTCGTGGCAGTCGAGGTGGAAGTGGTAGCAGTGACAGCATCAGTGAGCGTGCTGGCACCATGGTAGCGAGTGTCGCCGTGTGACAGGGGCGCGTGTGACGAGGCACTCGTGCTGTCAGCGGCATCGTCGAGCGTGATGCTCTGCTGCACCAATGACGGTGGATAGTGTATCGGGAGCAGGGTCAAGAGCGCCGCCACGAGACTCGGGTTGAGGAAGGCCCTGTCGTGCATGCACACGTGCATGTTGTCCTCGAAGAGCGACGCAAAGTGATCGAGCGACTGCAGCGTCTCGAGCACGAGCGACGGCACGCGGCTGCTACTCGTTCGTTCGAGCGGGAACGCGTACGAATCGTCGTCGTCGTCGTCGTCATCATCGACATCATTGTGGTGCTCGCCCTCGTTATCATCGTCGTCGTGGTCGTCGTGGTCGTCGGAAGTAATGCCGTCACTGGCATCGTGCATTCCATCAGTGGAGCTCGAGATCAGCGTCGAGGTGCGAGCAGACTGCTGTTGCTGCGCGGCCATCGAGCGCATGCTGTGCTGCCGAGAGCCACCCACTGCATCACCGTTGAGATAGGCACCACGAGAGTCCGCAGCATCGATGTCGTGGTGCTCGTCGTCGTCGTTGTCGTCGTCGAGGTCCTCGTCCTCCTCGTAGCCGCCGCTCTGATCGAGCGCGCGATCGTGATGGTGCATCGCGCTCTCGGTCGTCGCTGCTGCGACCGCGTGGTGTCGGCGATCACCACGACCACGGCGAGCAACGGCATCACGCAAGCGCGGGTGCCTCGTCGTGGCAGCGGTTTGTCGGTGTGCCAGATAGTGCTCGAGCACGGCCAACAAGCGCGCGACCGCCAAGCTCGGCGGCTCGGCAGGTGGAGCGGCGTCGCTCACGAACAAGGTCGCGTCGTCGATCGTCTCGTCTTCGGAGATGACACCATCGTCGGTGCTGTTGGTCGTCGACGTGGTGGTGGCGGTGGCCATCAAGGAGGGGGACTTGCAGCAAGCACCGAGCCGGAAGGCGGCCACGAGCAGCAGCAGCAGACGACGAGGACGACGATGGTGGTGATGCTGCAGCGCCAATGAACAACAACAAACAACAGCAACCGCCGTACTCGAGCACAAACCCCAAAACCTACTCGAGTACGGGATCTCCCTCAAGCGCTCGCTCATTTCGCTCTCTCGCCCTCTCGCGCTCTCCCGACGATGCTTCGCGTTGGCCTGCTGGGCTGCACCGGAGCTGTCGGCCAACAGTTCATTCGGCTGCTCCGAGGCCACGCACAGTTCGATCTCGTGGTCGTGGCCGCGAGTGATCGATCGGCCGGTCAGGCGTTGAGCGCCGTGTGCGGCTGGAAGCTCGCCAGCGCGTCGGGTTGCGACGGCGTTCCGCGCGAGTTCGAGAGCCTGATCGTGCAGCAATGCCAGCCCGACGAGTTCGTCAAAGCCGGAGTACGGCTCGTGTTCAGCGCCTTGTCAGCTGATGTTGCCAATGAGGTCGAGCCGCAGTTTGTAGCGGCGGGCATTGCGGTCTTCAGGTGCGTACGAGCGATGCTGCTGCTCGTTCGTTCGTTCGTTCGCTCGTTGGATTGGCTCGTTCGATATTGCTGGCTCGCTCGATTGTGAGCACCTCACGGCGCCTCACTCGTGGCATTCGAGCGTATGATTGACGGGCTGCGTGTGGCATGGCGTACCAGCAACGCGTCGTCGTTCCGCCGCCACCCGCTGGTACCGCTGGTGGTGCCGTTCGTCAACCCGCAGCACATCTGCGTCGTACGCCGTCAGCAAGAGCGCCGCTGCTTCACGTCGGGAACCAGCAGCAGTGACAGCAGCAGTAGCAAGGGCTTCTTGGTCACGAATGCCAACTGCTCGACGACCGGCCTCGTGGTTGCGCTCAAGCCGTTGGCCGATGCGTTCGGTCTCTCGCTCGTGCACGTGACGACGCTGCAAGCCATCAGCGGCGCCGGCTTCACGGGCCTCGCAGCCATGGACATTATGGACAACGTGATCCCGCTCATTGGCGGCGAGGAGGAGAAGCTCGAGTGGGAGCCACGCAAGATCCTCGGCCGTGTGGCTGCCGGCGAGGGCGACGCGCACGAGAGTGGCGACAGCTTCGAGCTCTTGGACATGAAGCTGAGCGCGCAGTGCAACCGCGTGCCGGTGATCGACGGCCACACGCTGTGCGTGTCGCTCAAGTTCGCGACGCAGCCGCCACCGAGCGTCGAGCAGGTGATCGAGTGCTTGCAGCAGTTCACGGTGCCCGAGCATGTGGCCGAGCTGCCGTCGATGCGAGGCGTGCAGGCGCTGCAGGTGCTGCCGCAAGACAACCGACCGCAGCCGCGCTTGGACCGCGACCGCGGTGGCGGCTTGACGGTCACGGTCGGCCGCGTACGTGCGTGTCCTATCAACGACGTGCGCTTCGTGGTGCTGTCTCACAACACGGTGCTTGGCGCTGCCGGTTCGTCGTTGTTGAACGCCGAGTACGCCATGGCGAATGGCTACTTTCGCGATTGATTAATGAGAGCGAGCGAGCGAGCGAGAGACAAAACTGAGAGCTCATACACGAGAGATAGCGAGACAGGTTGAGAGAGTGAGATAGATAGTGAGAGTGAGAGATAGTGAGTGAGTGTGAGAGTGCACTATGAGTACGATACAATCTTGAGTATCTCAGCAAAGACACCCGATGCCGTGACGGCAGCACCGGCTCCAGGACCCTGAATCACGAGCGGCAGCTGGTCATACCACTGCGTGTGGATGACGAGAATGTTGTCGGCACCGTGCAGGCGACCGGCACCGAGCGGACCGTCGGCTGCGAAGCGACGGATGCCGACCGAGCAACGTGCGTCGCGCGTGGCTTGCTCGGCGACGTGGATCGAGCCGACGAAGCGCAGACACTCGCCGTGCGCCGTGGCGTCCTTGAGCATCTCGGCCATGTCGGCGTCGTAGAGCGGAAGCTTGGCGAGGTACTCGTCGACCGAGCAGTGGCGCAGCGGCTCGGGCACGAGGCTGTTGACTTGCAGGTCGGCGAGCTCGACGCGCAGGCCGATCTCGCGCGCCAAGATCGTCACCTTGCGTGCGACGTCCATGCCGCTGAGGTCGTCGCGCGGGTCGGGCTCGGTGTAGCCCTTGGCCTTGGCGTCGAGCACAATGTCCGAGAAGCAGCGCTCGCCCTTGGCGAACTCGTTGAAGAGGAACGACAGCGTGCCCGAGAGCACGCCGTCGATGCTGCGCACGCAGTGTCCAGTGCCGAGCAGGTCGCGCACGGTCGAGATCACCGGCAGGCCGGCGCCGACCGTCGTCTCGTACCAGCACGAGGCGCGCGGCGGCTGGCGCGAGAGCATCAGCTCGCGTATCTGGCGGTACGTATCGTACGGGCCCGAGAGCGCCTTCTTGTTGGGCGTCACGACGTGGATGCCGCGTGCCAGCCAGCGCGGATAGCACGCCGCCACGTGCTCGCTGCTGGTGCAGTCGACCAGGATGCGCGTGGCACACGGCTGCGCCAGGAGGTGGCGCTCGAGCGCCTGCAGATCGAGCTGCTCGACCGCGGCGGTCGATGGCGCGCCAGACGAACCGAGCGCCGCCATGCCGGTGGTGCTCGTGCTGAGTCGCTCGGCGGCCGCCGTGATGGCCGCCGTCGGGTACAGCAGCATGCGCTTCGAGTTGGCGATGGCGGCCACGCGCACCGAGACGCCGATCGGATTCGAGCCGGTGTTGTGCGTGACGTCCGAGGCGTCGAGCATGCGCAACAGCTCGGCGCCGATGAGGCCCGTGCCGACGACGGCCACGGCGGCGATCTCGCTCCACTCGCCGTAGAAGCGCGCGTGTGCGCTCTGCAACGCTCGCTTGGCGTCGACGCGGTCGATCACGACGCTAATGTTGCGCTCCGAGCTGCCCTGCGCGATGGCACGCACGTTGATGCGCGAGCTCGCGAGTGCGCCAAAGAACTGGCCCGCCACGCCGACCTGGTGCTGCAGACGGTCGCCGACCGCCGCCAGGATGCACTGGCCCGTGAGCAGCTCGACGCGCGCGCCCTTGAGATGGTCGATCTCCCACTGGAAGGCGCGCTGCACGGCGGCCGCCGCCGCCTCGCCCTTGTCCTCCGGCACCGCGAGGCAGATCGAGTGCTCGCTGCCGCCCTGGCTGATCATCAGCACCGAGATCGAGGCATCGTGCAGCGCACGGAACAGTCGCTCCGACACGCCCGCCACGCCGGCGAACGTCGAGCCCTCGAGGTTCACGAGCGAGATGCGATCGATGAACGAGAAGCCCTTGACCGAGACGGTCTTGCTCGAGCCCGACGATGGCACCACGCTGCTGCCATTGCCGCTGCCATTGCCACTGCCATTGCCATTGCCATTGCTGCCATGAACCGAGATCAGGGTGCCGTGACCATCGGGCCGGTGCGTGTTGCGTATCCACACGGGCGTCTCGGAGTTGATGAGCGGTGTCAGCGCTCGCGGATGCAGCACCTTGGCGCCAAAGTACGACAGCTCCATCGCCTCGCGATACGACACATGCTGCAGCAGCCGTGCGCTCGGCACCAGACGCGGATCGGCCGAGTACAGCCCATCGACGTCCTTCCAGATGCTGAGCACCTTGCCGCGCAGCAGGTTGGTGAAGAGCGCCGCCGAGAGGTCCGAGCCATTGCGCCCGAGCGTCGTGTGCACGGTGCGTGCTGGCGTCGTCGCCACGTAGCCGGTCGCCACGATGTAATCGACGCACGCGCCACCGTCACGATCGTGCTCGCCGTTGCATCCGGGCAGCAGATGCGTCGCGACCCAATCGCTCACCAGCTGTTGACTCTCGGCCTCGCACACGTTGGGCGTCGAATCGCCGGGAGCTCCAGGAGCTCGCTCGACCACAAGCACCTGTCGAGCATCGAGGCGTAGACATCTACTCGGTACCGAAGCACCACCAGCACTGATATCTGTCGGTGTTGTGGTGCCGTTGCTGCTCAACGAGTGCGAGATGAAGGCCCACAGTATCAACGAGCTCCACAGCTCGCCGTACGACGTCACGACCTGGAACATGTGCATGTCGTAGCTGCGCGTGATCGCCGTCGCACGCAACAGTGCAAGAATGTCGGAAGTGTCGCGCTTGAGCTCCTCGGTCACCTCGGCCAAGGTCTGCGCGCCGCGCTCGTCGTGGGGCAGCAGCTCCTTGGCGATGGCCGTGTGCAGCTCGAGCAACGACGCGATCGTGCTACGATACGCCGCACCGTCGCCATCGACCGCCAAACGGAGACTCGAGGCCAGAGAATCAGTCACACCGCCGACGGCACTCACGACGGCGACGGCAACTTGGCGCAGTGGAGAGGCACGCAAGTGAGGCGGCTCATCGTGGTCGTGGTCGGCAGCAGGCGCGTGGCCGATGGCCTCGGGTCCCGTGAGCAGCGACGCGACTTGACGGAAGCATGCAGCATCTCCGAGACTTGTGCCACCGAACTTGTGCACAAAGAACTCGAATCGAGACAGTGGACAAGGTGATGAACTCATGGTGAGGCGTGAGGCGTGAGGCCAAGCGAGTGAGAGTGAGACAGAGACGCGCCGAGGTCCTCGAGAGCGCAGCACGAAGCGACGAAGCGAGAGAACTAATGAGCCAGAGAGCGATCTCCATCATCATCACCTTGTTGCAAGCTATCGATCTCTGTCACCTTGTTGCAAGCTATCGATCTCTATCACCTTGTTGCAAGCTATCAATCTCCATCATCATCTTGTTGCAAGCTATCGATCTCTATCACCTTGTTGCAAGCTATCGATCTCTATCACCTTGTTGCAAGCTATCGATCTCCATGTCGGCACGCGCCAGAAGAACACGCCTCTCGAAGGGTATGTCGTATCTCCTCCGCCACGGTGCCGAGAAGGAGCGCATCCCGATGGAAGCCTCGGGCTTCATGCTTGTCGACGACGTGCTGGCCTTCTGCAACCACTCGGCGAGTGGCGACTTCTACACGGCGCTCGATGTCGAGGAGTGCGTGGCGCAGTGCCCCAAGAAGCGGTTCGCGCTCGAGCGGCGCGCCGACGGCAAGCAGTACATTCGCGCCAACCAGGGCCACTCGCTGATGCACGTCGAGGTGCAGATGGAGCGCGTTCTCGACGCCTCGAGGCTGCCGCTCGTGTACCACGGCACGTTCTTGGTGTCGTGGCCGCTGATACACGCCGGGGGCCTGTCGCGCATGAAGCGCAAGCACATCCACTTGGCGGTCGGCTCGGTGGCGGCTGCCAAGTCCGGCATGCGCTCGTCGTGTGACGTCATGATCGTGCTGGCGTTGCAACGCGCCATCGACGACGGCATCGAGTTCTACCTCTCGGACAACAACGTGCTATTGAGCGAGGGCATCGACGGCATCATTCCGCCGCAGTACTTTGAGCGAGTGATCGATCTGGTCGAGTGGCGCGAGCTGTATCCCAACGAGGGTCAAGAGGTGCCGCCCGAGGAGCGCGTCACGTATGTTGGCCCGGATGGTCGCTTGACGAGCAAGCGCCGACCTCCGCGCCACGAGCACGACGATCGCACAGCTACAACGAGCAGTAGTCATTCAAGTCATCGAGGTCGCGGTGGTGGTCGCGGTGGTGGTCGTGGTGGTGGCCGTGGTCGTGGTCGCGATCGAGACGCACCGGGTGGCGCTCACTCTACATCCACTGGTGCCAGTTCAAGTTCGAGTTCAGCACCAGTATCGAGATAGCCACTCTGAATCTACCACCACCATTGCTGCTGCTGCTGCCGTCACGACATTGCCTGACACAATAGCGAGTACAGTAAGCCGTACGGTAGTGGCAGCACCACACCAACGACGATCGAGTGTCTTCATACATTGTATCATAGATAGATGGATAGATAGATATAGATCGATCTATCGACCGACTGAGAGCGAGAGCGAGATGGCCTTGATCGATAGATAACAAACAATAGATAGATATGGATGCAACATGTAAACAAGAAGAACAGAACAAGATGATTCCGAGGAAGATGCTGACTATGGATGGATGAATGGATAGATGGATACTGGCACTAACTCGTTATCGAGTTCATCCACGTGGCAATGAGTTCCGTGTCGAACGCACTCGCGATCGAGGTCGTGGTCGTGTCATCCATTGCGAGGTCGAGCTGCTC
>Ga0209935_1002559_pt1:0-10000 | contig 21737 bp, 14 predicted proteins | sample ThiBio_1000_plan_2_FD_183958 | JGI IMG/M metagenome (GOLD analysis project Ga0209935, IMG submission 183958) | Wastewater bioreactor microbial communities from Cape Town, South Africa - Thiocy_cont_1000_plan (SPAdes) | ecosystem: Engineered > Bioreactor > Thiocyanate-remediating >...
GGCACCAATCATCCAGGCCATACAAATGAGCAGTGCTACTATCCAGTTGGCTTGACGTTCGACCATCATCGAGGTCTCTTGCTGGTCGTCGACTCCTACAACCATCGAGTGCAAGTATTCTCTTGTGACGATGGCTCGTTCGTGTCCAAGCTCGGCGAGGAAGGATCGCAACCAGGCCACTTCCAGTATCCTTATGGTCTTGCGATCGATCACGATCATGATCGCATCCTCATCACTGATAGAGCCAATCATCGCTTACAATCATGGTCTCTGAGCGAACAATCGTTCTTGTCGTGCATCGGCAAGTATGGACCACGAGATCTCGAGTTCAGCAGTCTTCGAAGCATTGCGATCGACAAGCATCATCATCGCATCATCGTTGCCGACTCCAACAACCATCGATTGGTGTTCTTGTCGTCGATCGATCTCTCGTTCTTGCTCTCTGTCGGCGGCAGCGAAGGATCTCAGCCTGGCGAGTTCAAAGGTCCATCAGGCATCGCGATCGATCATGATCGATGCCGAATCATCGTCTGTGATACCCGCAATCATCGAGTGCAAGTACTGTCGCTGATCGACGGCTCGTTCTTGTTCATGTTCGGCTCGTATGGCGATCAGCCAGGCCAGTTCAAGTTCCCTCAAGGAGTGTGCATCGACAACCAAGCCCGAATCATCGTCGCCGACTTCGCCAACCGGCGGTTACAATCATTCACTCACGAAGGCCATCACATCTCGTCGTTCGATTGTGGCCGCGATACTCCTTCGGAGGTGGCGTTCGACGAGCATCGAGGTCTCATCGCCTTCTCGGCAGGCCATCGAGTGCATGTGATTGGAGCCAATCAATGGCTTGCCGACACGTTCACATGGCAACCAGATCTCCATCGATATGCTCCATCATCGATCAAGCAAGCGGTGTTGACGATGACGATGATTCGATCGCTGGTCGATGAGAGGTCGACGATGACGATGACTCGATCGCTGGTCGATGAGTCGAACGCGATGTCGATGATTCCGAACGAGCTCTTGTTCGAGATCTTCTCGTTCCTTTGATGCCGATGCTGCTGCTGCTGCTGCTGCTGCTGCTGCAGGATCTCTCGATATCATGATGAGGTCTCGAACGATTGGATATCCACTATCACTCAAACACACATATCTCACGAGCATCAATCTCTCTCTCTCTCTCCATCCAAATGAGTGCCCACCAATGCACCATAAATATTGCACCACCACTACCGCCACCACCACCTTGATGATGGATCGAGCACAATGTCTTGGGAGGCAGGCATCACGAAGGAGAGCATCGATGCGTCGAACAGCACATCACGCTGCTGCTGCTTTCGATCTCTCTCTCTCTCTCTCTCTCTCTCTCTCTCTCGTTCGTTTGCTCGCTCGTCGTCTCGTTGCTGCATCGGCCCATCGCTCGTTGCTCGTTGCGTTGGAGTTGCTTGGTCTCTCTCGTCTGTGTCTCTCCTTCGTGTGCTTCTTTTCTTCAGCAACATCATCTCTTTGATTGGGGCTTTGGGGGGTTTGGGAGACATTGGCGAGCATCTCTTGTCTCTGAGATCTCTCTCTCTCTCTCGATTGGAAGATTGATGGCAGACGATACTCCTCCTCTTCTTGATCGAGATGCTCGAATCAAGCTCTCGATTGGCACCAAGCAAGCAGGCGATGCCGATGGCCAGTTCAACAGCCCTCAAGGCTTGGCGTTCGACCATCATCGAGGTTTCTTGCTGGTCGTCGATTCCTACAACAATCGAGTGCAAGTATTCTCTTGTGACAATGGCTCGTTCGTGTCCAAGCTCGGCGAGGAAGGATCGCAACCAGGCCAGTTCTACTATCCCTATGGCCTTGCGATCGATCACGATCATGACCGCATCCTCATTGTTGATCAATCCAATGATCGAGTACAATCATGGTCTCTGAGCGGCCAATCGTTCTTGTCGTGCGTTGGTCAGTATGGACCACGAGATCTCGAGTTCGAGCATCCTCGAGGCATCGCGATCGACAAGCATCATCATCGCATTGTAATCGCCGACTCCAACAACAATCGATTGGTGTTCTTGTCATCGATCGATCTCTCGTTCTTGTTCTCGGTCGGCGGCAACGAAGGATCTCAGCCAGGAGAGTTCAAATATCCATCAGGCATTGCGATCGATCATGATCGATGCCGAATCATCGTCTGTGATACCCGCAATCATCGAGTGCAAGTACTGTCGCTGATCGACGGCTCGTTCTTGTTCATGTTCGGCTCGTATGGCGATCAGCCAGGCCAGTTCAAGTTCCCTCAAGGATTGTGCATCGACAACCAAGCCCGCATCATCGTCGCCGACTTCGCCAACCGGCGGTTACAATCATTCACTCACCAAGGCCATCACATCTCGTCGTTCGATTGTGGCCGCGATACTCCGTCGGAGGTGGCGTTCGACGAGCATCGAGGTCTCATCGCCCTCTCGGCAGGCAATCGAGTGCATGTGATTGGAGCCAATCAATGGCTTGCCGACACGTTCACATGGCAACCAGATCTCCATCGATATGCTCCATCATCGATCAAGCAAGCGGTCTTGACGATGACGATGATTCGATCGCTGGTCGATGAGTCGAACGCAATGTCGATGATTCCGAACGAGCTCTTGTTCGAAATCTTCTCGTTCCTTTGATGCCGATGCTGCTGCTGCAGGATCTCTCGATATCACGATGAGGTCTCGAACGATTGGACATCCACTCACGAACTTGTGCACACAAACCTCGCAAGTATCGTATCTCTTTCTTGATGATTCTTGAATCTTGATATCGGAGGTTCACTTGTCTTGTCTTGTATTGTATTGTATTGTATTGTATTGTATTGTATCGTGAGGATATGATTGAGATTGCAATCGTTCACCAAAGAGAGGTACCGTGAACCACATCACCATTCCATTTCAACGAGAGAGAGAGAGAGAGAGAGAGAGAGAGAGAGAGAGAGAGAGATGGCAAGAGGCTGACTGTGTGAGAAAGGTACTGTTCTTTGGCTCCTTTGTCGATTGCTTCGTTGCTTCGTTGCTTCGTTGCGTCTCGGTGTCTCGCGTACCGTGTGCATCTTCATCTCTTGGTTTGCAGTTTGCAGTTTGAGAACAAATCTCTTGTCGTTGCGGCAGGTTGTGGGTTGGAGGAAGATTGATGGCAGACGATTGTATACACGATACTCCTCTTCTTGATCGAGATGCTCGAATCGAGCTCTCGATTGGCACCAATCATCCAGGCCATACAAATGAGCAGTGCTACTATCCAGTTGGCTTGACGTTCGACCATCATCGAGGTCTCTTGCTGGTCGTCGACTCCTACAACCATCGAGTGCAAGTATTCTCTTGTGGCGATGGCTCGTTCGTGTCCAAGTTCGGCAAGCAAGGCGATAAACCAGGCCACTTGCAGTATCCAAATGGTCTTGCGATCGATCACGATCATGATCGCATCCTCATCACTGATAGAGCCAATGATCGCTTACAATCATGGTCTCTGAGCGACCAATCGTTCTTGTCGTGCATCGGCCGTCGTGGATCACGAGATCTCGAGTTCAGGTATCCTCGAAGCATCGCGATCGACAAGCATCATCATCGCATCATCGTTGCCGACTCCAACAACAATCGATTGGTGTTCTTGTCGTCGATCGATCTGTCGTTCTTGTTCTCTGTCGGCCGCAAGGAAGGATCTCAGCCTGGCGAGTTCTCGTATCCATCAAGCATTGCGATCGATCATGATCGACATCGAATCATCGTCTCCGATAGCCGCAATCATCGAGTGCAAGTACTGTCGCTGATCGACGGCTCGTTCTTGTTCATGTTCGGCTCGTATGGCGATCAACCAGGCCAGTTCAAGTTCCCTCATGGAGTGTGCATCGACAACCAAGGCCGAATCATCGTCGCCGACTGGAACAACCATCGACTGCAATCATTCACTCACGAAGGCCATCACATCTCGTCCTTCGATTGTGGCCGCGATACTCCGTCGGATGTTGCGTTCGACGAGCATCGAGGTCTCATCGCCTTCTCGGCAGGCCATCGAGTGCATGTGATTGGAGCCAATCAATGGCTTGCCGACACGTTCACATGGCGACCAGATCTCCATCGATATGCTCCATCATCGATCAAGCAAGCGGTCTTGACGATGACGATGATTCGATCGCTGGTCGATGAGAGGTCGACGATGTCGATGATTCCGAACGAGCTCTTGTTCGAGATCTTCTCGATGCTCGAGCCTTTCGATCGCCAGATGCCTCTCGAGCAACAACGATACGAGAGTGCAACGGCATCAACCACTGGGCCATCATCTGGCGAGAGCAGCAGCAAGTGCGCCATGATGTGAATGCCTCGTCTCCTTGATATCTCTCGGCCAGGCTCTCGAAGGCTCTCGCTCACATTGGTTCATGAGTCTCTCTCTCTCTCTCTCTCTCGTGCCATTGGCACAATCACAATCACAACGACAAGTCGCTCGACCAACTGTCTACGTTCAATCCCAGGCCAATCATGCGATCCAATACATCATTCATGTGTGATACATCAATCTTCTCGTCTTGAGTACAGCGCAGCTTGGCCGCCTTCCTGTAGAGCTCGTCTGTGCCGAGCACTGGTCACATCACGATGCAGCTATTCGTGCCTTGTCGACTTGTGGCAACCCTGACTGATGGGACTTCAAGCATCGAGAAGATCTCGAACAAGAGCTCGTTCGGAATCATCGACAGCGCCGAATCATCGATCAGCGATCGAATCATCGTCATCGTCGAGACCGCTTGCTTGATCGATGATGGAGCATATCGATGGAGATCTGGTCGCCACACGAACTTGGTGTCGGCAAGCCATTGATTGGCTCCAATCACATGCACTCGACGGCCTGCCGAGAAGGCGATGAGACCTCGATGCTCGTCGAATGCAGCATCTTGCGGGTACTCGCTGCCACAATCGAACGACGAGATGTGATGGCCTTGGTGAGTGAATGATTGCAGTCGACGGTTGTTGGTGTCGGCGACGATGATTCGGCCTTGGTTGGCGATGCACAATCCCTTGGGGAACTTGAGTTGGCCTGGTTGATGGCCTTGAGAGCCGAACTCGAACAAGAACGAGCCATCGATCAGCGACAGTACTTGCACTCGATGATTGCGGGCATCGGCGACGATGATTCGATGTCGATCATCATCGATCGCGATGCCTGATGGATATTGGAACTCGCCAGGCTGAGATCCTTCCTTGCCGATCTCGAACAAGAACGAGAGATCGATCGACGACAAGAACACCAATCGATGGTTGTTGGAGTCGACGATGATGATGCGATGATGATGCTTGTCGACAGCGATGCCTCGAGGATACGACAACGAGCGGACAAGTGTTCCCAACTTGTCGATACACGATGAGAACGATTGGTTGCTCAGAGACCATGATTGTACTTGATGATTGTACGTGTCAGCGATGAGGATGCGATCATGATCGTGATCGATCGCAAGTCCCCATGGATACTGGAACTGGCCTGGTTGCTTGCCCTCCTCGCCGAACTTGGACACGAACGAGCCATCGTCGCAAGAGAATACTTGCACTCGATTGTTGTTGTCGGAGACGAGCAAGAGACCTCGATGATGGTCGAACTCAAGCCCGAGCGGGGAAGAGAGCAAGCCATCGGCATTGGCTGGTTGCTTGGTGCCAATCGAGAGCTTGATTCGAGCATCTCGATCAAGAAGAAGAGGAGGATTGTCTCCCATCGTGGCGGTGGTAAGTGCGTAACAATGTGCGACTCTGCGAGTGAGTACACGAGCGAGAGCAGCGAGGCTAACACGACACTCACATACGCAGGAGAGAGAGCGAGCAAGCAACAACCTCACGAGCACACGACGTCAGGCTTGTTGGTTGGTTCGTGTCGCTGCTCGTTCGCTCGCTCGTCGTCTCGTTGCTGCATCGCCATCGCTCTCGGAAGGCGTATCATCCATCTTCTCGCGTGCATCTCCGTGTCTTGTGCGCGTGGATAGACATCTCTTTGTCGTTGCGGCAGATTGTGAGTTGGAAGAAGATCGATGGCAGACGATACTCCTCCTCTTCTTGATCGAGATGCTCGAATCAAGCTCTCGATTGGCACCAAGCAAGCAGACGATGCCGATGGCCAGTTCAACAGCCCTCAAGGCTTGGCGTTCGACCATCATCGAGGTCTCTTGCTCGTCTCTGACACCAACAACCATCGAGTGCAAGTATTCTCTTGTGACGATGGCTCGTTCGTGTCCAAGCTCGGCGAGAAAGGATCGCAACCAGGCCAGCTCTTGAACCCCTATGGCCTTGCGATCGATCACGATCATGATCGCATCCTCGTCACTAATCAATCCAATAATCGAGTACAATCATGGTCTCTGAGCGACCAATCGTTCTTGTCGTGCATCGGCAAGTATGGACCACGAGATCTCCAGTTCAGCAGTCTTCGAAGCATTGCGATCGACAAGCATCATCATCGCATCATCGTTGCCGACTCCAACAACGATCGATTGGTGTTCTTGTCGTCGATCGATCTCTCGCTCTTGTTCGAGGTCGGCGGCAACGAAGGATCTCAGCCAGGAGAGTTCAAATATCCATCAGGCATTGCGATCGATCATGATCGACATCGAATCATCGTCTGTGATTGCTACAATCATCGAGTGCAAGTACTGTCGCTGATCGATGGCTCGTTCTTGCTCGAGTTCGGCTCTCAAGGCGATCAACCAGGCCAGTTCAAGTTCCCTCATGGAGTGTGCATCGACAACCAAGGCCGAATCATCGTCGCCGACACCAACAACCGTCGATTGCAATCATTCACTCACGAAGGCCATCACATCTCGTCGTTCGATTGTGGCAGTGAAGGCATCTGGAGAGTGGCGTTCGACGAGCATCGAGGTCTCATCGCCTTCTCGGCAGGCAATCGAGTGCACGTGATTGGAGCCAATCAATGGCTTGCCGACACGTTCACATGGCGACCAGATCTCCATCGATATGCTCCATCATCGATCAAGCAAGCGGTCTTGACGATGACGATGATTCGATCGCTGGTCGATGATTCGGACGCAATGTCGATGATTCCGAACGAGCTCTTGTTCGAGATCTTCTCGTTCCTTTGATGCTGCTGCTGCTGCTGCTGCTGCTGCTGCTGCAGGATCTCTCGATATCATGATGAGGTCTCGAACGATTGGATATCCACTATCACTCAAACACACACATCTCACGAGCATCAATCTCTCTCTCTCTCTCCATCCAAATGAGTGCCCACCAATGCACCATAAATATTGCACCACCACCACCAGCTTGATGATGGATCGAGCACAATGTCTTGGGAGGCAGGCATCACGAAGGAGAGCATCGATGGGTCGAACAGCACATCACGCTGCTGCTGCTTTCGATCTCTCTCTCTCTCTCTCTCTCGTTCGTTTGCTCGCTCGTCGTCTCGTTGCTGCATCGGCCCATCGCTCGTTGCTCGTTGCGTTGGAGTTGCTTGGTGTCTCTCGTCTGTGTCTCTCCTTCGTGTGCTTCTTGTCTTCAGGCATCATCTCTTTTGATTGGGGGCTTTGGGAGACTTTGGCGAGCATCTCTTGTCTCTCGATTGGAAGATTGATGGCAGACGATACTCCTCTTCTTGATCGAGATGCTCGAATCAAGCTCTCGATTGGCACCAAGCAAGCAGGCGATGCCGATGGCCAGTTCAACAGCCCTCAAGGCTTGGTGTTCGACCATCATCGAGGTCTCTTGTTGGCCGTCGATAGCAGCAATCATCGAGTGCAAGTATTCTCTTGTGACGATGGCTCGTTCGTGTCCAAGCTCGGCGAGGAAGGATCGCAACCAGGCCAGTTCTACTATCCCTATGGCCTTGCGATCGATCACGATCATGATCGCATCCTCGTTGTTGATCAATTCAACCATCGATTACAATCATGGTTTCTGAGCGGCCAATCGTTCTTGTCGTGCGTCGGCAAGTATGGACCACGAGATCTCGAGTTCAAGCATCCTCGAGGCATTGCGATCGACAAGCATCATCATCGCATCATCGTTGCCGACTCCAACAACAATCGATTGGTGTTCTTGTCATCGATCGATCTGTCGTTCTTGTTCTCGGTCGGCGGCAACGAAGGATCTCAGCCAGGAGAGTTCAAATACCCTCATGGCATTGCGATCGATCATGATCGACATCGAATCATCTTCTGTGATAGCCGCAATCATCGAGTGCAAGTATTGTCGTCGATCGATGGCTCGTTCTTGTTCATGTTCGGCTCTCAAGGCGATCAACCAGGCCAGTTCAAGTTCCCTCATGGAGTGTGCATCGACAACCAAGGCCGAATCATCGTCGCCGACTGGAACAACCATCGACTGCAATCATTCACTCACGAAGGCCATCACATCTCGTCGTTCGATTGTGCTGGCGAGTACCCATTGGATATTGCATTCGACGAGCATCGAGGTCTCATCGCCTTCACGGCAGGCCATCGAGTGCATGTGATTGGAGCCAATCAATGGCTTGCCGACACGTTCACATGGCGATCAGATCTCCATCAATATGCTCCATCATCGATCAAACAAGCGATCTCGACGATGACGATGATTCGATCGCTGGTCGATGAGTCGGGGCTGTCGATGATTCCGAACGAGCTCTTGTTCGAGATCTTCTCGTTCCTTTGATCGTGACGATGATGGCGGCCGTCGCATCTTTGATCGAGAGCATGTACTGTCATATGCACAAATATACCATGGTTTATTCATGGTATTGGTGTTGATATGGGACACTGTACAAGCGGCGCTAAATGTGTAAATTTGTTGCGTTATGATGCGCCATAGCGGAGACGCGCTCACCAATGTGGGAAGGCAGGATAGTGGTACGAGATACGCTGGCGAGCGCGGCGACACTTGACATCGATATCGATGCGATAGATCACGTCGAACGAAGCCGTGATACCGACGCCGAACACGCTCTTGACGATCTCCCAGGTACCGAAGGCTACCGAGTTCGTTGCCGAGCACTCGTTGCATGGCATCGAGTACCACGTGTACCGCACACCGGGAGTGCGATGATCGTGATGCGTAACGCTCCAGCTGGCACGAGGGAATCCCTCGGGCTTCACACGGAGTGGCACTTGAAACACTGGCAGGCGTCGTCGAATCAAGACGCAGCGCACAAAGAAGCCGTCGGGTTGTGGCCCTGCTCGGCCGTTCCAGTCGCCGTAGTCATGGAGGTACTGCTCGATCTCGGAGAGCTCGGTAGAGGCGTAGTCGATCTCGGCCTCCTCGGCATCCCACATCGAGCGCAAGCCATCGAGGACCCTAAATCCCTTGGCGACATGGTGCTTTCGGTCGTTGACGACCGTGGTATGGGTCTACGCGCGAGAGTATGCCACGAGATTCGTTCGTTAGTAATGGTATGGATAGGTCGGAATTACCCGCGCGAGGGAGGTAGGGTTGCCAGATATTCTGGTGGTACCAATTGAAGGCTTCGACACATATGGCACAGTAGTTGGCCTCGGTGTGGCAGATCACGGGCGACAATCAAAGGGATAGAAGGGAGGTTCTTGCGCAGTAGCAGGCAGGGAGGTCTTTCATAGGAGAGCCGTAAGGTCCACAGGGCGTACGCCTTGGCTCTGGCATACAAGGCGCCATTGTGAGACGCACGAGAATCTCTGCAGAATCTCGGACACTCACTGCTACCGAACCTCACTCGTTCTCGCAGTGTCCGACGTATTCGGGTCAGGCAGGGTTCAGGAGGTCGCTGACGTCATGGGCTTGGGAGGTGGAGGCTACTTATTGCAAGGAGCTTCCGGACCTCGGTGCGACCGGACCCCACGCACAACAACGCCGACCACCGGACCACACTCACTCGCACACACAATATACGGGAGATAGGGCCATCTTGGACTGCCAGCCAGGTCCTGTCGATCTTGCGTTGTATCTAAGGTACCTGCCCGGCACACACCCACCACCCACGGACCACACTCGCCCGTGGGAACCAACACGGAACCACCACGACGCCTCGATCGAACCACCAC
>Ga0209935_1002559_pt1:12500-21737 | contig 21737 bp, 14 predicted proteins | sample ThiBio_1000_plan_2_FD_183958 | JGI IMG/M metagenome (GOLD analysis project Ga0209935, IMG submission 183958) | Wastewater bioreactor microbial communities from Cape Town, South Africa - Thiocy_cont_1000_plan (SPAdes) | ecosystem: Engineered > Bioreactor > Thiocyanate-remediating >...
CAACCAACCAACTCGCTTGCCCGCTTCTACACTCACGCAATTACTGCATGAATGTGGTAGGTCAACGTTGCCATTGCAATTGCTGCCATTCATCGTAATCCGTTGTATTGGGAGGATCCTGAAACGTTTGATCCTGAGCGATTCTGCAAGGAGGTACGATTGCTCATCTGTATCATACTCTTCTATCAGTGGCGTTGCGTCATCAAGGCTCTCGAGTCTCGACTCTCGACTCATCGTGTGCGTTACTAGCGCTCGGCAAATCGTCACCCGTTTGCTTATGTACCGTTCTCTGGAGGCCCGCGAAATTGCATTGGTCAAAAGTATGAACTTGCGCTCTTTTAGAAGCCCAAGTCGATCTCAAAGAGAAAGCGAGAGAGAGAGAGAGAGAGATTCGACTTACCTGTACGACCTTGATGTGTATGGCACATATGTAGGTTTGCTATGAACGAGGAGATAACGTTGTTGGCCATGATTTATCGCCAGTTCACAGTGAAGCTTCAAGAAGGAAAGAAGGGTGCGTGCTTATCATGCCATGCGGTTGACTCGATGCCTTAGAACACTGGTTGGCTCACTGGATTGGTGCTGTTGTCGTTGTCGGTGTAGTGCGACCGTATTTGAGCACAGTCATGCGACCTTATGATGGTTTGTGGGTAACTGTGCATCCTCGCTTCCCCAACCAACACCAATCGTAAGCAATGCGTCGAGCTAGACCATTCTCGGCAAGTAAATCGTTAGTACACACTCCTCAGGTTGCTACCTCCTTATCGAATCGCAAGATAGCAATATCCATTGCATCCGACCCCTCAAATACGCTGAACTCTTGATATCTCTCAGTCCACACACACCAACTCATGTGGAGATTATCTCGTCGATTGTCAATCGGAGCAGACCTCGGCGCGAATTCCACGCTACCTCCCTCAATCCATCCAAGTACCAGGGCAAGGGCGCCTGTGATGGTCGCCACAAATATCCCCGAACTCCTCGTACTCGTTGCTCCTTGTACCTACGCATTCCGGAGCCATAGATTTGTGCACGGTACGTGCTGCTCTAGCGCGTGGTGCACAGTATTGTGGTCAATCGCGAAGCAGCGTGCACTCGTAGCACGAGCCATCTTATTACTATTTTTGGTGTGAATCTACTCCATTACTCCTTGCTCCCGCTCTCTCTTTGTCTGTCTCTCTCCCTCTCTCCCTCTGTGTGTCTCTCAGCAACGAACGACACATTGGATGGGTACTGTATTGCAGAGAACAGGAGTACAAGTACCGAGAGAGCAACAGAGTTGGACCTCCCATTCTCTCTCTCTCTATCAATGTACCCACTGTGCGAGCGCAAATGCCGCGGAGCCGGTGATTTCGCCGAGAGACGATGCCTCTGCTCTCCTTGCTTTCTCTCTCGCTTCTCTTGTTCTCCTCTCCTCCTCCTCTCTACCGCTCGCAGGAGTACGAGCCGAGTAGTAGTGTCTATCATCGGTTGCACCTGTTGACGACGACTTTTTATCATTGCAACTGCTTCGAAACCATCGCTGGGCTTGTTGGTATGATGTTGCGTGGGTGGCACGTGTGGCACGACGTGAGTTTGCGCTGCTTGCGCGCTAACGATATATCCTTTGCGCGCGTGTGTACGCATACATAACGACGCAGCAGGCACACACGCACATACGCGCACACGCACACGCTCCCTGAGCGCGCGAGCGATTACGCTATCTGCGTATTGAATAGCGCTTCTTGGCGTGCCTCGATCGTCGTGTTTAGAGACTCCAATAGCAACAAGGTAGGTGGCGCTTCAAGTGCGCGACCTTGCTTGCTACACTCTCACAGCGCCTAACGTCTCTCTCTCTCTCTCTCTCTCTCTCTCTCTCTCTCTTAGCACCATGAAACCTTGCATTGTAGTGCTCGCGACCGTCGCTATGATGGTGGCGTTGGTTAGCTCCGTTACAGCGTCCGAGCAGTTGTACTTTAACGTCAACAGCGACCCTGCTCCAAATGCCATAGCTATCGATCCATCGGGTAACCCGGTATACGTCCAACCGCCACACGACTCGTGCGTTGTCGTGTTCGCCCTTGATACCCAAGCCACCACTGTGCTTGCTGGAACCTGCACACTACCACCTTCTGGCCCGCCAGTTGGAGTACCTGGTCCCGCTACTGCCGCAAAGCTTGGTACCATCAGTGGTATCGCCTACGGGTCTCAGAATAACATGTACGTTCGCTCTCTCTCTCTCTCTCTCTCTCTCTCTCTCACTCTCTCTCACTCACTCTCTCTCTCTCTCTCTCTCTCTCTCTCTCTCTCTCACTCTCTCTCTGCTAATCACAAACGTCTCATGCCTTCCTAGATACATCACCGATTCCTACAACCATGTAGTCTACATGGTTGATGGCCAATCAGGAACTATAACAATCATCGCGGGCACTGTGGGATCTTATGGCTTCTCTGGAGACAACGGTCCAGCAACCTCAGCGCAATTGTACCAACCAGTGCGCCCTGCTGTCGATCTAGATGGCAACAGACTCTTCATTGGTACGCAATCTCCGCTTCTTTACGCAATATACGAGTTCAGGTCTTCTAACGTCAAGATGATTCTGATGGTTCTGATGTTGGCGATTGATTTGCATTTATTCTTCACAGCTGATAGCATGAACTATCGAGTACGAGTGGTGGACCTCACAACGCGATATATCACGACATTTGCTGGCACGGTATGAGCATCCGCAAGTTCTACCGTGTCGCTCCGATACGATGTTGTGGATTCGACTCACGTATGGGCGTCGGCCACGGCAGGGTACTTATGGCAACTCGGCAGATGGTGTCCCTGCCACCACAGCTGATATGAGGACCCCGAATGACCTTGTGTGGTTGCCCTCGATCTCAACTCTCGCAATATCCGTCTATGACGAATTCACCGTTCGCGTGGTGAACTCGAGCGGCCTCATCAACACCATTTATACATCGACGCAGTTGGTTACCTGCTTGGCTGGAGACATAAGCACCAACATGTTATACGCTTGTGGCGGCGGCCCAATTAGACAGATATTCACCTTCCCTGCTTCAGGAGGCGCAGTGTCCGTTGCGGTGGGCAATGGCAACTTTGGCTCGGGAACAAATGGCTACCCTCCGCTCTCTGTTGCAATCTATTCTTCCGGAGCGGCCTCCGTCGACGCCAGTGGCAACTTGTGGTTCATCACCTATGAGCCAATGCTTTCTGTCGTCGGATCCTTTTCGGTGACCCCCTTACTGCCTGTGGTCGATCCCTTCTCGACGGTAGACTTCACCCTCGATCATTCGTTGCCTACCTCGTCCATTCAATGGAGTTCAAGCACCGACGACGGTGTGTCGTATGGCGCGATCACCGGAGCCACGAGCAGCCTCTATTCCACAAATCTTCTCTCGACCACGGATGATCTGACGTTATTCCAAGTATCTTGGAGCACATTTGGTGCTGCTCTCTCTCTCAAAGCAAGGCTACGCGTAGAGAGCACCGGAACGCTTGCAAGCGGTCTCACTCTCCCGGTGGACATCGACATTGATTCTGTTGGTAACTACTACGTGCTTGATCAAACAGCTGCGTGTGTCAGACGATACGACAACAACTACCGATTCGTGAGCGTGGTTGCTGGAAAGTGTGGTACGCATCAAATTAACTCCACTGGAGCCGAGAGTGTGGGAGAGAGAGAGAGAGATAGAGAGAGCTAGAGATAGAGATAGAGATAGCTTGAATCGACTGTGTAACCTGCTGACGATAATTACATTCACAAAGGTACGCCTGGTTATTCGGGAGACGGAGCACCTGCAACGAATGCCTTGTTGCAAAACCCAACCGCACTGGCCATCGATAGCTCCAACAACTTGTACATTGCCGATTCGACCAAATGTGTCGTGCGCGTGGTAACACGATCGACGGGCAACATATCGGTGTTTGCTGGCACTCCAGGCTCATGCGGCTATTCGGGAGATGGTTTTCCACCCACGAGTGCAACGATTGGAGCAGTCCAAGGCATGGCGTTCGATTCAAGCGGAAACTTCTTCCTTGCCGACTCTACTTCTTGTGTCATTCGCCTCATTCCATCGACAGGCATGTACATTACGACCTTTGCTGGTGTGAATGGAGTTTGCACCTCGACCGGCGATTCGGGACCGTCCAGTGCCGCCACGCTTGCGGTGCCGACTGATTTGACTATCGATCCATCGAACAATGACGTAATCGTATGCGAGAGCCTTACTTTCAACGTTCGCCGCTTCCACCAAGGTGGCTCAGCGTCAACCATCATCACCATGACGGATGCGCCGACGGCAGTGGCTGTTTGGCATGATGGCACCGTATATATTGCAACTTCGGCTCTAGTTTCGGCGTTGCCCTTCGGGCAGGGTCCCTTGGCCCCGGTGGCCGGCACTGGCACGGCTGGCTTCGGAGAGAATGCAATTGTGCCGTTGGACTCGCCGTTCGACGGGGTTACAAGGATAGTGTTCGACTCGAGTTCCTACCGTAACATGTTCGTTTGCGACAGTGGTAACGGTCGCGTGCAAGTGGCAGGACCCCTCAGCCTCACCATCACGCAAGATCCGGTGCCACTGTTCGTTCTTGCACCTGGTGACTCGGGCTACTTGCTCGCTACCGCCGCTGGCAACTTGAATCCGGACGTCCAGTGGTACTCGACTCCAGACCAAGGAGAGACGCTCGTCCAGATTCCTGGTGGCGTGACGCCAGTGTACACTCCGCCGTCTGTCACCTCTTCGATGGACCAATGGCAGTTCGAGGCAATCTTCACGAACGTTGACGGCACTTCCCAAGTGACAACGGCAGCCACCTTACTGGTGCGCCAAGTCTTTACTCTCGATCCCACCGGCATCGGCCTGGCAGGAGTTGCTCTCGACTCTGCTGGTAATGTCTACATCGTACAATCAACCGTGGCCTGTATCGTGCGCGTCGAGCGCGCCACTGGCCTCGTGACTACGATCGCAGGAACATGCGGACATCATGGAACATCGAGTGGCGATAACGGACCAGCCACTGCCGCCTTGCTCGCAGCACCGTTTGCAATTGCGATCGACAGCTCCGACAACATCTTCTTGACCGATGGTCACTCGGTCCGCATGATATCGTCGGCCGGAATCATCACCACCGTTGCTGGTATCTGGTTCACGAACGGCTTCAGCGGCGATGGCGGACTTGCAGTCTCTGCAACGTTTCAGGATCCGCAAGGCCTTGCAGTCGACTCGATGGGCAACATTTTCATTGCCGATACCGGCAACTGTGCTATACGCCAAATGACGGTCGGTGGCAACATCAACACCGTTGTGGGCAATCCTCCGTCCTGTGGAAGTATGCCCTCTGGCCCATTGGCGATGGACACCCTCTTATCGTATCCTCAAGACGTGGCGGTCGATCCATCGTCGGGTGATCTGATAATAGCTGACACCGGCAACTCGCTCGTACGGCGGGTAGTGTCGTCCGATACCACCATCTCGACCATCACCAACGGCATCACATCTCCGACTGCCGTTCTAATCGCATTGGACGAGACGGTGTACGTCACGTCAAGCGCCATGAATCAAGTGTTCGCACTCGTTGTTGGCCGAGTAGGCCTTCAACCCGTCGCCGTCGCCGGAACAACAACTGCGGGCCTCGGTCCTTCGGGCGTGTCGCCGACCCAGTCGGCTCTCAACAGTCCGACCCGAGCCGCTCTCGATATCGATGGCAACCTCTACATCACCGATACTGGCAACGACCGAACTCTGATCACGGGCATCTTTGACCCGCCAATCATTACGGCCAACCCGCTCTACATGGTCGTGGCTCCCGGATCGACAGCCACGTTTGTTGCTTCGGCAAGCGGCAACTGGCCACCAACGCAACTTTGGAATACCAGCATCGACGGTGGCATGACTTGGACCTCGCTCGGAGTGACGACACCGTCTTTCACCACGGCAGCTGCCGTGTACTCGGACGACGGCACTCTGTATCGTGCCACCTTCACGTCGTTCGGAGGCTCGGTCACCACAGTAGCCGCCAAGCTGCGAGTCCAGCTCATTTACTCGTTCACACCAGGCTCTCAAGCAGGCACAGCAACGGCCTTGGCTCTCGACTCGGGCAACAACCTGTTCGTTAGCGATACCGCTGCGTCTTGTATTCGACGATTCGACTACCTCACTGGCGCAATGACTGTGGCCGTCGGAAAATGCGGCTTCCCGGGATCGAGCGGCGACAACGGTCCCGCTACCGTCGCTACCATCGGTCAGGTGATGGGCCTCGCGTTCGACTCTAACGACAACCTCTACCTCTCCGATGCGTTGTATCACACGGTGCGCAAGGTCGCCAAGAGCACCGGTATCATCACTCTCATCGTTGGAATGCCTGGAGTCAACGGTACCACCGACAACATGTCTGGACGTTTTGCGCGACTCAACGGCCCTCAAGGCCTCGCCCTCGACAACCAAAACAATCTGTACATTGCCGACACTCAAAACTGCGCCGTTCGGCTTTTTCTCAGTGGTTCCTCCTATGTCAACGCTGTCATCGGTTCGATCGGCAATTGTAGTGACACGGGTGATGGAAGCTACGGCGCCTGGGCGTCGTTGTACTACCCTCAATCGGTGGCCATCGATCCAACAAATGGCGACCAAGTCATCACCCAAGCAAGCAGCGGCGTGCGGCGAGTGTCCGAAGCGACTGGATACATCTCCACCATCGATACTAGCATCACTTCTCCATTCGACGTGACGGTCGACACCTATGGCACCGTGTTCGTCTCGTCCATGGCTGCCAACCAAGTATATGCGATCCCTCCTGGCGGGCCTGCCGCCCCTGTCGCTGGTACAGGAGCGGCAAGCATCGGAGTGGATGGCATTTCGCCGTCGGCTTCGGATTCAGCACAACCGATCGGCATCAAGATCGACTCGTCGCAGAATATGTTCGTGGCTGAGAGTGCCGCCAGTCGAGTGCGAGTGGCTGGCAGATTTACGTCGCCGATTGTCGTGCTTCAGCCGCTACCGCAGACCGTCAATGCACCAGGCACTGCAACCTTCACGGCTTCTGCTCAGTGTGGAAGCCTTCCCCCACGAGCGCAATGGCAACTGAGCACCGATGGCGGTTCGACTTGGAGCAACATCACTGGAGCAATATCGAGCTCGTACACCACTCCACCAACCAATGCATCGATGATCGGCTACCAGTACCGTGCGCAGTTCACGTCCTTGGCTGGTGCAGTCAACTCGACATCAGGAGCTACTCTCACTGTACTCCTCACTCCATCCATCACTACTCAGCCGTCGTCTCAGGCAGTCGCTGTTCCATCGACAGCGACTTTCAGTGCAAATTCCACTGATCCATCAGCCACGGTGCAATGGCAGCTGAGCACCAATGGAGGATCGTCATGGAGCAACATCACAGGAGCCACATCGCTGTCATACACCACCCCACCGACCAATTCATCGATGGACCAATATCAATATCGAGCATTGTTCACCAACTCTCAAGGATCAACCAACACCAGCTCAGCGACGCTGACAGTGTACTTTGCTCCATCGATCACCACAGCACCAATGTCTCAGACAGTGAGTGTACCATCGACAGCAACGTTCACAGCATCAGCAACGGCCAATCCATCAGCCACAGTGCAATGGCAGCTGAGCACCAATGGAGGATCGTCGTGGAGCAACATCACAGGAGCCACATCGACGTCGTACACCACTCCATCGACCACGCCATCGATGGACCAATATCAATACCGAGCATTGTTCACCAACTCTCAAGGATCGATCACTTCGAGCTCAGCGACGCTGACAGTGTACTTTGCTCCATCGATCACCACAGCACCAATGTCTCAGACAGTGATCGTACCATCGACAGCGACGTTCACAGCATCAGCAACGGCCAATCCATCAGCCACGGTGCAATGGCAGCTGAGCACCAATGGAGGATCGTCGTGGAGCAACATCACAGGAGCCACATCGACGTCGTACACCACTCCATCGACAACATCATCGATGGACCAATATCAATATCGAGCATTGTTCGCCAACGTAGCTGGTTCAGCGACTTCGAGCTCAGCGACGCTGACAGTATACTCGCCTCCTGTCATCGTACTACAGCCACAATCACAAACCGTTCCAAGTGGCACTGTGGTCACATTCGTGGCAGCAGCGACTTCGACACCCTCCGCTGTCGTACAATGGCAACAGAGTGTAGATGGAGGCCTATCGTGGAATACTATTACGGGAGCTACCTCGACCTCCTACTCCGTCACAGCAAGTGCAGTACTTGATACAGTACAGTATCGGGCAGTGTTCACCAACATAGCCGGATCGACCAACACCACTGCCGCGATATTGACAGTGCAGTACGCCCCGATCATTACACAACAACCAGTGAACGCAGCAACCATCAGTGGCTCGACAGCGACGTTCACAGCATCATCGATCGCCAATCCATCAGCCACGGTGCAATGGCAGCTGAGCACCAATGGAGGATCGACATGGAGCAACATCACAGGAGCCACATCGACGTCGTACACCACTCCATCGACCATGGCATCGATGGACCAATATCAATATCGAGCATTGTTCACCAACTCTCAAGGATCAGTGACTTCGAGCTCAGCGACGCTGACAGTGTACTTTGCTCCATCGATCACCACAGCACCAATGTCTCAGACAGTGAGTGTGCCATCGACAGCAACGTTCACAGCATCATCGATCGCCAATCCATCAGCCACAGTACAATGGCAACTGAGCACCAATGGAGGATCGTCATGGAGTCCGATACCAGGAGCCACATCGACGTCGTACACCACTCCATCAACGACATCATCGATGGACCAATATCAATATCGAGCATTGTTCACCAACTCTCAAGGATCAGCGACTTCGAGCTCAGCGACGCTGACAGTGTACTTTGCTCCATCGATCACCACAGCACCAATGTCTCAGACAGTGAGTGTGCCATCGACAGCGACGTTCACAGCATCATCGATCGCCAATCCATCAGCCACGGTGCAATGGCAACTGAGCACCAATGGAGGATCGTCATGGAGCAACATCACAGGAGCCACATCGACGTCGTACACCACTCCATCGACCATGGCATCGATGGACCAATATCAATATCGAGCATTGTTCACCAACTCTCAAGGATCAGTGACTTCGAGCTCAGCGACGCTGACAGTGTACTTTGCTCCATCGATCACCACAGCACCAATGTCTCAGACAGTGAGTGTGCCATCGACAGCGACGTTCACAGCATCA
>Ga0209935_1002561_pt1 | contig 21717 bp, 19 predicted proteins | sample ThiBio_1000_plan_2_FD_183958 | JGI IMG/M metagenome (GOLD analysis project Ga0209935, IMG submission 183958) | Wastewater bioreactor microbial communities from Cape Town, South Africa - Thiocy_cont_1000_plan (SPAdes) | ecosystem: Engineered > Bioreactor > Thiocyanate-remediating >...
TCAAGAATACAAAAAGGCACTCGAAATGACAACGACGATGATGACGATGAAAACGAAATGAGATAAAATTTGTGAAGATAATGCACAGAAGATAGAACAAAGATTAGTAGGTAGGAATCGCGAGACTTTGAGTGTGAAGAAATTAACTTGCTATAGATAGAATAGATTATTTTTTGTTTTCTTCCATCACCGGATATGTGACTTTTTTTGTTCTTTTCTTTCTTTTTTTTGATTCTGAAGAGATTTCTATATTTATGTTGAAAGGAAGAGAAGATTAACAAACGGACGGAACAATCAGCAGTATTTCGATTTGCGCTGACGAGAAAGAGAAATAGAAAAATTTCTCTTTTTTGCTTTTGTTTGTTTTCTTTTTCTAACGTCATTTTTCGTCACCAGTCATTGCTCGATTTGTTCGTGCAACAATTATATTTATCAATCGTCCGAAAGATTTCTGTCGATTATCCGTCCATTTGTCACGTAAACCGAATTCCATCGTATGATTAAGACCATCGACAATAGCCTAGACAACAACAATAACAAACAAATCTCATTATCAAAAACACTTTCTTCTCAATAGAACTACTTGTATATGTTCGGATTTAACTTCATAACCTTTGTGTTTAATTCCAATATCGTGTAGGATTTTAAATAGTTCTTCAGGTTTATCAACAACCATAATTAGATCGTCGAGTAGATTGAAAAATTTTGAACCATGATTTCTTAAATCTATTTTCCATCGATTAGCTGTATTAGGAGCATCTGCATCGTCGCCAGCAGATGTGGTGGCATTATTTGTGAGACGAGGATTTTGCCAAAGTGATTTGATATCTGGACATTTTTGAAAGATCCTAGCAATGGAAATTGATATGTAAATATCAGAATAAAACAACAATACGATGTAGGAGAGAAAACAAAAAGAAAAGCAGACAGTATACTGCTGTGCTCTTGGTTATTGTCAACTGACAGTGATGATAACCTTTATATCTTTATTGTTTCATCGAATGATAGTTTGTTTTATGCGACTCATCAATTATAACATCGGTTTCTGTGGAGAAATATCAGTGTTGGCTGTCTAGACAATCGAGAATATCGATACACACACAAACAAAGACATGATCACGCATGTTTGATAGTGCGTGAAGTGTGAATTAATCTGCATGGTATTAAGACATACGTTTCGATATAATTTCACGACGAAAAACTCAATATAAACATTCTTCTTTTTTGTATTGTTTTATTTCTACAGGTGACAACACGTATAAGAAATGATTATCGACTCAATTCTCTTTTCCTGTTTTTTTGTACTCGAAGAAAAATGACAGATGAAATGAACAAAAAAAAACCTGAATGAATTCAATGAATAATCTTTTAATAATGATAGTCGAAAAAAAGTCGAATCATCCTTAGGGAGAAAGTCTCTTTTTTTCTGTTGTTGTTGTTGTTGTTTGTCAATAGCTTACCTGAGCATAAGTCGTTGACCGTATTCGCCGTATGCTTCACGGCCTACTAATTTCCATGTTTCTCGAATGATTCTGACGTCGTCAGGTGTTAATGATTCGGGTTCGATTTTCGCCTGACCACAGCCCATAGTAATCAGGAGTTAGGTGGATTTCTTGTTGAGGAATATCTGTACGCAAATTTAAACTTGTTCTCGGATAGAAATAAATAAATAAGACGGCATATATTGTGATGGTGGTGGTGGTTGTTTCTCTCGAGTAATTGGTTATCAGGAAGTTATTGTCAGAAAATATTCACGTTGATTTGGTTTCAAGAATATTATACAGATAGATGAAGAGATTTGTCTTTATATTGACACGCGGTTTTTGTTTCTTTGAAGGAAGAAAAAAGAAAATAAAGGAATTGATACGATTCGTGAATGTCAAAAGAAAGACTAGTAATAGGAAAAGTATTGCTCGTACGGTCGAAGCATTGAGAACGATTGAAACGAAGAAGAGACGGCGGCAGCAGCAGCAGCAGCAGCAGTAGTAGTAGTAGTAACGGCGATGATCGGAGGAACAGCAGACCCGAACGAGACAAAGCGATGATGATTAAACGACGGAACCAACGACAGTAGCGGCGGCGGCGAATCGCTGTTGTTGTTTGTTGTCATCCTCCTATAATAGTAATAGTGCGTCACATTAAAAAAAGAAAAGAAGAAGAAGAGAGAGAGAGAAACAGAGGAGATAAAGATTGAGAAAAGGATTCGGCTATATTGATGAGAAGAAAAAGCAGAAAAGAAAAACTGGAAATCTCTTGAAATCACAAGACATGTAACCAGCAAAACTACTCGTCCGCACACCCAAGCATAATGATTTCTCTTTATCTTGATGATGATGATCGTCATTAACCAGTAATATAGTTAAATTATCAATGGATGACATGCGTGTATGCAAAATAGGAGACGTTGAAAAATGAGTGTGTTATTAGATATTTGCTTTTTCTGTCTATTTGTCTGTCTAGATTCTATCGAGTAGTTTCGTATGTGTATTTTGTCGAACACTTAGAAGCAATATTCATTAAGATCTTGGAAAATATAGACGAATCTCATGCAAGAATAAACTTATCATTGAGAAATGACAGAAGAAAAATATTTAGTTTTGTTTGTTAGATGAATAATGGAGCAGAGAGAACGAGAGGGCGAGTAGCAACAAAAAAAAATAGAAAAGAAAAGAAAAATGAGGAAAGAAATTAATGATAGTTGACTGATGAGATTTATGTCAACTGTTAATATTTACGGCATTAGTTTCGCTTTTTTTGTATTGATTAAATGTTACTTATAGAGAATTAAATGTCGAAAATCTATTGAATTTCTCGTTTCGTTTCTATCTCGAAGAATACATAGATAAGACAAGAAATACTTGTCGACAGATTACATGTTTTATTTTCATAGGAGAAATTAACGATAAGATCCTTGCTTTCGATTAGAAAATCTCTTTCGTATGATTGTATATTTCTACTATATAAAGATATAATCTCGTCAATTTTTATTTGATACTTACATTAGGTGTATGTGCGTGAATCAAAATAGTGAAACACATATACAACTGTTGTGTTCTATTTCTATTTTTCTCAGTCGCTTTCTCTATTACTCACATTTCTCTACTTCTTCTCGTTCTTCGTTTTTTTTCTCTCTAGTGGGTTCTTATTCGTCTTCTACTCGTCGATTCTTCCGCATCTGTTTGCATTTCTCTATGAATCTAGTGCTTGTTCATTCTGTTTAGCAAGGCATTTGTTCTCATGAGCCTGTCTGTCTATCTTTCTTTCTATCTTGCAGAACTTGTATTTTTTCTTCTTCTTCTTCTCCTCTTTTTCATTCTCTCATTCGTTCCATCCATTCCGTGTATTTTCACTCTACTATATAAAAAAAGAAGCAGAATCAGAAGAAGAAAATGAGCTTAAATGACGTACTTGCTTTCGCTGAACTAGGTAGATGAGTATGAGCTTTATGTTTGTCATCTTGTCCTAATAAGAGAAAAAGAAAACGATGAATAAATGGATTTATCTCTTTCGGTCGGTCTCGAAAGCAACAATGAAATTTGTTAGATAATAATTCTAATGTGTTTGCCTTTTTTTTTCTGTATGAATCTTGTTCAAAAGATAAATGAGATGCGTACGCTCTCGATTTTCTTCAACGAACGAATAAAGAAGCAAGCTATTTTCTTGGAATGTCTCGAGAACGACGACGACGATGATGATGTTGTTGTTAATGTGTGTTAGAAATGTAATTCAATTGAAAGCTTGTCTTCATATTAGAGCAAAATGTGTGAACATTGCCGACTATTCGAAGAGAACTCTAGCGGAAATACAAAAAACGTCTTAATAAATCGATCTAATCGATAAAAAAAAATGTAGAAAGTCTAGTTTATTCAAGGGAATCTTTCCTCGTAGTAGATTGAGGGTAAAGAGAGAGAGAGAATAGGAGACGGCGATTTTCATGATTGATTATTAAGATAGTCGAACTCAAAAATAGAAATCTTCTGTGGTTTAAAAATAAATCGTTCGATAAATTCATTTGTTTTTAATTGGAGATAGAAAAGGAAAGACAACGTTACATTTGCGTGTTAAATAAAACTGTCAAATACAGACAGGAAAATGAGCTACACGCATATCTTCAACAAGAAAAAGAAATAATAATTCGCAATCCCAACAGTAACGATAACAAGAAAAGAAAGTCTTATTGTAGAAGAGCGCCCTCTAAATTCTTATTCAATCAAATGTTTCAAATAATCAAATCAAGTTGGTTAATTTTATTTTCTTGTTGAAAATTAAAACTTAATTTGAAATTGAGATTCAACTGAAAAGTTTATACAATCGATTCGTTTGATTTCGTCGGTCATTGTTTGAACAAAGGATTTAACTTCGACTTTAGTCTTGTAAAATAAAAATAATTTCATTTACAAATATAAATGAATTCATCACATGCAACTGTCGTTCCAGTTCTAACAAAACTTCCACCACGTCTTCAATCGAAGCGGTAGTTCATCAGTTGAACACTAATCAAAGACGTGTCAATTTATGATTTATCTTTGTATTTCTCTAGTTCAATTGTTCCTGCAAAAGTCGAGAAAAAATTAAATACTTCTTGTATTCCAAATCGAGAAGATTTGGATGATATTGTCAAGTAAAATTCTTCAATCGAAAGTTTGTCATGCACTGAAATTCTTTTCTTAAATAGTAATCTATCAAGTATTGTTAAAAAATCAGAATTAACATTAACACCTAAAGAATCATCGTCGAATCTTCGTCGAACATCATCATTGCATATAAACAATCGAGAAGATCTTTCGAAATCATTCGTCAAAAATTCAACTTCTCATCATGAAACATTAGCAAATTCGACGCTTGATCTATCTCGATTGAATACTCAACGACGATCATTACGAAATGTTGAGAAATTCTCAGGTATTAAATGTTCATTACCTACAGGCACATCGACATTACCAAATACATGTAAAGTTTTTGATAAACATACAACACCGAATAGAAATTCGTCGTCGACAATAGTTCGTTCGAAAAGATTTTTCGATTTAGTTTTATCGGTCGTTTTCTTCGTAGAATAATCCAGTGACTCCTACAGTAGAAACCAAAGGAAAAACGAAAAGTCCATGGCGATTACGTTTTGAAAAATTTCTCAATCATCAAGAACTCACACCAATATCGCCAACAGATGAATCTCTTGCTTTTCAAACAACTAAAGTAATTCAATCATGAGCAAACAAATGAAATGATTCATTTTCTTTTCCGTATTTTAGACATCATCGATTTTAAACAAAGAAAATCGTACGCCATCATTTCGTCTTCCTTCACGAAGAACAAGTAAAATTCATTCAGTACAAAAGAAAATCGAATGAACCAACAATTTGCATTGTGATCGTTTCAATCTACATACAATTGTCTTGAATTGTACAATCAGACAAGACAACTAATTCATAATCTTCTGATTTCTTTTCTTTTGGATATTGTTTAAAAACAAAATTGTGTAATTACTAAATAAATTATGGCATTTATATGAATCGATTCGTTTGAAAAACATCGAAATTACAGAAAATCATTGCGAATGAAATCTCTAAATAATAAGGATAAAGAGAAGAAAATATTTCAATCAGTTTCTTTCGAAAATTCATCATCTTGATTTTCAAGAATATTTCGTCCTTTTGCAATATCATCTTCTTCACTTCCATCAGCACCTGCTTGATCGATTCTTCGATTGATTTCTGCTTGTTTCTTACGAATAAGTCGTTCATAATGTTCTCGACGTTTTTCTACAAGTTCTTGAACTTCATCTTGAACTGTTGTTATATCATCGCCAAGTTGAGTCAGTAATCTCAAACGTTGATCATCAGTTGTAGCTGCTAATAAGTTCGTAAGTGCGCCAAGACGTGGCAAAAGATATTTATTTGATACTTCGAAATATGTCCGAGATAGACTATAGAGAAAATAGGCTTCACGATAAAAATTAACCGAAGTTTCACCATTCAAAAGATCTAAGATGACTTTACGGTCGACTTCTAATGTTTCTTCATCGGCGATACCACTACGTAATGTATCGAGATAAGGCACAACGTTTTCTTTGAAACCTGTACCAACTTGAACAGAAAAATCAGTAAAAAATTGAACAATTTTAAACCATTGTTCACGTAATTGACCAAGTAAAATAAATGCTTCTTTTAACATTTCAATAACTTGTTTCAAATCAAACACTTCATGATCTAATTCGGCTATTTTCGCTGTTAATGAACGCATTTGATCCATGGCTGCCATATAAGCTGAATGATAAGAATCTAAACGTTTTTCTGCTTGTTCTAGACGAGTTTGTGACAGTCGAGCGTTGAATAATTCATTTTGTGATGAATCTGTTGGACCGGCGTCAGCTGCTAGAGCTCGTGTATTCGATTGGGATAATTGTTGTGCAGCTATGAATGGTTTAACATCGTTTGCTATTGCTTGCAGATCATCTCCAATCGTCGCATTCTCATCTTCGATACGTGCGTCAATGGATTCTGAAGCACGTTGAACGAGTGCACTTGCTTTTTCTTTAATTGGATTATCTGGTAACGTAGCAAGCATTTTACCGAAGGTTTGAAAGACAACTTTGTAACCTTCCAATTCTTTACTGGTTACATCTTTTTTATCATCTGATAATTTGCTAGCTAACGAACGAATTGATTGAGCAAAATTGCCGACATAATTCAAAACTTGTTCAATGCCATACGCTTGTTTACCGGACTTTGAGCCTTGTGATTGAGAACCATCTGACTGCATAGAAGGCATCGAATCATCTGATGATCCTATTTGTCCACTGAAAATTGCCAATGGATTTGCCGAAGCTATTACGAGTGTTTTAAGAGCTGATATTGAAGCTCGACCTAAATCGTAGCAAAGAGCTTTGAAACCAGTTGGAATTTTTCTCAATGCGTCGGAATATTCATCTTGTGCTTTTCTCACACTGGCACGCATTTCTTCATAATGTCGACGACGTTCTTCATTTTGTTGTTTTAAATCAGCTTGCATTGTATGTGTGACATTCAATTGAATTTGTTTTAGACGTTCTTCTTTTTCGTTTTCGCCTTTAGTTACAAGTGTTATGGCAATAACTTCATCCAAAAGAGCTAAAACACTTTGAAATGCCATTTCTGATTTACTTGCTAAGTCGATACAAGTTTTAGTAATACGTTCGATATGATTCATCGATGTTGTTACCATTCGTTGAGTGTATCTTGCTGAAGCTTTTGACGTTAGAATCTTAACAATGGTTTTCATATGTGATGGTATTTGATTCATGTATAATCGAATTTGATTCATGGATTTATGTGCACCGAGAAAGGCTTTTGAACCCTCTGAAAAATAATTTCAATACAATTTCGTTTCAATTGAAAAATACGATTTACCACTAGCGATTTGAAACATTGTGGCACGAAATGAGTTGGGATATTTAATATATTTGTAGACATGTTTCGGCGAGTATTTTTCAAATGAAACATCGGTTTTACTTGCAACGACCATGATTTGACCGAGTATATTGATCGTTGTTGGCGCTGTTATCATAAGATTCATCCATTGTTGATCAACTTTTGTTTCATCCAAAATTGGATCGATTCCAGTCGAAACAACAGCTACATTTTGTGTTCGATCTGCCTTTACGGTTAGAAGACAAGGAAGAAATAGGAAGCAACTGATATAGAACATTGCTTTTACGAGACGAATTAATTTCGTAGCTTGTTTATATGGGAAGAAAAAAACCATTCAATTTCCTAGGAAACTTGATCAAATGATAAGACAAAATATTTATTTGAAATTTGATACCTACTTGGTGTATTATATATACAAAAAAAACGGAAGTGAGACAAAAAAAAAGTATTATTTCTGTACAAATTAAAGATTTGCAATAGCTGATTCATAACTCGGTGGTAAATTCATTTCACCTACAGCGTTTTCATATGAAATAGGTGGTAGATCATCGATTGGTTCTCTCAATGGTTCAGTTCCGATGATGATCGGAATAAAAATATTCATACGATCTGATAAATCTTTAAATTTAACATCCAATTGTAATTCATAAGAAATCTCGGTTCGTATCGATGAATTCAATTGTTTAATTTGATGAGAACAACTTGGTATTAAATGACTATACGGTACAAGTAACTCGAATGTTTCATGTAATTCTGTTTGATTAAAATCAATTAAATTTGAAAGATCTTTCTCAAAGATCTTTTCAGTATGTTCTGCATCGACTATCGTTTGATATTGCAGAAGTGTTGCTTTTGTCTTTTCAATTGTTAATTTTCTTGGATTATTGATATCAATATCGAGAGAAATATGTTGTCCAGGTAATATGCCTCGATTATGCAAATAAACTTTGAATTCGAATTGTTGAGAATTTCGTCGTGATCGAGCAACGGATTCTCTTCCTTCCGGTTCAATGGAAAGATCAACTGTTGGGAGAATAGTTAAAGAATAGTCTTGAGCACAATTAACAGGAAACCAGGGTCTATCAACTACAATCATGATATAATATTTAATAGAAAATGAAGAATCGATTGATGGAGGTAGTTTTTGTGGAAGTATAAACTCAAATGGCCATGAATAATAACCCGGTTCAAGTGTAATTTCACTCTTTGAGAAAAAAAAATGCAAAAATAAAATCGAATGATAGGATCATTTTCGATGATTACCTCATTATTGCTTGGGTAGAGCACAAGATGCCGATTATTAATCAATTGAATTTTTTCACGTATTGTTTGATTTTGAGTTCGATAGTTCCCGATGCCGTCGTTAGTTAATTCTGTTGTCTCTTTTAAATATTCCAATTCGCCAATGAATTCAAGGAAAAGTTTTTTAAAACGATATTTCTTTCGTTTATTACGAAAATAGATAAATCCCGTTACTTGTTCACCCGTTTGATAAACCAAACTAGGACGACTAAAACTCACATGAGCAGTTATACTTTTACTCACACCCATCAATATATCAGCTTCGATTTTCTTTTCTCAATCGTAATAACGAGCGAGTATAATCATGCACTCGTACATTTATACGGTTCGAGAAAAAAAACAACCGAAAATAAAAATAATATGACGTAAATATTGATTAGGTAAGTGTTTGTATTATATATTCATGGGCTTGAAAACATGATCGTTTTTTGTAAAGAGTTGACATACGTTGTAAATCAACTGTGTAGAAGAGAGCAAAGTTTCTTTCGCTATCCGAGCGTGACTAAACAACGTACCGAAAAGAAAAAGAGTCAGTTTATTTACAAAATAAACGAATAAATCAAAACCGAAGCAACTAATGAGACACAAAGTAAAAATATTGATTTTCTTTTTTTTTAAAATTTATATTTATCGTTTCCCTTCGGCAACGACTGATTCATAGCTTGGTGGAAGTTCGTCAGGTTCATAAACGGGCGCACTTGGCATTGCTGTTTCAGTGAAATTATTTATTAGATCATTTTCCCCGTCAGCAGCTGGCTCAGTTCCAATGATAACCGGAATCGTAACTTTAAAATCTGTAAATAAACCACGAGCTTTGACATCTAATTTCAATTCGTAATGGTATGAAATGACAAATGACACACCACAGCATTGAGGCATGTAGTTGTACGTTGGTGCTAATTGAACAGCTGGTATTTGCAGATCAAATGTTTCGTGAAAATCAGTTCCGCTGAATTCTCGAAGATTAGGTAAATCCATGCGAAAAATAATTTCTGAATATTGTGTTCGAGCAACTTGCCGGTGTTGATAAAGAGTTGCTTCGATACGTTTGATTTCTGCTCGTTTTGGATTGAGAAGATCGACGTGAACTGAAAGTTTATCGCCGGGAATAACTCCACCTCGAATGAGATAACCTTGTAATTCGACTTTCTTTCGATTGACATGAGAAAATGGAACCATTTGTTGAGCATTAGCTATATGATAGAGATTCACGCGTGGAAATATAGTTAAATTATAGATTTGTTTCGCATTTGGTTTGTACCATGGCTTGTCAAGAACAATCCGCACAAAATATTTGACATAAGGATAGGCAACTGTTGATGGAACGGAACTTGGAGGGAGACATTGAGGAAGAACGAACTCAAACGGCCAAGAATATTGACCACGATAAAGAGTCAATTCACGCTAAACGAAAAAAAAACAAACAAAATAAGAATAAAAATTGATAAATTAGACTCGTTTTTTTTACTTGTCCATATTGCGGCTGAACGACTCGTATTCGATTAGTTAAAAATGGTACTCGATGATACTCAGTATAATGTTCAGTACGTGTATGTCCATTGGCATCATCTCGCCGCCTAGTCTCTCGTGTTGTATATCCAACTTCGCCGATAAATTCCAAGAAAATTTCATCTAATGTTAATTTGTCATGCGTATTTTGAAATGATATATTGCCTGATATTTGTTCACCAGATAAATAAAATAAATTTGGACGGTTAAAACTGACTTGTATTTCGGCACTTTCACTAGCACCCATTTCGATTTAATTTCCTCAATCTATGTATTTCTGTTTCTAAGAAATGAAGAAGAAAAAAAACAAAAGAAAAGTTTGTAAATAACGATGATGTCATTCAAACGTCAGCCGATAGAAGATGAAGAAAAAAATATTTGTTTCTCTCCGTGTTATTCATCTATGCTTACTTTACTTCTTATTCCTTTTCTTTCTTTTTTCTATTAGCTCTTGATTTTCATTGGAAAAAGAAAGGAGCCAAACATGGCGATAGTATTCACCATTCAATTCAATTGAAGAAAGAGAAGAAGAAAAAAAAGAGGCAAACATTTTTGTAGGCCCCCCTGTGAAAACGAAAGACTCCCCCGGTGAATTTCTTTTTATTAGTAAGACGAATTTTATCGAATTTCACCTTCGTATTGTTACCTTGACAACACGTCAATTATATGACTAATAGAAAAATTTTATCAAGTAGTATGCACTTGAGGAAGAAAACAATAGCTTGGATTTGTATTTAAAACGTTACTAGAACCATAATCTACTGGCTTCAGTAACAATTTATCCAAAAAAAAAGAAAAAAAGAGAAAATAAAATTTAAAAAAAATGAACGCATTTTTTCAGAGAATAAAAATAATGAAAAAGAAAAAAAATTACAAAGAAGAACAAACATCGAACTAAATAGTTTTTTTTTCTTCTTTTTCTTTCTTTCGTCATTTCGATACAACTTAAAAATAAACAATCGCCATCATTAATCGATGTATATACATCATACAAAGAAAAACAAATCAGCTCGAAGAAAAAGAAAACCTATTTATTTTAAACATTATTATCATAATCATCATCATCATATCCACGCTAAAATAAAAATTCAAAGAATAAATATTTATATTCAAACAAATCAACTCGATGATTTTATATTCAAAATCAAATCTTTTGAATATTAAATCCAAACGTGATGAACTCGGTTAGTTAACGCACAAAGCATTCACCTCAATTATTTGTAGTGGTTGACGATATGGATCTATATTGCTATCCTCGTCTTGTTGCATGTCATCATCATCTTGTTGTTGATGTTGGTGTGTCTGTTTAGGAGTAACATAAGAATTATATGAGAATTTTTTTTATGATTTACGTTTTTTTTTTATTAGACTATAAAAGCAGTTCAACGCACGCAAACACACAAGTGACACACAATTGTTAGTCAATGAAAAAATTAATTTTTATCAGAGATTGAACGTACTTGTGTGCTCGAGGAAATCAACGGTTGTCGTTGATAGTCATGTCGATCAGTATTGTATTTCGTTGGCGTACGATTATGATACTCGTTTTCATAGGTATTACTTCGATGATTGTTATAAGAATATCGATTGTCGTCTTCGTTGTAAGGTTTTTGTGGACTCTTTTTTTTTAAACAAATAAACGATGATGTAACAGAAAAAAAACGCGATTTCGTACTTTGGTTGAGCGTTGAGTATTGGGAAGCGATGGTTGTTGATGTTGTCGACGAGGTGTTTTCTAAATTATTGAAAATTGAATGATTTAGAAATCGAGAGGTTTGGTTTTCGGTACATTGGCACCAGGATTTCCGTAGAGATTTTCTTCATCGACTGTTTCAACTTGTCGATAATCGATCGGTAAATCTATTTTCGTGTCACGAGTTTCTTCGATTTCATGCGCACGATCTCGATGATTATTTCGATTCTTATATATTCCACCATCGTCTTCAATGACAAAATAAATAAATAAAGATAAATGTATGCTTTGTTTGTATTTCAAATCTACCTCGATCAAGATCAGTTTCTTTCGTTGGTCCTCGTCGATGTTGTTGAGGTTTATTATTGAAAAAATCATATTCTTCTCGAACAGGACGTCGTCTAAATTATTCTTTTTTTCCTCAAATCTCTATTCTCATCATCGATATCTACTGATTAGGATTCTCTAAGCTTCCATACGAAGTTGCTGTAGTTGTCAATGTATTTGTTCCATCGGATTTTGCATATCTAAATTTTCAAACCGAAAAAAGAAAAGTACATTTTCATTTTCAAATACAAATGAAAAATAAAAATCAAAAAGAAGAAGAAGAAGATAAAACTATATATATATATATATCAAAGCAAACCAATTCAGTTAATTCTAATTGTCGATGACTGTATGAATAAAACGGATACCTGCTTTTAACAGTAAAGGATCGTAGTTGCTGAGGACGAGAAGATTCGCCTACTCTTTTTTGTCGTCCAGATAATCTCAGTCGTGGCTGTAAACTACAAAAATCGACGAGAGCCTTTGTTTTCGATTTTTATTAATCAATGACAGAAAGTAGGTTATGTTTTATGTCAAGTTCGCCCCGCGCTTTCAAAATCAAACACGCACGTTTATTTGGTGCTCTCGAAGTCTTACCTTGGGAGTTGATGTTTCGATCTAAGTTGAAATAGATGAATTCATACATCGAAATTTATCACTAATTTTAGTATCTCTCGTTGATTTAGTCGAATTGAAAACGTATTTTGAACTTTGTTTACTTACGATTTTCTCGACATTTTCGGTGAATACGCCGGACTAAATGCTTTCGGATCGGGATAATCAATACGTTTAAAACGTTCTTTGCCAGCAGCAACATACATTCCATTATATTCAAATTGTTGAGCAGACGTTATTAATTCACCATTCATTGCGTGTAATCTAGAATTGGTTTTGTTTTTTTTTTTCGATCGTAGTTGAAATTCAAATGTTTACTTCAAAACAGCAGTATTAGGTAGAAAGATTTTCTTTGTTATTTCATCAAGAATCGAGTCCCAATTTTGTAGAGTTGATTTGACTAAAAGAACTTTAGCTGGTAATGTTAATGGATCACCATTTCGATAGACACTATGACAATGAAGAGAATTTCGAATTTTAAAACAAATAAACAAACGATTTTGTTTACTAAATAATCATATTTTCAGATCGAGATAATTTCAGTGCACGTCCTTCGACATCAAGACGTCGGACAGGTGGAAGTTGCTTAAAAGTAAAGCGAAATGATGAATACAAAAGCGAAATCAATTACTTTTGGCGATGTTGATCCTTTCTGAGGAATGCGTTTGCCTTCTGCTATATCGAGATAACTAACGAGCAAAGAAAAGATCGAATATTTTGTTTTTAATTGAAGTTTTACTGGAGTTTTTTAAATCTTTCACCGCCAGCAGCGACGTAAGTGCAATGATCTTCGAAATCTGATATATCACGTACTCGTGTACCATGTTTAGGGGTGTAAATACATCTAACAGCTCCAAAATTGGGACGTAAGGCTTGTGAAGCATCATCTAATAAAACGTCGAGCATGGGATATTTCTTTTGATTGATCACAAATGTTCGACCAGTAAAATACGGGTCACCATTTCTCATTAATCGTACAGCACGACCACGTTCTAAAATTGTCGGACGTTGCTGCTGCTGTTGTTGTTGTTGTGATGAAGTCAATCGTTGATGTGGATCATATTGTGGATAATTTCGTTGGTCATATTGTTGATAACCACGTTGATCGTACTGTTGATAAGCACGTTGATTAGGATATTGATCGTATTCAGTCATTATTCGATATCAATTTGTTTAAATACAATTCATAATCGACGGTAAACAATTCATTCGAGATCGATTGACCATTGTAAATTATCAATCTGAAATAGTTCTTCAATTTTGAGTGTGTAACAAAATTCAACAAGTAAGAGAATGTTTGTCTCTCGTTCTCACATACGCACTCACAGGTGATTTCGAGTTTCATTCTCAGTTTATAGAGAATGAGAAAGATGCATTAATAAGGTTGCCAAATCAATGTTTCGTCAATAAGAAATGTGGTTACCTTCATTATTAGAAAGAATAAAAAAACAGTATACATCGAACAAATCGTCAACGTGTGATGAAAATTCATGCGATTTAAACGTCATCATTAACAAGAAAAACATCCGATACTTTGTCAAATGAGAGAAAATTTCTAAATCGATTTTTTTTATCCTAACCTTGATCTATTTGTCTTGCAATTAAATATATTTTACTTGTATTCAATCCATCACTTGCATGTCAGGATCTGAAATATATATTAGTTACGTCCGGTATGCATTTCTCTCGCTCCCTCCGTTTTCTTCTTCTTCATTGTCGTTTTTACTGCGCTCTCGTTTTTTATAATCAATTGTCTAGCGACAATGTTTTTCTGTTTCTTCACCAGCCGATAGAAACGCGAAAAACCTAATGCTTTTTTGTCCGAACGTTGAAGTGAACATCTCGATAGAGAAGAAAGAAAAAACGCAGGAGAAAAGAAAATCTATAAATGGGGTGTGGAAATTGTTTTTAGCGACTCGTGGTTGTCAAGTTACGGAACGACTCAATTTTCTATTTTCTCTATCACAAATCAATCATATAGGAATTTATTCTCTTTGATTGTATTTGCCATAGTAATAAATTAAAAGTCTACTTGAATTTCTCTACGAAATAAGGTAATTATATATTCAAAATCGTCGATTGAACCGAGTTCAGTTGAATTTTCCTTAGTAAAGAACCCTTAAGAGAAGAAAAAAAAAGCAAATTATTACATACGGAAGACTGTTGTTTACTATGGAGACTTTGAAATAAAAATAACTAACGTTCAACTACTCACTGACATTGTTATGTGAATATGCTCACTGACATAAATGTCATTTGATAAAAACAGAAACAGAGACGCCTTTCTTTCTCTTTCTTTTAATGTTGATTTCTGATCTAATGTTTGAATTTTGAAATCAAAGATGAGTTTAATTTTCGTTGACTAAAGCAAACCACCTACAAAATTTTTATTGTCCACAAGCTATTTCTGATCTCAAGTAACAAATCGAACAAAATACAAACCTTTTCTTCTTCTTCTTCTTCTTCTTCTCTTAAAAAAACTACATTTGTCAACATCTCAAATACATACGCTTTATATACATAACGTATTTCGTTGTTCTTTTCTCTCTCTCTGCTTCTCTTTTTCTCTCTAAAATCACTCAATAAAATGGCATTAGATTCTAAAAATACTTGCTGAATATCGTGCACAGATCATAGTTATAACTTGGGTGAACTAAATTGACTTTCATAAAAGAAAAGTGCACAAAAAACATATGCATACATGCACGAATTCTCGATTTTCGGGCGTTGAATAGATCAATTTACAAATGAATAAATATACTTGATTGTTGTTTAGTTACAAAGAGTCAAATGATATTGTTGAAGAAGACACTGAACGTTTTTGTTTCTTGTCGTTATTAACCATTGATTTGTTCCTATGGATTCGCTTAAAAGCTTACGATTCAAATAAACACAAGCAAAGAGTCGATAAGATTTCATTATTTGAAGAAACGAAAAACGATTTAAATTTTCTATTTTTCAATCAAGTTTTTTTTTCTCCATGTTTTTACTGAAAACATTCGATAATCGAAAGTTCATTTGTCATACTTATTTATATAAGACGAAAAAAACACTGATTTTCTTCTATTTATTTAGCAACAACTATCGTTTATTCTTTGATTTATACTGAACAAATAAGAAACAACAAGAGTTTTTTTCATGTTTATGAAAGACGAAATTATAATGAACAAGGCAATAGAAAGAATTCGAATAAATAAGAGACAAAACACAAAGAAAAAGCAATAGTTTTCTGTACATATTTCAAAGAGAAATTGAATATTTATAACAGATAGATTCTCATAAATAAAGAAAGAAAAATGAAACGGAAAAAGAAGAAAACAATTGAATATTTTATTCTAGATGAAAGAGATCACTGTTCAGTTCGATTTGTATAACCAAGATCGGCAGCTAGTTCATCAATTAAAGTTGATTCTAGTGAAAAAAGATCACATGTAAACATGTCATTAGTAGTTCGTGATGTTGTATCAATAAAGCCATGTCGTTTAAAAAATGTAACAAATATCGATAAATCTTGTGTGGAATTGATTTTAAAACGTTTGTAAATAAATATTAACTTCGAACGTAAATCATCATTGGTTAGAAATGCCGGTAGATTTTCTTCATCATCATCGTTTAGTTCATTCAATGACAAGTTACTTTCATCGCAACTTTCATTTAAACCCGACGATGAATACGAACGATCGGAATGAGAATTTCGATTGGATAGATTCGTTTGTCGACCCACGAAATTCGATGATAACGGTGAATTTTGTTCGTGTTCATCGGACAGCGGAAAACGGTGATCATCATCACTTTGTCCATCGATGTCCATTGGCGTTTGAGTATGATCATCTTCACTATGAAAGATAGGTGCCGATGGTGAGGTTGTTGCTGGTTCGACACTTGCTGGTCGAGATTGAGGCGTATTAATTGTTGTTGTGGTTGCTGGAAGATCTTGATGAGATTGGTGATTGGCAGTAGAACGCGATGGACTTGATGTTCGAATTGATTTCGATGGTGTTGGAGTACGACGACTGGTGTGATGAGATGATTTTGATGAATGATGATTTGATCGATCTTTTTGTTGTGATGAATGACGAGACGAAGTTGATGAATGATGCGAACGACTGTTGTGATGAGTTGTGTGACGTGAACGAGAACGAGAACGAGAACGAGAACGAGAACGCGATCGAGAACGTGAACGACCTGAATTCATTGAAATTGATTAGAGTTTTATTTTGAAAAAAGATCGATCTACCTCGATTATTGCTACTAGTTGTACTATGTTTGCCGGATCGATTACTGCTGGTACTACTTCGACTACTCGTGGAATTGTTGTTTGATGGCGGTGGAGTTATTGGACGATCACGTTTTGAGCTTGATTGACTTTTCGATGACGACGATTGATGTCGATGAGAATCCTAAATCGAAGAAAATGAGAAATCCGAGAGACAACTAAATCGATTCATTTACTCGGTCGGAATTTCTGCTCGATGATGATGGTGGCGGTGTCATGGGCGATCTTGCGCGTCTTTCACTCGTCGTTGGCGGAGGCGGTGGCGGCGGAGCAACTTTCTTTGGAATTTTTTTCAGACTACTTATTAAAGCAGGTGGATTGGTACTGTTCGAATTGGATGTATTCGCAATGGGCGATGATTCTCGTCGGATAGGAACATTCGAGGGAGATTTCACAATGATAGATGTAGGTTCGAGTTTAATCGAGGCTTTTTGAGCGGGTTTAGTCGAGGAAAGAGTTGTCGGCTTTTTTATTGTTGATGTTGGCGTTGATTTTGGCGGTGAAGTTACAGGCACAGGTTCTTTTTTCTTTGGAATTGGATTTGTTGATGGTTCGGATTTGATTTTTATTGTTGGACGAGGTTTAGAATCTGGAGGAACAAAGAAAGATTTTATTTTAATTCATAAGAAAACTGTATTATTCGAACCATCAACAGTAGAATTGTTGTTAGTTGAAATGATTGAATTTGTTTCTTTATTATGAGAAATTTTCGTTGGTTTATCTTCGATTGTTGGCGATGATTTAGTTGTTAAAGTTAATTGACTTTTTTTAATATTGATTGTATTCGTAAGAGATTTACTAGACATGTCAGTTTTATTAATCGAAAGTGTGTTCGGTTTTTTCTTCGAATTGATTATTGCTTGTTCAGTTTTGACTTTTTTCGGGTTTACTGATGAATTCATTTGTACAGGTGAAGATGCTCGTTTTTGTGTCGATGGCAGAGAATAATGAACGATAGGCTCGGATAGCGGTATCATCGTATCGTCTACTGCATTATTATCATCACTCTCATTGTGATGAGATGATATTGAGCTATTATTATCTTTGATTTTCTAAATCAATTAAAAATAATCATCGTTAGACAATCTTGAGCATCGTCGTATGACCTCAAAAAAATGAAGGTCATGTTGTAATTGGACTTACGCCACCAGCAGCTAAGATTTTCTGACGTAGATCAGGATCGGGATTGGAGAATGTACAACGATATTTCCTAACTGAACTTTCCTTTTGTCGATTTGGAAGACCTTCGACATTGGTGTGCAAATCAAGATCATATTCGATACGGAATTTTTTCGGTTCTTTTTTTGTTTTGAAATGAATTTCGATTGGCTAAAGACAAACATAGTTTCGTTTAGAAAAAAAAAGTAAAATATAATTACTAAATGAAAACCAGCATAGCCAGTTTCTTGAATAGCGAATGGAGTTGATTTTAATTCTACAAAAGTGGAAATTTATTTCATTTTACAACAGAGAAAAAAACATCTTTCTTATCGAACCTCGTTTATTATTCGGGTATTCAGGATGCAGATAAAAAACACAACGTTGAATGAGACAATTTAAATCAGCTTTGACATCAGCTGAACGTAAATAAACTTTCCAATCATGAGTTCGTGGCGGATTATGTGTAGTTGTTGGTTCAGCTCGAATAATCGATACATGTCCAACTTCAAAATCAATTTCTGCAATCTTTTAATAGAAAAGAAATTGATTTTTCTTAAAAACTCTTCAGTTCTAATCGAACCTCGTTCGTATAATTATCTCGATCGGTCATTGTGATATATATTTTTTATTTTCTTTACCAATCTAAAAATAAATTTTGTCAAAAAAAAGTTTTATTCGCATTGACAATTGTTTATAATGTGTAAAAAGAAAGAAAAAGACAAGTGACAGAAAGAAAGAGAAAAAAAAAAACTCAATGTATGTGTGTATGTGTATGAGGAAAGTATAAGCGTATGATCTCATCCAGATGGTTGACTATAAATAACGGATAACCAATGAAGTTTTCAGTTATTATCATTTTAAATTCAAAATTTGAATTCGAATTGTTTTTTATTTTTATTTTCAAACAAAACACAATTGTTTTCAGCAAATTATACTCGATACTATTCTCGTGTTTCATCGATCTCTGCTGACATCTCGTTTAAATGTCAATCAATATGATGTACGGTATACCTCTTGCACATCAAAGGTCAAAAACAATCTCTCTCGAAAGAGAAAAAATATGTATAATTTTTATTCTAATTTGTTTAATATTATTTTCAATAGGGGAGATTTTTCAGTAAACAAAATTGATAATTACACCTGACGAAAATCATCAACCATAAAATGTCAATCTGATTACTTTCGGAAATTTATTTCGAATTCTGCTGTTTCGAACTTCCGATTATTTATAAACCCTGGAAGAATTTTCGATAATATTCATAATTACGGACATTTTATTTTAGAAGCTTGCGTGTGAAGCTGGATATATATATATAGTATTCTATAAATATAGTATACTTCCTTCTGCAGTTGATGATGTCAAATCATGAAAAGAAATAAAATGACGTCTATAGAAAATAAAAGTGAACGAGTATGTTTTGGAGTTTGTTTTTCAGTACACGACATAGATCTGCAGTGGTTATGAAATATTGTATCTTGTGTAAATAGTTTTTATCGCTATCCAATGCAGTACAACGTTTGTTTGGAGATTTTTTATCAAGAAAATATTCGAAAGTCAATTAGAATTGAAAAGTATATAGAAACAGATGTTCGATAAGCTTTGCATTTTCTCATATCGATACCATAGGATATACGACGTGATCATGTGTACTTTTTTCACTTTTACAATACAGTAAATTGCTGATCAATTAATTGATTAGAATTGTAGATCTACCGAATGTACCCAATTGAAAAACGAACGATGACATGTCAATAATTAATTGTATTTCAAGAACGAATCCACTTAAGTAGGTCAAATAAATCGTTCTTTCCATCGATTTCGTTACACACACCTCTATGAGAAAAAACAAAGTCCACTTTTTATGTTCCTGTCTGTTCTAACGAATAACAGATTCTTCCAGTAGCTTTGTACTTGATATACCAATACATTATCATATCAGATGAATAACAACATCCGTTCTTTTCTTTTCTTCTACCTACAAATACCTACGAAAAACTCGCAAATACACTGCATTGCATTGCATAAAACAAATGCGATACAAGAGCAAGTTCTCCCTCCGATATTCACCATACAAATGACACCAATCCAATCCAATTCGATGTTCAATATCCAACATAATCACGCTCAACCCGTCGATGTCTTTTTAATTATCGATGAACAAGATCAAGTCGATGTGAAATCTCTCTCCTCAAACTCAATGAATCATTCCGATCTGAATACAATAGTAAAATGTTAGTATTCTGCAGACACAATTAGGCAAATTTTCTTCGTCTGTTTTCCTCATTTAAAATGATTCAAATTTAGGCAAATAAATATTTCTATTCAATTCGAAAAAGATCTGTTTTTATTTTGTTTACAAACAAACAAAAAATGAAAATAGCAACAGTATATCGAATGTAATTTAACCTAAGGATAGAAAGAGAGAGAGAGAAAAATATAGAATTATACGTTCGTGAGACACGGAGTTCAATTGAAATGGTAGAAAAAAAAAGAAAGTAAACCGAATACTGTTGCATTGGTTGACAATAAAGTTTTCGGTCTCTGTTGTTCTTTAATATGAATTATTGTTGAGAATTAGCAGCTCTCGTCGTCGTCGTACGATCAATGACTTTGCCGTGAATATCATGTTCGACTGAACGATCTTTAATTGTATGATAAATAGCAGCAGCAGTCATAAGAGATACAACGAAACCTTGTGCATAAACACGAGTTCGAATCCTAAATTCACAAAAATCCGATTGAACACAAATGTTAATCGTACGTTTTTTACCAGTATGTCGATGTTGGTTTGCTTCGATCTCGTCGAGTGAAACCGACGATTGCACCGATAACAATCAAACCAAATCCGGCCATACCTTAAAATCGAAAATTCAATCGAAATTCAAAACAACAATTCTCTACCAATGGGTACAGCAGGATCTTGTTTAAATTTTCTCCAGAATTTCGATTCGGAAACTTGAGTTCGTTGGAAATCATCGATGTTTGAATTCGACATTTTTTCAAGATTTCGTTCGATTTTTATATCTAAAATTGAAAATCATTTCTGTACAGACAACATATTGACGAAATCAAGCACAAAAGACAAAGACAAGATGATTAGTTTTGCAAGAGATGATTGACAACCAGATCTTTATTTCCTTCGTATTGCTCGAGTAATTCGATGATCAACTGTTGATCAATAGCTGGGAACATTTCTTTGATTGTTTGAACATCGATCGATGAATAATTTCCATTCGGTTCGACGATACTATTCGATCGGGACGATGACGATGAAACCGTCGGACTACTTGGATAACTCGACGAATCGACTATCGGTACATTTTCATTCGTAATCGCCTAGGCAAAAGAATTTTTAATGAACATCGACAAGCAACAAAAAAAAATAGGTTGGACTCGACAACAATAGTTCGACATACGATTTCAT
>Ga0209935_1002562_pt1 | contig 21705 bp, 15 predicted proteins | sample ThiBio_1000_plan_2_FD_183958 | JGI IMG/M metagenome (GOLD analysis project Ga0209935, IMG submission 183958) | Wastewater bioreactor microbial communities from Cape Town, South Africa - Thiocy_cont_1000_plan (SPAdes) | ecosystem: Engineered > Bioreactor > Thiocyanate-remediating >...
TCTTTCGTTTTAACAATGTTTTGCATTTCTTCAGTGAATGAACGCAATTTAACTTCAATCGTTTGAGCATATTGCTGAATAAGATTTCGTTGTTCTTCAGCTGTTTGTCGAATTTTTTCGATGGATATTCGTTCCCATTGAGTAATTTGTTGTATTAATGGATGATTATTTTTCTGATCATTTAAAGTTTGTGCAAATTGATTTCGTTGATCTTCAATTTGATGAAATTGTAATTTCAATTCTTCACGATGTTTCATCAAATCATTGACACAAAAATATTTGGAACATCCCGTACACATATACGTTGTTATTTCTTCTTCACATGTATAGCATTTCATGATTGTATTTGATGTAGCCATAGTCGTTTTTTTTTGATGCACACTGTTGTGTTCTTTATTTTGTCAAGAGCTTTTTATTATTCTTTAACAAAAAAAAAAAGAAGAACGAAAATAAATGCCGATCGTTTTCGCTTTTCTTTTCTCTCACAAGATCGACGACTGAGTTTCGTCATCAGTAGATGTCTTCTAGGAAGAACGAGCACAAACAAAAATTAGTTTGACTTCGATTTGTTTCCAGTGACAATTAGTTTCCCCCGTACTATTCTGTAATTAAAATCGAACCGAATTTTTCTGGAGAATTTACGGTTTTTGAGATTCGACGTAGGCATATTTTCGTTAAAATTATTAATTTTGATGAATTAAAAGAAGATCTTCTATGCTGCTTGTCGACGTAACGCGACACTTCAGTTCGGATTTTGATTTGACTGACTATTGGATGTTCTAGAGAATACTCGAAAGTGTAGGAAAACGTATTTATAGCTGCAATTATGGATCATCACAAGAAATGATTCTATTAGCCCTTCACGACTCACAGTGTCCCTTTCAAATATAACGCCCATTAGTTTTCAAGGTTAAGATAGATCGATATTTTTTTTATTGAACAAAATAATTAAAATAATGTTTTCTTTTTAAATTATAATTTTCACAAGAGAACAATGGCGGATGTATTTATGTTTTTGTAATTGATACTAATCATAGTATTACATCCGAATACATTACAAAACCCAATGTGAAGTCTTAAAATGAATTTCTGGTATGATACAGTGTCTTAAGAGACATTCGATCATAAAGACATGGAGTTTTGTCTCAATGTAGAGATAAGTTTTTCTATGTATTCGAGTAGAAAAACATATTAAAAATGCACAAAATCTTGAGTTTATTTATGTGTGAAGGCAAATGGGCAATTGCCCATTTCATTTCGAAGTTTGCCCACTGAAACTTCTTTTTCTCTGAAGCAGTGTATATATGTGTTTTTGCTCTACCACTTCCTATAAAATTCTCTCTGAAATCCTCAGGTAAGACATGTGCACAGTTATAAACGATTATTATAAAAGACATCTCACTCGTTTGGTTGATACCGTATACGATTATATTTCATCGTGTGTAAAACATCGTAAATAATTGAATACTCGATTATCAGTTCCCTTGATGGTAGTTGTAAATTTGATACGATACGGTGATATGATCGTAATACGATTTCCCCGAAATGTTTCTTTTACGAGCAATAAATCATCGTCCTATGTAGTGTACATGTATACTTGTTGTTTTGTACTATTCGCCCATATAAAATTCTCTCTAGTTTAACTCTGATAGAACTCCACAGTTCATTACTTGAAATAGGCTAAAACACATCTAACTCAGGTTTAAAATCGACGTGTTTAATGCATTTTTCAATTAAAACAACCTCATTTAATTTTGTTTTGTATTTTTTCTATGTTATCAATCCTTCGTCGAACCAAGAAATTTTTGCCTATTGGTAAAATTACCGCCCATTTTGTCCATCGATTTTTTTCGATACAAGAGAAGTTTGCCCACTACTCGAAAAATCTTGATTGCGCCACTGGTCCTATTGCTGTATTATAATTTGACGAATATTTCTTGAAATTGAATGGTTTTCTCTTTGTTATTAAAGAAAATATGATACTATATGTATGCTAATGAATGTTTTCGATAAGAGTAACATTTATGCATTAGGAATTCAATTATCGATTTCATAGGTCTTTTTGAAGAAATTCGAAATAAATTGAAGATTTGTATAGTTGATCGAATCAAGTTCTTATAAAGCCATCTTCTAAATGAAATTTTCCATCTTTTTCATTTTTTTTCTCTACTGACGATGACACTTGATGTGTCGAAAGCTCTAGTTCGTGAAATTAATTCAATAAAATTATAAGAACTTGATTCGAAGAACTATACAAATCTTCAATTTATTTGGAATTAGGAATTCGTTTAGTTTCGAAAAATGGTGCCCAGAGATTCATCGGTTTATATAAGTTAGAAAACATGCTCAAATCTTAAATCGGCCATTTCTGTCCTGACTCAATTCAAAGAGCAAAAGTGTGTATCTAGAACAAATGGCAACAAACTGAGAACATTACAGACTACTTCTAGACATTGACCAGTAGTAATGCATTCGTTTATGTTTTAAATGAATTACAATGCTCATTTAACAAAGCGAACAAATTAAAATTAAAACTTTTTCTTATGGTTAAAAAGCCGTTTTAATTCTCTAGAAAATGAGCAAGAAAGGAAAATCACTCGAGACATTAGAATTCGAATTGAAAGATTCTGATTTTTCTATGACATGTGTAGCAACATGAGTTCTATCGAATGACATCTCAACGAGCTCTCTATCTGCTAAAACGGCCGATAGAATATATACGAATCATAATTGGATCAAATACCGAAAAAACAAATTCGATAAATTTCAGAATTTTTTCAAAACATTTTCTTAGTTCAGACTTTATCTTCACTGAAAAATTAATTTTTCGTTTTCGAGAATGTTCATTTTCTTCTGTTGAATCAAAATATTTGTCTCATTCTTCTACATCTATTTTCGAATGAGATTTGTTCTTCCGATTGAATAATATCAACCTAATATTCATCAATGAAAGTTTTACTAGAAGAGTATGAGAATATATTAATTACTTTTTCTATTGATCTTTGTCAGTGGCTGAACTGACATCTGATGAACATGAGGTAGAATTTCTTGACCTAATCGATGATTTGCAACAAGTAGAATTTGATTTTGTTGAATATACAGTAAAACCTCTCTATAGTGGACATCATTTGGACTGGTTAGAAGTCTTAGTAAGTAATACAAGAAGTCAGTTTCATCGGTATTTTTACTATTTTATTATTTTCACAATCAAAACTTAACAAAAATAAATAAATAAGTCAAGCACGGGAAAAATAGTTTGTTTCACTGCCTTCGAATCAAGGTAAATGTCAGTTAATTTAGATTGAAGATCGAATAAAGCATTCTACAATTGAGGTTGCTCAAGTAAAGCAAAAATATGAAGTTTTCGTAGCATTTCTAAAGCCTCCGAAATATTTGTCAGTTATTCACGTATAGATAATTCATCGTCGTCGTTATCTTCTTGATTTGACGCTGATTGAACAAGACAGACGATTCCTTTTTTCTTTCTTATATCCATAATTGAAGATTATCAAAGCTACACTATGTCTTTGATCGTATTTTTCACAAATTTTTCTGTTAATTTCAATTACTGTTCACCTTAGAGAGGTATTTTATATGAATGGGACTAAAAAATAGTGTCCACTATGAGAGGTTTGACTGTATTCCAAACACTGATCCACATTATGAAAACTTGTGATGGAATTATGAGAATTCCGTAGTTTATTTTCTTTTTCGTTCCTATCATTGAGCCATATAATATCGAATATTTCGTCATTTTCATATCATATAAACAACGCATATAAACTGTTGAAAATGTGCGCTTTTATTTTCGTTCGAATCTTAACACATTTCTGTTTGCTGACTCTGAAATTAAACAATTATGCTATATCGTTGAATTTCTAAGACATAACGTTTCCTTGAACTTTGACTCTGTTAGAAACTGATACATTCAAGTCGAAATCTTCGAAATCCGCCTTGTCCCTCTTCTCTTTAATATATTTACATTGACCAAAGTATTCTCTGTAAATTTCGCTTGTTTTTTCCTATTGAAAACAAAACAGAAGTTTCTATTCGAATACTTTCTCAAGATCTGCTCAAAGTTTAATGTTATTTCATCTTGAACAAATATTCCAAATAAATCGAGTGTTTTTTGCTTTTCAAATTATTAATTAAGAATAGAAGAACAAGAATGGGTCAATTACAGAATTTTAATCGTTACGCAATTTCATCTTTTCGAGCAATTTTCTATGGCAGTAATTCACATCTTAAAATTCAAGTGAAAGACACCGTTCACTCGCTTGCTGATTGTGCCAATATGTAAAGACAAAGCAGATTAAATTGTTTTTAAAAGGTCTTTGTTTAACTTTCACACGGAAGAAAGGCATGTTTCATCAAGACTATTTTACATTTTTATCACTTTCGAATTCAAATAAAACTTACAGCAAAAAATTATTTTAAGCCTCATCTAAATTTCAGATATTCCATCGCCGCTGATTGACAATACTTTATAATTATTTAAATTAACTTTTTTAGTGAAAAGAATAAAATTGTATAATACAGATATTCTGAAAGTGTTGACACCTTAGCGCGAGAGTTCTTATTGGTGAAATAAGAGTTTATTTGGGTACATCACCTTCTGATGATTCGATTATTGATCGTTCAGATCAAACTCTTGATTCAAGTATTTTTCATCAAGAACAAAAATAATTAAGGATGAGAATGCTTTTTGCTTGGTACATTAATTGATTATAAAAATTTACGTTAATAATCTTTTATTATCATATTTTAATTTATGTCAATATCAAATCGTTGAATTCGATGATTACCACTATTGGCAACATAAAGATTATTCGCACGATCAAATACTAAACCTGTTGGCTTATTTAACTGATTTGATCCTTCTCCTTGACCATTTCCACCGACAACAACATGACCTTCTTTCGAATCTGATGGCCAACACATAACTCGATCATTAGAATAATCTGCCACATAAACATCACCGTTTTCATTCACAACTAATCCTTCTGGCTGCGATAATTGTTTCAAACTATTTCCTCTTCCTTGTCCACCAGCAACAACAATTCCTTCTTTTGCACCTTTCAACCATTTCATCACACGATGATTTTTACGATCTGAAACATAGATAGAATCTTCTCGATCAACGAAAATATGTCCCGGAGAGTTGAGTTGATTGAGTTTATCTCCTTTTCCATTTCCACCTGCAACAACTATTCCTTGTTTTTCATCTTTTTTCCATTTTTTGACTTCACCTCTCTGCCAATCGGAAACAAACAAATCTCCATTGTTATTGATCATTAATCCAAGACATGAAATATGTTCAATGAGAATTTGTCTATCGTTTTGATTTTCTAATGACCATTGAACAACTCTTCGATTTCCAACATCACATATAATCAAAGATTTCTTATTTTTATCCAAAATCACATTACATGGATTATTCAATTGATCAATTCTGTTTCCTGGTCCATTTCCTCCAGCAACAACTTCACCATTTCTTTCACCAAATTTCCACTTAATAATACGATGATTGTATTCATCAGCAACATAAATAGTTTGTTGTTGATCATCAACATAGATTCCATTAGGCCAATCGAATTGATTTAATTGATTTCCTGGTCCATTTCCACCAGCAATCGTAGTTGCTTGTTGTTTCCATTTAAGATCTGTAGTAGTTGGAATAATATTAATGAATAATTTGTTAATAAATGTCGATGATGAATCTTGTTTAATTTGAATGTAATCTGTTTGATAAAGTTGATTTTTAAGATCTTCTAATTTTATTTGAAGTTTTTTCAAAATAATTTCATTGAAATCTTTCTTTTTAACAGTTTCTTGCATTTCTTCAGTGAATGAACGCAATTTGACTTCAATAGTTTGAGGATATTGTTGAACAAGATTTCGTTGTTCTTGAGCTGTTTGTCGAATTTTTTCGATGGATATTCGTTCCCATTGAGTAATTTGTTGTATTAATGGATGATTATTTTTCTCATCGTCCAAAGTTTGTGCAAATTGATTTCGTTGATCTTCAATTTGATGAAATTGTAATTTCAATTCTTCACGATGTTTCATCAAATCATCGATACAAAAATATTTGGAACATCCCGTACACGTATACGTTGTTATTTCTTCTTCACATGTATAGCATTTCATGATTGTATTCGATGTAGCCATGGTCTGTTTTTAAATTTAAATACACACCTTAGGAAGAACAAGCAAAACAAATGTGCGCCGTTTCTTATCAATTATGATAAACAAGTTCGGAAGAGAATTCGAGTAACTGCAATCTTATGCTTGCTTATCATCGTTAGATCAAAAAAGATGCGAAACGAAAAAGCAACTTTATACAACAAGCCGAAAGTAGAGAAACTCGACAAAATATATACAAAGTGTAATCTCGACAAGTTAAATAAGTCAATTCATGAATTCAAAAAACATCGAGTTGATCATAATCAAAAATTATTGATGAATTTGTTGTAACCACCGTGTTATTGAATCTTTGAATGTTTTTCTGTAGAGTTCCGAAGGTAGAACAAATACAGCAAAGACAAGCATTGGTGGTGTAAAAGAAATGAAATAACCACAAAGATATAACCAAGCATTTTCCAATGGATCGACACATCCAGATACTAATGACATGATTAAACGAGGCAAATCTAAGACAAGCAGAATAAAAGGACTGATTAGTAATTGTTTATGTTCACGTATTTGATTGATAACATGGTGTTTGAAGGATTTTTTATTTGTTTGTGCGATTGATCGTCGTCGAGCTGTACCAAAAATAATAAATAAAGCAGAGAAAAGATTAACAAGAAATGATATGACAAGATGAATAAATAAAGTAATTGTATTATAAGTTTGAACCGAACGAAAATATCGAATAACACACAAAACGATATGTTCATTTGTCATTGTCAAATTCATTGTTAAATTATGACTGATATTGATGGGATTATATTTGTGAGTTGTATATTCAAATAATTCATGATGAAAATAGGTAAGATCAGAATAATCCATCGAGCTGCATGTCTACTCATTTTCTTATCAAAATTAACTCCTTTTGATACGTTCACAGTTCGTTCGATAGCAACACAAGTATTTAACCAACCATCTAAATACAAGCAAAGTTTTAGAATAGGACCAATGAATACACAATCTGTTCGAAGAATCGATGAACGAACGATTGAATATAACTGAATAAGAACAACAAACCAAAATTTCAGTGTAAACATCGTAATTGTTAGAAGAGAAGTAATTGAAGATGCTAGTAAATATATTCCACAGCCAACTTTTCTTAAATTCTTTATTTCTAAATGTTATTAAAGAAAAGATACCATTAATGAAACCAATAACAAACATAATCATAGTGAGTCCAGCAGCTGTTTGTATCAAAACTGATTGTTTTCGAAATAATAGATTCGATTGAATTTTATTTCGTAAAATCTCATTAATAGTCAAACCGAGATAATCTCCTAATTCGAAACGATATGCACCACAAGTGAAATTGCTTTGTACGAATAAATTTTGATTTGGATATGATGGATCAAAATTATTCTCGTATAAATATCCAAAGAGTAGAATATTTGTATTTGCATCGAATGTATATGAACCACTGTATTTTGTATTGTTTTCAATGGTTTCAAAATGATAATTACCTTTTCCACATATTCGTGGATAAACTTGATTTTCTTTTTGTTAGTTCTGATGAATATGTTGTTCGAAGATCTAATGAAAATTTCGGTTGAAAGAGGAAATAGTTAATTGAATATTAGACTCAGTGATCAGATTGAAAGTAATATTATTGTGAGCAGATACTAATATTGAATAAGAACCTTCGGAGATCGAGAGATATATTCCCCTGATGAATATGTATGTTACACTAGATTGCAATTCAATTGTGATTTTAAATTCACGCTTAGGACAACCATTAAGGTTACGATCGATTAATCTTTCATAGGATGTATATTCACTAAAATGTTCTTTATACAAATAAAAATGTGAAGGTAGAATAAACTCATGATGACATTTCGAACGAATTCTAGTCTGTTGTGATGAATATAATGATTGAACTATTCTTGTTGAAAATAGACTTTTATCTTAAAATAGTTTTGTAAGTATTCAGTTGAAATCGATGTTTGTATACAAACTCATTTGTTTAATCTTAATTTCATTTGGTCCTTCAACAAACAAAGAGAATCGACCTTGCTGATTTACATAATCATAAGATGTTGTTACTATTAAAATCTATGTGATATTCAATTTCAAATAAGCAATTATTCTTAATTGACCAAAGTCACATGAGTCATCATTTCGAACGAATCAATTATCAATTAAATTCATATTCGTATAAATTACCAAATATATTCAAACTGCTTTCAGTTGAGAACATGTAGAAAGCAGATGTGTTCACATTGATCTCTAACGCTTCGAAATAATGATCTAATGGTCTACAGTTAAAACTTCTATGTTTTCGACTGTTATTAGTTAATTCTGACGAATAATTCGATTGAATGATTAGTAGTGACTATCATCATCGAATTTGATTGCGTTTATATTAAGATCAAATAAAGTGAAATTATTTTCATAAATATATTCAAGTAAATTTTTAGTACTATGACTTATAAATGAATAATTTCCTTCGTCTCTCATGTGAATTTCAATCATTTCGCAATAGTAATTTCCTAATCTGCAATCCTTAAGACGATGACATCTATGACTATTTATTGATATGTTAGATTTATTTCATTTACAATTCAATCTATTCAAATGTTTGACTGTGGCTTTACATAGAATTCATATTAGAACATCTCGTTTTCTGTTATTAGAAGATTAGTGACAAATGAAAACAAAGTTACTTGATCAATTAGAAAATCTGATCGAATCGAAACTATTCAATTTAATATTGATGTTTGTTCATCACCAGATGGGAATCGAATTTCATCAAACCAATTCGGAGATGAAATAGTAAATATCGTCTTTTTTATTCGTCCGAAAAAGCAAAGATTTATAAAATTATTTTGATTGAGAAGAAAATTCATTTCTCGTGACAAAGAGCAATTTGAGTCATTAGATTAACAAATTGATATTCTAAATTCGATAATAGGATTTAGTTTTAAATGTTGTTCATATTCACTTCTAATCATTGATGTTCCTAATTGAACAAGAATTGCTGATGTTATTCGTACGAAGACAAATTTCGATATTATTCGATGAAAAGAACTACGAATAGTTGTGTCTGAACTTCTAAAATTCGAAGACTCAATAGGAGAGTATTCACGCTGGAATATTGACAATTCATTGTTTGAATAGATTTTGATCATCCATTGATATCGATTGATTACGCTCAAGGTTGATTTCAGTTAGAATCAATATAAAACAATTGAACATATTATTGATTGAAATAACTGTTCATCAATCGTCGATTTCTGGGATTTGTAATTCTGTTGGTGTTTATTCACATTTAGAAATAATTAGACAATTGACACAATTTATCCTCGATATTTTACGGTGAACGTGCAACTCATATATTCACGTTAAAGTTCGTTTTATCGGTATCAAAACAATCAGTGCATTCTTAGATCGGTTATAAATCAATAAAATGACGTGATATATTTGTAGATTCTACTGATTTCAAACAGATTCTCTTGAGTTTTTGTGATTTTGGCGAATTTTCATGATTTATTTTGAGTTGTCAGAGATCAAAATTAGTTCGTAGTCCACAAATCGAGATCATTGAAATTTCTAAACGTTCAAAGTTTAGAATTTTCTGTCCGATATGAATTCATCTTAAATCATGAGATGATGGTTACCCCTTTGGTTTGTTTACTAGATCTACTAAAAATTGATCATTTTGAGGTCAAAAAAACATCAGTTTTCCCTAAGAACTTGCTCTTCGATATATTGAAGTGGAAAAATCCCTTTTTTCGAGTGTCAAAGAGAAACAACTATCGAACAAAACAGTTTTTCGACTAGTTATAGTAAAAGAAGATCATTTTTTCGAAAATCTCTCTAGAGGGGTCAAAAAAACATCGATTTTTCCTAAGAACCTGTTCTACGACAAATTCAATTGAAAAAAATGCGTTTTTTTCGAGAGTCAATGGAAAATCACTATTGAATAACACAGTTTTTCGAAAATTAATCTTTCGAAGTCAAAAAAAAATATCATTCTTTCCTAAGAGCTTGTTTTTCGAAGGATTTAAGTAGAAAAATGACTTTTTTTCGAGAAATCACTATTGAATAAAACAGTTTTTTGACTAATTTTAATAAAAAAAAGTCTGTTTTTTCGAAAATCTCTCTTTAGGAGTAAAAAAAAACATAATTTTTTGTTGAAATTCCATCGAAAAATCGTAAATTTTCTGTTTAGTATTTAGCCTCGATCGAAGAACGAAAGATCAAGTCGTCGAATTGCAAATAAAGAAACTTGAACTCGAAAACATCATGGACCGAGAACGAGAAATCATCGAACAACAACAATATCAAGACGAGTCTCTCAAGATCGACTAAACTTTATTGTTATTAAACGACAAATAAACATGAATAAACACTTCGATTGTCAGCTCAATTGAAAGTCGATCGAAGTTTCATTTGATTTCGACGAGATGTTCAACTGAATTTCAAACGCTTTTGCAATGTTATTCGTTGAGAGAGAAAATAAGTAAACAGATATTTTAATCCAAACATTTCAATCTTAGGTAAAGAAAATGAACAAGGTTCAATTTCAATTCAGACAACAGTTCTTTCAAATAATCGAGCAAATTAACCAGTTATTTCTACAGAAATATTTTCTAGAAGTTTCCACACAAATAAACGACGTTTTCAATCAATTTTATAAAGAAACTTTTCAGGGATTTTAAGTACTCCAATCCTTCTTTCGAAAGAATAATTTCAGCTGCAGGAGCAACAACTTTTTGTGAGTTCTAGTCTTTTGACTTTAACTTATCTTTTTCGCACGGCCAATAGAACTTCGAATTTTCAAGAATGAGACAACAGTGATATTTTTCTTTTCTATCAAGTGTATGGATTATTAGTGATTTATGTTCGCAAATTTTGTTTCATAACGCAAAAAAAATATTATTTCAAGTTGGCGGATACACGTTCAATGCCTGCTTTAGCTCTCAGTACACTTGGATGTTGTGAAGAGAATGAATGTTGATAAATATTCAGTGCCTTTTCAAATATTTCTAATGCTTGTTTCCATTCACGTTTTTGCGCATGTATCAAGGCAATATTTTCATAACTTCTAGCAATATCAGGATGATCACCAGGAAGTGATTTTAAGTTCATTTCGAGTGACCGTTGATGATGTTCCATTGAAAGATCATATTTATTCAGATGATAATAAACACCACCAATATTATTGTGAGAACAAGCAATGTCTGGATGATTCGAAGGTAAATGTTGTTTGTGAATAGCTAATGATTTCTTGTAAAAATCTAATGCTTCTGTGTATTCTTTCTGGTCTTTATATGCATTAGCAATGCTATTGTAGAAATTAGCCATATTTGGATGATCTTCATCATTTGCATTTCGAAATAATTCGATCGCTTTATTATAATTTTCTAACGCTCTCTCTAACTCACGCTTGTCCTTATAAACAATACCTATACAATTATATAAATTACCAATGTTTTGATAATTAGATGATCCTTTTTGTTCATGAATCACCAATGATTTTTGAAACCATTCAAGACTAGAGTCATAGGCAGCTTTATCACGAGTCACTACGCCAAGATCATAATATAAATCACCAAGCGAACGATCATTTAATGGTAATTCTGCCAATAATCGATGATAAATCTTCTCTGCCAAATCATATTTACCCATTTCACGCAAAACATGACCAAACGAACGAAGATTAACTTCCTCATTCCCACCACCTAATTTATTTTTCATATGATCGAATAATTCCTTTAAATCATGTTCATCATCACCACATAGTTCCAAATGAGTCATTACAATTTCTTCATTTTTCATTTCTTCAATTTTAATCAATCGAAAAATAGATCCAATCATAAATAAAACTTCACATTCATCAGGATAATAACTCAATGATCTAATATCAGCAAATGGTTTTGATTTTATCGATCGAGGATCAGCATCAATAACAAATAGTACACGAAATAAATCACTTGTAATTTCAGTGCTATTCAAGAAACCTAATGCTTTATGACGATTGATACTCGTTGAAAAGAAGGAATTTATCGAAATAAAATTATTAATCGATCGTCGAAGAGTATTGAGTTCATCAATCGACATAACTTGACCACGAAAGACACGAATGGGTGATTGTTGTTGATATAGTTTTAATTGTTGATAAATATCACGAATAACAAAGCGAAATAAAAATAAAAGATCAATATTTTGTATTCGTAAAGCTTTATTCAACATTCGATAAAGAAAAGAATCACGAGTATACCACCAAAGTGCTTTATCTGATCGATAATCTTTTTCGAATTCACAGACAAGTATTAACTCAGCATTATTGGCTTGATATTCATTTTTGCACAATTTGATCAATTGTTGTTTATCACTTTCGATCGATTTCATTCGAATAAGAACATCGATTAAAAGAAGAGAATGAACAAAATTACCATTTAATCCAGTAGTCGATTGATCTTTCTTGTTAGTACTATTTTGAAATATATTTATGGATAATGGTTCTTCTATTTTAACTCGACTTTGTTGATCTTGTTTAATAACATGGATGAGATCTTTCAATTCGACAATAACACTTTTAATTTTAATAAAATCTTTTGCCCATTGTTCATTGGCTTTCTTATCCATACAATAGACATAAATCGATGAAACTTGTCTAAGATGATGTATTTGAGGAACTAATTGTCGACCACATCGACCACTCACTATAAGAACCAGTCGATCTTGTGGTGAAAGAGAAAGAATCTTTTGATGACATTGATTTTGATCATCGAATGTTTTTAAATGATTAATAATTTCTCTTAGTTTTAATTGAGTACGTCGATTATCTTCGTTCGCATTAACTTTTGCATCGAGCCAAAAAATAGAAAAAGTTTCAAGATTCTCATTAGATATTTGTAACGATTTACTGTTTACGCCAGCCATTGTTATAAATGTTCGGTATTTGCCAACAACGTTGCTCAGATGAAACACAAAATGATTTTTTCGATAGAAAAAGCAATACACAATTTGTTTTATTGATTCTCTCTCTTCAAAGTGTTCCTCCTTAGCTCACCTTAGTAAGGTAAGGTGATCGGAGAACACGAAAAGGTAAAGTTTTTCTTCTTTTTTCGCCGAAAAACTACTATGTTTAAAAACGAATGTTTGTATTTTGTGTTTACATAATATTCAGCGAAATTGAATGAAAAATGACAGAAGCTAGAAAAGATTTCGTTTGAATCGAAGTAAAATAATTGGTAACTATCTAAATAACGAACAATCGCAAATTTTTATTTACATAATATAAACAAATACAATGATGCCATCGGCATAAAGTTCTCTTTCGCCGAAAATTTGATGAAAAGTCAACATTTTGTTTTACCAAAGAATGAATCTGCGACTTACTCAACGAATAATAAAAAAAATGACTGATTGTAATCACTAGGAAGAATATAAAAAGAAAAAAAACATGTCAATGACAATGGTATACATAAGGTTTGAAAAAATAACTGTCGTTGATGCATAACAACGAGATCGATAACAGTAACCTGAAATTCATAAGTCTTCATCAAAAGATAATAATTGAATTGAACTGATATTCTTGTGCCAGTCAATGATAACCATGCAAGAGTATAACGAACAAACGCATTCATCTGTGGAAAATCGAAGAAATCATCGTGAATTTCACATCCTACGACAGCTAAACTCGAAATCGTTTGAAAAACTGATAGAAGACCATCAAATACAGCTAGATATTTCTCTCGTCATAGTTGCTGCTGATATATGTCTCAAGCGCACATATTTCAGTTTTTATCTTAATAAAAATAAATGTCTTGTCGTTTGAAGACTGTACGGAATTCTGTATGCAAATGTCCCATTCAAATCCACATCACGTCTTTCGAAATAATTCAAAAATAAATTTCATCTCAGTGAAATTATTCAAAGTTAAAAACATAGATCAGTGTTGATCTGGTTTTTTTGTTCAACACAGTTAAATTGTGTAAGTAAAGATCAACATGATGAAGTATCAGATTTTGAAAAATAGTTCAAACAAAACGACTGTGGCTGATATTGACATTTAAACAAAAATCAATTTACTTTTAAAATTGATATGTCATTGAATGAACATAAAACACAAAGTTTATGGCTTTCGAATCAAATACTATAGTTACTTCGAGCAACTATTAGAAAAAGCTAAAATAGAATTCGGAGAAAATATCGGTGAATTATACGAGAAATCAGAAAGCGATCAACTTTGAATAAATAAAATTTTTATTCAGAAAAAAAAGAAAAACAATCGTCGAAATCGATTCTAATATTCGATGGTTGTAGACTTTGACTTTAACTTATCTTTTTCGCACGGCCAATAGAACTTCGAATTTTCAAGAATGAGACAACAGTGATTTTTTTCTTTTCTGTCAGGTGTACTCATTAGTAATGATTTACTTTTGGAAATCTTGTTTTATAACACAAAAAAAAATATTATTTCAAGTTGGCGGATACACGTTGAATTTTTGCTTTAACACCAAGTACATTTTGATGTTGTCAAGAGAATGCAAGTTTATAGATATTAAGTGCCTTTTCAAACAGTTCTAATGCTTGTTTCCATTCACGTTTTTCTTCATTAGTTTATTTATCAGAAGAATTAGACGACGAATAAAAACTGACGAAAACTGTTTAATGAGGTTTAAAATTAAAATCTTATATCGTTCTTAAGGTTGAGAATTCTTTTGATGAGTATATTTCTATTTTGATTTTCAAAAAAATTCGACATATTTTTTTATTTCAGAATCAAAATTAGAGTGCATGCAAAACTTATAAGAAAATGCATTTTTGGACTTGACTTGATTCAAGTCGAAAACTGACTCGACTTACCCATCTCTGCTAAGTCGACTGATTATTGCACAAACCGATCCAAAACCGCCGGTTACCACATTCGACCGCGGCTGTTTTCGTCATATTTTCTCCTTTCAAATTGAATAAATTTTTTTTAATCTTAGAAAACTATCAGAGCTGGGCAACTCAATTCAAAAAATGACCAATTCAACTCAACTCAATTCAATTCATTATACGAATTGAGTTGAATTGAAAAAAAAAATTGGATGTTCAAACAGAATCGAATTGAATTGATAATTCTCTTTGTAATGACTGAATTTGAATCGAATTGAGTCGGACAAAACTTGTAAAGATGACAGAATTGAGTTGAATTGAATTGAGAAAAATTCCAAAAGTCAATGAATTGAATTGAAATCAACTCAAAACCAATTCAAAATTTATTTTTAAGACGATTTCAAATAGTAAAAAAAATATTTATCATTGTATTACGTTATGTACATTTATTTAACATTTTCTATATACATCTTTTACTTTTACTTTGTTGATCTATTGTTAATCCAGGATTTCTACTATTTCTTATAAGTTTTTTCGCTTGTATTGAAATAAAAACGGGTTATTTAATAAGATTTGTAAGAATCTTATATTTCTATACATGTCCGACGAAAGAAAAGAAGTAAAAACGGTATCTACAAAAATTTTACCCTTAAAATGAATTGAGTTGATTACAATTCAATTCAGTGATAGAGTTGAGTTGAATTGAGTTAGACAAAAAATAAATCACATTTGAATTGAATTGAATTGAATTGGTAGTATTGTTTTTAGAAATTTAGAATGCATGAATTGAGTTGGTTTTTTTAGAAGATATTTTTTTTGGATACGAATTGAATTGAATTGAATTGAGATCTATATTCAACGAATTGAGTTGAGTTAATTCACATTTTTTACTGAGTTGCCCAGCTCTGATTGTTACATGTTTTTATTATCATCACGTCGATTTCGTCAAACAGTCAAAAATGAACTCTTTTGTGAAAAACGAAGAAATAAAATTGTTCCACATTAAAAATATTCTTACAGTCGCGCGAGAGTTATCTACAAACTACTTCAAACTATCCTATCATTATTTTTTCTTTCATACACAATGAAAATGAAATTGAGATTTTTTTTTGTATGCACAGCTCTATATCTATACTTTTATCCTTCCTCTTTTTCAATTCTGTATTTGAATCATAAAATTTAATAAATTGTTATTTTCGAGGCATTGCTTTACAAGATAATGCAAATTGCACTATTCATTGACATATTATAAATATCTCACTGAATACATCGTATAATAGCTAATAACAGAGTGAGCTCAATTTTTAATGAACTATGTCACCGGGATGTTAGTGAACAGATCTTCTATATCCAAGCTAATAAGTTTATCATTATTATTTAATTTAAATTTGGAGATTATATTGATAAAATCTCTACTACTAGTAATGCAAGTATTAATGAGACTTCTAAGGTCTTTAATGATATTGAAGATGTATTTTGTTAGACTCGAAGTAATAGTATTCTTTGAACATGTGATGAGTCTCATCTCATTGGATCATTTTCCTTGTGAATTTTAGGTTGTCCTATGATTGTCGGTACATTTTCAATAGAGGTGAATTCATGTTTTTCTTTTAATGTGATTTTTTTCTTTTTGAACAATTGGTCAGCGAGGTCGTTAATACTCTCTTTAATTTTCTTGGTAGGGTCTTTAACTTGATTGAATAGTTTTTTGTTAGTTAATTTATCTTCTACTTTAGATATATATGTCACAGTAAAACTTAAAATTTAGGACAATTTAAAATTTTCCTAGGAATAATTAAAATTTTGATTTGTCCTAAATTTTAAGTTTTACTGTGACATATACACTGGTTCAGAGAAAAAGAAGTTTCAGTGGGCAAAATTCTAAATGAAATGGGCAATTGCCCATTTGCCTCCCCCTTGATTGCGCCATTGCAAAGCTCTACAAAATTGTGCTAATCTAAAACTCTCTGCCTTTTAAACCATATTTATATCTTCGACAACATTAGTTTTGGGTAATTCTTGGTTTTCTGTCAAATTTGTTGGAACCCATATGGTCTCGTCGTTTATACAAGAAGATGAAGAAGTGCTGTTGTGATCGTTTTCAGCAAATATATCGATTTTATGGACATCCTGTTTGTTTGCTGATGGCATCAATGAGTTCGAAGATTGATCATCACACCTACAAGAAATACGGATTTCAGTTCATTTACTTAAATTCTTTGAGTCTGTCGAGTATACCATTACAGAAAGGCAATACTATCTTCTTAGTGTATAATATTATGCGTTTGAAATTTGAATTCAAGTTTCAAGTAAGACACTCCTCCTTCGATCAAACTCACCCCTCTGGTAACTCATTTTGAACCTTAGCCGCTATAATTTGTCTGATCAGACGTTCCGTGGTGACACTCATTTGAAAATCCAATCTCAATAACGTAATCATCACCTGCAAATACTTTTTGATCTGGCGCCAAAGATTACCTCGTTCATATAAGGGCAAAAGATCACGAAGTGCATGCTCATTGATAAGGTTTGTTATTATTAAATTCGACAAATCAATATCCTGATAGCATTCTCGTATTTTAGATTCTCTTGCATTTTTAGCCTTCAGTTCTTCCATATCAGGATACGATACACGACATCCAGCACAGAAGAAGCAGTTGTCTAATTTCCAATGTACAAGTTCTTCTTCTGGAATTATGTTACCGGCTCCTGTCTGATCCTGTGTTCGAACTAGAATTTTTGGAATTCCTGATGGGATAATTGCATCCATGATGCGATAAGTTTTTACAACATTTTTATCAATTCTGTCATTGTTAGTAACAAATAAAATAATGCTGAAACCATCAATGTTCTCAGCTAAAAACTTCACCAACTTTTCCAACGCTTGTTTTGAGGGCACTGTACCCTCCGCGGTTTCACCAAAACCAGTTGTATCAGCAAATATGAATTCATCATTTTGATAAAGAGTTCCCATGTCTTCTATTACGGTCAAATTGTGACGTAATTACGCCGTAGCTACGATCACACTGTGACCCGTAACTACGGAAAACTGCGACGTAATTATGCGTAATTACGATGGAAAAATCGTAAATACGCGTAATTACGCTGAAAAATCGTATTTACACTAAAAAGTTTTAGTTCCAACCAATTGTTGATTATGATAAAGTTATTCGTGTATTTTCAAAAAATGTAGCAAAATAGCATGTGGTACATTCATCAATAGGTCTTACAGTCATTCGAGTAATTTTTCGAGCAACGAGCATTCTAAACTGATTTTTTTTATAAATACTGACCGGTAGATTTGAACACTGGAACCATGAATCGAAGATCTACAAATAAACCCGTTGAACTAAACTTACGTCTCTATATCTTATTAAGAAAAGCTATATAAAAACAAAATATCTGCATAGGTCAAAACAACATTCATTGATTGCATAGTAATTATTGACTGTTGATGATAGGAATAAGTTTGAACTCTAGGTTATCGAGGTCGAGGAATCCGAATCTGAATTCAGATTTGGGATCAAAGGTAAAAAAACATCGATTTTAATATATAGCTTTTTCATGACATTCAAGGACTCCAATATTACTCGAATGCGGGTAATTAGATAAGTAGAATGTTAACATGTCAGATATTCAAAAAGTTTAGCTGGATTTTGTCGATACATAAATTCACATTTGGATAAAATAGCAACAACTTTTCATAAAGTTTCATTCAAGATAGTACAGAATTAAGAATCTGAACATGTGCTCAGTTTTTTTTAAAACTGAATTCGTGTTACTTCGTCATTCGTCTTCTATGGTTGACAATATTAACTGTTTTCACATCTTGAACTTATAAGTTTTTTACGCAAACGTATAAATTTTGTGGAAATGAAGGCGTTTTTGAACAATCTATTCAAACACTTAATTGAGGAGTTCTGCAAAAGATGGGCAGTTTTGAAATTTCAATAGGCAAAATGATGCCTTCATCCTTTAGTAAGTTGAACGAGTCATTGAAACATCTGTCCCAGTCTATTAGGTAGGATTTCTAACATTACGGATAAAACGGCGTAGTTAGGATCGTAATTACGTCGTACTGAATGTAATTTCTGAATGTATATTTCTATTTCTACGGTCAAAACGGCGTAATTACACTCTCTACGGTCAATACGCCGTAATTACGCGTAATTGTGACACAATTTCTTCATTACGCGTAATTACGATGAAATCTCTAAAAAAGAGTGGGCATGGGTTGATACTTACATTGAATGTTAATGAAAAAATTATTTTGTTGAAGAAAGTTAAAGATAGACTTTACGTTCTTTTACATTTACTCAACCTTAATCAAAAGAAAGTTTTTTTGTTTTTGTTTTTTTCTCCTTGTATAAGTCTATTCAAAGTTTATTTTTTATTGGTTCTTGTTAGAGAGCACTCTAACATACACTTTCTTTTCTCCCTATTGTATTTTTCGTTTCGTTCCCTCGATTTTCGACCCATATGTTGTACATGTGTACGATTATCGAATGTCCTTATCTTTCTTTCTTTGTGGCTCTCTTCCTCACCTCGATTTCTCGAATGTCCTTGTCTAACGTCGCAATTTCTCTTCGTTTCCTCGTCTGGACCTGGATGTCCTTCCTTGTATAAATAGTTACGTTCTTCTTCGAATAAACGAGTTCAGTTTAGTTTAGTTTGAATTAGACAAGAAGAAATCTAGAGGAGACAAGACAGATTAGGCTGTTCTTGCTCTCTCAAAAGAAATCTTTTCTTTTTTTTCTCTCCCTCTCCTCTCGTCTTCTTCTTGTTACGGCGTTGCCCGTAACAGTTCTCAATCAGAGTCGCTTTTTTTTCTTTTTCCAACATTTCTCGGAAAGATATTCTGTTTAACGTAACGATAATGAAGGTTTTTTCCCACTCTATTTTTTACTTCCTTCTATTTAAAGAAAAAAGTGTCATGAAAGTTTCTTTTTCCGTATAATATAACTTGAAGTTAGTTACTGTTTAATAACAGTATATATCACATCCACTTATTTCTGTTCCATTTTAATAGCAATAAAGGTAAAAGCCTTTATTGAAACGAGGATCTTTGTAAATGGGTCTATGACTATTAAATAGAGTGAGTGAAGATTCTATTTAGTTATTTAAATTCATTCATACAAATGCGAAATTCAGTTCTTGTTTTCTCATTTTATCTCTGTCAAAGTATGTATGAAATAAACTTGAGATTAGTGACGCTTTATTCCCTTTTCTGAAAGAAAGGGTTATAGGCTTCTAAAATGGGTAGGAAAAAGTCTTAAAACTTTGTTTGTCCCATCCAATCAGGAAACAGTACGTATTATAGTGACTAATATTGACCATTTATGGTCCGAAGTTAGTTGCATCCTAGGTTATCGGACTCGGGGAGTTCGAATCTGATGTCGGAACATCAAAATTTTGCTGCTGGTATTCTCCAGCTGGAGTGGTAACAACACATGAAATTCCGATTTTCCATAAAGTTTGATCAATGACAATCGGGTATGGAGAATTCGAATCCGATGTCAGATTTTCAAAATTTTGATGTTGGTATTCTCCAGCTGGAGTGGTACCAGCACATGAAATTCCGATTTTCCATAAAGTTTGATCAAAGGTAATCGGGTATGGAGAATTCGAATCTGATGTCCGAACATCAAAATTTTGCTGCTGGTATTCTCCAGCTGGAGTGGTACCAACACACGAAATTCCGATTTTCCATAAAGTTTGATCAAAGGTAATCGAATATGGGGAATCCGAATCTGATGTTAGTTTTCGATGAAAGTCATGTTTTACTGCCGCTTGTAAAATTTACTACCTAGTATTTTCTCTCGAATTTTTTGAAAATTCTTGAAGGCCTTGTTTGGTATTTACAGCGGACATCTTGAGCGGCTAGTAGTGAGTAGCGGAGCAGAGCGACGCTGACGAGCTGCTAGACGTTTGTTGAGAATATTAGCGAGTTTTGGAAGAAAATCACAAGTGTAGCTGCGCTTGTTGTCGGAGTGGATCTATTTACTTGAACACATGTTGCTAGAAAAATTAAGATGATAGCTGTATCGCCTATATTTGTAGGAGAAGAAAAATTCTGATTTTCCTAAAGAAAATTGTGCCAAGAACAAACAAATCGAAGAATTAAGAAGATGATCAATGAGGCAGAATGAATTAATGAAGAAAGAAAAGAAACACTCAATGATAGAGAGAAGTTCATTCACACCTCAAGACAACAGAACGAGCAAAATTAATGAAGCGGAAAAGAATAAATAAAGACATTCACACATGGTGTGGCTCAGTCGAACAGTTGACGTCGTTCATCGTTCATCGAGATTTGTAATGCTAATCGTGTTACATTGTTTAAATCTGAAGCAACAGATTGACTTATCGTTATATGATCTCATTTCCATTACCTTTCTCATGAATTCTTTGTTAGATTTATATGTGCAACATGTTCTCTCTCTTCTCTCTAGGTATAAATACATAGAGTCAATCGAACATAGATCAGTCAATCAGTCAACCAGTCAATCGAACTTTCAGTTCAATTGAAGTTAGATCAGTTCAGTGATTGACTCACATACTATTACATTCTTTCTACGCATGTTAATCTTTCTATTCGTATAACTTTTATCTTATCAATAAAATATCGATTGTATACTTGGAGTAAACAATCAAACCAAACTCATTGTCAACTCAATAGTCAAG
>Ga0209935_1002565_pt1 | contig 21697 bp, 17 predicted proteins | sample ThiBio_1000_plan_2_FD_183958 | JGI IMG/M metagenome (GOLD analysis project Ga0209935, IMG submission 183958) | Wastewater bioreactor microbial communities from Cape Town, South Africa - Thiocy_cont_1000_plan (SPAdes) | ecosystem: Engineered > Bioreactor > Thiocyanate-remediating >...
GGGGCACAAGGAAGAGGAGGCCGCCATGACCCTGGGTGCCAGCGGATGGCAGATTTTCTGGCGCGTGACATTGCCCAAGATTAAGTGGGGCCTGCTTTACGGCGTCATTCTTTGCAATGCCCGCGCGATGGGGGAATTCGGCGCGGTGTCCGTAGTTTCCGGGCACATTCGCAACAAGACGAACACGATGCCCCTCCACATCGAAATCCTTTATAACGAATATCAAATCGCAGCGGCTTTCGCGGTCGCCTCCGTCCTCTCGGTGCTGGCCCTTGTCACCCTCGTGGTGAAGGCTTATGCTGAGTGGCGGGCAGAGCGGCAGTTGATGGAAGCGATGCAAACATCCGAGGGACCAAATCCATGAGCATAACCATCAAAGACATCTCGAAGAACTTCGGCAAATTCGTCGCTCTCGATGGCGTGACCTGCGAAGTGCGCACCGGTGAACTCGTGGCTTTGCTCGGCCCCAGCGGATCGGGAAAGACGACGCTGCTCCGCATCATCGCCGGCCTGGAGTTTGCCGAGCGTGGGCAGGTTTTTTTCAGCGGGCGAGATGTGACCGACCACAGCGCCTACCAGCGGAAGGCGGGTTTTGTGTTTCAGCACTACGCCCTGTTTCAGCATATGAACGTGTTTGAGAATGTCGCCTTCGGGCTTCGCGTCCGGTCGGCACGGTCGCGCCCGAAGGAAGCCGATATTCGCGCCCGGGTGGAGAGCTTGCTTGAGACTGTCCAGCTTGCGGATTACGCCAAGCGTCTGCCCTCGCAATTGTCTGGCGGCCAGCGCCAGCGTGTGGCTTTTGCCCGGGCTCTGGCGATCGAACCCGAGGTGCTGCTGCTCGATGAGCCATTCGGCGCGTTGGACGCCAAGGTGCGCCGCGAACTTCGCACCTGGCTTCGCGAGTTTCACAACACCGTCCACCTGACCAGTCTCTTTGTCACCCACGACCAGGAGGAGGCCTTTGAGGTGGCGGATCGGGTGGTGATTATCAGCGAGGGGCTGATCCAGCAGATCGGCACGCCTTCCGAGGTGCGGTCCAATCCCGCGAACACGTTCGTCGAGGAGTTCCTCGATGTGGCGCAGTTCACGGCCTGAGGTCTTTACGGAAGGGGGCGCAGTGAGGCACTCTGCGCTCCATGACGATCACCGAGTCCGTTGTTGAACTGCCGACGACCCGCGGTCCGATGCGGGTGCATCTCTTTGCCCCCACGGGGGATAAGAAATATCCGGCGGTCATCTTTTTCTCGGAGATTTTTCAGGTGACCGGGCCGATCCGCCGCATGGCGGCGGCCTTGAGCGGGAATGGCTATCTGGTCGCCGTGCCCGAGGTTTATCATGAATTCGAGCCTGCAGGCGCTGTTCTGGCCTACGATCAGGCGGGTTCCGACCGGGGTAACGAGCTGAAGTATGCCAAGGAACTGGACTCCTACGACGAAGACGCCCGGGTGACGGCGGAGTATCTCAAGAATCACTCGCAATCCACCGGCAAGGTCGGCAGCTACGGTGTGTGCCTCGGAGGACATCTGGCCATTCGGGCCGGTTTCCAGCCCCATGTCGAGGCGGTGGCGGCATTCTACGCCACGGACGTGCATACGGGTTCGCTCGGGGCGGGGAAGAGCGACGATACGCTGGCGCGCTTCGGCGACGCCAAGGCGGCTTTCTTCTTTGTCTGGGGGCGGCAGGACCCCCATGTGCCTCTGGAGGGACGGAAGAAAATCGTCGATCGACTCAACGAGGCGCAGGTCGATTTCGAGTGGCATGAGTTCAATGGTGCTCACGCGTTTCTTCGGGACGAAGGACCGCGCTACAATCCGTCGCTGGCCCGGATTTCGCAGGATTTGCTGCTGCGCTTCCTCTCTGAGCGCCTCGGATAAGCGGTAAACATTCCGTGACGAGGGGCGGTTCTCCGTGTACCGCTGGAGGATTACATGGATAAGACAGACTTTTCGTCGCTAGGAATTTCCCCCGAGATTCTCAAAGCAGTGGGAGAGCTCGGCTTCGAACAGGCCTCGCCGATTCAAGCTGCCGCGATTCCCGTTCTCCTCACCGGCCGAGATGTGGTCGGACAATCTCAAACCGGCTCGGGAAAGACCGCGGCATTTGCCATTCCTGCGATCGAGCTGGCCGATCCGACTGACCGTTCCGTACAGGTTCTCGTCATGTGCCCCACTCGTGAACTGGCCACCCAGGTGGCGGAAGAGGTGCACAAGCTCGCCGCGTTCAAGAAGGGGATTCACGCTGTGCCGATCTATGGTGGAGCCTCCTACGAGCGCCAGTTTTTCGAACTCAAGAAAGGTGTGCATATCGTGATTGGCACGCCGGGCCGCCTCATCGATCACATCGATCGCGGGACGTTGGATTTGTCCAAGACCAAGATGGTCATTCTCGATGAGGCCGACCGCATGCTGGACATGGGTTTCCGAGACGACCTGCGCACGATCCTCGACGCGGTGCCGAAAGATCGCCAGACGGTTTTCTTCTCGGCCACGGTGTCGAAGCCGATTCGCGAGCTCATTGACAAGTATTCGAAGTCTCCCGAGTTCGTCCAGATCGAGCAAAAAGAGGTCAGCGCCCCGGCGATCGAGCAGTGGTACTACGAGGCTCCTTCTCGCGTGAAGATGCAGACCCTCATTCGGCTGATCGATTATCACGGCTTCAAGCTCGGCATCATTTTCTGCAACACCCAGCGCATGGTCGACGAACTCGCCGACGCTCTGGCTGGTCAGGGCTTCTCGGCGGACCGTCTGCATGGCGGCATCGCCCAGGCCCAGCGCACGCGGGTGATGAACAAGTTCAAGAAGTCGGAATTCGAGTTTCTCGTCGCTACGGACGTGGCGGCTCGCGGCATTGACGTGGACGACCTGGAACTCGTGGTCAATTACGACCTGCCCTACGATGCCGAGGACTACGTGCACCGCATCGGTCGTACCGGTCGCGCGGGCAAGCGTGGCATGGCGGTGACGTTTGTCTCCGGCCGCGATATCTACAAGCTGCAGTTCATCGAGAAGTACACGAAATCCAAGATCCGCCGCGGCCAGGTGCCGACGGCAGACGAGGTGGAGGAGCGTCGCACGGAAGGCCTTTTGGAAAAGGTGCGCGAGATCATCGATGGCGGGGAATTCCGCGATCACGCCTTCCTTGTCGATCGTTTGCTGGAACAAGGTATCAGCTCGACCGATCTTGCCGCCGCACTGTTTTATCTGCTCACCGACGCAGGGAATACTCCGGTACGGGTGGAAGCTCCCATCGAGGAGCCAAAGCGTCGCGAACGCCCTGAGCGCGGAGAGCGCCCCGAGCGTGGTGAGCGCGGAGAGCGCAGGGAAAATCCGCTGGCGATTCCCAAGGGTGAAGCTCCGCGTTTGCGCCATCCCGCCCCGGGCATGGAATGGCTGTGCCTGAGCGTTGGACGCGGCAGTGATGCCGAGGTGCGCGACGTCATTAATCTGATCGTGCAAAAGACCGGCCTGCCGCCGCGGCAGATCGGTCTCATCCAGCTCGGCGAGGAACAGTCCTTTGCCCAGGTGCCGGAAGGTGTCCTCCAGCGTGCTCGCTCCGGCGAGGAGGCTGTGTGGCAGGATCGCGCCGTCGACATGTTCACCTGGCACTCTGGCGGCCATGGCAAAACCGAGGAAAAGCGCGGTCCCAAGCGGTTTGACAAGCCTTTCGAGAAACGCGGGGAGAAGCGCTTTGAGAAGCGTCCCGACAAAAAGTTCGTCAAGAAGGACAAGAGCCATCGGGACAGGTACTAAACCTGTCCCGCACGATTCCTTTTAAGCCAGTCGCAGGTCGCAGGTGAGATCTCCCCTGCGGCCGCCACGGCATGGCTTGCCGCCGAGAGCGGTGAGCCCCGGTTTATCCAAGGGTGTGAAATCAATCTCATCCACGCCCATCACAAACTCCGCCACGGCGCGTCCGTTTTTGCGGTTCACGATGGTGACCGCCAGCGGAAGCTGGGTGGGGATGCCAGGGTGGAGCGAGGGATAGAGGTTCGTGCGCCGGTAGCGCAGGCCCGCGAGTGATGTTTCGTCCGGCTGGGCGACCAGCGGAAGCGGCCGCCCTGCGACGTACACCTCGTATTGACTGCTAAAGCTGGGCGATGCGAGAAACTCCAGTCGTTGCATCGAGGTATCGACGAATCGGCTCGTTGTTCCGCCTTCCACCGGCGTCTCACTGAGCAGCGGCCAGCTCTCCAGCGCCTTGCGCACGGTAAGGTCGGTGCGACCGGACCTCCACTGCAGCAGGACGGGAAATCTCCAGTCCCAGATCTCGCGGTAGGTTTCGCGATCGAGTTTGTATCCGGCTTTCTCCAGGTCGGTGAAAATCTCTTCCAGGTCGTCCCAGAGACGGTGGGGCAGGAAATACTCGTCGTGGAGCTTGGTGCTCAGCCGCTTCAGCGAACGCTTGGGCGGATTTTCCAGCAGGTGGGACGCGAGGCATGACCAGAGCAAGGCGATGGCTGATGACCATTCCGATCTCGGCAACGCTTCAATGGCGCGAAATTCGATGAGTCCGAGCATGCCGGAGGGGAAGGCCGTGTTCCAAAACTTGTCCAGACTGATCTCGCTGCGATGCGAGTTGCCCGTGACGTCGATCTGGATATGGCGCAGCGTTTCATTGATGAGGCTGCGGTGGTCTCCCTCGGATAGCGACTCGATGAACGTGTACGCCATGTCGATGTCGTAGAGATCACGAGCAGATTCATCCGGGCGCGGCGCCTGGGATGATGCGCCGACATAGCAGCCGGTGAAAAGATACGCGAGCGAGGGATGGTGCTGCCAGTAGCGAAGGACGTTGGCAAGCCACATGGGGCGGGTGAAGAACGGATGCTCATCCAGGCTGGGGCCGCCCCAGAGCAGATGATTGCCACCGCCGCTGCCTTGCGGGTGATCCCAGGGACTCTCCTTCCACGTGCGCATGCCGGCGCGATGCCCGGAGGCAAAGAGTTCCTCCATCCACTCGGCATAGGCCTGCCAGGATTCGCAGGGGGGGAGATTGATCTCGAGTACACCCGGATCGGCGGCGAGACCGAGCACAGACCACTTGCCCTCGTCATCCTGCGGCGTGTAGCCGTGGAATTCCAGATCGGCGATGCCCTGTGATTTTGCCGCGTGCTCGGTTGCCCCGAGCAAGTGCAGGAAGGCGTTTTGCAGGAGTGGCGGAACGAAGATCGAGATCGTGCCGCCTTGACGGTCGATACACAGAACACGGCGCGGGAGGCCGGGAGGCATGCGGTGAAGCGGAAGGCGCAGGCCAGCCGGTCCCTCGGCGGTGGAGAGCTTGCGCTCACCCTTCGGCAGTGGCCAGCGGGCGGACCGCCAGATGGAGCCATCGTGATCCAGGGGCATGACGAGCACCTCGATGCCGCTGCCATTGGGATCAGTGAATCCGATCCAGTGCGACGGCACCCCGAGTTCCCTGGCCAAGGCATCGGCGAAATCCTGGAGGCTGGAGGGTGTAAGGGCCTTGCCGCGTTTCGGCAGTCGAAACACGGGCGAACCATCGCGGTTTGAAATCAATCGCACGACCCAGCGGGGGTTGGTTTCACCGGGATACAGCTTGCCCGGGCAGTAAAACCGGGCGGCTCCCGCGCAACGATCCTTCATCAACTCGTCGGCAAATCGCTTTGCATAGCCGAGCTTGGTCGGTCCGACGGCGGAGTAGCTCCACTCGGCGCCTTGCGGGTCGTTGGGAATGAATGTCGGCTCACCCCCGATGGTGAACCGGATTCCATGATCGGCCAGCGTCTTTTCGGCGCGGGCCGCCGCTTCGTTCATCCAGGGGGAGATCATTTGCGACGGATGCTGAGGTTGGTGGTCAAAGTGCTATTGATGGTCTTCTTGCCATAGTAATGGCCGTGTACGGGAGCGATATGAGCAGGAGTGAGGCCAACCGCCGTGGCGATGAAGTGATGGCCGCAAAAAATTCCGTTCGTCGGATCGATGCCCACCCAACCGGCGCCCGGCAGGTAGGTTTCCACCCAGGCGTGAAGGGCATTTTCCGCCCGACGGTCTTCTTCCGGAGTTTCTTCCTCCCAACTGAATCCGCTGACGAGCCGGGCCGCGAGGCCATGGTGGCGCAGGACCTCGGCCGCGAGCACGGCATAGTCGCGACAGGAACCCTTCATCAGCGCCAGGGTTTGCTCCGGGGCGTAGGCCTCGCCTTCGTCCCGGCGCTCGTACTCAATGTTCTCATGCAGCCAGGAGTTCAGCCCGACGAGCCAATCCACCGTTGGGATTTCCTTCGTGGGGCGATCCAGGGCTTCGGGGATGGGACCGAGCGCCTGGCGAGGCGTGATGTAGGCGGAAAGAACCGATGCCTCTTCCGGCGTGTAGTTGAAGGGCACGTTAAGCGCGTGGGTGGCCAGCAGGAAGTGGAAGGGATTTTTCTCCTCCAGCCGGAGATCGAGCTCGAGCTTGTAGGTCAGGTGATCCAGTTCCTTCGGATAAAAGCAGTAGGCGACGAGATTGTCGAAGATGTCCTGCCGGTACTGGACATCGGTCCCCTCATTCGTCGTGATCTTTGACCGGTCCGTCCTTACCGCAAATCCGTTGCGCGGCAGCAATCTGACGAGGTGAGGGGAGAAACTGGCTGTGTCTTCATACTGATACGTCGCCTCATAGCGTATCTCGATCTCGATCATTTTTCACTCAGCCTCCTCATGGTGACTTTTACCTTCATTTGTTGTGACCCTGACGCCTTGAAGGTGCCCCGCACGGGGGCGGCGTCCTCAAAATCTCTTCCGTACGCCATGGTGACGTGGCGAACTCCGCACCATTGGTTGTTGGTGGGATCGAGCGCGATCCATTTCATGCCGGGTGTCATGGCCTCCACCCATGCGTGAGTGGCGATCGAGCCGACCAGCGCGGCCGATCCATCACCGTTTTTCGGCGGATCAGATTCGATATAGCCGCAGACATACCGGGCGGGAATACCCGCAGTACGCAGCACGCTGAGCATGACGTGGGAAAAATCCTGGCACACGCCGGCCTTTTGCTTCCAGACCGTGTGAAGCGGTGTCGAGTTGTCCGTGCTGCCGGAGCGATACTCGAACTTCTCATAAATGGCCTTGTTCAGGTCCTCCAGACCATCTCCCAGAGGCAGATCGGCCGGGAAAAACTTGCTGGCCCATTCCATCGCGGGGCCGCCTGTAGGTACAGCTGCAGTCGGCTGGAGATAGTCAAAGAGGTCGGTGAGCTTGGAGGTAAAGATTTGCCGGGCTTCGGCCACGCTGACCCCTAGCGCGGCTTCGGAATGCGTCACCTCCGAGGTTCGAATGGTCGAGCGATGAACGATCGACAGGCGCTCGTGACGGAGCGTCATCGAGTAAAAGGTCACATGGTTGCCGAAATAGTCGACGTAGCCCGAGACCTTCGCATCCGGAAGGAACTGGATGGAATGATCGACGACCTCCTGCCCGGGGAGCGACGGCGGCGTCAGGCGGGCCTCGATATAGGCCTCGCTGGCCGCGCGCCCGTAGCGGTAGTCGGTGCGATGGGTGATCTCAAACAGCATGGCCAAACAGAGTGGGCTGCGATTGCGGGTTCATCTGAATCTGGTGATTCAGAAAGCCATCCGAGATGAGCTGATGAAGGTCGAGCGTCTTGTCGAGAAACTCCTCCTGCTTGTCTAGGAGGGCGTTTTTCGCGCCGAGGTCATTCTCCGCGTCGCGGGCCAGGGCCTCCCAGTCCGTATGGCGGATATCTTGTATAAGCTGCTCCATCGCGATGATGGTGCGATTCGTTGCCGGGGAGACTTCATCGCGCAGACGAGCCACACAGGCCTCCAGGCACCGGGTGACCGAGCGAGGAGCGACTGGATTGTTCCAGAGCAGCTCAAGTACTGGCGCGGCCTCAATGCGCATCTGGAAGACGCGCCGGTAAATATCGCGGCTGTTGAGCAGGCGCAGGAAGGCCGACAGGCGGATCTCCGTCTCATGATCCGCAGCCGCCTTCGTGCCGCGCCGGACGATCGGGCGCATGATGGAGCGAATGGCGTTGCCGGTGATGATGGCCCGCTCAAGGTATTGACCGATCTCGCAGAACGCCCAGCCGCCGTCCGCCAGCATGGTGGCCTGGGCAGTGCCAAAGAACTCGGGGGTCGACCGGGTGACCAATTCGCAGCATTTGCGCGTGCTCGTGGCGAGGTCTTCGTCGGTCTGGCGGGGTCGGTAGCGGATGCGCTGGAAGCGGGTGCGCAGGGCGCTGATCACGCTCCAGGCCTCGATGCTGACACACTCCAGTACCGACTCCGCATTGCTGACGGCGCGCAGAACGGCGCGCACTACGGAATCCGGCTCGTCGAGATCCAGGGTGAGTCGATAACGTCCCGCCGGGCTGGAGATGTTGCGTCGCGACACGGTGCCCGGGTTTTCCAGAGGCGGCAGGATGCGATTCCAGACCGGGCGATACAGGGTCCGTTCGGTGGAGTTGAGTTCCTCAAGCTCCAGCGACTCGATGACTCCGATCATCACAGCGAGGCTGTTGGCCCGCTCCAGATAGCGGCCCACCCAGTAAAACGACTCTGCCACGCGGCTGGTGACGCTTTGTGGCGGCATGGTGGTCTCGCGAATCGGGGCGCGACTCTCAGGCGGTTCGATAAAATCCGGATGCGAAAGCACCCAGGTGTCCTTGCTGCCGCCACCGAGTTCGTTGGCGGTGTACGGGGTGTCCTCTGTGCTGACGCGGGTGAGCGCGCCCGGGAAAATGTCGTATTCGCCGTCCGGTTTGCGCAGGGCAAATAGGATATGGTCCTGGCGGCGCTCCACCTTGCGGCCGTCGTGATACGTAACCGTCAAGGCATCGCAATCCTGCGGCTGGGCGACATAGGCGCCGGGATTTTGCAGGATGGCTTTGCGTATCGCCTCGGTCTCTGCCCGGGACGGGGCCTGGCCATTGCCCCCATAGAAGATCTTTTCCCCGCTGAGGCCGCGTATGGTGTACTCCTCGATCTCGGAGAGAACGTGCTCCCGCTGGTCGATATCGCCCATCCAGAAAGTCGAGAGGCCGCGAAGGATGGGGTTTTCGTTCAGGTAGTAGCGAATGATCGCCGGGGCGAGGGGAAGCAGGGCGCGATCGTCGGCCAGTTGCGAGCCGATGCCATTGACCACGGCGACACTGCCCTGGCGGATACACTGCACGAGACCGGGTACGCCAAGGAGAGAATCTCGGCGGAAGGCCATGGGGTCGAGCCACTGGTCCGAGATGCGACTATAGATCACCTCCACTTTTTCCAGCCCCGAGACAGTCTTGATGTACACCGCATCGTCCAGAACCAGCAGATCGCTGCCCTGTACGACGGGAATACCCATCCTGCGGGCGAGGAAGCAGTGCTCCGAGTACACCGCGCTCCCGGGGCCGGAAGAGAGCAGGACCACGGTCGGCTCCGGATCGGCGGAAAAGGAGCGCAGCATCTCCAGCATGTCGACCGGAGAGTCGGCAATCGGGCGCACATTGAAATCCTGGAACGTCTGAGGAATCACCCGGGCAAGGGCGCGCCTGTTCTGGATCATGTACGAGATACCGGACGCGTTGCTGAAATAGTGGTGCTTGATGCCGAGCTCGCCATTGGGCAGGCGGCAGACGGCTGCACCGGAGATGTGCAGGTAGGCATCGCCCGGCGGCTTCAAGCCACAGGCTGCGCGCTGGTAAAAGACGCTGCCGAGCACGGGCTGTACGGGAAGCAGGCCGCCGCGCAGGATTTCCTTCTTTCCGTAAATATCCTGAAGAAAAAGCTCAAAGGCCTTCAGCCGCTGGCGGAATCCCTCCTCAAGCGGGGCCCATTCCTCGGGGCGAAAAATCTGGGGCAGGAGGTCGCAAAACCAGGGGCGGCGACCCCATGGACGCTCGCGCGAAATGTCAAAGGTCGCGCCCATCTCGCGCATGGTGGCCTCCAGGCGTTCGTCGAGCACCCGGATCTCGCCGCGAGTGTGCTCATCCATCTTTTGAAAGAGAGGACGATACACCTCACGCAGTTGCCCCGAGTCTCCCTGGATCTCGTGCCAATGCGTGAAAGGATTCTTTGCACCAACACTTTGCACGGCGGTGAAGGCTTGGCCTTACGCAATTTCCGGTCAAGGAAATATGAAGATTCTTTGCGTTTGACAGAAAAGGCAACCTTGGGCATGCTCCCCGATTCTCTTAAGTACCAAATGAAGACATTTTCTGCAAAAGCGAGCGAGGTCCAGCGCGATTGGTGGATCATCGACGCTGCTGACCAGCATCTCGGCCATGTGGCCGTGAAGGCCGCCAACCTTTTGCGCGGCAAGGGCAAAGCTATTTTCACCCCGCATGTTGATACGGGTGATTTCGTCGTCGTCATCAATGCCGACAAGGTTCGCATCGGTGGCAAGAAAGACGTGCAGAAGACCTACATGAGCTTCTCCGGTTACGTCGGCGGTCACAAGTCCGAGACTTTCTCCGCCCGCCGCGAGCGCCATCCCGAGCTTCTTATCGAACGTGCTGTCCGCGGTATGATCCCTCATAACCGTCTCGGCAGCAGCGTCTATCGCAAGCTGAAAGTTTACAGCGGCTCCGAGCATCCTCACGCCGCCCAGAATCCGAAAACCGCCTGATCATGTCCGAAATTACCGCAACCGGCCGCCGCAAAACCTCCATCGCCCAGCTCCGCCTTCGTCAAGGCACTGGAGCTTTCAAGGTCAACGGAAAGGATTTCACCGATTACTTCCCGAGCCTCTCGATGCAGAACATCATTCTGCGTCCCCTGGAGATCGCCAACGCCGTTCACGGCTTTGATCTTGAGGCCAAGACCTCGGGTGGCGGCATTGCCGGTCAGGCTGGCGCTCTGCGTCTCGCCATCAGCCGCGCACTGCTCCAGACCGACGAGAACCTCCGCGGCCCGCTCCGCGAAGAGGGAATGCTGACCCGCGATCCTCGCATGAAGGAGCGCAAAAAGTCCGGTCAGCCCGGCGCCCGCAAGCGCTTCCAGTTCTCCAAGCGTTAATCCGCGAGGTTTACCAAGAAATTCACGAGCCGTGGTTCTCCGAGCCACGGCTCTTTTTTTGCGTCGGAAAGGGCAGAATCTGATTGCGATCTTTCCGGATTTATAGTTCCTTTATCGGCTCTCCTGCCGACGTAGCACAGTGGTAGTGCAATCGATTCGTAATCGATAGGTCACGAGTTCGAATCTCGTCGTCGGCTCCACTTTTGAGCCTCATGCCAAAGGGCTGCTATGTTCGGCTCTCCGCCAAAAAATGGGGACGAGGTCATTTGTTGATGTTTTTGTGTTAGCCGCATTGGGCGATGACGCGCAAGCGGTAGTTGTGTCGTCCTCCGGGCGGCGTCTCTTCCCGATGGGACTCTGAGCCTCTTCTGAGGATGTCCTTTCTACCTAGATGGAGGAAGGCAATCGACTTTCCCAGATCGAGTACCATCTGGAATCCGAGCGGCCTGATGCTACCCTTGTTACGAGACGCGGATGCCGGCCGGGAATCCACTGGATTCCGGCAAAAAAAGAGGAGAGACCCGAAGGTCTCTCCCCAAAACTAGGAGAACTAACAGTACGCTACGCGTTCTTTAGAACGAGAAGCGCAGACCGATGCGGGTCAGGCTGGAGTTGAGGCTGTTGTTGCCGTAGATGTAACGGGAGTCAACGAAGGTGCCGATGTTGCGAGTAAAACGATACTCGAGGCCACCGCCGACGTTGCCGTTGCCCTGGCCAAAGCCTTTGCTCCAAGTCGCGCCGCCGCCGACGAGGGCGTAAGGAGCGAGGCGAAGGCTTTCGATCGGGTAGCGGAGGATGAGGTTGCCCTGGAGATTGTCGAAGGCGCCATTTCTGCCGGAGTCAACCCAGCCGCCGACAGTGTTGTCAACGCCGATGCCGATGTAGCGGGTGATGAAGTAGTTCAATCCGAGATTGCCGCCGATTCCGTTGGCATTGTGACCGTTGTAGCGGCCAAGCAGTGCAGCGAAGCTGGCGTCGATCTGGAATTCACCGGCGCGGAAGAGATCTTCCTGCACAGGAGCGATTACGACTTTTTTGCTGTCCGTTCCAGCGAACGCGGCGGAAGCCGTGAGAATCGCGAGAGCGAGAGTGGAGAGGATTTTCTTCATTTTTGGTTTGTTGGTACCATCCTTTACTCGGGAGAGATGGGATGACACCTGCTTCTACCTAAGTATGGGCGGAGTTAACAATCCAATTCGTGCATGAATTTATCAAAAAAACTGCTTATTGAGACTGACTTGCAAAGTTGTCTCCGCCAGCGGGATCAGGGATTCCGATTTGCGGAAATTACTTAACGACATGAAGTAATGGATTGACTCCGCATTTCCGGGTCGGAAGCGGAGGGCTGGCCCAGAGGGGGGATCGGTTAAGGATTTAGGAAACCCTTAGATTTGACCGCGGGACTTTCGCTTGGCGCTAGCTTAGACTTATGTAAGTCGACGGCCGCAGATTCCGATCACGATCGGTTGCGGGAGCGCTTGATGGCGGCAGCCAGGCTGAAAGCCCCGAGCAGCAGCATGCCCCAGGAGGCAGGCTCGGGAACCGTATAGACGAGGTTGAGGTCTTTGTCATCCTGGCTGAGCGAGAAGGTGCCGACGGGATCATTGGCAAACCCGCTGACGTCGAGGTAGATCTGGCTCAGGCTCCACGGGCCGATGTTTCCTGTGACGGTCACGATGGTCCAGGAGTAGTTCTGCGTATCGGAGAATCCCTGAAGCAGTCCGGCCTGTCCTTCGAGGGTGAGGGTGGTGATGGCGATGGTGAACGGGTTCTCCATCGTGCTCTCGATGGTGAGGTCGCCATCGATATGGAGGAGATCCCAGGTGGAACCTGTCGGGCCGCTGAGGCTCTGGATTTCCCACGCGTAGACGCCTTCATTTTTCCACGTCTGCGAGCCGGTTGAGAGCGTTGCCACGCTGGCGTCACCCGGGGAGATGGTTCCGCTGATCTCGACGTCTCCGGCGACCGTTCCGTCGCCGATGAGGGTGCCGAGGCGGTCTACGATCACCTTGCCCGATCCCGTGGCGCTTCCGCTGGCATTGCCGACCTTGAGTGTGCCGTCGGCGACGGAGGTGAGGCCCGTATAGGTATTCTCGTAATCAAAGACAAGACGGCCGCTGCCGCTCTTGGTGACGGAAAGATTGCCGGAAAGGGTGGGGTGGAAATTGACGGTCGTCGAGTGGTTGAAGATCACGCTGGCCGTGCCCAGGCCGCCCGACACAGATGCCGCCTGCAGCGTTCCCGCCGAGGCACCCTGGCCGATGACGAGGCTGCCGACGGACCCGGCGGATTCTGCCAGGACCACGGCGCCGTTTCCGGTCGCGCCGACTTTCAGGACTCCGTCGCCGGCGAGGTTCACGGTGCCATGTCCCGAGCCTCCGACGACCAGCGAGCCCGAGTTGGTCCAGATGCCGCTAAACACCGTGGCGACGCCCTGGGACCCCGCCTGGCTTCCCAACACTGCGGAGCCGCTGGTTACCTCGCCGCCCTGCATCCCCAGCACGCCGGCACCCAGGTTGCCGATGGTCAGGGCGTTCGCGACCAGCCAGGAGGAGCCGATGTTGTCGATGTTGAGCGCGCCGTGAGATCCGGCTGCATTGCCGAGGACGGCGGATGCCGCCGAGGAGTGCCCTCCGCTGATGATGTTAAGCTGGCCTTTTCCGCCGTCTCCGATGATCACCGATGCGCCGACCTCCCAAAGCGAATCGTCGCCCGAGACATTGACCTGGCTGGTGAAGCCGGAAAGCTGCTCGCCGATCGTCGCGGTGTTTGCGGTCGCCGTCGCGCCGGTGGTAACATTGACTTTTCCGAATCCGCTGCGCCCGACGTAGAGGGAGGAGCGGATCGTCCAGAGCGTGTCGGCCCCGGAAAGATTGACCACGCCGCTGCCTGTTGCGGTCACGCCGAGCGAGGCATCGGTGCTATCGGCCGCGCCGCCTTCGCGAAGATTGAAAATTCCCGTGCCGGCATCTCCGACGGAGAGATCGCCCGAGGCATTCCAGGCGGAACCGACGCCCGAGATATTGACGAGTCCTTCCATCATTCCGTTGTCCTCGCCGACGAATCCATCCACGCTGGTGACGACTCCGCCAGACTCGATATTAAGAGTTCCTGCGCCCTGGTGACCGACATGGAGGGAGGACGAGTTGTTCCATCGGGAGCCGCTGCCATTGATGGTGGCGGAGCTGGTATTGGTCGCGCTGTAGCCGACATAGCCGGAACTCGATGAGACCACTCCGCCCTCGATGACAGTGAGATAGCCCGTTCCCGCCTTGCCGACGATCAGGTCGTTCCTGTTGGTCCAGGTCGAGCCGACGCCGTTGACCGTGACGGAGCCTGACCCCGAGGCATAATTGCCGATGGTTCCGTACGAGTTGGAAACCGTGCCTTTGTTGGAAATCGAGAGAGTGCCGGAGCCTTGCTCGCCGACGCTGAGATCGTCCTTCATCGCCCAGGTCGAGCCGACGCCGCTTACGTAGGCATCACCGTGGGACCCGCCGAGGTGGCCGATCGAGGCTGAAGACGCCGCCGAGGAGCTGTCATCCGTCGCCACTTTGCCGCCTGCCGTGATATCGAGCCTCGCCGTGCCGAAATAGCCGACAAAAAGGTAGCTGCGCAGCTTCCAGATGGAGCCGATGCCGTCGACCGACACGGTACCGTTCCCGGTGCCATTGTACCCGAGGAATCCCTGGGTGCTGGTCGCCGAGGCGGCGCTGGACACGTTCAGGCTGCCCGTGCCGGATTCTCCGATGATGATGTCGCCGGAGTTGTTCCAGGCGGATGTTTCTCCGGCGACTGATACCGTACCAGTGCTGCCCGAGTATACGCCGACCTTGCCGTAGGCATTGGAGACGACTCCTCCGGCGTTGATATTGAGCAAGGCCGTGCCGCGTTCTCCCACCGAGATGTTGCTGGAGAGCGTCAGGGATGAGCCTCCTCCATTGACGATGATGGTGCCATTGCCCGAGGCGTTGTTGCCCAGATAGGCTATCGTTGCGACGATCCCTCCGCCGGAGACAATGCGCAGGGTGCCTGCGCCGGAGAGGCCGACGTTCAGGGTCGAGGCATTTCCGGGTACGCCGGTGTTGTAGGGGACCGAGGCGTCTCCGTTATTGTCGATCGCGGCATTGTAGGCGGCGGTCGGGATATAGCCGTTCCACCAGTTGGCCGGGTCAAACCAACTGCCGGTTGTGTTGTTTTTCCAGTCGACGGTCGTTTGCGCGGAAACTGGTGCGAGCGAGAGCAGCGCGCAACAAAGGACGGCAAGGATCGAAAAAGGTAGAAATCGCGGCAGCAGCACGAAAAATCGGTGTAAGCGGCTATTTATGCGTCTGGTTGCATAGTGCGTCCAGTGAAAATCGGCCCGCAGCTTTTTTTACGAAAAAATAAGTCTGTCAAGTTCGGTGGAATTGCGGTGGCCGAATGGAATTTTTTCGGTATGACATGAAATACCATGACTCCGACCGCAGAACTGAAACTTGACGATAAAGTGGTAAACCTCCCCGTTCTTGTCGGAACTGAGGGAGAGCATGCCGTGGATATTGCGAAGCTCCGTGACCAGACCGGGTACATCACGCTCGATGATGGTTATGGCAATACAGGCTCGTGCAAGAGCGCCATCACGTTCATCGACGGCGACAGGGGCATCCTGCGATACCGGGGGATTCCGATCGAGCAGCTGGCCGAGCGCTCAAATTTCGTCGAGACGGCCTACCTGATCATTTACGGCGAGCTGCCAACTCATGACCAGCTCCGCAAGTTCTCGGATCTCCTAACGCTGAACCAGATGCTGCACGAGGACATGAAGTTTCACTTCGAAGGGTTTCCCCCTCATGCCCATCCGATGGGCATCCTGTCCTCGATGATCAACGCCTGCGGATGTTTCAACCCCAGTCTCTTTGCCAATGAGGAGGTTTCGCAGTTCGATCTCCAGGTCGCGCAACTGATCTCGCAGGTGCGCACCATCGCGGCATTCTCCTATCGCAAGTCCAAGGGCCTGCCGATCATCTATCCCAAGAAAGCCTACAAATACTCGGCAAACTTCCTTCACATGATGTTCTCGGACCCTTACGAGGACTACGAGCTGAAGGTGGAGGTGGTGCGTGCGCTCGATCTCATCTTCCTCCTGCATGCCGACCACGAGCAGAACTGCTCGACCTCGACCGTTCGCATGGTTGCGTCGAGCCGGGCGAATCTCTTTGCCTCGGCCGCCGCGGGCGTCTGCGCGCTGTGGGGCCCGCTTCATGGCGGAGCCAACCAGGCCGTCCTCGAGATGCTGCAGGAGATTCACCAGAGCGGTGATGACGGCTCAAAATTCATCCAGGCCGCAAAGGACAAGAATAGCGGCAAGCGCCTGATGGGCTTCGGCCATCGCGTGTACAAAAACCACGATCCCCGGGCCAAGATCATCAAGCGCCAGTGCGACATCCTGCTGGAGACCCTCCATATCAAGGACCCGCTCCTCGATATCGCAAAGAAGCTGGAGGAGGCCGCGCTGGGCGACAACTACTTTGTCGAGCGCAAGCTGTATCCCAATGTGGACTTCTACAGCGGCATCATCCTGCGCGCCTTGGGAATTCCCACGGAAATGTTTACCGTGATGTTTGCCATCGGCCGCATGCCGGGATGGATCGCGAATTTCAAGGAGATCCGCGAGGAGCAGGGCAGCCGCATCTACCGCCCGCGCCAGATTTACGTCGGGCCGACGATCCGCTCCTACGCTCCCATCGAGGAGAGGAAATAACATTCTCCCGCACGGACATGCTGCCTGTCGGCAGCATGTCCGATGTTGGAAAGTGGGAGAAAACCTCCGGAGATTCCCGGAATTTTTGGGAAGGGAACTACTCGACGGCGAGCAGGACGCTCGACGCCTTGATCACGGCGTAGGCGGTGGCGCCTTCCTTGAGGTGGAGTTCTTCCGCGGCCTCGGTCGTGATGCTGGAGGAAATGATCAAGCCGGGGGCCACTTCGATTTTCACGATGGTGGTGGCGGGACCTTCCTTGATGCTGACGACTTTGCCGGGCAGGACGTTGCGGGCACTGAGTTTCATGACTTTGCTATCTCTCTCTCTTTTGACGGTTTTTTGAGCTGCATCTCCGGTAGGACAACCCGGAGGCAATGGCGAGCTCAAGTGAAGGCCAAGCATAGGGGAAAGGGCTGCGGCGTTCAAGCCCGCGATACAGCCAGCCTCCGGGCCGGAAGCCTTAACCGGCTTTTCTCACATCCGAGATGATGCTGCCCTGCTGGGTCATGGCGTAGAGGTAGATGTTGCAGCCCATCTTGAAGGCCTCCATCTGCTTGCCGGTGCCGAACCAGCGGTCGCCATTGGTCCATCCGCAATGTGTGTCGGAAGGAGAAAGCAGCATGACCAGACGCCCGTTGACGGTCACGCCATGAAGCCCGTGCTGCTGCCCCTGCATGTGGGGCTGTCCCGAGTAAAAGTGATAGTAGCAGTGAAAGACCGGATGGTCGTAAGGCAGCCGCTCCAGTTTGGCATCCGGAAAGATCTTCGGAACTTCATCCACCATCTGCGAGAAAAACTCGTCGTTCAGGCTGCCATGGTGGCGCTTGCCGTTGACACAATCCTCCGCGAAGAGAAATCCGCCGCGGAGGAGGTACTCGCGCAGATTGGCCCGTTGGCTGTCGTCGAGCTCCGGGGCGACATCCCCGTGCATGAAAAGAAACGGGAAGGGAGTGAGGGTCTTCAGGCTGTCGACCTCGGCGACGTTCCAGCGCTTGTCGAAATTCAGGGTTGTCTGGTCCTGCATGGCGTCGATGAGATTCAGGTCGCCATTGGGGTGGACATTCCAGTCATCGTTGTCGCCATTGCGCCCGGGGTACTTGAGCCGGGCCCATGGGGAGATCGGTCCGCGGTTTTCCTGGCCGAACAGGCCGGCGGACAAGCCAAAGAGTGAAGCGCCCCCGGCGGAGAGAAGCTTGAGAAATTGCTGGCGGCTGATTTCTTCGCTCATGCTTGAGAAAGTAGCGGGGAATTTGCTGAAAACAAGGGTGGAGATGAGGATGCCTTAGGGTCTTAGCCTTAGGTTCCCTGGAGCATTGCGTAAGTGTAGATATTGATCAGCATGCGCATGCAGTCCTCCGGCAGGCCGGGTGGAGAGATCATGCGGTCCCATCCGCATTGCAGGCCGCTCACGCTGATGACGCCTGCCATGCGCGTGCCGATCATGACCGCGTAGAGACCATGCCTGGACCACTGCGGGTCGAAGACATTGTTGTAATACATGTGCGGCGGCGTGCCTCCCGGGATCTGGAAATAGCAATGGAAGACATCGTGTTCCGGTTTGATCGGCAGGACCCGGCACTCGGGGAGGATGGCTGTCAATACCCGGGTCTGGTCGGCGAGAAAGGCGTCGGGGTCCGGAGTGACGTTTTTGTTGATGCAGGCATCGATGAGGAGAAAGCCGCCCCTGCGGATATACTCGGCGAGATTGGCCCTGGCTGTGCCGCTGTCGACCATGCCGATGCCTTGGGAGAAGAGCATGGGGTACTTGCAGAGCTCGCCGAGCTTTTCCACGTCGGCCGCGTACCAGGTGGGGTCGATGTTCAGGCTGGTGTTTTCGCGGATGAACTGGGCGAGGACAGGGTCGCTGCCGGAGTGCCGTTTCCATTGCGGACTCGATGTCTGGAGGCGCGCCCAGCCGACGCGATCCGCCCTCATCTGGGAGACATCGGCCGCGCCGGCAGGCGTGATGACTGCCAGCAGAAGCAGCAGACCAGGGCGGAGCCTTTTCATTACAACAGGCGATACCAGCGGCGGGTAACAAGCTCCGTCGCATAGAAACCCAGCAGCAAAAGAATCATGGAAGACTCATCCCAGAGGGGGCGGGTTTTTTTCAGGTCGGACGTGACATCGCCCGGGGGGGCGGGAAACGCGCTTGCCTCCTTGTCGATCAATGCGCCTCCCGTGGCCTCGGCGATCCGCCGCATGCCCTCGATGTCCGCAGGGGTGTTCACGGTCTCGACCGTGCGGCTTTGCTTGGAAACGGGGAGGGAAATACGAGCCTTGTCGCCCGATGCATTCTCGGCGACGACTTCCCAACGTCCCTCCTGGTCCGGCGTGAAGCTGGCATCCCATGCACCCCTGGTGTTGCTGCCGCGCGGAACGAGCGGGAGAGAGACTCCCTTGGGTGTGACGGCTGAGATTTTCGGTGCTTCGCCATGGTCGGCTCCTTCTACACGGACCGTCACGGACCGCGAGGTGGAGGCGCTGTCCCCGAGTCGCACCACTCTCAGTCCCTGGCCTGGGGCCGAGGGAGCGAGGGACAGCATAAACTGCTGCCAGAATGTCTCGACCGTGCGCGCGGAACTGGGGAGAGACAGCTTCCAGCGCCACAGCAGGTCGGTCGTCATCACGGCGGCAAATCCCTGGCCAAACTGTTGACGGGCAATGAGCACTCGCGGCGTCCCGTTCGATGAACGGTCGCGGGGGTGCACGGCGATGACCTCCGCCCCGGGTTTGGCGCAAAGCACCCTGGCGTATTCGCTGAACTGGGGAGCGCCGGGCCCGGGCGCGAAAAGCTTGGCGCGGGATGACGACCGTAGGGCGGCAAACGGGGTGAGCGGCTCAACTTCCTGCCGGTTTATCGCATCGATGGCAAACGCGGTTTCCTCGCGGGAGTTCGCCCCGCCGATGGACTGCATTCGAGTTTGGAAGGCCCGGGCTGCCGCGTCATCGAGAGAAACCTGCGTCCGGCGCTCGAAGACCACGGGTAGCATTTCCTCGATGGAGGTGCCGGCAAAGTCCTGCGATGCGTCGCTGTCCGGAGTGATGAAAAGGATGCCGCCTCCGTTCCGGACATACTCGATCAGGGCTTGTTGCTGTCGGGCGGAGAGCTGATCGGCAAAGACGTGCGCCAGCACGACGATCTGGTAGGATTTCAGGTCGGCGGCATCGTCTGGAAGATCGTTCAGCACCGCGTGTCCCTCGGCGGGAGCAGTCATTTTCATGCCGAGCGCCGGATTGAGGATGCTCGCCATCTTGAAGCTCGGATCGCTCTGGAGCGCGGCAAGCAGGAAGCGGTAGCCCCACTGGAGCGCGCCTTGGTAGTAGAGGATGTCGACGGTCGTCTTGTCGATGACGCGCGTCGTGCTGGCCGAGTACTCCTGCCGGTCGGTGCGTCCGACACGGAACTCCAGCGGCATCGGCCCGATCTCCTCGGCGGCGACCTCCACCGTCCACGGAAGAGAATTCCAACCCGTGCGAACCTTCAGGCTCGTTTCGGCGAGCTTGCGGTCGCCGCTCCAAAGCTCCACGGGCACCTCGCCTTCCTTGGCCGCGACGGCCTCGACGATCACTCCGACCGGGAACCGCGTCTGGCGCAGGACCTGCGACGGCGACTTGATCTCCTTGATGTTGAGAAACTCGCCGGGCCGCGCGCGATTATTGGCGGCGACGAAATACAGCGGGACGCCGCTTCTTTGGGCGAGGGAGGTGAGTTCCGCCGGATCTTTCTGCGTGGTATCGAGCCCATCGGTCAGGCAGACAATGGCGGCCGGAGCATCTGCGAGAGTTCGCTCGATGGCGTCAAAGAGGTGCGTCTCCTCGCCGGGTGTGCCTTCGCTGGCGGCGGCTTCGAGGGTGGGGAAGGCCTCCGTCGTTTTGCTGAAGCGGAAGTACTCGACTTGATCGAACTTCTCCTTGGCCTCGTCGCCATGCTGCCGCCAGGCGCGCAGCGCATTGCCGAGGCGCGTTTCCCGGCGATTGTCGATGGCATCCATGCTGGCTGAGCGGTCGACCAGGACGGCCAGCTTGCGAGCGGGTTCCTTTTCGTTGGACTTCTTCTCAATGCGAACGGGATTGGCGAGACAGATCAATATGCCGGCCAAGAGTGCGGTGCGCAGCGCAGTAAGTCCCCAGCGCGCCCCGACTGGCAGCTTGCGCAAGGTGCGTTGATAGGAGAGCGCAATCGACGCCAGCCCGAGCACGGCGATCAGCCCGAGCAATCCCCATGCTACTGCGGGAGGCAAGCCATGAAGCCAGCCGCCGAAGTGCCATTCCATCGCGGGCTTCACTGTGCGGACTCCTTCGGTTCCTCGGGCTGCTGCGGAGCGTTCATGTAATCGCGGGACAAGCGTTCAAAGTAATCCGCCACGGCATCACGATAGCCTTCCGGGGCTTTTTCCGGGTCTTGGGCCTCGAGCTTGTGCTGGCGCTGGGTCTGCTGGAGCTGAGCGCGCAGGAGGGTGATGATGTCATCGAGCGAACCCTCGATCTTGTCGAAAGCCGCAACCACCTGGGCAAAAGGCCCGTTGTAGGTATGGGGATCTTCCCAGAAAAGCTTGTGGACCTCCTTGACGGTGGGATCGAGCGGGAGGATGACTTCAGCTTCGATCATTTCTTCGCGAACGTCTTCGATGATTTCCCGAGCGAGACGCTCCTGATTGGTGGTCGAGCCGCCGCGACCGGAGAGCTGCAAGCCATCGCCACCGCCTGAACTATTTCCTGTCGATGAGTTGGCAGGTGATCCGCTGCTGCCTTGGGCGGATGATGGGTCGGAACCGGTGGAGGATTGCTGACTGCTCGTCGCCGTCAGTTCCGAAGGCGAGGAACCCTGGCCGGAGCCATCACCCTGACCTTGCTTGTCGCCCTGACCCTGCTTGTCACCCTGACCCTGCTTGTCACCCTGGCCCTGCTTGTCGCCCTGACCTTGCTTGTCACCCTGACCTTGCTTGTCACCCTGGCCTTGCTTATCACCCTGGCTCATCTGTGAGTCGTTT
>Ga0209935_1002571_pt1 | contig 21605 bp, 17 predicted proteins | sample ThiBio_1000_plan_2_FD_183958 | JGI IMG/M metagenome (GOLD analysis project Ga0209935, IMG submission 183958) | Wastewater bioreactor microbial communities from Cape Town, South Africa - Thiocy_cont_1000_plan (SPAdes) | ecosystem: Engineered > Bioreactor > Thiocyanate-remediating >...
ATGCATTCAAAGTACGTAGACATATTACAAACTCGAAGAGCGAACAAGTAACGTAGAAAAAAATCATCATGAGGAAAAAGAGAACTGAAAGAAAAAAAAAGATGGCAGAAAAGAAGAAAAGAAGAAAGAAAGCGAGAGAGGATAAGAGAGAAGAATGAGGTGAGAGAGGAGAGCAAGAAGATGAGAGAGAAAAGAAAAAAATGATACGGCAAAAGAGGAGAGACTTAGCAAAAAATACAGTAGAAATGTTATCATAGAATGCTCAAATTACTATAATAAGATTTTTGTAAATTTTTTTACTAAAATACATTTTATATGTTTATATGTAGACATATGAAAATAATGCTGACGATTTACCAATGGGAGAAGAAGAAGCTGTTCTTCAAATACACTCGTCATTCAAGGAATTATTCACTAGAATTTTCGAGGAATCAAAAGAAGCATTAGAAATATATGATAAACCACAATGGAATAATTTACCAAGCAATCCATTATTCTCAGCAACATATTTAACACGCTTATTGAAACTCTATATGCCAACTGCACCGATTTGGAGTAATCTTCTTCTAGGAAATTTCGCAAATCGATACGGTTATAAATCGAATTCCACGAGAACACCATGTTCATGTCATGTTGGTCGAACAACTGGCGTTTCTGAATCAAGAATGAGAGTATTAAAAGACGCAATTTTAGGCCATAAAATTTATTCAAGAATCGACGAGGTTGTAACTAAACTGGGCGAAAGTGTCGAAGCAGTTGAATTTCAATTTGCTGATTTCATATTTATGAAGAATAATAAAAATCGCGTGTTACCAGCAGTGAAGCAAAGTAAATCAAGAGAAAGTTGGGCGAAACGTGTCAAAACAACAGTTAGTAAAGTTGGCATATATACATCAGAAAGTCCACGATTAAATCTCACTACGATGATGAATATTCAATTATTAGGTCAAAATGATGATAAAAATCTAGGTAATCTATCTATAACTGAAGAGAAAAATCATAGACAGGTTCATGTCGAAAGTAGATTATCGAGTATCCTAAAAAAATAGATAATGGTGTGTCAAGTTATAAAGAAATGAAATTAAAAAAAAAATGTATATTTCTATTTTAGCCATCGGACAACTACCACAATTTTTGAAATTCAAAAACGAAGCTAACAACTGTTGGTTGAATAGCATTACACAGATGATTTTATCATCAGGAAATATAGTGGAAGCAATAATACGCACGGGTCATGTCGATGGTGACTTAACATCTTCGATTATTATGTTTGTTTGTAGTTATTTAAATTCATTGTCAGAAAAACATAAAAGACTCACTGAGGAAGCAAGAACGATCGTAGATCAAAAATTCATTTCGGAGCACATCGGATTTTTTATATGGGCTGGAGTCAAAATCAGATTGCGAAAATACAATTGTCTTTTTGAATTTTTCCAGGCTGCTATAATACCTGCGTTGAAACATTATGGGATTGACTTCACATTTCACCTTAACATGAATATGCATTGCAATTCATGTAAGAAATCGTCGATTATTAGCACACAAACATGGGATTATCTCTTGATACTCTTTGCATCAGTTGATAATAATTTCGTCGATATATTATGTGAAATGTATGGACCAACACCTCAAAATTTAAGATGCTCGATGTGTTTGTTTGATGGTCTTCAAGAAGTCTCGTTATCTATAGCTAAATTGCCAAAACATCTTTTTGTTCGTTTTCATGCAACCACAACAACTGGAAATAAGCAACACAAATTATCGCCTCATATTGACTTATGGCCGATAACTTCAGATCATGTTGTTTTTACTCGATCGTACTGTCGATATACGTTGCAGTCTTTCACTGTATTTACCGGTGAAGATGATGCAGGACACTATTATACCATAGCTAATCGAAATAATGAATGGTATAAATTGGATGATGACAAAATCTCAATTATTCCAGCAGATACAATTTTTGGCTCCCGCGAAGATCGCCCACCAGCGATGTTTGCTTTATACACTCGGCCATCCAATAAAGATGTATTTTCAACTGCACTCTGGAACATATTCACAAACTTTACACAATGCACTGTAACCTTACCACCGTTATTGTCACTCAATGATGCTGTTGATTATTTTGCAAAATATAATGTACTAAATAAAAATCTGCTCAATTTTGCCGTTCTCAAACAATTTCAATGTTCTCATTGCAATAAAGGTGAGTGTTGTATTTGTATAGGTGATATTTTTCTACGTACTACAATGTATGTTTAACCTGGATTAATAATAGTCACTTTGTCTCTGCAATATTTTTTCTTGACAACGAAACTAATACCATCCGAGATGTAATTTAATGCTATGTGTACCAGCCATGTTTTCATTGACCAGAAAAAAGTTCATTCAAGATCGGAGTTAAATATTTCTGTCGTACAGAACCGAGTACAGATATTCTAATTAAGATTCTAAAAGAATTATTTAAAGTGACATTCAATATGAGTTTCAAAGATAAATGCTTTGAAACATAATTCACCAAAATGAAAAGCTTCATTTTATTTATATATAATTTAATTTATTTAGAGACGTTGACTGTTGATCGAATGCATGAGATTTGGGAAATGAAAAACAATGCGAAACATGTTGAAAACGCTATGCAAGCTTTTATGTTAAGTGAAATTCCATGCTCGTCATGCAAACAAGTGGGTTATACAAATTCAATAATCTATGATTTACCACAATTTTTGATCTTAAAAACTCGCAGCAATGTTGATGAATGTATAACTTTGGTTGATGATGTAAATCGATTAACAATCAGACCGACTGTTTCTCACACTCCGATCGAGTATAATATACAGACAGTCATGCTTGTTCTAGAAGAAGACAGCATTGTATATTTGAGAAAAAGTCAGAACGGTTATACATCATATAATGAAGCAAGTAACCAATTCGAATTAATAAACAATGTATCATCAGAGGATGCAGGTTTAGCATCCAAGTGGACAATTTTCATTTATGAAACATTCGATGCTTCTTCAAACTTTTCACTTCAAACTATTGACCTCGATCGAACTGAACTACCATCAGCTATCGAACCACAACATCATATTATCGATACCGTCAAGGATTTATTATCATTGTATAAAAAAAGCATCAATGTTCATTCAATTACCATTGGTTCCACAGACATAAAGATTTTATTAGAGAAAAATGGAGATATCAACGATTTAATCATTGATGCACATTTATCTATTACAGCATCAAATATTTCATCAACACAAAACGTTTTGGCTCTACCCAGTTATATCATCAGACAAATCATTTCGAAAACACTTAAACATTTGCCAATATCTTGGTTAAATTATGATATATTGCTTTGCCCTATTAATCAGAATCATCATTGGTACATAATAATAATTGATATTAAAAGAAAACTAATATTGGAATTAGATTCACTTGTTACACATGACATACCTCGTACTCAAAACCTGAACCGACTACTCCATATATTAACTCTTCAATACTATCTGAAAATGAATAAAGAAATAAATTTCCTCACAGACTGGAGACTATTTTCGTTTCGATCATATAACAACATGCAACAAACAGATGCACATTCATGTGGAATAAATCTTTTAATTCGAACAGAAGCATATATTAATCAGAAAAAGTTTGTCGAAATCAAAGCCGATCAAGTTCAACTATATCGTTATCAAATTGCCGAAACCTTGCTACGTTATGCAAAGCCACCATCACCCGACTCATCATCCATATCTTCTTCATCATCAGTAAGCATCCAAACTTTGAATCTAACCTTTTACATATCTATCAATTACCTTTTAGATACTCAGTGGAATACCAGACTCCCACAGAAGCGCACGATTTCGAAAAAAAACAACAGTTAAAAAATAAAAGGACATAATAATCATGATTTTCCAAAAAAATCTTTTCATTTCAAATAAAAGATGCGCGTATCAATCTTTCAAAAAACAATTCTAACAGTATTTCACCTGCACTTCAGTCCACAAGTTTCAATTTCTTTATTTCACCTATCAGTCACGACGTCTGAAAGAAAAAGCGTTCACACTAAATAAAAGAAAGAAGAAGAGATAAAAGGAGAAGAGCAGAGAAGAGAAAAGCAGAGAACAATAGCGAACAACACGAATAAAATGTAATAGACGAGAGCGGACACACAATGAAAGTGACAATCCAATAACGATATGCTCACAAAAGGCAAGACGACCATCACAACATCACACTCTTTTTCGTTTGCACTACACAGAAATTTCCATGACAAACAAGCATACTTTCAAAAACCATCGACAACTAGGAAGATATCATCATAATACCAAAGCATACTTGAAAAAATGAGATTTCGTCTATCATACTGAAATGTTCACTTCATAGACCAGCTAGAATTCGTCAACAGCACCTATATTAACAATGAATGCGTCTTTCCAATCTCTATTCAACAAATCAAAATGAAATCTCCAACAATATTCAGATGAGCCAGAAAAGATCGATCAACCAGTTGACTACCAACTTTTTTGTGATTTTTCAATTAATATTGACTTTATTTCCTACATTTAGAAACATTACCGGGAATTGAAGGAGGTCGTAAACGATACAGTTTTAAATTCTCTATAGAATACATCTCAACTACATGTCCGGCAATATTCAGGTGAACGTTAAGGAGTTGATCAATCAGGTTAATACATCCTTTTTTTCGATTTTTTGGTTCATATATGGTTTTTTTATTTTTTAGAAACATTGCCGGGAATTGGAAGAGGTTGTAAATGATACAGTTTTCAATTCTCTATCGAATTGATCTCGACCAACTCTCCGGCAATATTCAGCTGAGCGTCAAGGAGTTGATCAATCAGGTGAGTACATCTTTTTTTCCGATTTTTTCATTGAAAAATCAATTTTTTTGTTTTTCAGAAACATTGCCGGGAGTTGGAAGAGGTTGTAAATGATACAGTTTTCAATTCTTTATCGAATAGATCTCGACCAACTCCCCGGCAATATTCAGGTGAATGTCACGGAGCGGATCAATCAGGTGAGTACCATGTTTTTTTTAATTTTTTGACTGAAACATTCTTTTTCTTTCATTTAGAAACATTGCCGGGAGTTGGAAGAGGTTATAAATGATACAGTTTTAAATTCTCTATCGAATACATCTCGACCAACTCCCCGTCAATATTCAGGTGAATGTCACGGAGTGGATCAATCAGGTGAGTACATCTTTTTTTCCGATTTTTTCATTGAAAAATCAATTTTTTTGTTTTTCAGAAACATTGCCGGGAGTTGGAAGAGGTTGTAAATGATACAGTTTTCAATTCTCTATCGAATACATCTCGACCAACTCTCCGGCAATATTCAGCTGAGCGTCAAGGAGTTGATGAATCAGGTGAGTACATCTTTTTTTCCGATTTTTTCATTGAAAAATCAATTTTTTTTTATTTAGAAACATTGCCGGGAGTTGTAAGAGGTTGTAAACGATGCAGTTTTCAATTCTTTATCGAATAGATCTCGACCAACTCTCCGGCAATATTCAGCTGAGCGTCAAGGAGTTGATGAATCAGGTGAGTACATCTTTTTTTCCGATTTTTTCATTGAAAAATCAATTTTTTTTTATTTAGAAACATTGCCGGGAGTTGTAAGAGGTTGTAAACGATTCAGTTTTAAATTCTTTATCGAATTGATCTCGACCAACTCTCCGGCAATATTCAGCTGAGCGTCAGAAAGTTGATGAATCAGGTGAGTACATCTTTTTTTCCGATTTTTTCATTGAAAAATCAATTTTTTTTTATTTAGAAACATTGCCGGGAGTTGGAAGAGGTTGTAAATGATACAGTTTTCAATTCTTTATCGAATAGATCTCGACGAACTCTCCGGCAATGTTCGGATGATGAAGAATTGATAGAAAAAGCTGATACAGATTGGTAGTCTGAGCGAAATTTTTTTTTTAAGTTTGTTGAGAAACAATTTTTGGTGTTCGTTGGTATTATTTTTTAATGTCGGTTTTATTTCTCTTGCTTTGAAATCTGTTTTTGATCGTGGAACTTCTCTGAGTTCGGTAACTAAGGAAATTTGATTGGTTATGTGTCTATTGGTGGGTAAAGTATGGACGAGTTCTGATTGGTTGCATTTTTTCGTGGTGGTAGCGTTCGTGGTGGTAGCTTCACAGCGATTCAAATGTATGATCATTGGTGTGCCAAGAACAAACAAATCGAAGAATTAAGAAGATGATCAATGAGGCAGAATGAATTAATGAAGAAAGAAGAGAAACAATCAATGATAGAGAGAAGTTCATTCACACCTGTCGACAACAGAAGGGAGGGTGTTGAGGGTGAGGACAGATACCATAATCTTAAGATTTCACTGCAGCTACGTAGATCATCAAATAGCAAAAAATCTAGCTGATTATTTATTATTAATAATCATAAGAACAAATGAAAACTATTAGGCATATCGAAAAGAATATAGACAATGTTCATATGAGTTCGATGTAGTAGAACAGCTACCATAATCTATAGATTTCATCCTGGCTAAAGGAATCGTTCAGATGGTGTGTTGTTCATTGGCATGCATATCTCTGCGCCATTGATGCGAAGAAGCACAGTGCCTTGACTACGCTGTGTATGTATTCATCGCGATGTCATTCTTGGATGATAGAAAGCGAAAATCGAGGTTTTCCAGCCAACGTAGAAAAATGGGCTGAATTGAAAAAGCATCGGATTGAATGTTTCTAGAGACGAGATTGAAATAGAACAGACAACGAAAAAAAAGACTGATCATTCGCGTTCTTTATTCGATTGAAAAAAACAGGTTCAATGGAAAAACTGGCTCATTTTTTACTTTGCAATGGAGGCGAAAAAGATGGGTTCATTGAAAAAAGCTTGTCAGCGGAATCCCTACGGGATTAAAATGTGAAACACGAAGGAGTTACTATCACTTCTAAAACAAAGATGCTTATTCAATTCATGTAATAAAAAATTCATTTATTGAAATGTTGCTTTCGGTCTATTTAGTTAGAGTAATATTGAGCATTATCGATGCATGTGAATCAATGTTTGATGATGTGAAATTACCGGTAAATATTCCAATATCTTTATGAGCCCATAAATCTCGAACGGTTGCTGGATGATCTATTGGAAAACCAATATCATTCCAATTTACAGTAATTTGTTCGTTGTTATTTAGACCTCGATTCAATAAGACAACAGCTTGAGAACCACCTGATAATGGGCCAGCCCATGTTTCGAGTTCAGGTCTAACTGTTAAAAATAGATGATTGCCTTTATTTCTTAATGATCCATCTGTTGCATTCCAAATCCACCATTGATCGCTTTTATTATAACATGAAAATGTTTCCAAATCTGGACCATTACCACTGAGCAATCCAAAACTTAATCAATGAAAATTTTTACATCATCATTTCTCTTGTGTATTCTTACCAGTTTCCATTCATTCGTGAAACAATTGTTAGTTCAGATGAATCAATTGTCCATTGTTGATTTTTTCCTTGGCATTGAGCTGTTGGATCGCCAATCTGACACTCGTCTAATACAACATACGACAGTCGATTTTTACTGCAACGATCAATTGATAAACATCGTCCATTGTACACTGAGCGAATACTACCATCTTGATCATTGTATGTCCATTGGTAACGTCTTGGATCGACACTTGATGATTGATTAGCGACAACAATTTCTTTTGATGCATTTGGTGATGACGATGCTGCAAAAGCAATTTTCTTTCCTTGAATACCTAATTTATCTTGATTAACAGCAATTACTTCTGGATTAGTCAGAATTGAAAGAGTAGCTGCACTCATATTCGTAACATCGCATCCAATAAGTAGTGGTGCTTTCGCAATAGCCCATAAAGAGAAATGTGTTCTATATTCAACAACTGTCATCCCACCATTGCCAATTTCAAGCACTATAAATACACAAAAAAACGATTGAGATTGATAGAAGAATATCAATTTTAGCTCAACTGTCAGGATCGTTCCAGCCTCCAACACCTGCAAATGCAGCAACGTTATTGTTCTAGAAATAGAAAGGAAGCAGTAAAATCAACAGAACATAATCTATAGTCTTACACGATCAATATTGGCTATCATGGATGACCAATAATCTTGAATATCGGTTGTTGTTCGCCAACTGTTTCCAAGAGTTGTTGCCAATGCATCTCCACCAGCACCACCTTCCAAAGAAAAAATATATATAAAGCACATAACAACCTGTTGATGCGTACCACATATAGAGAAGAAGATTGGTCTTCCACTAGCATTCAATGCATCGCGCATAATTCCAATTTCAACTTCTGCAGGCGTATTATCTAAATTACAACTATCAAGTTTCAAGTAATCTACACCCCAAGCAGCATATGTATTCGCATCTTTGGTTTCATAATGCAGTGAACCAGGTCGACGTTGACAAGTCATATTTCCTCGATCTAATATATTAAGAAGAAAATTATTAATAATTCTCATTGTTTAATCTACCTGAATAGAGACCAAATTTGAGTTTTCTCGAATGAGCGTAATCAGTGAGAGCTGGAATACCATTTGGAAACAATGTTGGATCTGCTTGAATAGTACCTTGAGCATCTCGACTAATTTGCCAACAATCATCCAAATTTACTATAGAAGTTAATGATTAATATATACAAGAAAAGAATGGAATGTACCATATTGATATCCAGCGGCAGCTAAACCTGTAGCTATAATAGCATCAATCGTTTTTCGAACTATAGTCTCATTGATGCTACAACCAAAATGATTCCAACTATTCCATCCTTTAATAAAAAAGAAATTGATTTATCTTTCCCAATGAAATCTTCTTATCTCACCCATTTGAGGTGTTAGACCAAGTCCATTATTTAGTCCATCAGAAAACGGGATAAACAATAACAAGTACAAAATACTTGGAATAATCATCGTGTTATACCCAATGCGATAAAATAAAAAGGAAACCGGTTGTTAAAAAGGTACGGTTCTTTTCTTCTTCAACCCTGACGTGAGTGCATCTGTGATAAGATAGAACGAATAAGAAATTTTCAAGCGGTTTCGTTTTTTTTCTCAGTTTGTTGGTGCACTATTGTATCTTATCAGATTCGTCTCTACATTAAAAACAGTATTGTTTCAATATGTTGGTATCTATTCTAATCGTTTTGATTAGAATCCCTTCTTATATTACTTCAGTAATTCGTACAATTATTGATTGTTAGTGGTACAACATCAGCATTAGGTGCACTTCTTTCAACTTCGAAATTAATTGATAAACGAGTATGTTTACTTGAACCAACTGATTGGGTTGGAGGACAATTAACAGCAGAACTTCTCAGTGCACCTAGCTTTGCTTGGCATACAATAAGCTGGTAAATGTTCGGTATCACCAAATTGTTCCATTCCATCATTATTTCATTCTGAAGTCATACAACCACTAGTAAATAATACGCGTATCTTTTATAATATGGTTATTAAACGTGTTGCTAAAGATGAAAGTGGTCGTCGTATAATTCAAGTTGATGCTATACAACGAACTTCACGAGAAAGCGAAGAACGTTGTCGATTTTCATCCGAAGAATTACCTCATTGGTATTCAAAAGATGATAGTCCATGGTTTACAAAAACAGAATTATCATTTATAAATTTTCAATTTGTTATGGAAGGTACTTCATGTGGTGAAGTATTAGCATTGGTCAATGCTAGTTATTTAGTAGGATTAATGGAACGATATGATGGTGATACATCTGGCATAGGCAATCCATTATGTGGTCAATCCATTACCTGAACCATTGAAGTTTGTATTGTATAACGATGCTCCAAACAACTTAGAAAAAAACGCGCTTCTATTTAAGATGCGTCTAAACGCAACTATCAATTGAAATCTTCGAAAACACATTCAAACGCGTTTCAATGTTACATGGGATATGGTCTATGAGAAAAAAAGTTATTTAGAAAATACAGTTAAAATCTAATCGTACCAAAAAATTGTATCATCAGCAATATCAAACAATTTTATAAATCTACGAGCTTAATAGAAACATGATAATATAAAATGAAAGAGTAACATCAAGATAGAATTCGTAAGAAATGCCATCAAACGGAGCTACACCTGCCAGATTATTGTACCTGCAGAATTCGTCCAAATAAGATTTCCATTGTCTAGTATTTGTAGACAATACGCCGCCGGTGAGCTAACAATAAATGTTCCTGATGCCCAGAGGACAGCCATATTATTTGCATAAACAACTATGTTTCTGTCTGATTGTAAAGACAAGAAAGCACCAACTGGTGCTGATGTTTGAGAAGCAGTCCAGATTGCTGTAGATGTAACGTTAGCATAACCATAAGCAATATACACACCAAATTGGTTATTAAGCATACCTGCTGCATAATGATGATTGGTAGGAGAGTATATAAATTGATTATTATAGAGAAAGGCACTACTCGTACTGGTTGCACATATCGAAGATGGAGGAGCTAGAATAGGAAGGTAATAGCAGACTCAGCTACCAATTTTTTTCTCGTTTATACCTGTTGTAGTCGTTGTTGTTGTTGTAGTTGAGGTTGTCGTTGTGGTTGAAGTAGTAGTAGTTGTACTTGTGCTCGTGCTTGTGGTAGTAGTGGTGACTGTCGTTGCTGTTATAAGATGAAGAAAAATATCGAAAATATAGAAAGAAGTGCATATAAGTTACAGTCAGTCACATAAAGAAACTACTGTTCATATCAACTATGACATAAATCGTATGAAAAATTAGTTAATCTTCGAGTTTTTTTTCTATCAATATTTGCTATGTGTAGTTTTACCTTTCGGTTTAATGAGTTGAGAAAGAAGTATAGCAGCAATAATCCCAAGTAATAAAATGATCGATATAGTTAAAACAAAAAATCGTAATATTCTTCGTCTATAATAAATAATTATCATAAAATAAATCAGAATAACAAAGAAAAAGAATATTTACTGAATACGTCTGTTTGTATTTTTTGAATTTTTATGATAATTTTCAATGACATCTAATTGATGTATTTGTTTTTCATTTGCCTAAGAAAATAAAATTCTAAATTCAATATAATATGAATCTATGTACTTACTTCTAAAGGAGTAACTTTAGATAATTTTGATATAAATGATTCAGATTTTAAAATTTTTTTTCGAGTAGATTGTTTTTTATTTAACTAAAATGAGAAATAAATTTAATTAAATGAATTATCAATATTTTTAGATTCATTCAATATTAAGTATGAAATAATATTGACTAACTGAAGATTTCTTCTTATAATGATCGTTCGAACTATCATTTTCTGATAATATACGACTATTTGAATGGTGAATTGATACACGAACAATATTATTTGTTTCATTAGTTTGTCTTCTTGAATTAGAATATTCATAATGATGTTTTCGAGTTTTTCGTTGAGATTTTGTATTATTCTCTAAAAAAAGTATTCCTCAAAAAAATGTTAGAAATAGTATAATTATATAATATTCACTTTTTATTTTCTGCTTCTTCATCGTTGTAGATTCTTTTCTTTTTTTTCCTTTTTGAATAAAATAATCCACTTTATAGATTAACTAACAATCAAAATGTACATATTTGGCTTCGAGAATATCATCAAATTTTATTAAAAAAAATTCATTATTTTTTTTGTTGACTTCAAAAATGTAGAAAAAGGTAAACTGACATTATTGATTATTGAATCCTAGAAACATTTTATGCAGATTTTCTTGTATTCAAACAAACAGTCATATCGTATCTTAATGTATATTCGTAATTTTAACGAATTTTTATACATTCATGTGATAAAGTCAAATTAATTGAAGTTTTTCTACAAATTATCCCTCATCAGAATAAAGACATGAACAAGTTATTATACTTTGGTCGCAAAATTGAATTTCTCGTCATATGATTTTTTTCCCTTCAATATTTGTTATTCATAAGGCTTTATTAAATTAAAAGTATCGTAATAAAAAAATAAATATTAGTTGAAATTTAATATTTCTGCTCTACCCAATAAAGATTAATCTATAATATGAATATTTAAACGAAAAAAAAATGTTTTAATTAATTGATTTTACTAATATGAAACTCTAAAACATAATTTGTTCTACTAGTTATGTTCGTAAAAAATACTCTTATTATTATGGATCTTTGACATTGAAATAATTTCAATTCAAGCGTAGTCTGTTTTTCACTAAATAAAACAACAGAAAGAATAAAGTTATTTACTAAAACATTTTTCTGAGAATATAGATATATTGACTAAAATCGATTAAATATAATTATATTATATTAATTTGATAAGTCAGAGACGTCAGTTGAGAGAAACAAACTACTTTTTTTGCTTTTCGATGAAATTATGAATTAATCTTCATCATTTATTATAAGTATACTATTTATTTTTGAAAAATAAATCATAGAATATCAAATTCTGAAAGAGAATTTTTTTTTGTTGTCTAATTGAATACTTTTTATTATTATATTGGAAAATAGTTACAGCAAAACTACAAATGATTAGGATATAAACAAACAATGCATATGGCTGACTGCATCAGCGATTCTGATTTATGTAAACAATGGATAAATATTTATAGAAATCATTTGGAGAAGAGTTGGACAGATGATGATTGGCGTCGTATGTTTGATGAACAATTTCCTGAATATACGGCAACAACTCTTCCAGCTAGTGATTTTTCAATTGAATTAGCTAAAGCATATCCTGAAGCGAAAGTAATGTCTTTTTCTTTCAATCTTCTATTATATCATCTAATTTTCAAGATTATCTTATTATATCGTGATCCTGACACATGGTTTCCATCATTTCAATATGTTGTGTCGAGTTCTATGAATTTTTATGATAATCTAATTCTATGGCCTCTTAAAATTTGTCGTCCACTTCATAGAATGCGAGACTATTGATATATCTGGTGGCGAGATATATATCATTCTATGTAAACAAAGTGAAAGCAGCTATAGCAGCAGAACGTATTCTTGAATATAAAATTCAAGATGGATGGGATCCACTCTGCAAATTTTTGAATAAACAAATTCCATCCGAAGCTTTTCCTCGACGTATTACTACCATTTTGACTGTTGGTATTTCATTTTATCGACATCGACGTTCCTTTTTCTAGTTCTGGTACAAATACGAAATTATTTCAGATTGAGTAATTGATTAAATGTTAGTGAAAATAAATCAAATAAGAAAGAATCTAAGTATAGATCAGATTAGATAGAATATATCTGTATTCACTCTCTATATCTACCAAATTTTAAACATAATGATTAGTATTGATCAAAATCAAACCAAAGAAGAAAAACAAGCTATTTATATACTATCATCGAGTATTGAAGGTTCTAAAGAGTTTTACTTAATATGATTTTTAACATTTAACTATTTTAATAGTTCGATTTTGTTTTAAGATCTGAACTAAAATCAACATCGATACCTAATTTCTTCTTTGAATCACTTGTAATAAATTAAATATAGAATCAAAAGAAGAAAAGATGATGAAGTTGTTTTGTTGATGTATTCCATTGAAAGTCAACATATAACAATCTTTCTCAAGAAAACTATCATTTTACTTTTTGCAAGAGTTTTATTAAATTATATTCATTGAATATAAACCTTTATATTAGTCTTTTCTTCAATTTCATATCGTTTGATGTTTATTATAACAATCATTGGTCTTAGTCAATATGTACATAAATACAAATTCAAACGATTAATTTGAACACTGATTCAAAAAAACAAGCAATTCGTTATACTTCTGAATGACTGCTGCTAAATCTGGTTTGTTATCATTGTTAAAGTCTCCTACTGTTAAAGACACTGCACCACCGTCAGTGGTAACCCATCCATTGGCTTCGAAAATTCCATTACCATCTCCCAAAAGGATACAAATATTGTCCTTCTCATGAGCCACTGCCAGGTCAATTTTTTGATCATTGTTGAAATCGGCCGATACCAAATATATTGGTCGTCTACCGACATGATATATACTTTGATTTTGAAATATTCCATTACCATTACCCAACAGAATACCAACTGTATAGTCAAAATAATTCGCTACAGCCAGATCTGTTTTACTATCATTATTGAAATCAGCCGATACTAAAGATATCGGGTATTCACCAGTGTCATATATAATTTGATTCTGAAACGTTCCATCACCATTACCTAGCAGAACGCTAATGGTGTTATCATCTGTGTTGGCTACAGTTAGATCTGGTTTGTTATCATTATTGAAATCAGCCGCCACTAAAGATACTGGTCCGTTACCAGTGTCATATTGACTTTGATTTTGAAATGTTCCATCACCATTACCAAGAAGAACACTAATGGAATTACCATACATATTGGCTACAGCTACAGCTAGATCTGGTTTGGTATCATTATTGAAATCAGCCGATACTAAAGACCGTGGCGATTCACCGATGGGATATACACTTTGACTTTGAAATGTTCCCTCACCATTACCCAACAGAATACCAACTGTATAGTCTAAATAATTCGCTACAGCCAGATCTGTTTTACTATCATTATTGAAATCAGCCGATACTAAAGATATCGGGTATTCACCAGTGTCATATATACTTTGATTTCGAAATGTTCCATCACCATTACCAAGAAGAACACTAACGGTATTATCATCTACATTGGCTACAGCTATATCTGGTTTGGTATTATTATTGAAATCAGCCGATACTAAAGATACTATTCGTGTACCGGCGTAATATTTAATTTGCTTTCGAAATGTTCCGTCACCATTACCAAGCAGAATACTAATAGTATTGTCACACGTATTGTCACCGGTATTGACTACAGCTAAATCTGGTATGTTATCATTGTTGAAATCAGCCGATATTAAGGATGTTAATATCTCACCGGTGTGATATTTCGACTTATTTTGAAATGTTCCATCACCATTACCGAGAAGAATACTAATGGTATTATCAGCTGCATTGGCTACAGCTATATCTGATTTGTTATCATTATTGAAATCAGCCGTTAATAAAGACTGTGGCGCTTCACCGGTGGGATATATACTTTGATTTCGAAATGTTCCATCACCATTACCAAGAAGAACACTAACGGTATTATCATCTACATTGGCTACAGCTATATCTGGTTTGTTATCATTATTGAAGTCAGCCGATACTAAAGATACTGGTCCGTTACCAGTGTCATATTGACTTTGAGTTTGAAATGTTCCCTCACCATTACCAAGAAGAACACTAACGGTATTATCAGCTGCATTGGCTACAGCTAGATCTGGTTTGTTATCATTATTGAAATCAGTCGATATCAGAGACTCTGGCCATTTACCAGTGTCATATTGACTTTGATTTTGAAATGTTCCCTCACCATTACCAAGAAGAACACTAACGGTATAGTCGTTGTCGTAAAGCAGTGCTAGATCTTGTTTGTTATCTTTGTTGAAATCGGCTGATATAACATGTGCTGCTTTTGCTAATTTACTCGTGTGATATATAATTTGCGTTTGAAATGTTCCGTCACCATTACTAAGTAGAACACTAATGGTATGGTCAAAATAGTTGGCTGCAGCTAGATCTGGTTTGTTATCATTATTGAAATCAGCCGATACTAAAAATGCTGGTCCATCACCAGTGTCATAGATGCCCTTCGTATGGAAGGTTCCGTTTTTGTCTGCTGTTAGGACGATAATGGTACTGTCGTCTTCATTAGCTACTGTTAGTAATGATCGTGTAGTGTTTGCCACTTTGTTTGAGTAACTGAATGTCACAGAAGATGGAGAATTACCAGTAGAATAAGTCGCACTAATTGTATAAGGTGTCTTACATGGAGGTTCTACAATATAGAGTGAGTGTGTCGATTATAAATATGAAGCAGTAATAAAGTAATGCCGGGTGTGGCAAAAGTTTCGCAAGATCTTTTATTTCGTACGTATGTCGACGCGAGAATTTAATAAAATTGTGATCTTTTTACTTTCAGCAGATAAAACATGAAAGGTCGTAAAAAGACTAAAAAGCGATATTAATTGACTTGTTCGAAAGATTTTCTCACAGTTAATATGAACGATCTCTATGGTAAGACGGCACGCTTTTACAGTAAAAAATCTTGTCGTTTCAAAATAATGTACGGCAAAGTTTTTTTCCACAAGGTATACTGTGAAGAGCTCTTTTGGAAACAAAAAAATAAAATCACAATAGAGCCCTCATGATGTACATAGCCTTAAAACTAAAAAAGACAAAATCAGGAGTTCTATTTTATTTTTATTCTAAATAGTTTCTCAATTCATAAAGTGATTCAATGTACAGATTTCATTATTACTATTATGGCTGAGAGATGACGCATAATACAATAACCCTCTTCTCTCATTCTTTATAATAATATATCATTTGTCTTAAAGTAGATTATAGTCGAAGTATTATACCTGGTGAAGGTTTGAGTATGTAAAAGTATACAAGAATGGCTGTAGCGATTAGAATAGTAGTAGTGATTATGCCGGTTGGAATTGTAAATCTTTTTTTCTGATACCAACGACGTCCTATACATACAAAAAGAGCAAGATGATATTGAAAGAAAAATGAAATTAAACTTACAGACTTTTAGGATAAAGATTGGCACCTTAAAAGATAGAAATATGTGAATTAAATATTGAAAACTATAAAGTTACCTTTGAACGGAAGTTCCAATAATGTTTCATTTGGTATAACTTGTTTCAAATGAATGATGTGAAGATCAGGAGCGGGATTAAGTTTCGATTGAACGATCATGCGAGTACCTGGTAAAAGAAGAATTTCATCTTCACCTTCGTAATGTGAATGAGCACGTATTGATCGACCGTTGATAGTTTCAATAGAGAATAGTGTTCGTGATCCTGTATTACCCAAATATACTTTACTATTGAGTACAGTCATGGTTGTTGTACATGATGAAAACGCCCACCATGTCACCGAAGTATTCGGTGGAAAATTCGCACTTAAATCTTTAGTTACTCCTCGCCAAATGGTTTGTGGTGGATAACATCGAACTTTGGCTAAAGCAGTCATAAACAATTTAAGATACTTAAAATAGGGTTGAAGATCATTGCGATCCGCTGAATTAAGAGTTTGATTGAGCATCGAATAGAGACTTCGATGTGGCCTGGGCCATTCAATCGTGTAAAGACGAATGGCAGCACTTTCATCAATCGTCAAACCATCTGCAGGTTGTTCTGGCGTGCCATCGATTGCCAATTGAACATAAAACCAAAGATTATAGATCATACTGTTCAATGGACTACATGCTTTGGTAAGAGGCAATAAAGGTTCCCGTGCGTATCCGATAATTTGATCATGATCTATTTCAGTATTCATACTACTGTCTCTAATTGTTTGATGTTCTTCTTCATTAATCACTTCTAAAATTCTATGGTTGATTCTCATAGTATTGTCATCTGTATTATTAATGTTCATAGCACCATACGATCTCTCTGAATTAGAATAACATTGATGATAAAGAAAAAATTGATCTATCTAATGTTATTTCTTACCAGACTCGACCGTACAAACAGGCAGTGTACGGATTTCTTCGTTGAAAGACATTATTCACTTTTACATAAAACGCGAAGTAATATTTTTTTCTAAAAGAAGAACAAAAAAAAACGAAATAAGAGATATATCTTGTTTTATCATTTTAAAAAATGTGTTGTAATACGTTTGCATTCTTCTTTATATACACCTTTTTAATTGATATTCAGTAAGACCATATGATATCAATGTTTGTCTTAATGCAATAGCCTACATTGTTATCGTTTTTTTCGTCAAAAAAAAAATTACATTAAAATAGTGGTAAGTGTGTAAAAAACTCATGCGATACATAAACGGCACGAAGTAATAGAAAGAATATGTGAGTTTGGAACTACATCATTTAAGTTAGCACTGGATTCGAGTTTTTTGTGGATAGATTCGCCTGTATGTTTGTGATATATGCAGAATAAAATTCTACATACGATACATCCTAATTGTATATATTGAATTTATTTGAGAAAAACGTTAGCAATTTGTTAGAATAATGGCTATTTGTTAAATATACAATGAAAAAAGATATGTTTGAGCAAGTAGAATTGAATGTCTAAAAAAGAATTAGTTGTTCATGTTTTAGGTGTAATATTTCGTCGAAATTGGCAGAAAATAATTTTTTGAATGACTTGTTTTAATTCTCGTCGAAACATAGCTGATGTGTAAATGAAATTGAGACATGTCACAGCATAGCCAAGATAAATAAAATCATAAAAGAGATTATTTAGAAATGTATCACGTAAAGCATCCGATCCAGATAATGAACTTGAATTGAGAAAATATGTTCGATACACACTGTAGCCCGGATATGGAATGTTAAAAATGATATAAACAATAACTTGATTAGCTAACATTTTATGAAGTTGTGTTTCTTTTTTTTGTGAACCAGGATTTGCAATAGGCTGAGTTCCATCAATTGGTGATACCGTTGCTTTAACTCGATGTCTACTCATTTGAATATTACGAATAGTAAGTAATCCAAATATTAACATGGGAGCTATTGGAAAGAATCCATTTTCAATTGTAACATAAACATTAAAATATCTTCGAAATGTTTCATTGGTAGTTCTACATTTGCCATTTACGACACCAAAATAAACCATAACTTGAATGTAGAAAAGAATCCAAATGATAGCATTGATAATGATAACAGGAAAAGCAATTTTTGGTGAACTCCATTTTCGAAGACGAGTATTTTGATAACTACATAAAAACCGATCTATTCCAGCAAATATGATGTTATAACGTGCATTAGCTGCAGAAACATAAAACATATAATAACGTATTCTGCAAAACCATACTGAAAGAGAATTAACAGGAACATCATAACCATATTGAATCATTCGAATGAAAACAGCAAAATTAAAAAGCAAAATTTGCGAAATACTTGATGCAATGAAATAAATTGTACAAGGACTTTTACGGAATGCTGGTTGAGAAAATACAATACAAATACAAATTGCTCCAATATGGCCAACTATCCATATAAAACCATCAAGGACTCTTGAAACTGTTTGAATGAGAAGATTGTAAAAAATTACTAATTCAGCTTCTCTACTTAAAGTAGTAGTTGTAATCATGATCATTGTAGTATTACTCATATTTTAATTTCTAGAATAATAAAATCATAAAACATTACCCGATTATGATAGTTAAATTTACTTTGTATTTCAATTGATTTTGTGCTAATAATAGAGACTCGAAGAAGAGAAATGTGAATAATTTGTCTACTAAAACTTAAAAGAAATGATTTCTGCGCACATATAATATCCGCTTTCATAATTAAAATCTAGGATTCAAGCATTAAAAAATAGATTACACGCTTGAGAATAATCTTGCATCAAAGTATTAATCTATTAATTGGCACTCATTATATTCTTTTTTTGTTTTAAATTGAAACATATCGTGGCTCGAATAACTATTATGTTTCTATATGTTGAATAGCATCTAATTTTAGCTGTATTCAATAATGAACAAGATATTTTATTGATAAAATTATTATCTGCAGAATTTGTGACCTATTTTTTGATCTGAAGAAAGTCATTTTTTTGAAAATAAATACAACCTAGTTTTATTTGGTTGATCTTTCATAGATTAATTAATTGAATTATACACCAACGTGTTTTAATTTTAGTTGTCTTTTATTCATGCGTATTGAGGATGAGGGTGTTCCGTCTAGCTGCCGTGACACGTCTCGATCTCCGCTACGAGATCTCATCAGACGGCTTTGATCTATTTTGCATCAATGAAAATAACGGGTGAGGCAGAAATAATGGGGCCTTTTGTCTTTCATATTACCAGCTCGTTCAACATGTTTATTTTCTTTCAAAATCATAACAAGATAGAGCAAGAAGAGTTATACATAAAACCTAGAAAAAGTAATTTTATATAATCTCCTTTTGTTCTAATAATGGATAAAATACGAGTAGACCAATTTTCGATGCTGCGAACGAGATCATCACGTGAGATATTAGCAATTCCTTTTTTTATTTCTTGTCTTAAAGTTTCATAATTATGAACATGTTTCCAATTCATATTATTGCCAATGGCATCCCACACATAATAATCCAGCACATTCAAATCCGGACTATTAGCCGGCCATTTTTCCTTGTTAATAAAACGAGGAAAATTGTTTGCGCACCAAGCTTGGGTTTTTGAATGAGTGTGAGGTGTTGCATTATCCTGTTGATATATAAAACCATCGCCAATCAATCTTCGACCTTCAGATAAAGCATGTGGAAGAACAACATCGATGTAATTTTCGTGTGCTAGTGTCTGACCAGGCTCAAATATAATCGAACCTGTAAGACCATTTCTGCTAGCACCTAACCATACCATTATGTGTTTCGGAAATTTCGATCGTTGCATGGTACCCCCATGCTCATCTGCCTCGTCTCGACTGGCTGCGTACACACGATCATTCTGACGATTATATATTCCATCCATTGAGAAATATTTCTCATCACTGAATAAAATTTTCGATGATCTGCTATTCGCAAATTTTTACGAACCCAATAAGCAAATGATAAACGTTGCTTCTTATGCAGATCGCTTAATTTCGGTTCGATGGTGACATGATAAGCATGAAGATGTAGATCATCTTTAATTATTCGATTCATTGAACGTTCAGAAATATCTAACCTTTTGGCTAATTTTCGTGCACTTTGTCGAGGTTTCCTTTTAATGCGTTCTTTCACCTTACGTATAACATTTTTTGTTCGTACATCTTTCAGTCTACCAGGTGGTTTTTCTAAATCAATTTTGTTGGTTTTTCTATATGAGACTTGCTATCGTTGTACTGTACTCTTCGTAACAACATTGCGCAACTGTTGCGCAATCTGGCGAGATGATAATCCATCATCAATCATTCGCATGACAGTTTTTCGTAGATCTTGAGATTTCATTTCTGTTATAAATCGAGAATGTACAAACAAGGAAAATATTTCATGTTTTAGTGGCTAAAGTGTGTGCGAATCATATGATATCATAATAATTAAAAAACTATAGAAGTAGATAAAACATGGACTGTTACAAAAGTGCCCCACTATTTCTGCCTCACCCGTTATTAGGTATTTCATAAAAGTTTCGAAATTTTCGTTTCTTCAGTTAAACACATCTTTTTACGTGTTTCGTGAATGAAAATTATTTTCTTACGAAGAACGTGTTTATTCAACTGGAAAGAAGAATAAAATAAATGAGGATGTATTACTCATAACGAATATATTGGTTGGTAAAAACCAAATTTGAGCGTATATAAACATATCGAAATGTTATATTATATGTGTAAATTTAATTTAATTTGAAGATAAATGGAAAAAAATATTATTTTTACTTGTTTGGATTCGCAACAACGAATAGAAACTGACGTCAACAAACTATCTCATCGACTGACATATCATACCAACATCAAATCTTATCAAGATTTCATTAAATTAAATGAAGATCAAGCAATTTTTCTGATTATTTCATCATTGGATATTGATCTCTTATTATCTAACATTGAGATATTCAAACAAGTTCATTCAATTTTTATATTTTCCACTCCTGATGATCGATAC
>Ga0209935_1002573_pt1 | contig 21578 bp, 14 predicted proteins | sample ThiBio_1000_plan_2_FD_183958 | JGI IMG/M metagenome (GOLD analysis project Ga0209935, IMG submission 183958) | Wastewater bioreactor microbial communities from Cape Town, South Africa - Thiocy_cont_1000_plan (SPAdes) | ecosystem: Engineered > Bioreactor > Thiocyanate-remediating >...
TGCCACTGCTGCTCTTAATCTTATCTGCAAACGAATTTTACCGAGTCCAGCTGGGAATGATTCTGACGTTGGGTTTGGTGTCTTAGTGACTGAAATTCCAAAGCATCATCAAACAACGACAAAAATTTCCAGACAATCTGGTGTTGAAGATTCAGTTGACACTAGTATAATCCCTTCTGATCGGAAACGTGTCAAAGGTCATTCCACCTCCCATACAACAAAAAAAGATGAAAAAACACTGATTATAATCAACTTTTTTTATGATTATTAATCGATTATCATCGGATTTTTGTTACTTTCTATTTTGCTTGAAATACTAGATATTCTTCTTCTTGCTAATCTATTTTAATCTAGAGCTACTAATATTACAGCAGTGGCTGAAATCCTTGGGATCCGGATTCCACCCGGAATCCACGGAATCCAGCCATATACAAAAAAAATATACATATACATATTGTATGTATACATACACAACTACTCAAAGAAATCCTTCTTGATATGGAATATAATGACAAAGCTAAGAAAGAACTTGTTGAATTTTGTCGAGAACAATTTCAAAATAATCCACATGAATTGGAAATTATCAATGAATTTGAACAAACTTATCATACTCATACACCTATCTGGTGGTATACTCGGGAATGTTTTACTTATCAATTACTCAATCGTGCTCTTCGTATACAAGATATTCAAGTTATTTTGAAGATGGGTTTTTTTCTACGTGATGTTCATCGACATCTTGAAGAATTATATTCAAAACTCGATCAAAACAAAATTATTACTGTCTATCGAGGAAAAACAATGTCAAATGCTGAATTTGATGAGATCAAAAATAAACAAGATGGTGGTTTATTAGCATTCAATACTTTTTTATCAACCAGTATTAATGAAAATGTTTCATTACAATTTGCTCAAAAATCATTGAAAAAGCCCAATACAGTAGGTGTTCTCTTTCAACTTATGGTTAATCCATCGACTCCATTCGCTCCAATTAGTTCAGTCAGTGCTATTCCTAATGAAGAAGAAATTTTATTTTCTATGCATACTATTTTTCGAATTGGTCAAATCATACAAATTCAAGATCGAGTATGGCGTGTAGAATTGATATTAATAAATACTAATAATGAAGATCTTAAACAACTCACTGAATACATTCGACAACAGCTATCAGACTTCACAAAATGGGAACGATTAGGTCAATTACTTATTATAATGGGAAATTTCGATAAGGCTGAAGAAATTTTTAAGATACTACTCCAAGAAACATTTAAAGATAACGAAAAAATACAATCTTCTCTCTTTTATCAACTTGGAAACATTAAGAACAAAAAAGGAGATTATATAGAAGCCTTGAAATTATATCAAAAGTCACTTGAAATTCGACAAAAATATGTCGATTTGAATCCAGATGATTTAGTAAATAACTACAATAACATTGGTTTTATGCACGACAAACTAGGAGATTATTCAAAAGCAATCGAATTCTATCAAAAATCATTAGATATTTGTCTTAAACCTTTTCCTTCAAATCAATCGAATTTAGCTACAATTAATAATGATATGGCTCAAAACTATCAATATGTACAACAATATTTGAAAGCAATTGAAGCCTATAAAAAAAACACTTGAAATCCGACAAAAAATATTACCTTCAAATCATCCTGATTTGGCTGTTATCTATAACAGTATTGGTTTGTTACATTGCACTGTGGGACAATTCTTCAAAGCACTGGAATCTTTTCATAAAGAACTTGAAATCAAACAAAGATATCTCTCACAAAATCATCCAGAATTCGCTACTGTCTATAGTAATATTGGTTTAGTATATTTTAATATGAATGATCACGAAAAAGCACTTGAATTTTATCAAAAGGCTCTTGAAATTTATTTAAAAACTCTACCTTTAATTAGGTACTGTATACAACAACATTGGTACGCTATATATCCAAATGAGAGATTACACAAAAGCATTGGAATTTCTTGAAAAATCATTGGATATCAAACAGGCAACATTGCCTTCTGATCATCAGGATGTATTTAACAGTTTTACTAATATCGGGTTAATGTATTGGAGTATGGGTGAATACGCTAAAGCACTTCCATATTATGAACGTGCTATAGAAATTGGACCACGTGCAATACCTGAAAATCATCCAGTATTAGCTGCTGTATATAATACGATCGGTTTAGTTCGTATTCAATTGAGAAATTATTCAAAAGCATTAGGATTCTTTGAAAAATCATTGGAACTTAAACAAACAATTCTTCCTGAAGATGATCCAGATTTGGCTAATAATTATAACCATATTGGTTTAGTATATTTTTATCTAGAAGATTATTCAAAAGCACTTTCATATTACGAACGTGCTGTAGAAATTGGACAACGATCACTTCCTCAGGGTCATCCTTATTTACAAGCATATCAAACAGCTCTAGTTGAAGTACAAAAAAAACTGTAATTCATTTTGATTTTATTGAATATACATGTATATGTGCGTCAAAAACACACTATTTAAACGAGTTTGTGTCATTGTTGATTGCAAACAAGTCTTCTTTCGATTCATCACAGAGAAGGAACGTTCCGCAGCAGTAGCGGTAGTCACTGGCACCATCAGATAAAGCTACATGTGGGATTTGTATAATAGAGAATAGAAAAAGAAATACTTCAGAAATAACTGCAGCTCATTATGAAATCAATGTCAGACATGTATATGAATATGTTATATATCTAACATGTCAAATTGTCGTGATAAAAATATGAGAACTCAATCCAAAAATAGGTGAGGCTGAGCCGCATTGAGCTAATTTCGGGAGAGGCTCAAGCCTCATGAGCCTCATAGGCTCCGCTGCCACTGGCTAAAACTTAAATCTTTTATTAATATGACAAAATTTACGAATAAATATTAGACCAAAAACAAAAAGAATCTATTTGAGCAACAACAATAAAATAATAAATTAGTCACATCTACTGATTAAAATTGTTTCTGGTTTATAATTATAATTATTTAAATTATCAGGAATAAGATAAGAAATTTGGTGGTTAATGAATCAATCGTGCTTTATTTGAACTATAAAATAATACGAGCAATTGACCACAACAATAGCACTGAAAACAACACAGAGTACCCAATAGTGAGATAGATAATATATGTAGTTAACCATTGTTTGTATCCAGGAATACATAACATTATTTTAATTTCATTTAAATGATAATATTTTTCCTGCAATTGAGCCAATATTGTCGTTGTTGATTCATTACTAGCTCCAATAAGTTTGACGTTTTCAATACGTGCATGCACAGGAATTGTAAAAAATCTTCCGTACCGATTTGTCAAATAGAAATGATTCACTTCGATCATGCATTCATGAACTAAACTACCATTAATTCGATAAATATAGAAATTATAAGAAATTGTAAGCAAATATATCACCGAAATGACCATGGATACAGTGGCAAAAGCACGGTTCAGATAATCATATTCTATTGATGTATTAACTGTAATTTGTATACAAACTAATATGAAGACTATCACGAAATTAAACAAGGAGCGCCCACCAACCATTTTTCGCATCTTTTTAACGCCTTCACCCACCAAATACTGATAGTTGCTGATATTTTCGTTGTAAACAGCCACATGGGAATAAAAACACTGAGGTGTTCTTCTTGTTTCTTGCATTTCACCAAATCCTATGTCAATATTGGTTTCATTGTGTCTCAGAACCGTTGCGTCATCGTTGCTGACGACACTTGTTGAACCGTATTGCATTTGTGAGCTATTCATGTTTTATGTCTTCTATTTATCTAATATACACTGAAAAAGATGAGTGTAGAATAATAAACCCTTCAAAATGGTTTATTAGCCTTATAAAACATTTTCAAGGGTTTATTATTCTCCACTAATTTTTTTTCAATGTAAGGTCTACATTATAGTCCGAGAAAAGGAGCCCAATTTCTTTATCAGTTGCAGAGGCATGACCGTTCTTTATATTCATAAAGATATACTTAAACGAAAGGTCTTCAGAGATATGAAGCTTGAAGATAGATATATATAGTTCGCAAAAAAAACAAACTTATTCGCCGGGGCCGCTGCTATGAAGATATTCAATTTTTTTCCAACAAAATGCCTTAACCAACACCCTGGACATTTTTTCTTAGGTATCAGTTAAATAACGCACTTACAAATTGTGTCACGTATCATAATAATATTCTTCATTTTTCTTTTTTGTTTATTGTCATATCTTATCTATATATTTGTTGTTGTGCGTGTGAAAATTTTTCACACATCATATAGTACAGAATATATCTTTCAAAGAGACTAGTAAATGAGGGATAACTACATTCATCGGAGCGAAAACAATTTTCGAACGGTTTATTAGTGGCGCAATTATGGTAAAGTCAAGAGGGAAACAACTAAGACTTCGTATATGAAGTTTGAAAAAGTCACTTGAAGTCTTTTGAAGTCTTGAAATCCGCTGTTTCTCCTTCGTGGTAAAGTGCAAGTGGGTGCCGCCAAACCATCTGCAATAAAAAAAAATCATTCTTTTATAAATGATATAGATAGTAGTACATGACACATTTATGTGCATTCGTGTTTTTCGTCAGTTAACAGATAATTCATCGTTATGAATCTCTCAGAATAAAGAACATTCAAAATATTAAATGGAATATCAGCCTTTTGTTTATATCATCAATAATTATTCAGAAAGTCAAGTATTAAAACTCTTGATAGCACAGAAAAGAATGCGCCAATAGTTGGCCGTTATGATCTTGAAAATTCAACGTTTAATCGAATTTTCAGGCTAATTTGGATTCGTTTCATAAGGCCATTTATTCCATACTAGCGGAAGTACCAGCTACAAATCACGATAGTCTGCGAAAGAGAAGACAATATTTCTGCAATGCTCTTTTGCTATTTGTATATAGGTATATAAAAAGAATGCATGGTTTGTTGCAGATGAGCGCTCAGATGGCCTTCGGCCGCCTTCGCTATCAATTACTTTAATATTTTCAAATGCTGCAATTCTATTAGTCAGTTACATACGCAGCCTGTAGCAAAGATATATACATATATACATAGATAGAACGCGTGATTTGCAGTAGACGTGCGCTCAAACGAGGGTGTTGAGGGTGAAGTACTGCCATGACCGGTTTCGTCCGAATCTCACGGACTCATCAGGTGGCTTACATGGTTATCCTATATTTCAAGAATAACCTTTACTTTGCTGCTAATCAATTGGCAAGTTTCCAATCAATTAAGCAGTAGTAAACATATGTACGACAGTTGAGGAAGAAGTACTGCCAGAGGTGTTTTGAGGGTGTTGAGGGTGAGGACAGCATGCCATGACCGGTTTCGTCCTTGCTAAAGGGACTCATCAGATGGCTTAATAGTCATTTAAATTAAATTAAATGACATTTACTTTGTTACAATTGTTGAATGAAAAAAGCAAATAAATTTGCAAATTTCCAAACAAAAATTGCAGTAGTAAATAAATTACTAGGCAGTTGTGAAGACAGGACAGCTTACCATGACCCCATCCGTGAAATAATTGCCGAGTTCCATTCAATTATTGTTGTTGTTTCAGGTAGTATATTTTTATCTAAAACGAAATAGATTGATTTCATAAAATGGTGAATATTTTTGATGATTTTATGTATTATTTGTGTTTATTTATTGATAAGAAAAGATCATATAGGATAATTAGTATATTGACTAACGTTTTAAACATTTTGATACGGATATGTGAATAAAAAGTAATTAGTTAGAATATTGTTGTTTCTTCATTTTGTAGTATATATGTTTTAATATTCTCTCTTGTTACATTAAAGTTTCAATTGGATTGATCGATATTATGTAGATTTCGTTGTCGATCTTTAATTTTTTTTTTTATTTAGCAATAACTGCGATCAAGATGATCCTGACAGTACATAAGTTCATAATATAAAATAAATAATAATAAAGAAAATAAAAAACAATAAAAATAACAGTAGAATTAAAGAAAAAGAAGAAACAAGATTAGATAAAGGACTCAGGGAAAAGCTGTAATAATTCAAAATCATTGATTTCAAAAGCAGGAACAGATGAGTTTAATGGAACAGAAGATAGCCAAGACATTACAGTTTCGAATATACTTGAACACGGTACTAAACGTTTATTACGATGTAAACTCATAATGCGAAAATCTTTATTTATCCATGAATTACGAAAATACGAATGATTAGCTTGCTCAAAGAAGAGATTACCATCAACAGAATCCGATAAACTAATTAAGTATCGGTTCCAATAATTTAGACACCGATCTTCTAATGAAGGAAGGTCAAGACAATATGAGAAAAGATTATTGTTTAGGTGAAGACATGATAGTAAACGACGAAGAGATGTATAATAAAAGTGAGACAAACGTTGCTGTTGAAAACGAGTGAATAAAGGGAAGAGCGGGAAAATCCAACTAAAGATCGGAAGAACAAATGTGTGAAATAAAGCTAAACGTAGCTTAGGAGAAGAGCAACCAAAAATTTTGAAAGATTTTATTAATGATATACTTCTCCTAATTTTAATTTCAGTATTATGTATAAGTTTACTCCAACCTAATTTCCTACTAATGATATAACCAAGATATTTATATTCTTTTTTCCAATTTAACGTTGAGTTATCACTCGGAAAAGCTAAATTAAACTTTGGATTCGCAATTGCACGACAGCTAAACATAGCTTCGGTTTTAGAAAAATTTAAAGGTTGATCAGCTAAAACTGAATAAAACTCTAACTGATCAAGAAACTTGCATAAACGTTTTTCAAGGTCAATACATTGATCAGTGAAACGTAAACCCATTTGTCCTGAAACAATAGCAGCAACATCGTCAGCAAACATGTGGCTTGTTGCACCAGCTAAGAAAGAGTACATATCACAATGGTAAGTTATAAAAAGGGTAGGTGTGAGAACGCTACCCTGAGGACCTCCTTTGTTAATAGGGAACCAACGAGAACGACAATTATTTATCTCAATAAATCCTTGCCGATCACTAAGCCAATTTTCAATCCAATTCAAATAACTATGAGGAATACCAAGCCTTTTAAGTTTACCTATGCAGCCATGATGCCACAGCATATCGAAAGCTGATTTGAAATCTATAAAGAGTGTACAAACTGGAGCACTATTAGCAAGGAGACTACGCAAATCTCCTAAAAAAAGAAGAAGACGGGTTTGGAGACGAAATTTTTCACGAAACCCAGATTGAATATCTGGAAGTAAACCTCGTCGAAATAAAACGTCTCGAAAACGAGAAAGAAAGAGTTTTTCACACACTTTGAGAAAAGAATCAATGAGAGAAATAGGTCTAGTTAAAGAAGGTGGACAAATTGCATCTTTTTTAGCAATAAGAATCATACGAGATTCTTTCCAAGAAGAAGGGAAGACCGCAGATTCAAATGATTTATTAATTAGTTTGAGAAGTAAAGGCCAATGAGATAAACTCAAGTGATGAAACATATAGTTATTCAAACCTCGAGCATCTACTGATTTCTTTTTCTTAATGTTTATTACTAAATTAAGCAATTCATCAAGAGTTACAGAAGGAATTCGTTCATTGACATTATCAAAATCAGGAACAGGAGAGTCGGTGTATGGATGAGGAAGATAAATAATAGATTTTTTAAAAAGATTTTCATAGAAGTTTGCGCCTATTTCACACATTCCATTAGCATCTTTAACGGTGTCACCATTAGGAGAAATAAATGCAAAAATAGATGAAGAAGATGATTTCAGATGGCGTTTACATTTTGACCAGAAATCTGAAGCAATAGGTAAAGAAGAATTACGATACTGTAACATTGTATATATGCGATGAGTAAAAAATCTCTTAATTTCTAATTTAGCAAACTTTTTTAAAGTAGAGATTTCTTTAAGAAAAACAGAGTTGTGTTTTCTTTTTAATTTGAAAGAGAGAGCACGGATATAAGAAAGAAGAGAGCGGAGTTCAGGTGGAATTGAAGGACGATATTTAACTATAGGAAAAACAGTTGTACATCTGCACGATAAAAGAAAAAGAAAGCGAGTATAATAGTTATATGTTGAATCAAGACTGTCAAGGTTCCAATTTTTCTCCCAAAAGGAGGATGTATATTCAGTGAATAAAGAAAAAACATTCCACCGAGTAAGTTTACCAAAGCCTATACGTTTACATGTTAAAGGAATAAAAGTGAATAAAGGTAAATGATCACTAGCAGTATTATGTTCATAGGGTTGAATACTAATATTAATACCAGAAGCTAGAAAAAACTGACACATTTGTGTCAACATTCATTGGAACATTCACAAGGTTACCTTTGAGACCAAATTGTTTACAATAACCTAAACTTCGAATTATCATAAAAGGAATTCTCGGTGATATTAGTCTCTCTTCTAATTCAGTTAGAATTTTTAAACAATCTGGAATTTTATAGAATGCTAGACCATTAGATAGACAAAGAGTAGGTACTTTATTTAACAAAATGTCCTTTCTGCAGGTGACACATAATTTAATGATTCGATCTTTTAGATAGCAAACTGTATCAATAAATTCTGTTCTTAATCCTTTATTAATCAAAGATTCAATCGTAAATTCTCTGACTGAATAGTCAAACCATAAACCACCACAGCAACTGCAAATGTGGGTAGGTCCCTCTCTTATTTTAAATTCATAATTAGATTTCATGTCATCGATACTACTTTTGTATTTACTTCTGTTATTATGCATTCTCAATGAGTTACTTCTTCTCTCTTCTTCCTTGAAATTGTCATTTTGTCGTTCCATTTTCAAAACTTCGGCTCTTCTTCGATTTTCCTGAGCTCGAATATCGTCATTTTGTCGTGCAATTTTCAAGGCGTCGACTCTTCGTTTATTCTCTTCTGTTTTCAATTTGAGGGTGAGGGTGTTGAGGGTGTTGAGGGTGAGGGTGAACGCGAATATCTAATGAATTGTGATTGTGTGTCTGATTCTGAATGTATAGGATAAAGAAAAATTAATGAGACATTTTTTTGAAAATGATATTTTGTGTTGTAATATGAAAGTAGGTTAGAATGAATAGAGTTCATTCAATGATTGGAAATTGTGAATATTTACTCGTGTTGAGAATTTAGGAAGTTATTTATGAGATCGGTTTGGCACACCTTATAAAGCACGCTTAAGATTTCTACGGACGATCCAACAATGTCATTTGTTCAATATTGACCAGAGAACTCGTTTTTCGATCTGTGTGGTATGTATGTGATCTGATTAAATATCGCGAGAATAGCTGGAGAGATTTTGAACGATTTTTAGATATTGAAATTTTTAAAACAATTTCGCTTGTATTCGCGAACTTTTGTCCAAATTAGTTACAACACAGTGTGCAATTTTTTGTTCACGACGTTAGCTATAGGGAAAGAAACATTTGACTAATGTACATGCTTCTATTCTCTTTCGCCGACAGCCCATGTAATTGCATAAAACATACTCAAATAACAACTTTCGTTTGACAAGTAAATATTTGATAAGAAAGCGAAGAAGAGCGTATGTTGTTAGTTGTCATCGATGGTTTTTTCCGACGTAGAAAAAAAAACGACGCAAAATCGATAGATATTGGCGCCGATGTAACGAGTATTATGATGCTGTAATATAAGTCAACTTCTTCGAAATTGTTGTACTATGCAATCGATAACATGATAATTACATACTCCTATATGAAATACAATTTTCGACAATCGCCTATTGAATGATGAAAAAATCAGTTAAATTCATGAAGTCCCTAATGAGTTATTCAAGCTTTACTTTTGGGCAGACTTTTGTGACATTCTGTGTTTATCGTCTACATTTACACTCGGATTTCAATGAGATGTTTCAGCATTTATTTTAATATGATATACGTAGAAATCCTATTGAATTTCTCTAAAGCAACAGTCAAAACAAAATTTTGCGTGACACGTTCTACACATCGTGACTACAGCACTGCCGATAAGTGGACGACCGCAGCGATCGCATCTGATAGAACGTACTAAGAAGATATAAATAAGACCAATACAAAGACCAAATAAAATACCACCGATAAAGCCAAGACTAAGTAAAAAGTGAAGAATTCTAGAAATATTAAGCGTAGGTATAGTAATCGCAGGAAGTAAAAAAACTTTTATCATCCACGGAACACTTGCAAGAGTTTTAATACCAGCTGTATGCAACATAATAAGAAGCGGAATAAGAATACCGGCAAGATAATAACCTAGAGTAGCACCAACAAAACCACTAGCCACAGAAAAAAGAAGAAGACCGATAAAACCACGGCTCATATAACAACAGGGACAATCGCCAGCATGATGACCTGCACAAAATGTTAGACAAGAATTACAGAAAAAATGTCTTCGATGCAATTGTCTGCGTTCCATGCTTGTTTAAGAATGATCTAAACAATGATGTATTAACAAACATTAAAAGAACTTTCATACAATTATTCTTCAAATCAGTTGCCGAAAAGTTTTAACACTTGAAATAGAATGATTGCACTGATAGAACTCAAGAAAGTTACGCACAAATGGTGTCTCTCTACTCTTTTATCATTCGCATCAACCTATCAGAATCAACGAATTTTAATTTTTATTGTTGTTGTTATGATGTTTCTATTGCAGATATGCTACTAGAATTGTTATCAAATCGTACGAGTTTTGTCACTTTTTCACACAAACCTTACGATTTTCGTTGTATTAAGATGATCGAATTTCAAGAATTGAAGGATCTCTGTAGATCTTCTGTTGAAAAATGCTCTCCTAAACCATTAAACAGTTGTCGAAAAAGTTAGCCGTAAGGTCAGTTAGGAAATGTCACCTGTCACGTTTGCGTAATAAAAAAGTACTATCGTAGTTTTCTCCGCAATATCACAATAATAGTATGATGAATAAATGAAACTGTTGTGTCGATCGTTCTTCACTTTTTATCAAGTGTACGATAAGAAATTAATTTTCTTTTATTTTTGTAAAGCTCTTGCTGATAACATTTATGATACAAGTAAACGCTAACATGGAAAAATCCATGTAGACTCTTATTATTTTCACACGTAAAATCTGATGACACTATGCATTTCATCATTCCCTTTTCTAGAAGAAAGGGTTATAGCTAATGCCCTGCGTAGGCAGATTTCTTTGACTCTGACTGAAGTAGTGTCATAATTTCGTCACACCCAATATCGGTCTCCAACGCAGAGATTTCGACATTACATAGCTCGGGCACCCACTTATTCGTTACTTCTCGGTAGTATAGTCAGTATGAACATGAATCAAGTTTCAGTGACGATTTTTCTGGGTATTGTGATATTTAACTGTCGATATTCGGTGTAACGATATTATGACATCGATGAATCATCTTAACAAATCAGATATAGTATAGCTATATGCACGTTATAACCTTCGATGTGAATAATCATTTATTGATCATAGTTGAGATCGAACGTAAACATCAGTAAATGAAGCTTTCATTTTATATCTGAATCCTTTCGATAGATTTTTATCTATTTAAATGCGTACTGTCCTTTAGCATTTCAAATAAAGAAGACACACCGAAAGAATAATGTTGTTCTTTTATTTTTCGAAACATTGTTTTTGTTAAAATTATGTGCATCCTTTTTAGAAGAGCACTTTATAAAATCCAAAATATAATTACAAAGAGCAAAGCCCAAGTAGTTGTCACTTGAGAGTATACATTCAAATCCTTTTGTGAGTGGCTACATCGTCCCCTTTACAAACAATACATATACACCAAATATATACTATACTAATACGATTAGATAAGAAATGAAAAAAAAAAGGAAAAAAAAAACTTGACTGTCTCCATATTAATTCGATATTTATATCGAATATACTGCAGAGAAAATGAAATTTTTTAAATCGACATGAGTAGGTATCTTCTCTCGTCGACACCATTAGAACAATATATAAAATATATCAGATCAGTTAAAAATGATCAAACTATTCTTCTTGTACTAACAGATTCGTTTGATCGTGTAATGGAATTTCATCGATACAATCAAATTCATTTGATTTATGTTTTAAATAGTAATCAACAACAGATCAAAAGAAAATATCCAAAATCAGTTTGTTTTTTTAATAATGAAAAGAATTTAGTCGAACATTTACGACGCGATATTATCTTAACATATCGATATGATTTACCCATCAGTTTATCTTCGATTGATTTCATGAATAATGATCAATCTTTAATTGTGCTAGATGAGACAACATTATTTTACTGGAATCAATTGTTTATTCGTTAGCTTGTTAATGGTTAAAATGTCAGCATGAATCAGCTCAAACAAGAAATGATCGAACAATGTCGATCTGCGTATGCAAACAATAAGAAAGCATTAAGTAAAATAGCTGAATTCGAAAATGATTGTACAATTGGCAAATGTAACTCATTACTAGAACACAAAACAGAGGAGAGAAGGCAAGAGTGTACGTACATTCTCAATTTATAGTAACATTTGAAAAATTGGCAAATGATTTCTTATAATCGTAATTTGAATTCAAGTTTGACATGTATGAATCTATGAAGAATGTGGATTTCAAATTGCATCTAATTGAAATAAATTCTTTTGGAAAGAATGATTCAATATCATATTTGTGAATAATTGAGCGAAAGAAAAAGATTCTCTTCGTTTTCTCTATAGTTTATTTGAATCGATCATAGGAATGTGTTTCAATTAGATATAGATAGCAATGAAACTTTTGAACTACGTACGTAGTTTTATAAAATTACTCTTGTATTGCAAAATTACAAAGTTATGAAAAGAAATTCTGATGAAAAAAAACACGTCATAAAATGAAAGAATGGTGAAATACACAACATAACGATTCACACAATTTGTGCTTACAATAAATATAAGTGCACAAACATAATTATAAAATAACTTTTTTATTCTTATGAGTATTCGTTCAATTACTGTTATTGCTTGTGATATTGGTGGTGTGGTAAGAAATCAGCTCAATGATGAACCAATTGAAAATGCTCTAGAATCTGTGATCAAATTATCAGAAGATACATCAAGTCAATTTATATTTATATCAAGATGCAAAGATAGTTACAAAGAAAAATCGAATAATTGGTTGAAGAACTACAATTTATCTCATATTAACACATATTACTGTTTAGAATACGATGACAAAATTGAGATTGCTAATGAAAATAAAGTTCATATTATGATTGATGATAGAATGCAAGTTTTACGTAGTTTTCCATCTTCTATCATAAAAATATGGTTTTGTTTGGATCCGAAAAAAATTGATGGAGCACAGAAGTTTCAACCTGATTTTATTAATTCAGTTCACATAGCTCAAAGTTGGAAAGAAGTAATGAACTTAATTGAAGAGATTAAATCAGGGCTACCAAATCTTCTAAATTGATCAGAAGTCGTCTGATTTTCGAAACTTTTTGTGTTTCCGATTTTTTCTATGTTTTTATCGTAAATTAAAATATGTATACTGGCTTGTTGATTTTGAAACTTTATTTCGGCATTAAATACTATAACTATCCTTGTTTCCTAAAACTTTTTAAATTCTCGAGGCATCTATGTATAGTCGAAGTAACTCAATTGAATAAAGAAAACTAAGAGTTGAGAAATCAATGGTAAAATGTTACATTTCGTTGAAATAAAAAGGTAACAAAGTTAAAATACTACAGACATAAATATTAGTAAAATTTGAATTACTTTCTCAAAACGCCATTAAATTAAATTTCTTCATTTAACTATCTTTTTTCTCCACCGGTACTGAACTGTATACATGTGCCAATATGTGAACAAACTTCGATTGACTTCCTCTTTTTTGCATATATGATTTTCGATACGACAGAACGAAAAAGAAGATTTTTCCTTCTTACTGAAGACAAACTAAAGATGACGACATTTGAAATATTAATAGAAGTATACACACAGAAACGCAGGAAAAAAAGCAATTCTTATGCTTCCTTCCTCCTTGAATTAATAAAAACAGAGAAAGAAAAGGTCGAGTACATTTCACTGTCTATCGAACTGTATAAACATACGAAACATATAGGAAGCAACAAAGGAGACGAAAGAAAAAGCTTTGATGAAGAACTAGTGAACACATTCAAACAATGAGGATGCTTGTAAATTTGATAGTCACAATAGACACCGACGTGTGACTTCTGCTTTATAGGTCATTATCTCAATCGAAATCAACAGTGAACTAAACAAATAATAGGTTACTCCTATTGTTTGAACACTTTTTTTGTATATCATTTGTTAGAATTTTTGAAAGAAGTAAAACGATCATGGATTCTATGAACTAAATAAATTTGTTATTATAGTTTTTCACGAACTTTCATAGAGATATCGATAGTGAGAACGGTGTGGTCTGTAGTGTTGTTGGTACGGTTATTGGAGGTTTTGAACTACTACCAGATGTTGCCTTAAAAAGTGCTTATAATTTCTTAGATATCTCACCTTGATGTTTGAACGATGAGATTAATTTACATTACCGTAGACTTGTGCTTACTTATCATCCGAATAATGATGAAAAAACCGATAATTTCAAGAAAATAGCAACTATGGTTGCAATAAAAAACAAATTCGTGCATTCGTTGTTTGGAAAAACTTTCTGTCGGTTGAAATTTAGTGTAGGAAAAAATATCAAGCAGAGAAGAGAGATTTCTTTTTCATTCTCATGTCTGTACAATTCAATTGGTAAACAAAGAAAGAAAATGATTTGAAAAGATTCGTTCCTATCAGGTAGAATTCTACAATATTCAGTAGATCACATATGTTTATTTTCACATTCTGAAAGGTTTTCTAATTGATAGCAAAAAAGATTGTCGTAGACCACTGTTCGAAGTGGTCAACGGAACTTGTTATAATACAAAAGATTCTACTAAATAATATCAGTAGGTCTAACAGAATGCACACAAATTTGAAAGCAAAAAAAATGACTATTGTGCACGCTCTGTTCTTTTCGCCGAAAATCGATGTAATTGCACATAGCACATTCAAATCGCAAACTTCACTTGCACAGTAAATATGTGGTAAGAGAACAGAAAATAGTACATTCTTCATTAGTCATCATCAGCAACTTTTTTAAAAAAATACCCTCGCAATGATTTTGTGATATAATAGTTGAAACCAATTTCTTTGATGTTTTCATGGCTTGAAGAATAAATAGTAGTTTTCATCAGATTCTTCACATATTATGTCGTGTTTTCATAACTTAACAGGAAAAATAATTTAATCACAATTCAATCTTCTTCTCCATAGTTACTTACACAATTCTACGTTTATACTAATCGTAGTGAAGTACAATGTGCTCGACATTTTAGTCAAATATTACAACACAATACAGTAACTTTTCATCTATTTATTCCTACTAACACACAACTTTCATTTTTTTCTTCACGTCAATTACGTGCACACATACTGAGAAAAAAAAGCAGTCAATAGATGTTTTATTTGCATAATGAGATGAAAAAATTCTGTTTCATATATCGACATTTCGAGTAAGTATAAACTTTGCCAATTTCTTTCCAATTAAAATAAATCAAACGAAAGTTTCAATTTTTCTAATGCGAACAGTACTTCTCCAAAAGACAGTATTTCGAGCCTTTAAATAATCTTTGTTTTTCTGTGATATCTACAAAGTAGTAATGTCACAAACAAGTACCCTTTTCAGATCCCGGTAAAATATCCCCAACATGAATAAAAGTCGCAAGCATGATCCTGTAGTTTTTCTTGTACTTTTGAAGCAGATAGGCGGTTAAAACATCTCTTGCGTGAATCCAAACATCGTTTTCGAAATAAATTTGAGCTCAAGTAATAGTATTCTTCTTCGATGACAGTGAAGTCATTCGGTTGAATTTCTGGCAGAACCTTTCGCAAAGCTAGATAGATAGTTCCTGTCAAAACGTATTTTTAACTTAATTAGCAATTATATTTCACTTCACTAATTCAGATAAGATATTTCTGAATAAACTTGATAAGATCCGTCTAATTTGCAATTTACTCCCTTCTTTTCTAGATAAATTTGCCATCAATTTTTACTTTCTTTCGGGCACTAAATCCAAGATTCATTCTAGCTATACTATTCACACATTACATACATAAAGAGGTAAGATTACTTTTTTATAGACACGGAAAGAAAAATAACAAATTTAAGAGATCAAATCCACACATTTCCAATCTATCATATTCATATAAAACAACAATAAAATGTCTTTGACACTTCAAAACTTACCAATCGAAATGGTGTATCGAATATTAGATCATTTACGTAACAAAGATTTATTCTTGTCAATATGCAACATATGCCAACGAATTAATGTGATTCTCAATTCATACCACCGGTACAAGGTAAAATAATCCAAATTTCATTATTAGTTCTTTCTCAATTGCATCTGATGTCAAATTCGATGAGCACTTACCGATTCCTTAGTTATTTCATACTTGACTTAACATTTGTGGAACCCGAAAAAGCCACATTTTAAGCACATAACTGATACAAATCGTTACTTCTACATTAGTTGAGACAGTTGGCGACATAGGATATAAACAATCAGCATTGTATCTTAAAAGAATTATTTTTATTGCATGACTTTATGCAAGCAATTTGTCGATTAACGAGTATGTGCGAGTTGACCCAATGACACAGTGCCAAAATATCTAAAAACTCGAAACGATCATTAGATCTAAAGCGAGTTTAATGTCCATTTCACATAAGCCAGTGAATTCTCCTCTTGTCACTCGATCTTCATTTGCCCGGACCGTTACTACATTATAGAAGCATTCAACCTCACACCTTTTTAACTTTGAATCAACTCAAATCCAATGCATCAAGAATCTGTAAAGAAAGACATGTAGAGCATCACAAACATCATAACCAAATGGAAACTTCTATTTTTTATTTCGTTTTCGATTCACCTTTCACATTTACTACAGACACTTATGCAACTGGACCTCGGATACAATCGAATTAGAGCTGAAGTTGCCCAACATCTGAGTGAAGCATTAAAGATCAATAGAGTGAGCCCGAAACAACATTCATTTCATCTCATATAATATTCATTCACACATTTACTACAGACACTCAAGGTACTCTACTTCAGTGGAAATCAAATTGGAGATGCAGGTGCACAATGTCTGAGTGAAGCATTGAAGATCAATACAGTCAGCTCGAAACGATATTCACTCTATCTCATGTCATATTTATCTCTCACATTTATTACAGACACTCACGCAACTCGAGGTCTACAAAAATCAAATTGGAGATGCAGGTGCACAATGTCTAAGTGAAGCATTAGAGATAAATAAAGTTAGCCCGAAATAACATTCATTTCATCTTATGTCATACTCACCTTTGACTTTTATTACAGACACTCACACAACTTGACCTCAAGAATAATCAAATTGGAGCAGTAGGTGCACAATGTCTGAGTGAAGCATTGAAGATCAATACAGTCAGCTCGAAACGACATTCACTCTATCTCATGTCATATTTATCTTTCACATTTATTATAGGCACTCACACAACTTATTCTCTATTATAATCAAATTGGAGATGCAGGTGCACAATGTCTGAGTGAAGCATTAGAAGTTAATAGAGTCAGGCCGAAACAGCATTCATTTCATCTCATGTGAGATTCACCTTTCACATTTATTGCAGACACTCACAGAGCTCTACCTCGGAGTAAATCAAATTGGAGATGCAGGTACACAATATCTGAGTGAAGCATTAAAGATGAATACAGTTAGCTCAAAAAAACATTCATGTAATCTCATTTGATGTTCAGTTGGCACATTTACTATAGACACTCAAGAAAATCAACCTCGGTGGAAATGAAATCGAAGATGCAGGTGCACAATATCTGAGTGAAGCATTAAAGATCAATAGAGTCAGGCCGAAACAACATTCATTTCATCTCATTCTATATTCATCTTTCACATTTATTACAGACACTCACAGAACTCTACCTCCGTGGAAATCAAATTGGAGATGCAGGTACACAATATCTGAGTGAAGCATTAAAAGTCAATAGAGTGAGCGCGAAACAACATTCATTTAATCTCATTTTATATTCACTTAGCACATATACTATAGACACTCAAGAAATTCAACCTTGGTGTAAATCAAATTGGAGATGCAGGTACACAATATCTGAGTGAAGCATTAAAGATGAATACAGTTAGCTCAAAAAACATTCATGTCATCTCATTTGATCTTCACTTGGCACATTTACTATAGACACTCACAGAACTCATCCTCCACAAAAATCAAATTGGAGATGCAGGTGCACAATATCTGAGTGAAACATTAAAGATCAATACAGTCAGCCCCAAACAACATTCATTTCATCTCATGTCCTATTCATCTTTCACATTAACTACAGACACTCACCAAACTCGACCTGAGATTCAATCAAATTGGAGATGCCGGTGCGCAATTTCTCCAAAGTGTTAAAGGGACGACTAGAGAAATAGAGATTATTTTGTAATCATGGTGTGTTTCCGTTTTATTGATAAAATATTATGTTCACTCGTAGAAAGTGTTTGTTTTCATTGCAAGTATTTTGATTATTGGTATTCAATTTTTTGACTTGCGTATTTGAAGTGCAACTCAGGGTTGCCAGATCGAAATTTCGGAAATCAGGGATTTTTAATTGATAACCAGGATTTTATCAGGATATTTTTTTTTCAAAAACAGGACAAAAATCAGGAGTTTTTTCTGAAGTTCAGGAAATATTTATCAGTTCGTTAAAAGATCAAATATCGATATTTTTCCGTTGTATAATAGAAAATTAAACATTACAGATGCAACACAATGCTTTTGTAGGATCACTTTTACATTCTCGTAGAAATGCCGAAAAACGAGGATTCAACAGCTATTCTTTCTTAAACTTTGACTCATAACGTTTGCTAAATTTAAATAATGATCGTTTCGTTTTTCTAATACTGAATTTAAAGAAGATAGAGACGAAATCGATGGTACGTTTTATCCAGGAGTTGTCTGAGATGATCCCGATGAATCATTATCTAACAATGACGATGATAGTGAACTTGAGATTTCGATAATTTCATCTTGTGACGAAGAAGACATTGAATAGAAAAATACTAACATTTCCATGTCTAATCAAAGCTCGAAAAATAATTTCGATGAAGTTATGTGATTTTAGTTGAAATACTGTATACAATCAGAGAACAACAATGAAAATAAGTAGAAAATATCGAAAATCAGCTCCTGAAATCAGGAGATTTTCAGTCAGGAGAAAAATCTCAAAACCAGGAGACTCCTGGCTAATTCAGGAGATCTGGCATCCCTGGTCAAATGATAGTTGGCACTTAGTCGTACTTTGGACAATCGAGATCGGAGAGTTTAAATTGATAGGTAGATATTCAAAATTTTCAACTGAATATTTTTGGAAACTGACGATTTTTCGAAATGTGCAAGTGTGTATTGCTCATTAGAAGATTCGTATTTTGGAAAAAAAGAGATTTTTCCTATGATGTGATTATGTCAGTAGTGTCCGATTTGAAAGTTGAATTCAATTGAAATTACATTTTTCAATTGAAATTATATTCTTCAATTGAAATTTCAACTTTCAATTTTCAATTTTCAATTTTCAATTTTCAACTTTCAACTTTAGCTTCAATTGAAATTTCAACTTTCAATTTTCAACTTTCAACTTTCTACGTTCACAAAGAGACGCCTTCACCCTCATTTTGGTAATATGCCCTCCGTTCACAAAGAGACGCCCTCACCCTCACCCTCAAGTTGAAAATTGAAAGTTGAAAATTCAATTGAAGAAAATAATTTCAATTGAAAGTTGAAATTTCAATTGAAGAATATAATTTCAATTGAAAAATGTAATTTCAATTGAATTCAATTTTCAAATTGGACATGTATGACGAGGTGTTGCCCGATATGATGTATGGTGAAACTTTATCATATATACGTATAGTCGATCGTTTTTAGCTCAAACTTTTATATGCGCTCACACTAACACATTCAGTCGAGGGTCAAGTGAATCGACTCTCGATGAACGTTACTTGTTTTTTAAATAAACAAAAAGTAGCAATTCAATCCCGATCCCGTTGGAGTATTATCCGGGATCGGGACCGGGTTCGGGACAGAAATAGGGATCGGGATAATCCCGCCGGACTCTAATGGAAACGCACCAACCTGAAGTGAGATCCATAGGACTCGACGAATACGACGTCAGAAACATGGGAGCCGACTATTGGGATGAGGGAAGACTAGGGTTGATCAATCAGCTGATGTAGGGCTAAAAATTAATGAATCAGATAAGGAGACTTCATGAGTTGTTGATTGTTCGGAATGCCCCCGGAGGTGAGGTTGGTGAACTAATATAAGCTGAAGTATAATGGGCATCCTACGTATGTTGGTCATTGAGAATCGCATTTGATTTTTGGTAGGATTCTGACGATGAGAATGAAGTCAGCAGGTTTGGCTCGAATGTGAAGATATGCTATGGGGAATGTGTTAATATTCTGGCGATTCTATGTTTGACAATTTGTTTGAAAGAGAACTTCTGCTTTATTTGATATCTTTTGCATATATCAGAAGTAGTAGGAAGGTGTACGTATTTATTTCCTCGACTGTAGGGAGGGTCGTTCTTTTATTTATCATTATTACATGCTCATATATTAATATAGAACATGATTAAAATTTAAAAAAATAGCGAGTCATCATGTTAGAAAAATTCGAATATTGTCATTCGATTAATCTAGAATAAAATTTAAAAAAATGAATTATTTCTAATAGATAAACTAATAACATACATTATTTAAAACGTATTCGATTTTGCATAATTCGTCCATAATTTTTTATAGTTTTTTGAAATTGTTCTTTATATAATTTTGATGGCAAAACAAAAATAATAAAAGTTAACATTGGTGGAATAAATGAAATAAGATATCCAATAAGAGATAACCAAGGATTTTTATTTGATTTCATACAATTAGAAATAAATGAAAGAATTAAACGTGGTAATGATAAAATAACTAAAATAATTGGTGAAATTAATAAATGACGATGTTGTTGAATTTGTTCAATTAATAAATTTTTATAAGATTGATCTTTTTGAATAGTTTTTCGTCTTTTTGTTGACATTAAAATAATAATTATTGAAGAAAGAATATTAATTAAAAATGGAATAATAAAATGAAATATATGAATAAATTTATTAAATTTTTCAAGTGATTTGGAATAAGAAATAATACACCATATTCGTTTTTCATTATCATTATCATCATCAACTAAACGACGATAAATTGGATCATATATAGTTGTACTTAATGTTAAAAAAATTAAAAACCAAATCATATATTTTGCTATTTTTTTACTTTGTTTTTTATTAAAGTTTATTCCTTTAATTATATTAATTGTTCTTTCAATAGCAATACATGCATTTAACCATTTATCCATATTTAAACAAAATAATAAAAGAAAATCTAATGAATAACATTGAATAGTTAAAAATAAACGATTTTTAATAATTAACATTTGTGAAAGAAGTAAAATACTAAATTTTAATCCAAGTATAATTGATGTTAATAATGT
>Ga0209935_1002574_pt1 | contig 21577 bp, 26 predicted proteins | sample ThiBio_1000_plan_2_FD_183958 | JGI IMG/M metagenome (GOLD analysis project Ga0209935, IMG submission 183958) | Wastewater bioreactor microbial communities from Cape Town, South Africa - Thiocy_cont_1000_plan (SPAdes) | ecosystem: Engineered > Bioreactor > Thiocyanate-remediating >...
TCATTGGTGTGCTGGTGCTCGTACTACTCTTCTGGGGTGCCTACTACTACTGGGAGCGCAAGGAGCGAATGAAGCAGCTCGCCAAGCAGAAGCGCCGTCGTCGCGCAACCATGATGCAATCGGCTTCACTATCGAATGCCGAACAATAACGAGAGCAATCTTCTCAATCCATCCATCCATCCATCTATCTATCTATCTATCCATCCAGACTGACTTGTAACTATCAATCGACCAATGTATAGTTTCACAACATTACATACATACACGCACTCTAATAAAGAGTTCAACCAAACCACCTTCCTTCCTTCGTTCTTACACAGCAAAGAACAGCAAGCGCGAGCGCGAACACCGGATTCCACGCCGCCACAAACCGAGACTTTTGGCCTAAGCCACTTCCACCACCCTCCACTGTTCCTTCCTTCCTCCCTCATTCATTCGCTCGCTGCTTCCCTTTCGCTGCGCATTGCTTCGTTGTCCGTCCGTGTATGATAATGGCCGCTGCTCCCCCATGCAGCCCAGAGCCTTCGCGTGTAGCTGGAGTACCGTGTTCGTTGTGTACAAAACCTGTTGGGGATGGCAGCCACTATCTTCGCATGTCGGAGAATGGTTGTATCACGATTGGTCCCCGAGTACCTGCGCTACCTCTGCCGTCATCGTTCGTCTTTTCGGCCGACATGATGGCATGTAGGAGTTGCTATCGTAAGGCATCGGTAGGTGGTGCGGCGCACGTTGCTACTTTCACAACAACGGCTGATGGATGGCTTGGGCTGCGGCCGCACCGCCATTGGATCATTAGCGCAAGTGTCGCACTGCTACTCTGTTGGACTGCGCTGGTTGCCACTTGGTTGGAGCTGTGATATCCAGGATCGATTGGCGTCGAGGTAACAACCAAGCCGCTGCGTATGGCCAATGTGTATGTGACCAGCGTGCTGGCGCTGGCGACCGTTGCCTCTCTCTGCCGACAGCATCACCATCGCCACCATCACCGCGATCAACCTCACCATCAACACGCTCATCCACGCCAGCATCACCGCGATCAACCCCACCATCAACCGGCTCATCCACGCCAGCATCACCGCGATCAACCCCACCATCAACCGGCTCATCCACGCGAGGATCACTGCGATCAACCCCACCATCAACACGCTCATCAACACGCTCATCCACACGAGTATCACCGCGTTCAATCCCACCATCAACCGGCTCATCCACACCAGCATCACCGCGTTCAACCCCACCATCAACACGCTCATCCACACCAGCATCACCGCGTTCAATCCCACCATCAACCGGCTCATCCACACCAGCATCACCGCGTTCAATCCCACCATCAACACGCTCATCCACACCAGCATCACCGCACTCAACGCAAGGGCCACCGACGACGCCTTCAACATCTCGAACGCCTCAATCGCCACTCTTTCGTCCATCTTTCGGAACACCTTCGTGCTCATCGTCAACGAGCTCTCCTGAATCGTCAAGTCGCGACTGCGTTTGTTCGAAGAAGTATCGCAGGTCCATACAAGACCTTTCATCAAGCCCCAACAAGCGCAAGCGACTTGGAGCTGTGGAACGCATGCTTCGCTCAAACTTTGGATCGCTCGTGGAAGCCATCCGCTATTTGGTTCGCAAGCACAAGCTGCATCGTTTGGTGTGCGAAAGTGGCTTCTCGCCGACACTCGTTGCGCAACTACGGCTGCAACAAGCAATCAAAACACAAGCAATTCGCTGCTTTCACAAGGTCGGAAAGAATGTGGGCTTCCCATCAGAGCGACAAGTGCGTGACGAAATCAACATTGCCAAGAGCAACTTACCCTACTGCATCAAGACACTCACATCGATACAGTGCACCAAGCACGGAACTCAATTCAACCGACACGAGATGACCGTCGAACCAGGTTCAGTTGCGTCTTTTACCGCGAGGAAACCAACAAGTAACGGGAGCACCAGCACCAGCACCAGCACCAGCACCAGCACCAGCACCAGCACCAGCACCAGCACCAGCACCAGCACCAGTACCAGTACCAGCACCAGCACCAGCACCAGCAACACACGATGCGATTGTACCTCAACAACTGAAGTATCGATGGCGGTAGTCGCAAATCTCAATGATCTTATCCGTTCGAGTGTGGAATCATTGCATGAGAATGGGCTCTTGAAGCTCGATACGGTCGCGGGAAGGCCGGTGGTTCGTGTCAAGCTCTCGACAGACGGATACAGGCTCACTTCGAAGCTCTCGATCGTGGCAATCACAGCCACGATAATGAGCTGCTGGTTTCCTCATTCAAACGCAGCTACCTTTCTTGTTGGATTGATCGATGCTTCTGAGTCATGGAAAGAGCTCCAGCATCTGTTCCCTGTGATCAACAGCATCCTTCCTCGGGCAATTTCTCTACCATCCTTGGTGGTCAGCGATGATCGCGGCAGCATTCATAACGATCAGCAGCAGCAGCAGCAGCAACAACAACAGAACTCCGATCGCCACCATCACGAAAATTCTGTCGACAGTCTCTTTGGTGTTGCTTCTGACAATCGTGACAGTATCGTCGACTCGCTTCAGCTACATAGGCCCATTGGGTTCCCTAACCCCCAAAAATGGCTTTGCTTCCTCAATGCCGTGTTACAAGCATTGATTTACACGCCACCACTCGTTCCATTGCTGCAACACAGAAACAGGTGCACCAGCTTCTGCTTTTGCTGTTGTCTCGAAGGGCTAATCGCCAACCGCTTCGGTATCCGAACTCAGCACCAGTCGAGGTCAGTCCTTCTCCGTCAGCAGATTGTTGATAACCTCGGAAGCTTTTTGAGGGACCTTTCGCCTGGAAAGCACCAAGATCCAAGCGAGTTCTTTCAATCGATATTGAACGAGCCTTCGTTTCCGGGCGTCTTTACTGGCGAGGAACTGAGGACTACTTGCTACCAATGTTGTGATGTGGTTCACGAGGAGCGCACGCCATTCAATATGCTTTTCCTCCCGATCGCAGAGGCGGTAGACCTCGAGTCGGCACTCGGGGAGTACTTTGGATCCGAGAACAATCCGTGCCGCGTATGTGGTGCTTGCGATTCGCATGGGCAAGCTACCTCGCAGACTTTTGTCAGCAAGGCACCTGACGTGCTATGCGTGGCCTTGAGGCGCATGGACAACGATGGCAACAAGCTGGAGCATCACATCAACTGTACCGAGGTGCTCTCGCTGCAGGCCTTCCTCTCCAATGCCGATGCGGCCGAGCGCTGCAACTACTCCCTCTACGCAGTGATCGAACATGTAGGTTCCACAATCACAAGCGGACATGTCATTGTCGACGTCAAGTGCCCGAACGGACAGTGGTTCAATTGCAATGACGCAGAAGTCACCCCGGTCGAACTGAATGTAGTGCTCTCACGCCAAGCGTACATGCTGTTCTATTGTCGCTCGACTTTGGCTCCTTCGACGAGCACCACCACCACCACCACCACCACCACCACCACCACCACCACCACCACCACTGCTGGTGCTGGTGCTGGTGCTGGTGCTGCATCTGCACATCCACGGAAACGGCCTCGTGAGCCAGGAGATTGTGGCGAGGGTGACGATGGCAACAGTGTGGTCGACATCGAAATGCACTTTTCGGCAGATCTCAAGATGTTATGTGCTCTCCTCGGACTTGCAGGATGCAACAGCACCTATCCTTGTCCGATGTGCACTGCCAAGATGGTGGATAACGAAGTCGACCTTGCAGCTCGGTCAACATCAACACAGGAAGACGAACACGAAGAAGCAGAAGAAGCTCGTGGCACTCTTCGCTCGCTCGATGCGATCCGACAGGCAGCCGCAATCTACGCAGCAGCTTCAAACAAGAAATTGGTGCTCTCTCAAGTGTGTGGCGTTCGGTATCCTCCACTGCTCGAGATTCTCTTGCAGTTTATCGTGACTGATACGTTGCACAACAGCATGCGCGTAATGGAAAAGGTCGTCCAAGCGCTCCACTCTGCGGCACCCCCGACCGAACAACTACTCGTGCTCGAAATAGTTCGCACGGCACTCAACAGGCCGACGTTTGCCTTCAACAAACCAAACAAGAAGCAATCGAGTGGCGCCAACATCAACCGGCCCAGCTTCACTGGCAAGGACGCTAAGAATCTCTTGCGTTTGCTCGGCACCGACAAGGGCTCGGCCACGCTCAGCATCGATGCACGTACCTACCTTGAGAACAATTCAGTGACCCGATTTGCTCGGGCATTCTATCGATTGTTCCGGTCTCCACGCAAGATGAATGTCGAGGAAGTGCAGCAATGGACCCAGGAGCTGCGCTCCTCAATTCTCCTCTTGCGTGCAATTGGTCTTCCGAACTTTTTGAGCTTGCATGTCTTGTACGAACATGTGCCAGAGTATGTGGCCTCCTTTGGAGGCACCTTGTGGGAGGCATCACAACAAGGCGTCGAGCGTATGGCACCACTCATTCGTACGGCATTCAAAAATGCCCCATCGACCTCGCAACTGCCACTAGCACACATGCTACAAGAGCTGCTGGTACATCATCAGTGGCAGCTGCCGCACGATATTTCTCGATTGGTTCCACAGCTTGACAAGAAGAAAAGGGAGGAGTACGGCGGATCGGAAGATGAGGAAGAGGTTCGGACCAGGGGCGATGACGACGATGACAATGAGGACGATGACGATGACGACGACGATGACGACGACGACGACGACGACGACGACGACGATGACGACGACGACGACGACGACGACGACGACGACGACGACGATGACGACGACGACGACGACGATGACGACGACGACGACGACGATGACGACGACGACGACGACGATGACGACGACGACGACGACGACGACGACGACGACGACGATGATGACGACGAGGCTCGCTCGAGCCGCACCACCAATAGTCGCACGAGAATGGCCAACTCCGGTGCGCGCAGCAACGCCAGGTATCTCTCTACTTCCTCTTTAGTTGCATAGCATGTCATTTGGAGTCAAGCTGAGTCATTGGTTCATTGGTACTGCTCGATGCTGCTGCCATCGCAGCCAAGTCAAACGGCGTCGCACACGATAGGAGGTTCCGGCTTCTTGACACGCTTCGGCTGGCGCTTGGTCAGAATCGCCAATGCCTCTCGCTCTCGAGCAATCGACAGCGGCTCAGGCTGGCGATGCGTGTGGCGGCGGACGCTGCCCGAGATCTGAATCTCATACAAGGCAGACGCCGACTCGGCTTTCGATGCGGTGGCCTTCAGCTTCGCCGCAACGGCCGGCCGAGTCGACCACTTGATGGCGTCTCCAATGGCAGTCGCGCGCACAATGATGGTCGCAATATAGGTTACTGTCCTGTGTTGAAAGCAGAACTCACCCAGCGGGCACGACTCGGGCTTGTGCTTGCCATATTCTCGCATCGACCACTCGGTGCCGAGCCACTCATCGAGGCATCCGGGGCGAATCACGGTCCCGAGCGGGATGCGCGTTCCACTGGGTAGAACCAATGCACTCGGTGCAGGGGCTGCAGCAGCGGCCTTGGCGTTGGCCCTGGGCTTCGCCGGCGGGGCGCCCCACTCGAACATGCTGCGAGGCAGGATCGTCTTCACGCTATGGAAGATACGATCGCAACATAAGCGTGGCAACCGGTGGTGAACCTGATCGTAGATCAGCGCAGCAGCCATCGAGTAGACTGCAGAGGCGTCGACGCTGTGAATGATCGGCACCAATGGCTCAGCATTCGATGGCAGAAGATCGTCAAACATCGATGCGTCGAATCGCGGAGACGATGGCTGCTGCATCGGAGGCTCCTCCACCTTCGACGGCGATGGGCCAGCGGGCAGCGGCTGCGTGCTCCGCACTTCGTCGTCGTCGTCGTGCTGCTGCTGCTGCTGCAACACCGAAATCGACGACATCGAGGTGTCACACGATCGCGCGGAGACAGTATCATCGCTGCGGCGGTACGGGTGCGCGGCTCGCACTCGTCCGCGTCGCTCACTCTTGATCTTGGTGGCTGGCGCAGGCGCCGTCATCGCGGCGGCGTCGGCGACCGGCGATGGCATCGAGGGAGAGGCTATGTCGCCTCCGCCACTACCACTACCACTACCACTACCGCAACGAATGCGGCGATGGGTTGCTCGACGTGTTGCTTTCATATGGGGCGGCGTGTAGCGCGTTCAGGAAGCAAGCAAATATCGCGACAAACAACGGAGGCGACGCCATGACGCGCAGCGGGGACGAGGGAAGCAAAACACTGAGGGAGGAGTAGGGCAAATCCTATGTTTCACTCGGGTACGGTTTTGTGGCGGCGTGAGGAGTGGGACGGAACTCGTCGTCCGTTCTTCTTGTTTGTTGCCTCCTCACCACACACATACACACCCGCGCAGAGCCACACCTCTGTTATCTCAGCTCCATCCATCCATCCATCCATCCATCCATCCATCGAGTACAATAACCTCTGTTGGTGTGTGCGTGACGGTACTCGAGTTGGGAGCCGTCTCCCGCGACAGCCAGGCAAGCGGTCGGCATGGGAGCCGCACAGACGACGCCGCTCTCGGTGAACCAGGCGGATGGTGCGTTGCTACCTACACACACGCACACTCACACACGCTCGGTTCGTTGATCTTCGATCTACCACGTGCTTGTATCCCCTCTGGCGAACGCTATCCTCGCTCAGAAGAGACTGCGGTGCAACAACAGCAGTCAACGCCGCTCAGCGAGGTCACGCTTGTTGCCGAGGTGCCTGAACAGCAGGAGCAGCAAGCCTCGACGCATAGCAGCAGCCATCCTGCTCCCCTCGAGCGCAGTACAAGCCTCGCCAATGCCCTGAGCGGTATCGAGGACGTGGGCGCGTTGCTATCGCACGACAACCGGCCGCCACCGCCGCGAGCGAGCACCGCGTTCCCGTTGGCAGCTTCAGCCTCGTCGTCGTCATCATCATCGTCGCTGCTGTCATCATCGTCGTCGTTCACTCTGGAACGCTCGACTACGGTGCCGGTGCAGGAGTTCAAGATCATCGTCGTGGGCGATGCCAACACCGGCAAGACCTCGCTGATCCATCGCTACGTGCTCAAGCAGTTCCAGTCCGTGTACAAGACCACGGTACGTGCGCGCCGCCGTTGCCGCGAGCCGAATGCCGCGCCCACTCCGGAGTCGAATGAATGCGCTCTCGCGGTTCTGACGACCGGGCATGAACAGATTGGAGTCGACTTTGCAAGTCGCATCGTGACAGTCAACGGTCAATACTCGGTGTCCGTGCAGCTGTGGGACATTTGCGGTATGCGCGAACGAACGCGCGAACGAACGAACGATTGCATGAATGCGAGCATCTTGACTCACTCACCCGTTTGCCGACAGGCCATGAGCGATTCGGATCGATGATGCACGTGTTCTACAAGGAGGCCGACGCGGCCATCGTGACGTTCGACTGCCAAGTCGAGGAGACACTCGAGCGAGCCGAGCGTTGGATCAAGCAGATACAGCAGATGGTGTTCCTGTCGGACGGCTCGACCGTGCCGATCTTCCTGGCCGCCACCAAGTGCGACCAGCCGCACGAGCCGTTCTGCGTCGACGACAACCTGCGGAGGTTCTGTCTCACGCACTCGTTGCATTCGTACCACTTTACGTCGGCCAAGTACAACCTCGGCATCGAAGAGCTCTTTGCCGAGGTCGTACCGCTGCTGATTGCCACGCGCGAGCGCCTCGCCGCGCCACCGCAACGCAATTCGCTGCAACTGCGCGATCCACCGTTGACCGACGAGGGCAGCAGTAGAAGCAGCAGCAGCAGCACTTCGAGTACCTCGCCGCTGCAACAGTGTTGCTCGTAACTCGCTGTTGCTACTGTCCATTTGTATGAGTGCGAGTGGAGTGGAGTTGTAAATATACCACCCGGCGAGAGACGACATTCAAAACAATTGATGCTGCTGATGCTGATGCTGATGATGATGATGCTACTGCTGCGTCTTGGGCAACAGTACGCACACCATCGTCACGCACGCCGATACCAGTAGTACTACATTAACAATCGAGCTACAACAACACTCGCAAACACTGAACGAATAAACAAGGTAACACCGATAAAGATATGTACACGCCGAGCCCCGTCGAGGGACTCGCGCTGCTGCTGCTGCTGCTGCTGCTGCTGCTGCTGCTGCTGCTGCTGCTGCTGCTGCTGCTGCTGCTGCTGCTGCTGCTGCTACTTCTTCTTCTTGGCGGCCGTCAGGCTCTGCGATCCAATGCCCGCCTTTGCGCGCTTGGAGCTCGTGTGCGGTGACTTGGGTGGTGATGCCGACGAGCTCACTGCCGACGATGGCGAGAACGCCGACGCAGACGCACTCGTGGTTCCGGATGGCATGGTGGTGCTCGGTTGCAGCTGACTCCAGTCACCGCCGGGCGTGCCGATCGTAGCAAGGAGCGCCGACAGCTCGCGCGCAATCGCCGGATTTCCATGCGACGATGGTGCGTTGAGGAAGGCGAGGACGTCGGCCTGGTGCTCGAAGAGGCATGCGTAAAGCTTCTTGGCGGCGTCGACGTGCTGTCTCGGAGCCACGTCCACCAGGCGCTCGTCGCTGGCCACTTCGTAGCCCGAGACGCACGCAAGCACGTTCTTGACCTGGTCGAGGAACTGAGCGTCGGACTTGAGCGACAGGCAGTTGGACGACGCCGTGAGTACGTTGCTCGGCAGCAGTACGCGTAGCTTGTGGCAGATGCCGTCGGCTGCCGACTTGCCGAGTGGCCGCAGCGAGATCTGCGGCGCCCCGAGCGTGGCAGGTGCTGCTGACGGAGCACTACTCTGCCCGCCGGAAGTGTACGGCCACACGAGATCGAGTGGATCGAGTGCCAGCCATGGCTCGTCGGAGGTCGGCGACAGGGACGAGCCGCCCGGCGGCGATGTGGCGTCGTTACTGCTCGACAGCGGCGTTCTCTTGATGCTCGTGGCTGCAGGCGTGAAGGATGGCGATCGCACACGCACTGACTGCGAAGCCTGTGTCGAGCGTGGCGGGCCCAAACCCAACAACGAGTCGTCTGTCGCGGAGGGCCGTCTGTGGCTGGTCGACAACGAGGCCGGAGCGGCAGCGGCGGAGCCAGGCGACCGTGCCGACGGCACATCAGAGTTCGTGTGGTGCTGAAGCTTGCTTGGTGCCGCGTGGTGCAACCAATGGCCGGCGTACTGCTTGCGCACCTTGGCCATGTCGGCCTCGGAGTTGGACGACTGATACTGCTCGAGGCACAATTGTCGCAGCACGAGATCGAACAACACGGTCGCGGTGGTGATAGGCGAAACGATCACCAACACGCGACTGCCGTCAGCGAGCGACACCTCGCAGACGCTCGAGCTCGAGAGTGCCGACGAGAGCGTGCGCGATTTCCTTCCTGCCTTGCTCGAGACCGACGAGGACGAGGACGACGACGATGACGACGATAGAGACAAGGCCGGAGATGCCAACGAGCCGGCCATACCGCTAGCGTCGCAGCTATCGCGCAGGCCGCTGCTTCCGGAACTGCTGCCCAGGCTGCTGTCGGTGCTACTGCCGAGGCCGCCGGCTCCGAGGCCACTGCCGCTGCCCGACAAGGAAGCCTGGCGAGACGAATGCACCTTCTTCCACGCTGCAATGTCCTTCTTGGAGCTCTCGACCTTTTTGCTTGACGCCTTTCGAATGGCCAGACGCGGTAGCATGCCGTCCACCGGCTCGAGAGATGACATCTATCACCACGACCGATTGATCGATTGATTGAGTCAGTGGCCACTCACTCACTCATCCGTCCATTCGTCAGTCAGTCAGTCAGGCTACTCGGGAATACGCATACCGACACGGTGGGCGACAACAGTCGATCGCTTGCGCCGTCATTGCTCAATACGAACAAGGCTGATTTCGCGTATTGTGAGCGCAGATTCTCAATGGAATCTGCATTGCACGACGATAGCAGTAGTAAGCAGTTGTAACACGTCGGTCATTGAGCTCAAAGGATTCCATGCGCAGGAGGAATTGGTGCATACCTTTGCTTTGGCGCGAGAGTTGCTTGAGCCAAATGTCAAAGACCTCGTAGGCTTTCAGCTCCAAGGACGACAGCGATACGACGCACGTCTGGCCATCGAGATCGATGTTGGCAGTCAAGTGTCTCGCATCGCCCGAGCGACGTAGAGTGCCGGTGGGACGAGCACCATCGCCCGATACGACAATCGGCGGTGTCGAAGTCGACGATGCTGATGAGGAGCTGGCGGTGGCAGAGCGCGAGCCAGCTGGGTTGCGGAAGCTGATCGAGTAGACGGGCTTCGTAGGGCCACGCCAGACCAGCTCGCCGGGCTGCACGATGATGTCGGGTTTGCCGTCTTGCGTCAGCACCACGTCGTACTTCGCGTACTGTTCGCGTAGCTCGGCCAGACGCTTGCGTGTCGGCGGTCCGACGCAGAGTTTGGCGAGGATCAGCTCGATCGCCTGTTGCTGTGTTGTTTCTTGTGTGATGCTGATCGTTATGAACGAACTCGAGTCGATCTATCACGAGAGTGTGAGTGAGTGAATCGATGATTGGAGCGAACGAGGCCACGCGTACCGTGACCGACATGAAGCAGCGCTTGAGCGAGGAGCTTGTGGCGCTGCCTGCAGCTGACGAGGACGAGGACGACAAGGAGGAGGAGCCCGACGGCGGCAGCATGTCGCTCGACTTGGTGAGCTTGCGAGCCGAGCTCGACTGATCCAATCCCGTGTCGGGTGACGCTCGCTCTCCTCGAGTCTAGCGTGCGCGCGCCGTCACAGTGAGAACGAGCGTCGCTGGTGCACTACACTGCCGTGCCACGTACGACGAGCGCGTCGAGTATCGATAGGACGGTGTTGGAGGCGCCGTCGAGGAAGGCGTTGAAGACCTGGTTGCGCTGCGAGTCGCGCTCGGTCTCGAAGCGCAGCCCGACGCTCGCCATCAGCAGCAGCTTGCTGATCATGGCGAGGCTCTTGAGTGCCTCGATGCCGAGGCCGGCAGCGTCCAGCGAGCGAGGCGACGCCGAGACGCCTGTGGCCGCGGCGGCGATCGACTCGGCGCTGATGACGTGGTACTGCTTGGGCGACGCGATCGCCGGGCAGATCAGGCGCAGCATGAAGAAGCCCGCGATCGCCATGTACCTGGGCACGCAGGAAGAGCGAGTGCGCGAGTGTCAGTGAGAGACGGCACGTCGATGCATGCATGCATGCTCGCATACAGGCCGCGGCGCCTACCGTTCGGTCGGGAACTTGGTGTACGAGATGCGCAGCACGTGATGCAGCAGCAGGCACAGCGGCTCGGGCACCGAGTCGATCGCGACCACGATCGCCTGCAGCATCATGGCGCTCGCGGCCACGAGCTCCTGCACACACCACACGCAAGCACACACACGCACAACCGCATGCGGGGGCATCGTCTCTCTCCATCAACATCGCGTCCGTCTGCGGCGTGGCGGGCAGCGGCTCGCAGGCGTACTTGAGGCGTCGAGGTCGGGATGACGCCGCAGAGCACGGGCCGCAGCGGCGGCTCGAGCGTCGCGCGCAGGAAGCGCCGGCACACGAGGTGCGCGTACGCCGACAGCACGGCCGACAGCGCCGTCGTCTCGCGGAACAAGCCGGTCGCCACCGTGGTGCCAGCCACCTCGGCCTCCATGACGCGCACCAAGAACCACAGGTCGCCGGTGCGCTTCTCGCTCGCTCGCGGCTTGGCGTGCTGTTGCTGCTGCTGCTCGGCCGCGAGCGGCGCGAATGTCAGCAGGTACACGACGCTGTGCACGGCCTCGGCCACGTGGTCGCGATGCAGCAACGGCGTCAGCGCACGCAGTACGGCGACACTCTCATCCTCGCACACAAGCTGCAGCAACGGCGCGTTATGGAGAGGTCAGTGCGCTGGTGCTGCTGCTGGTGCTTGTGCTTGCGGTTAGGCTTGCGGTTGCGTGTGGGCTCGTACGTGGCGCATGAGAGCCAGCAGCCGCTCATCGTCCGAGCCGTTGACCGTCGCCATCCTCAACGAACATCCCCGTGATGCGTACAAGACGTGGCGAACGAGGCAAGCGAGCGTGCGAGGTCGAAGGGAGCGAGGCAGTGGCTGCGGCAGCAGAGTGGCGCGAGCGAGCAGGCGAGCGAGAGAGTGACACCTGCCTGTTCCTGCTGCCTGTTCCTGTTGCTATGCTGGCACGCGCTCTCGCGCCCTCTCGCGTGCGAGATTATATTGGCTGCACGTCGCGTCGTGTGCGAGAGAGATGAGATGAGATGAGATGTTCATTGAGATCGATTGGTACTTCCGCGAGAGTCTCGGTGACTACTGCTGCGTGTCCTTGTCGCTGCTGTGCTTCTTCTTGCTCTTGGGTTTGTTCGGATCCTTGGGCTCTTTGCTAGCGGCGGCGGCGGATGGCGGGGTCGAGTCGGTGGCGGTGGCGTTGGCGTTGGCTGCAGCATCAGTCGAGGAGGTGTCCAGCTTGCTGGCCGTCGCCTTGAGAGCGTCGGCGTGCTTGCGCATCTGTGCGTCGACTTTCTCGCGAATGGCGAGCTCTTCGGTGCTCAGCGACTTGGAGGCTTCTTCCGGCAGTAGCTCGTCGGTCTCGGCCTCGAAGGCCGCCACGACGTTGTCGGGTGGCAGCACCGATTGCTCAAAGTACTCGCGCTCGTGCGAGTCCATCGGGAATGGCCGGTCGCCGATCAGCTCGCGCACCTTGTTCTGCGAGATGACCTCCTCACGCAGGAGCGTCTGCGCCACCTTTTCGAGCTCGTCGATCTTGGAGCGTAGCAGCTGCTCGGTGAAGGTGTACGCCCGGCGCACGAGTTCGCGCACTTCCTGATCGATCAGTACTTGCGTCGCCTCCGAGTACGGCCTGCCAAACACCAACTGGCTGCCATCGGGCTTGCGGAACGCCAGCGGGCCAAGCTTCTCACTCATGCCGTACGACACAATCTGGAACATCAATCAGTCAGCCAGTCAGGAGTCAGTCAGCGAGGTTTCATCATGGTGCTGCTCGAGCAGGCTTGCTTCGTACTTGCGAGTAGGCCATCGACGTGACCTTATCCAGATCATCCTGCGCTCCGGTCGAGATGATACCAAACTTGATCGACTCGGCGATGCGGCCTCCGAGCGTCATGCACATGCGGTGAAAGAACTGCTCGGTCGTCATCAAGTAGTTGTCCTTGGGCAGATACTGCGCGTAGCCGAGCGTCGAAGGGCCGCGAGGCACGATCGAGACCTTGAGCAGCGGGGCGCAGTGCTCGAGGAACCATGCCGTGACGGCGTGGCCAGCCTCGTGGTACGCGACCGTGAGCTTCTCCTCGGGAGCGAGCACCTTGTTCTTCTTCTCGAGGCCGCCGAGCACGCGGTCGATCGCCGCCTCAAAGTTGCCGAACGAGACGGCGTTCTGGCCGTTGCGCGCGGCAATGAGCGCCGCCTCGTTGCAGACGTTCGCGAGATCGGCTCCCGAGAAGCCTGGAGTCAGCGCCGCGATGCGATGCGCCACTGTCTCGGGCTTGTACTCGAGCTTCTTGAGCTTCTTCAAGTGTACCAGTGCAATCTCCTCGCGCGACTTGATGTCCGGTAGATCTGCTCGCCGAGCGAAGCAACAACGTAATGAGCAAGCAAGTAACTTGGCACCAATGTAGAAGCCGTACCGATGTTGATTTGGCGATCGAATCGACCCGGTCGAAGGAGGGCCTTGTCGAGAATGTCGACTCGGTTGGTGCCTGCCAGTACGACGACGCCGTCGCTACCCTTGAAGCCTTGTTTCCGTCGTATTGTGGTTAGCTCAGCCAGGACCACCGTGTCTGCTCATGTCACTGTGCGTACCATCGAGCTCCACCAGCAGCTGGTTGAGTGTGTTCTCTCGCTCGTCGTTGGCTCGGCCGTGGGAGCCTTGCGAGCGAGCACGACCGATGGCGTCGATCTCGTCGATGAACACGATGCATGGCGCGTTCTTGCGTGCCTCCTCGAACATGTCGCGCACTCGCGCAGGACCCACTCCGACGAACATCTCGACAAAGTCGGCTCCCGAGGTCGAGAAGAACGGCACCGACGCCTCGCCTGCAGTGGCCTTGGCCAGCAGGCTGGCGGTATCGAGCGAGACAGGTAGCACGTCGAGTCAGCAGCGGCACCCGACCAGGGGGATGCCTCGCCTCGCCTCGCATCACATCGTATCGCATCGCACGTACGTTTTGCCGGTGCCTGGCGGTCCGACCAGCAGCGCACCCTTGGGAATGTGCGCGCCGAGCTCGACGAACTTGGTCGGATCCTTGAGGAACTGCACGAACTCCATGATCTCGACCTTGGCCTCCTTGAGGCCGGCGACGTCGCTGAACTTGACCTGAATGCCGTGCTGCTTGTCGAACTTCTTCATGCCGCTGCGAGCGACCGAGAAAATGTCCTGCACCAGCGCGACATGAGCGTGTCAGTCTCGAGAGCGAACGAGACGGCGAGAACGAGATAGCCACGACGCATACTCGGTCACCGCCACGGGCTCTCATGGAAAACAGCAAGCCCAATCCAAGAGCAATCATCAGCAGCGAGTGACCGTATTGACTGAATGAATGAATGAATGGATGAATGGACGGATGCAGGCGCGATCAGAGATAGAATCGACGTGTGCGTGCGTGTGTGCGTGGGCGTGTGGGTGTGGTATCGTACGCGAAGGCCGAGGTCTTGTAGATGATCGGCACGTCGGGCACACCGAGGATGTACGTCATCTCGTCCATCTGCTTCTCGAACTGCTCGGGCGACGAGATCGTGAACCACGCCAGATGCCGTCCTGGTCGCGTCGGTGCCATCGCCACGCCACTGGCCGCAGAGGCGGTCGGCGACGCAGCGGGCGTGCTGCTACCATCATGATGATCGGAGCCGGCGGCCGCGGCATCCGGCGAGGCAGAGGAGCTGCCGCCAGCGGCGGCGTTCGACAGCACGATCGGCCGCGCGGGTCGGAGGGCGCTGTGTGAGTCGTCGGCCGCGTACGCCCACGCCGTGTTGCCTTTGACGACGATCGAGCCCACGTTGCCAGTGCTGAGGTGCTGCTGCACAAAGTCCTGGAAGGTGCCGGGGCCTGGCGCCACGGCGTTGACCGCGAGCACGAGACCGAGCGCCACGGCCGCGATCACGATCGCCGTGCGTGGCCGCATCGACATCGGGCCTCCTGCGCCAGGCGGAGGCGGCGGCGGCGCAGGACCTCCACCTGGCGCACCGGCGCTCTTCTTCTGCTGCTGCTGCTGTTGTGATTGCTGTGGCTGCTCAGAGTCAGCGGGCTTGTCGGCCGGCGGCTCTGACGACGATGCCTCGGGCTTCGGCTTGGAGCTTGGGTCGGGATTCGAGGTGGTACCGAACAAGCGCGCCAGACGTGCGCGAGTGGTGCCCGCGAGCACGGCGTTGTTGGCGTGCATCGTCGTCGGCGGCGGGATGTAGCAATGGCGCCACAGAGACATGGTCGTCGGCGCGCTTCCCGAGGCACTCGAGCACGGTGTGTCGTTGATGGTGGACGTCAGACGAACGCCGCCGAGTGCGGTGGTGGCACCGAGCGGCCGAGCGGGTGGTCGCGCTGCCACCACGCTGCCACTGCAGCTGCCCAGCACGCGCACAACGCCGCCCGTCATCAGGCCGCGGCCGTACTGCTGCGCCGTACACCGACGAACGGCAGCGTGTAGAGCTTTCGATAGCATCGCACGAGGGAGGTGCAGCACGCACGCGAGCAGCAGCAACAACAGCGCAACCAACCCTTCCCGCCGACCTCGTGCCTACAATAACAGGAACTCCAACCTCCAACCTCCAACGCCCTGTCCATCTATCTACATCACAACAGCGTATTCGGTTTATCGCTTATCCGTGGCGCTTGTGATCGGTACGGTCGGCGTACTCCTCGTCCAGGTGCCCATCGTCATCGCCATCGTCGTCGTCGTCGTCGTGCGCCGATTTCTTTGTGCGGCGGTTCCACCAGCGCAGGAATCTCAGGCGCACGACGCTCACGAGCGGCCACAGTAGCAGAGAGATGAACGATACCACGAGGGCGACGTTCAGAATCACCAGCACCGACCTGATCAACGGCGTCAAGGGCTTGAAGACCTCGGACTCGTTGACGTTCTGCATCGAGTACGTGAACACGAGCACCATCACGCCGACGCTCTCCATAAAGTTCTCGGTCCTGGACTGGAACGGCTGCACAACGAGGTGCAGCGCCAGCGACAGCAACAGCACGCTCAAGACCGCCAGCTGCCAGGCCATACAGATATAACGTCAACGAAGGCTGCGCCGTAGGTGCTCTGTGTGTGAGCGGTGAGCGTCGTACCGGCAAGTAGGGCGACTCGTGCGGAATGAGCGAGACCGCGAGCGAGAGTGCAAGGCGCCGTGTCAACCACACCAACTATGCAACGAGCAAGCGAGTAGCCTCAGTCAATAGCCACACTCAGATCGGTCGAGTATATGCCCTCGACGTACCTCGAACCAGAACAGCTGAGGCCGGTAGTCCTCGTAGAGGAAGCCGATCGTCATCTCGACCACGTACTCTTCGAGCCGATTGCGGTACCGATACAACAGCACGGCAAACAGCACCGGGATTCCGGCGACGTACACGAGGCCGAACCCAACCGCCAGGTACACGAGGTGGCCCCATTCCCCGTCCATCGTGCACTCGACCGACGGCATGAATTGGTTGTACACACGCCCCGAGAGTGCTTCCGCTTGGCAGTTGAACACCTGTTGCGCACAGGTGTTGTTGGTCAGAAGCAGCACTCCAAGCGTCATCTCAGCCGAGCAGCAGCGCTGCTATTGGTGCTGGTTTGTGGTGGGGATGGGTACTGCAGTACGGTACCGCAAGAATTCGATTGGTCAGATCAAAGTAGGTTGCGAACAGCAGGAACAACAATGCCTGTGCACACTTCTTGGCGAGCATCGACATGTTGTTCAACTCCACATCGCCGTGATGGTGGTGATGGTGATGGTGGCTGCCGTGCCCATGCTTGGAACTGATGTGGGCCTTCTCGAGAAGGCGGCTTGTTTCGATCGGTGACGGATCGTACTCCATGCTGCGGCTGCCCTCGAGTGCGCGCCGATGACTGTGCGAGAAGATGATGCCGTCCTCCGGAGGAGGTTCCGGTGTCACGATATCGTGTACGTCAAGGCCAGGCGTGTCGGTGTCGCCTTGTGGTGTTGGCTCGTAGGAGTCAATCTCATCGTCCGAGTGTACGTTGGTGCTCAGCAAGCGAGACGAGACGGTCTCGAGCCGTTGCTCGGCTGCCGTATTATCGTCACACGCCAGAATGCAGTTGACACCACAAAGAGAGAATGTGAGAGAGAGAGAGAGAGAGAGCAAACAACGTTGGTGCATACCTTCGGTGCTTGAGGTCTTGCACAAGTACGGGCGGAGCACCAGCACGTACAAGCCCTTGAGGCAGATTACGGCACACACGGCCGCGATCAGTACGATCGGCAGCAGCATCTCGCCGAGCAACCGCCAGAACGGCGAGTTGCCTACTGACGGATTTAGGCAGCGCAGGCCACGCAAGCTGACCTCGTCCAAGTGAAAGTTGGGTGCTAGCGACTCCCACGAGATCGTCTCCTCGTTGATCGTGGCTGAGACTTGCATGCTAGCAACAGCGTACACGGCAATTCATGGTTGTCAGTCACGTAGAGATTGAAGCAAGCAGAGCAGTAATTCGTACAAGAAGAGTAGACTCTTGGCCAAGCCTGCAAAGGTTTCGGCGTTGGTGGTGCGCAGCAGTACGTGCAGCAGCGTCAGAATGAGCACTACTTGCAGCAGCCAACTCTCTCCCAAGCCGGCGACCATCATCAACACCACGACCGAGGTCTCGACGAGGAACAACACTGCGGTCGACCTCACGAGAAACAGCACCAGGAAACCGACGATGCACGCCGTGATGCCGAGCGTCAACGCGAGGCGCGTCGGTGACTCGACGCGCTCGCACACGTCGCCGGCTTGCACGTAGCACTCTTGGTCGCTCACGATGCACTGCGAGCATAGGCGGCCAGTGTAGCCCGGCGCACACAGCTCGCACTCCTCGAGGCCCTCGAGCGTGTAGAAGCAGTTGGACTCGGGATTGCAAATCTCCTCGGCCTCCTCGCCCAAGCACGGCTGGAAGCCTATCAGGCTGTTCCAATCGCCGACCGTGCCGAGGATCGGATAGTAGCCAGCGGTCCAGTACATGGCCGTGCCGGTGGTGCAGCTGCCATGTGGCAGACATTCCTCACACTCGCTAGGAGGCTTGCCGTAGTAGCCCAGCGAGCAGCGGCACAAACGCTCCGAGTAGTGCACGAACGACGGGTCGTACAGAAACGACATGGATCGCGACACGGGTGGCGCAAGCGGGATGCAAAAGTACTCGCCGTACGAGATGGCGGCATTCGAGTTGCCAACGTTCAGAACAAACAATGCTCGCAGGTCGGCGTTTCCTGTAACACGCACGCATATGAGCGGCAGTTGACTTCAATTCGTGGTCTCTTTGCGACCATCGGCCGTCTTGCGCCAACCCTCTCGCTCCCTCTCCCATACCTTGGATGTTGAGAAAGTACAATGCCGGTGGCGAGAAGATTCGGCCAACGACGAACCCCTACGCATCGATGCCGTCAACTCTCGTCACGCACCAACGACGCCAGAGAGGTGGCACACTAGAGGCTCGGCACGTACTGAGAGCTGGTTGTAGGAGAAATCGAGCACCGACAAGAGTCGTGGCTTCGACAAGACAGCCACTGCAATGTAGGTTCCGGGCACGGTGACTTGTACGATCGGTTCCTCGGCGAACGTGTCAGGAATCGAGCCCTCGAGCGAGTTGTGGCTCAAGTCGACCTGAATCAGCGAAATGATGGATCCTATGGCCGGTGGGATGGTCGACGTAAAATTGTTGTTGGCCTGTTGGCGTGTCACGTGTGAGTGCGGGCAAGAGCGCCACCACCATCACCATCACCATCACCATCACCATCACGACGACGTACGAGCTTGAGGACTTGGAGCTTGGTGAGCTGGCCAAGAGTTTCGGGGATCGAGCCAGTTAGGTGGTTCTGATACAACAAGAGCTGCTCAAGGTTCGTGAGCTGGCCAAAGCGCGAGCTCAGCGTTCCAGAGAACGAGTTGGAGTTGACCACAAGCGCCACCAACGACGTCGCTCCCACGAGGTTGTCCAGCGATCCACTCAGTTTGCTATCGCCCACATCACTGCTCGAAAAAAGCGAGAGCGAAACCGAAAGAGAGGGATGAGTCCGCTGGTTGGTGGGATGGCGTAGAGGGGCGATTGAGTGTCGTACAGGAGCTTGAGGGATTTGAATGTGCCGACCTCAGGCCAGAGCGGTCCAGTGAACAGCGTGCGGTGCAAGAGCCTGGTGTCAGATCGAAAGTGTGGTTAGCTGAGTACCTTGCGGCGTGAATGAAGAATGTGCTCGCAGCACGTACACAGTCTGAATGTCTTTGCAGTTGCCAATGTCGGGCAGTGGCCCAGTGAAGCCTGTCTCGTGTGCTTGAAGCGACAGTAGCGCAGTCCAGTGCGAAATGTTCGGAAAGGGTCCGTTCACAAAGTGGAGGTTTCCCATCGAACTTGGTGTACGCATCGACCAAAGAGAGGGAGGGGAGAGGGAGCATCGACTGATGAGTCCGGTAGAAGCGTATCGCTCGCTCCATGGCAACCCAACACACGTACAGCAACTCCATGTTCGAGAGCTTTGAGAAGGTCGGCGGTATGGTGCCGGACAAGACCAGGTTATCGGCAATGTCGAGGATCTTCAAGTTGGGCATGCTGCCAAACATGTCGGGAATCGAACCGGTCATCCTATTCTCGGCCAGTCCGATTTGTAGCAGGTTGACACAGCGACCGAGCGACAGTGGTATCGTGCCATTGAGGTTGTTGCGCGTAATGTCGAACGATGTCATGAAGATCAAGCGAGAGAGGTCGGGAATCTGACCGACCAGCTGGTTCTCGCCCAACAACAACGAGCTCATGAGACGAAAGTTATTGAAGCTGGCAGGGATCGTTCCGGTGAGCGAGTTCTGCGACAGCCAAATGACTTGCATCGAGCGTAGATTGCCCAACTCGTCGGGAATCGTGCCCGAGATGGCAGTGTTGTAGATGGAGCTATCGCCACGAGCAAGAGTCAGCTGACTCACGCACAATCGACCTGAAGTACTGAACGAAGCACGTACATTTGGCGTAGTGCAGCCATGTTGCCGAGCTCTGTTGGAAGCGTGCCGGAGAGCTTCGTGTTCGCCAGTGCTACCGACTGCACCTTGGTGAGGCTGCCGAGTTGAGTCGGTATCGTGCCAGAGAGCAAGGTGTTCTCCAGCAGCCTGATGTGGAGACACAACGGCCAAGGTGGAAAACATGAGCAAACCACCGAAGGAGTGCCTCGGTCGGGGTTGGCAGGAGAAGGAGCGTACACAGCAGCGCACTCGGTTATGGTGTCGATATCCGCTGGAATGGTGCCGGTAAGAAGAGGATTCAGTGCAAAGCTCCTGTAGACCATCGAAAGAGTGAGCGACGCTCTCGATTCGTTCTTGAACGCAATGTGAGGTGCACGGCAGCGTACACAAAAGTGATCTTGGACCATGCGCCGTACGAGCTCGGCATGCTGCCAGCGAGGCCCAAGCACTGGCTGACATCTCTGCACGGCACTCGCAATGCCTTGGTGAGGGCTCGAGAGCAACGTGACTTGCGATAGAAGCACGCACGTACAGCTTGAGCAGCTCGGAGAACTCGTGCAGCTCCGTCGGCAGGCGTCCGACAAAGAGATTCTCGTACAGGAGCAGGTATTGCAGTGTGTGCTTAACGGAGTTGAGCGACTGTGGAATGGTGGATGACAGCTGGTTTTCGAATAGGGATCTGAAACAATGCTCGAGAGTGAGAAACACGCACACGCACAAGGAGAGATAGGAGAGAGATAGGAGAGAGATAGAGGTCACGCACAAGAGCTGTAGTTGTGAGAGGTTTCCAATGTCGGTCGGCAGCGGGCCGGTGAGTTGGGCTTGGTTCAGGCCTCTGGTCGTGAGCATACACGATGAGCGAGCGCCAACGCCAATACGAATCCCAAGGCACGACATTACGGAGACGAGCGAGCGACGTACAAGGTCGCAAGTTGGGTGAGGTTGGAGAAACACGCAGGGATAGTGCCCGAGAGCGCCTGCTGGCCCGCAATGCTGAACGACGCAACCTCACGGGCATCAGCATCTCGAACACCAGCAAGCGCAAGAGCGGCGGTCGACGTACAATAGTTGCAAGTCAGTCAAGTGGCACAACTCGCTCGGGATCGTCGAGCGCAGCTGGTTGTCGCCGATGCCGCTGTACAACAACACCCAAAAAGGGCGTTACAATGAGAGGATCGCCGGCTCGCCATAAGAGAGATAGAGCAGCAGCAGCAGCTATCGAGCATCGTACAGGAACTGCATGGAGGTCAGAGAGCTGATGGAAGGCGGTATCGAGCCTGTCAGGCCGCAGCTGCCAACATTGCTGGTTGTATGCCGAGAGCAGCAGTGAGCCGAGGAGCCGATCAACCGACGTGACAGCGGCATGAAGCGCAAACACACACGCACGCGAAGACACGTCGTACATGTAACCGAGCGCCGGCAATGTTCCGAGCTGTTGTACTGGAAGCGTGCCCACGATGCCTGGGTTGCTCGAGAGCTCCAGGAATGTCAAGCAC
>Ga0209935_1002577_pt1 | contig 21557 bp, 19 predicted proteins | sample ThiBio_1000_plan_2_FD_183958 | JGI IMG/M metagenome (GOLD analysis project Ga0209935, IMG submission 183958) | Wastewater bioreactor microbial communities from Cape Town, South Africa - Thiocy_cont_1000_plan (SPAdes) | ecosystem: Engineered > Bioreactor > Thiocyanate-remediating >...
TACTGGCAACAAAGATAGCATGATACCCCGACGAGCCAGCACTGATGATTGTTGTTGAATTAACACTTTCATTTGACCAAATTTTAATCGACGTAGTATATCGGTTGGGCACATAAATCGTATTATGCTGGTTGATAAAAATACCATAAGGACTTAAACCAATTGTATTATTATCAGCAAAGGTAATTCCATTTGGATTCCAAACAGTCAATGGATCAAGTTTTGGTTGATTGTATGAGATATTATTCGAAGCATTAACTATTACTACTAATTGTAACGATGAGTTACTTGTGTTTACAGTTGATGCTATTGTTTCGTCTAAAGAAATCATTTTTGAAATATGTATACTTCGATTTTAACAATGAAACATACTGCAAGAATTTGTTGATAAAAAAAACTTTTGTATTCGATGATTGCCTCGATCGACAATAAATATATTACCAAATGAGTCGAAAGCTATTGATCGCGGAGTAACTAATTGATTTGATGATGTACCTCCTCCATCACATCCAAGAATACATCGAAAACCAAATGGTCCATTTGTAATAATACTGTTAGAGTCATGATCGGCAATAAAAAGATATTTATTAGCATCTAAAGTAACTGCTACTGGAGTGTTTAATGAAATTGTTGGAATGGATGACGTATTTCCTGCAACTGTTATTGCATTTAATTGACCAGATCCAAACAACTGAATTCTGTTGTTGCCAGAATCTGCAACATATAAATCAAGATTCGTATCAACAAATATACCATTAGGAACATTTAACATGTATGACGTTGAACCAGCTAAACCAATACCAGCAACAATTTCAATGGGATCTGATTCATTATTCAAAGATTTTCTAGTGACTTGTGCAGCCTCGGCCAGTGAACAATAAATATTATTTTGAATATCGACGAAATTATCAAAGCATCTCGTACATGTATTCATAGCTGAAGTATCATTCATTAAATCTGATGTTATTTTGTGTATTCCATTAATTGAATTCCATGAGTAATCATAATAAATCTCATATGTTTCAGTAATGAAGAAAGTTCTTACATCATTTGAGGAAAGTGAGATATTTCTTGTTGGTGTTGAATTCGTATCAGTCCACATAATTAAACTCGAAGTATTTCTATTAGGAACATAAACAGTATTATTTGTTGTAATGAATATTTTCCAAGGATATGAACCAATTATAGTCTCATCAGCAATTGTGGTCCCATTTGGATTCCATGATACATTTGAACAAAATATCGGTTGATTGTATGACAAGCCTAAATAGCATGAAACTGTAGTAGCAAACATCAGAATCAGCCATATCTTGACATGATTGATGATGAACATTGTTGAGTGTGTTAAAGAAACCAATAATGACCTTTTTATCGATATGTTTCCCGCCTGAAGTCTCATGTATTTAATATGATGAAGAAAAACTTTCGGCATTTCATTGAAAACAAAGGCTGTTTATTTAAGTATAACTCGGAAAAGCCTTCTATGTTTACCCAACATTCACGATCTCAATTACCGACAAAGAAAAACATTTAGTGTCAATATGTCGTTATGAATATTTCTTCTTCTTCTTCTTCTTCTTCTTCTTCTTGATTTGATCGAAGTGTAAATTGTGGATTGCACAATTCAAGAACATGATAAGCTATTTGTTCAACGTCTGCATCATAAAGATTTGCAAAGATGACAACAGTGAATCGTGCACTTAATACTCGAATAATAAAAGATTCAAATCCTTGCCATGTTCCACCATGATGAACAACACGTTTACCATTGATTGTTCTATCTAAACTCCAACCAAAACCATACGACGAGATGGTTCCATCGTTCAATGTAAATGAACCCCACATTTCATCGAAACTATTTCGATTTTTAAGAATTTGATTTGTATTGAATGCTTTCTCATAGTTGACCATGTCATTAATACTGAGATAGAGAGCACCATCAGCAAATTGATTGAGACTTTGTGAGACCCATTCTTGATTTTTGATTTGATCATCTTCGAGTTGATAACCAGCTGCACGATTCATGACAATATCACTTTCACTTATAATTCGTGAGTATAATCAACTTCATCGGGATAATCTCCTAAACCTGACGTATGTGTCAATAAATGTCGAACAGTAATATTTTTCCATTTTTTTGGTAGATCATCAATATATTCTTTAAGTGGCGTATCTAAATCGATTTCTTCTCGTTCGACTAAAATCATAATAGCTAAAGCTGTGAATTGTTTGCCCATCGATCCCGATTGAAATATCGTTTCAAGTTTTACAGGTACCTGATGTTCGACATTGGCATATCCATAACCTCGACCGTAAATCAATTGACTATTTTCTATAATGCCTAATGAAAGACCGGGAATTTTTTGCTTTTTCATTTCTTGTCGAATATATTCATCGATTTGTGCAGTCGGAATCATTATTATGTTATGACCTTGTTTATTAAAAACAAAAATATATATTATTAATTAGTAAAACTAGTCAAATGAATAGATATTTTCGAAGATGTCGCTGTTTGATCATCGTTTGATTAATTTAATCCAAACTGCATCGGGTCCGAGAGTTGCTCGCTCGCGAAGATCAAATCGTTCTTCAAGATGTTCACCAGGTAAAATCGAATACTCACGTAGTAATCGTATGAGAAGAATCTTCATTTCAATTAATGCAAAACGCATGCCAATACATTGTCGAGGTCCAGCTCCGAATGGAAGATAAGCCAGTGGATGTCGTTTTGTTTCGTGACGTTCAGGAACGAACAAATGCGGATCTTCAGGACCCCAAAGTTCTTGATCATAATGAACCGAACGAACATCAGCATAGACGATCGTACCTTTATCGACTTTTATTCCTTGTATGATTGTATCTATTGCTGCACGTCTCTGTATGGCTTCATTTGCAATAGGATACATTCGTAGAACTTCTGATATAACCATATTCATATAGGACATTTCAACAACAAGATCATAATCAAGATTCAATGGAAGTTCATCGATTTCAGCTTGAAGTTTTTGAAGAACTTCACGATTTCGAGCAAGTTCATACATTGTACAAGCTAGAGTTGTCGATGTTGTTTCATAACCAGCGATCATAAAGATAAAAATATTACTAATGATTTCTTCTCGAGTAAGTCGATACTCTGATTTACTAACATCTTCCCGATCATCCTAATCGAAACAAAATATTTAATCAGTATAATTAAATTTATTTATACGTATAACTTACATTAATAATCTGTTCATCAGTTTTAACTTGTAACATTAATTGCAAGAGATCAATTCGTGATGTTGGTGTTTGTTCACGTTGTTCGAGAATAGGATGCAACCGATTATGAAGCCAAACAACTGGCCATTCATCTAATTGTTTGTTGGATATCAATGGTAAAAGACGAAGATTAAGAAATGTTCGAATACCATTCATATTATCAAAAATTTTGCCTAAAAGAGGTCGTATCGGAGGTAATAATTGAAGAAGTTTATAGAATAAAGTCGATTTCATAACAGGATTAAAGATTTGTTCGACTTGTTTGAAATAAATATTATTCGGATTATTCTGTACGTCTGTATCGATTCCGAATGCACATCGACATATGACATCCATCGTCAAACGTTTGTAATACGTGTAGATATTAAATTCATTTCCTGATGTTGCATATTCGTCTAATTTTTTTATCAACTCATTAACACAATCGTCGATTAGAGGACTCATTAGTTTGAGTTTAGCTGCGGAAAATGTCGGATTTAATATGTGTCGATGTCGACGCCATGTTGCACCTGTTGAAGTAAAAACATTTTTTATTTTACCACCGGCAAAAATCTCATTTCGATTCGAAAAAATCGCAAATTGTTTAACAAAAACTTCTTGAAGAAAATCAGGATCACTGACGATTAACGTCGGTACAGTTCCTTGATAAATTCCATAGATTCTTCCATATTGTTTCGTCCACTGATGAAGTTGACGATGAGCTCCTCCACTATTCCATAATGTTTTAAAATGACCATAGAAGAAGTCAAATGGTGGCGTACGAATACCAAGTCGACTGAAGTATTGATAATATTGACGTAATTGATAAAAATAATATGTTAATAAACCAATCAAGACAAGAAGTAAAATTATCGATAACGATAACATTTTTCTAAGCTTATCGTTGCAACAAAATAGTTCGTCTGCGTATTTATATTGAAAATAACGAAAAATGTCCTCTTTTATTTGGGTGTATGTGCGTGTACGAATACTTTTAGAGCATAAAGGTCAGCATTAGTTTTGTTTTTGTCGTATTTATTTCTTTTTTTTTCAAATAAGAGAATCGAAAAACATCGCTGACATATGCGAACACGTGTTTTTGTATTGATCAATGTCAGCGAGAGAAAAAAATATAGTTTAATCAAGTTTTTTAACAGATGGAATTGACCATGAACTATTCTGTATCTGTGGCCAATACATACGAAGCATAAGAACGAATGATCCTTGAGGACTTGGTAACCAATTTGCCCGTTTACTTTCTTCAGGAGCATCATGTTGAAAATAAAGATCGAGTGAACCATCATCAGCATTGTAAACCAAAGGATCTCGAGGACTTAATGTAAATTTATTCAATGGATTCTGTACGAAGAAATATTCCGAATCGTACATTGTAATCGACCAAAATGCTTTGACTGGTGGTGTTTGATCTTTTGCAAAATGAATTGTATAATTATTTGTGCCGGATAATTTCTTGCCAGTTGAATCGACGTTAGCAAACGAATAGACAGCATCTTTAGGCAAATTACCTGGCCAACCGTAAGCAGCAATAAATGCACGACGAAGATAATCCGTGCCATAACTACCAGCAGTATTAGCGATAACCCAACCATTTTCGATCTTACCAGATTTACTTTCGAATGATTTGATTTTTTTATAGGCGAGTTTAGGAACTGGATTGAGTGCACGTTGAATTTTATTACTGAGTTTTGTCAAATCGAATGTTTTACCAGGAACAAGACCAATTTCGGCCATTTTTTTCACGATATGATTATCGCCTTTCAACGGTGGATTATCCTACAAAGACTTTCTTATTCTCAACCGTCGACAAATGTCTTTTAAAAAACATCACTCACTTTCATAAGTGTAGTTAACATATTGAAATATGTTGTAATATTCATATTGTTAATCACATCACGAACTTTATCGGTCATACTGAATCCAGGATTTCGATCAACTTCAATTTTTGGAATGAAAGCTTTTGTTTTGGTAAAGGCACTTAGTGGTCGTAATGAATATTCATCTTGAAGTCGATGTACAGCTTCATAATCTTTGGGTGTACCGAGACAATATGTACGACCGAGAATAACAAGATATCGAGTTGGTGAATGTATACGTTTGGTGATTTGTTGTTCAACTTCAGACGGTAATGTTCCATTCCATTTTGGACCTGTGATTAAATAAGTCGCAGCAGCTGTACCAGCTGTACGCGTACCAGGTGAATCGATGATGTTCATCCAAAGATCAGACATTGGAAAAAGATAAAATCGATCGGTCATATTTGGATGTGAGAAAATCCATGGTTCATCATTCAAATCAAGCCAAGCGACTGAATAGAGAGTATCGGCATTTGGAGCTGTAACAGAACGAAAATTTGCCGATGGATACTGACGCATGGTTATAAATTGTGCCATAGGAGCTTTAGCCGTTTCAGGTTTGTCGACATTGGTCATTTGAACACGAGTGATTTCACTTGTAATCAACGAATAACCATAAATATAAGCATCGATTGCGATCTTTCGTGCGTGTTTCGAATCGAGCCGATATTTTTTCGCATCGATATTTGAAATACCGATAAAAAAGATGAAGATAACAGTGAACAATTGCATCGTCGAATGTTTACTGAAAAGAATAAATAAATGGACTATATATTCTTAACTTGCACTCAAAACTAGACATAGAGGTCGTTTATTCAGACAGAATACCTCGAGACGAATCCAATGAATCATTTTTCATATGAATCATCGCGTCACTTCCGATGTTTTCGTTGGAAGAAATTGTATTAAGGCATACGATGAACCACCGATTTTTCATTGTTTCGATCAACGACAAAAATCTTCAATGAACTTATCGACCGAATGTGTTTCCTTTATGTGGTCAAAAATATTGATTGATGCATTAAAAGATCTATCGAGTATGATTGTCTATCATGGTCAACATATGAGTCAATTCGAAATAGATCAACTTCAAAATAATATCGGCAATCTTATATCAACCAATTCATTTTGGTCAACATCAATGGACAAAGAAGTTGCCATCAAGTTCGCTACTGAAAGTCAATCTGCTTCGGATCAATATAATGTTCTCTTTCAAATCAATGTTGATGCTGGATTACGCTATGCTCTATTTGCTTCAATTGAAACCGTTAGTGCAGTACCACAAGAACGTGAAGTTATATTTAGTCTATTCACAGTATTTGAAATTTGTGAAGTACAATGTGATCAAGAGACTAATTTATGGCATGTAAATTTGATGGCAACTGACAAAGGGAACGAGATTTATGAAGAATATAAAACAATTCTTAGAAAAGAAGCCGATGCAGATAATATTCATATCATTTTTGGATGTTTGATGATTACCTAAAGATGATGTCATGCTTCAAGGATCATTTCATCGACATTTTTCTCGAGCACTCTACATGACTGGTAAATATGAACGAGCTCGAGTTCTGTTGACAGAAGCACTCGATATGTTTGACAAAAACAATGTTTATATGTTCTTGAAAAAGTATGATGATGCTCTACAGTTATATCAAACTGTGTTGAATACACAACAAAAAGTTCTTTCACCTGATAATCGTGATTTTGGTGAAACTTATAGTGGTCTTGCTTGGGCTTATGGAGCGTTGTCACAACCAGAAAAAGCACTCGATCTTACATTCAAAGCATTGGATCATTTTAAAAGAGTTCTACCACCTAATCATCCTGCCATACCTAGAACATTGAAAGGTCTAGCAGGTAATTATAAAGCTCGAGGAGGATTCGATTTGGCACTTAAATATCATCTAGAATCAATTGAAGTACGAAAGAAACTCGAACCACCTGATAATTTCGTGTCGAACATGATTTAAGGGAAACATATCTGGAGATGAAAAAGCCTAAAGAAGCGATTGAGTGCTTTGAATTTACTTATGAAATAAAATCGGCAGCATTCGGTGCTGAGCATAAATCAACACTATCAGCAAAAGGATATTTAGGTATTGCTTGTAATGAGAATGGTGATACTGCTCGTGCTCAAAAAATATTTGAAGAAGTTTTAGAAGTACAAAAGAGATTATATTCAAATGGTGATTCTGGAATTGGTATAACACTACGTCGTATGGGATCAAATTATTTAAGAATGAATAAGATTGATGACGCACGTATGTGCTTTGAAGAGAGTTTGAAAATTTTCGAGCAACATTTAGCAGCAGATGATTATCAAGTGAACTTGATCCGAAATGAACTGATGAAGTTAAATAAAAGAGAATAAATTTATAAAGGCAAAACACTGTCGTAAGAACGATAGTTATCAATTGTGTATCTGATAAAGAATCACTTTATTAAAAGAAAATTGTCATAAGAAAACAAAGAGCGGTGAAATACAAATGCGCACTTATGTTTGAAGCATAGCCTCCACATGTACATGGTGGATATGTACGAGTGGGTTTTGGTGGAGAACGGGTAGGTGCTGTTGTTGTTGGACTAGTTGTTGACGACGTTTCTGCAGTAGAATCTGTGACTGATGATGATGTATATGTAGAAGTATCTGTTGGATATTCCGCTGTATCAGAACTACTTTCCGTTGGTGGCGAATTGGTTGGAGTAGAACTGGTAGGTTCTGGTCGTAGCACATGTATTATTGAATTATTGTAGGGCAGACGATATTGGTTAGTCAACATTCGAATGATTTCACTGCTTGTTTGATTGGAACCACAATTGGGTATATTACAATCGTATGAAAGACTATTAATCTGTTGATGTTTGTTTGATTTCGTGTATACTTGATACCATTTCAGTATTGATTTTAATTGTGAGCTATTCTTACATGTTCCATAGTGTTCTTCTGAATAAGTAGATTGTCCGTTTCTACGTGAATAAGTACGAGAGCAAAACGGAGCAGTAACAGGACATTGATTTTTATTAAAACATGTTACCGATAGATTTTTGCCTTTACTATAAAGACGAGAACTGAGCTGTTTTTGAATTGAATCCAAATATGAAGTGTCCAAAGGTGTTGAGAATACCTCATGTACAAAGTCGATATCACAGTAATCGTTCATCGAGCATTGATAAACAAGACGAACAAGTTTCACCTCACTATTCAAAGCGATCCGGGTAATTATATAGAGTGCATCATATGCAACAGATGACTCATTATTATCATTAAACCACTTTTCGATGCGAGCCGTAGAGAAAATATCAGAAGTACTAACAACAGTTGATGAATCGACGAACATACCAGTACTAACACGATTGTTATAATTAATGGTCAATTGAACGAAACACCGTTGATTAGACATTGTATTTGGCTCATATTTGAACGAAGAAAAGTTAAAGAAGTTAGATGGGTTCGATAGACTGTGAGTGAACCCTCGCAGTTGTGCACATCGAAGTGATTCAATGACTTGAATCGTGCAAAGTACGATTAAAACAATTCTAGCACACGGTTTCATGAGTGAATACAAGAACATACATAAAGCACATCAATATATACTATCGGATTATAATACTGTTCGATTTTTTCTTTATCAATAGATTACTCATTTAGGTTAGCTTACCAAATATTAGTATATCAGATATAGTGTAAATCTCTTTAACAAATATTTTCTTTTCTCTTATCTTAATCATAATCAATTGGAAACGTTCGTCACATATTTATTTTTGTAATTCAATCTTTATCCGTTGTGACGAAATCACAACACCTACAGTTATTATGAAAGCAGTTGTTACAGTTCTTTTTTTACTAATATTATTTGATAGTCATCTGCTGCTAAATGTTGCTCTAAAATTTTCAAACCTTCTTCAAAACATGTACGAGCTTCATCAATCTTATTCATTCGTAAATAATTTGATCCCATACGACGTAATGTTATACCGATTGCAAAATCACCATTTGGATATAATCTCTTTTGTACTTCTAAAACTTCTTCAAATATTTTTTGAGCACGAGCAGTATTACCATTCGCACTACAAGCAATACCTAAACATCCTTTTGCTGATAGCGTCGATTTATGTTCAGCACCGAATGCTGCCGATTTGACTTCATAAGTAAATTCAGAGCACTCAATCGCTTCTTTAGGCTTTTTCATCTCCAGATATGTTTCACCTAAATCATGTTTCGACACGAAATTATCAGGTGGTTCGAGTTTTTTTCGCACTTCAATTGATTCTAGATGATATTTGAGTGCTTCATCAAGTTGATTCAAACCTTGATAGAGATTTCCAATAACTTGAAGAGAACTTGCAATTAATATGTGACCTTCTGGATAATTTCTCTTTTGCATATTACATGATCGAAGATCATAGTCAAGAGCCGTTTTGATATCACCTTTCGCTCCATAAATATCTTCAAGTTGTTCGTGAAGATTAGAGATCTGTAAGGGTTCCCTATAATATGCTTCGAACAACTCATCTTAAGGGTGTGAGGATATGGGAGCGGATGATGGCGGATATTCTCTAAACTTCTGAAAAAAATGTCGAAAATTGCAGTTTTTCACGATCTCGATAATATGTTCTCTCTTCCGTGTTCCTCTCTTTTCTCCACTTTTCTCCCATCCCCTTGTGATCATCTTCGGGGCCTAGGGAAGTACCATAGAAAGTTTGATGGCGCTATCTATTACGGGGACTGAATGCATAACGAAAAGATAGACAGACATTCTTCTTTACATATATCGATATATGGTTAAATCAAGACCAATCACCCTGAGTGACTGTACTCTGTCCTTTCCTTTCCTTTCCTTTCTCTCTCATAGACTAGTATATAATCGTCACAACTGGTTGTTTAAATAACATGCATTTTATTTCTATATAGAAATGTATCATCGAATTATTTTGCGCGTTCTTTGTTTTGCATGATTGCATTTTTGTAATTTTTCTCAGGGTAAAATACCAATCATTGGGGATTGTACGTGCAATACTTTTTTCAGAATTGAAGGCTATAGCTGTAATCGGTTTTCTTGTGTTCGTTTTCGTTGGATAATTTCATTACTTGTTATACGAGAATAAATCAATGTCAGAAAATCAATGTGCAATCATATATGTCAAACCTTAAAGTTGAATACGAATATTCAAAATATTCAATTATGTTTATCTGCCTACTGAGTCAGCTTTGAAAAATCAACAATTTGCATATATGTAGATTTTTACTGAAAACTGTTGGTCAAGTACAAATGTTAGCATATGAGCGGCTACTGTAGCATAGAAACAAAATGTTTAATTTGTCTGTTATTCTGTTTCGCTCCATTGTTCTTCGTCGGCTCACTTATGTTTTTTCTTGTTTCTTGCGAATCTCGTCGATTTTTGCTTTAACATATGGCGAGCAATACTCATAAAACTTATTTTGCCAATCGTGCTGTTTATAACGTTTAAATATATCACTACCAGCGCATGTTGGCGTTCCACATCGACATATGGTAATCGGAATCAATTGCATGTCATCTGTATTATAGAGACCGTAGTCGACGGTTAGCAAAGATCCCGGCTCGATGTCTTGCAGAGCAACTACTCGATCGCTATCTACTTGGAAACAGTTCGATTCACACGAATGGTTCATGAAATCCCAGAGATCAATAATATCACGTGTCAGATAATTTTTGGGCACATAAACGTGGTTATTATCGTATTGTAGCGAATAGCGTATAAGATACTTCTTGGCATCGGAGTCTTGCTGCTCATCGATTAATCGAAAAAACTTTTCGAGAGTATAAATACCACGTTCGTCGCCAAATTCATAGTATATCGAGGTAGCCGGATCGCGTTGTAAAATAAACTCTCCTCTATGAATTTTTTCATCTGCGACAAGCCCGCGTTGCTCGGGTCCATACATCTCGCTCAAATCAACCACATGTATCTTTTTGAGTGTGATTCCAGAATACGCTGACGAATCGACAACACCTGCCGGTTGTGGACTTGAAGTATATTGATCACTAGACATTGTTCAAACAAAGTGTTTCTGAAGTCAGCTTCTATCTGCACGCACTCTACTCGTAGCTTTCTGTTTGTCTGTGTGAGATGCGTCATCGTTTCACTTGACTCAATCTAGTTGATTAATACCGATCCGCATGACTGCATCATGCACATTTCACAAATTTCTTCTTTTTCTTATGCTCTCTATCAGTACTTCCAAGCAGGCTCTCCCACTTGTTAGTGCACTAGTTTTGTAGAGCTCGTTGAGTTGAGGATGAGGATGTGAGTAAGATTAGGTAAATTTGCTACGACCGGTTTCGCTCTTACTCAGACAACTCATTAGGTAACTTTTTCAATGCATATATAATCCGAATTTTTCAAAAAATTCAAAACTAAAAGGAAGCAGCTATGTGCACCCAATAAATGTCAAACTTGAAAATTGTGCCAACTATACAGACATTTCCTATCTGGAAAAGATAGATAATTCCTTGACGAAGACAATTATTCATAATGATAATCCCTGAGTAAAATATAAGATATAGTCCTTCATCCATGACTAGCGTTGGATTGAAAACAAAGCGAAAAGATAGAAATTAAGGCCAAGGGTATCCATACAATTGTGTTCTATATAACGGATAAGTAAGGAGCGAGTAAAAGCGCGCGCATATACTATGCGTATCTTTTATAAAATTTTCAATTTCTCTGAGTGCGGTTGCAACCATCGGGTGATCTTTAGGAAGATATCTTTCGAATTGTTCAAGTGCTTCAAGATGATATTTAAGTGCCAAATCGAATTTTCCTCGACCCTTATAACTACCTGCTAGGCCTTTCAATGTTCTGGGGCTGATAGCGTAAATTAAGGTACCCCGTGATTAGGATCCTGGATGAATTAAATCAATATTCTTGAGGGTGAGGGTGATCGAAGAAAACAATTCAATTCGAAAGAGAAAAGATATAATTATATCGGCTTAATTGGAAATATTATACTGTTTGTTAACGAGAATGAAGTGTAAGAAAATAATAAAGTAATCATAATCAGACATCGATCTCAAGTTAAAATAATGTACAATTCAGTTAGTTTCAGTATCGAAGCTAAATTTAAAACGGTTGAGATTTGCGCATGTCTACCTTCAAATTACGATCTTTTCTAAATCAAACGAAAAACTTCGTATTTTCAGCATATGTATACGAACTTGAATCAAATTATTTGAATATATGCAACAAGAAATAATAAAACTTCGTAACAATGTTTGTTTGGAAAAAGACGATAATAAGCAAAATATGCGTTATAGAGTATTTAATGCATTGCAGTTTAGCATATATACCTCTCCATAAATACTCCTGTTGTTATCTAAACATTTGTGTTGGAAGTTTCTCTCAAGATAAAAAATAAAAATACCTTATGACACACTGTAAGTCACTTTTTCTTTTGATTTTATATGATATCATCTCTATGAGAAAAATTCGTTTTAGTCTAGGTATAAAATTCATCAGATAAGTGTCACTTATGATTCTTTAAAAATTTATATCAAAAAGATACATTCATAAACATACAATTTATTTTGTAATAGAAATCAGTCGGTAAAAATTCAGGACAAAGCTTCTTTTTTTTTTTATAAAAAATCGAATTTTCCTACACCATTTTCTCTGTAAGTCATGAATAGAGATGTAAGCCGCCGCCGCCGCTGACAGACAATACGAAGATTCTATTTTATGGCTTTTGATGTGAGTAGGTTTTACCATTACGAAATCCCCGTGGTTGGGTACAGTTTTTTTGCTCATCAATCTTGATTTTCTGAAGAACTTTTTACAGACTCGAGAAAAAAGTTTTTTGAAAACCAAAAAATTTCAGCCGTCGAAGACGACGTCGGCTTACACCTCTAGTCATGAAATAAATTAACATTAACCCTTTGAGTACAGGATTATTTTTACGTAAAAAAAGCTCTATAATTCAAAAATTAACGTTTATTTGATGCAAGATGTGACGAAAAACATTATCTAAAATGTTTTTGAAGTGAGACAAGTAACACTCATCTTGTGATTCACTCAGCTCTTTCTCGTAGAAATTCCGTTTTCTGACTCTTTGTGAAACATATACTTCTCAAAATCGACATCACATTCATACTTTCTTATTCTTAAGTCGTTTGTATTCTGATGACTAGAAATAAGAATGATGTCTCTATTAGTTACTAAGTCGTCAATTAATTCCACAAATTCTTACTTTATTCATTTAATCATATCGAGCAAAGAAAATAGCAGACTGATCAATGACTCCATGGACAATCGTTTAGTCTCATTCCACCCTCAACCCTCAAGCCGAAAATATCGTATTCATTTTGAAACGTTTCAATAACTGTCAATTATCTTCGACAGTCAAATGAAAGTACGCACGAAACATAAATTGAGACAGAAAAAAAGATCTGAAATCTGATTGATTCCATATAAAAAGAGAAAATAAAGAAATTACTTTTAAAACTAATCCTCATATAATTTGCAATGACACTGTGAAATTGAATATCATACAAAAAGTAGGGCATAAAAACACTTGTATCAATCTATCTATCATTCATTCATTTATTAAGTGTTCTTTTCGAAATTTTGAATCAATATGGTTCGCATCTCCACTTACATACGATTCATTTCGAAGTTATTTGTATTATTCACTTACACTACATCAGCACAAATTCTATGTATGTATACATTGATTTTCTTTTCTTTACCATCAATGAATATACGATGTTTTTCTTTTGTTTAATAGCAAATGATTTAAATTTACCATCACAATGTCATAGCTATTCAGTTATTCAAGATGAATCAAGAAATATAAATGATATTGGAAGTAATGCTTGCGATACAATGTTTCTGTCTGCTCCAACTTGGGTTCGTTTTGTTAGTCAAAGTAGTACAACTGAATTACCAACATCACCTACGAATCCTAATCAATGTGGTACACAAGTAACAGGATGGTATGCCGGTATATTGCCAACTATTGCACAAACTATTAACAATGGACAAGTCTGTTTTTCATGGGGTACTAACAACTGTCAATGGTCGAACACAATCAGTATTACAAATTGTGGTTCTTTCTATGTCTATCAATTGACTGTTCCTCCAGTTTGTTCAGCACGTTATTGTACTACAACAATGGCATATCAGTTACCACAATGTAGTGATTATCAAACAATTGATGACCCAACGAGAAATGTAAATGAAAATCAAGGCAGTAATGCAGACAAAACATATTTCAGTAGTGGTGCTCGATGGGTTCGATTCCAAGGTACAGGTGGAACTGAAATACCTACAAGCGCAGTTGCAGAGTATAAATGTGGTACAACTGCACCTGGTTGGTATTCAGGAGAAATGCCAACTACTATTCATACAACTACAAATGGAACTGTTTGTTATACATGGTCAAGTGGTAATTGCCATTACCAAAATGATATTCAAGTCACCAATTGTGGATCTTATTACGTCTATTATTTGGGACCACCTCCATATGGTAACATGAGATATTGTACTACGAATTAGAATTCTACATAAAATGCTTCTTCTCTAAGTCTTTTTTATTTATTATTGAAATTTTAAAAAGAAAAACGTTGAATTTGAGAATTTTCATGAGTCATTTTTAATTTCAAAGAGAGCTACAACAGGAAAATGATCAGAAGAATAATTCGTAGATCGAATGTCAACGATAGATATGAATCGTGGTTGCAAACGATAACTTCCTTCATTCATCGAATGTTGATATAAAATCCAATCAACATGAATTCGATGTGAAGTCCACAGCGAAATTAGTTCAGATAAACTTATCATTCGACGAATATTCCATATTTGTTTAATAATATTGATAATAACTGGAATTCGTATGGAAATTTCATAGGTCAAATCAATACTTAAACCTCGAAATGTAAATAAAATCATTTGTACAAGTTGAAATCCATAAGTATTGACTATCGATCCCCACCAGCCATGAAATGTTGAAGCAAATGAATTGGATATATCTGCAGATGTCCACGTATCGTATAAGAATTGACGAGATGTTAATATATTGTAGGTTGTTTGTTGTGGAATAGTATTAAAATCTCCACATAAGAAAACAAGATCTTGAGGATATTTGTCTTGCCATTGCTTTATTGTTGATCGAATTACTTTTGCTTCTTCTTGACGTGCTCGTTCACTTCGAACATCTAAATGAGTATTGAATACAAGAATATTCGTTGAATTTTCAGTATTATTATTATTATTTAATTTAAATCGGCCAATATTCAATGCTCGTGGTCTATGACTTTTACCCCAATCTTTATTTGATAACCAAATATAATCTTGTTCTAACAAAGTTAATATTTGTGTGTCATATAAAATAGCAACTTCAAAATCCATACGTGATAAAAATTCATCACGATTTTGAACAGTATCGACGACAGGTTGATTATAGCCAATATATTGATAATATTTTGGCAAATGTGAATGTAAACGTTGTAATTGATCAGTAAATGGTTCTTGTAAACAAAGAATATTTGGTTGCCATTTTTCGATCGTTTCCGTTAAACGAAAAATTCTCTTGTTAAAATGATTATTTGAATCCTGTTCGAGACCATCGAATCGAATATTAAATGTCATCACAGACAACAGATCCTTTCGTATAGATTCATATTTCTTTAACATAACCAACTCATCCTCTTCAGTATAACGAGGATATGTAAATAGATAACTAATCAATAGAAGAGGAATTAATGCTAAAAATAAAATAAATAACATTTCTAATGCTGTAAAATAATCGTACTACTGCCACATTTTAAACATAATATAAAAGCTGATGCAATTTTTTTCACTTATTATAAATCAACCAACCGATAGTCAACACGAACATTTAGCATCATACAAGGTGTCGCCTCTTCTTTTTTTATCATAAGAAATTTTTAAATCAGTTCTAGTGGAGCTATACTCAAAACATTTATTATAATTTTCGAAAAAGATTTTGCACATCGGCTGATATTTATACTATTACGTAGTTTGATGGTAAAAAAATACAATTATTTCATTATTGATATTTTCTATTATCGAAAGATCTATGTTGGAAAAATTTCAATTATCATTTTATTACGGTTTATTTTATCCGATGAGTAATAGCGATAACCCAGTATTGTTATTGTTAAAGATAAGAATGAATTATCACAGGCTCTATGCACCTGAAGCTCCTATGTTTTTAGCAAAAATTTTCGAGTACGCTTAATTAATCGAATTCAACAAAGTTCTTTCAAGAATTTCAATACATATTATGAAATTCATGTAATTACATAGAAATTTCGTCATACTTATCCAACAAAGTGAAATCTCGTCACATACATATATAAAGATATTGAATTGAAAAAATTTCACAAAATAAAAATGACGACTCAATCTAATAACGTTGCTTATAATAACATTGAGAAAGGTCTACTTTTATTCGTTTATTTACACGAAAAAAGTAGTGCAATAAGTTCGAATGCACGCATTTGGAATAAATTACGTCGAAGTGAAATATGTTATCATGCAATAGTTCGTAATCAAACTCATGATCCATATTATTGTCAATATGATCATTCAGAAAGTTATCAACAAAAGAATTTATGTCGTCAATGGTATATGTCGAATTGTTCGAAAAAATCTTGTCAACAAGATCATTTCTTTATTTCAAATAAATCGAAACGATTTATTAATAATGATACAGATATTTTTGTTTGGAATCTGATTCGTTTTATTCGAGATTTTTCTCTTCATTTTCGTCAATCGACCATTGACGAAAATGATATTCATTCGTTGTATGAACAAATTCTTATCATTATGATTCAGATTATTAATTCGAACAGTGATAAATTGAATTTATTCTTAGGCCAATTAAATGAACAATTTCGTGTTACAGAAGCATCTTGTGATATACCAGAAACTTTTTTAATGCCAACTAAAATCAAATACAATAGTAAATGGTATAATAGTCAATCTACAAAAAAGATTAAAATCGATTTTAATAGTTTATCCAATGAATTTAAACAGTATTTAGCAAATCAATTTAGCAAATATGAGAATGAACGTTTAGTTAATTGTTCTAATTGATTCATTTTTTGTTTAAAATAAAAATCTATAATAGACTCGAAATCATCAAAGTGATAAACATTAAATTTTGACCTATAATTGAAATGGAATATGTGATAGCAAGATAAAGAAAAGTTTTATTGATAAATTATTCGAGAATAAAATGAAAAGAAATGTTAATTGTTTATTTAATTCTTCATAAATTTCGATGAATTTCGACAGGGCCGACATCAGACGAGTTTGTTGTTTCTGTCTGTCTCTGGAATCTTGTACGATACAAATAACACGATAATAGAATGATAGAAATAATCACACTTAATCCAGCAATGATCTCTACTACTATAATGTGTACTCGTAAATCATTTAGTTGTGATCGAATGTCTTCAGTTGTTGTCTCAGATACTGTTCAAAGAAGCAAAATATTATTCTAATAAAGAAACAAGGAAAATGTTTTTCTTACTTCTTATAGTCGTTGGTGTCACAGTTGCTGAAGTAACTGTAACTACAGATGTTGTTACAGTTCCTGTTGTTGGAAGAGTAGTTATTGATGTTGTTACAGTTGCTGAAGTAACTATAGCTGGTCGTGTTGTTATAGTTCCTGTTGTTGGAGGAGTAGTTATTGATGTTGTACTAGATAAATTAGGATTCGAAATATTAAATTCCCAAAATTGTGGATCTATAATTAAATGAGGAAGTTACGATGATAGTAGAAAAGTTGAAATAGCAACAATACCAAATACAGCTGCAGATTCTGGCCCACAGAATACATCACGTAATATAGCTCCATATGCAAAAGTAATATAATAACGATTACCATAACTCCATGTTGCATTTGAAACGAGAAACGTTAATGTATTTCCTGTATAGATACAATTAGGAGAATATCCGCAATCGATTTCCCAAACAGGTACGAACGGATTCAGTGTGTTAAATATGGAAATCATTCTTCCATTTTGCTTTGGGCGGCGCACATCAGAATTACCTTGAAATGAAACATTATATTTCGTTGGAAATTCATAAAAATAGATATTACTTTGAATACTGAAAACCGAATGAGTGGCTAAAACAGTTCCTAATGGCGATGCAGACCCTTCAAGAAAATTTCTTGATAAAAACAAAGTGTTTAAGAAAAATAAAATACCTTGTATAAATACCGGTGGATCATAGCCGACAGCAAAATAAAGACAATATTGATCACCAACTAAACCGTTTTGATTGACAGGTGCAGCGCAGAATACCTATTCAATCGAAAGATATTATTAGTAAAATCCTATGAAAATATTTTCAGTCTAAAAACTTCTGGTCCAATTTGATCGACAGTCGGTCTCCATATAAATGTTGTATACCATACATTTGGTATACCATTAATTTGAGAAATATTTGTTTTTATCATGTACATAGGTGATGAGGTTATAAATTCAACGATTGAATCGCCTATACAGCCTATAGAGGCAACAATACGTATGGTCGTTGTAGAATTAATGGAAACACCTTAAAATACAATATATTTCCAATGACTTTACTATCTCATTGTTAATTTACCTAGACACGATTGAGAAACATAATCACCAACAATCGTTGGCCTTAAATTACAAGGTCTACTTACTGGTTTATACGTCATAACGAGACTAGAAAAGTGTAATATAATATCAACGAATCAATTTACAAAATGCTTTCTTACAATTGTATTGGTATAGAACTCATTGGACTGATACTTGTCGCATTAACATAATCTTCTACCATAATCGCCGCTACATAAGTACTTGAATTATAGCCAGCACTGATATCATATGGTCGTCTAACAGCTGTCCAGATTACTGTACAATTACTTTTAAGTAAACATATAAAAGTAGCGTATTCGAATTATTTGAATAAACTGTGAACTTACTTGGGATGCAATATTGCAGAAGGAAGATTACTGCATACATCACCACATTCATTACCTGCGATACCTTGAGTGACAGCCCATCTACATCGAATAGTATCGTTCCAATCCCAATCAGCAGCTAGAATCGATATCACGCTCTGGTTATTTTCTTCGAGTAATACAATAGGTAAAAATCCAACAGCTATTATACAAGTAGTGAGTCAACCTTATTAAGTAATTATATTGTAAAACAAAGTGTTTACTTGGTGGAGTATTGATAGGATTCTTTTGTGTTAAATCGATTCGAGTGACCAATGTTGAATTATTAGCTGAAGTGTTGCTTGATGTTCGAATTTTATTGAGCCAACTTGATACGGTAAATCCTACATTAATAGTTGCATTACGTGTAAGATTTATTCTGCTTATGAGTCCTCCACTACTAATTGAGAATAGAGATGAGAAATCAGTGCAATAAGTTCGTTCACTAATTGTCGAAAATCCACTTCCTGAACAGTTTCCTACAGTTGGTTGACATTGAATAAAGGGTTCCCCTGTAAAAGAACCACCACCATCTGTATACCAACCTAAATTGGCAATGATCGATTGATTACAACCAAGATACATTAATGGCCATGTATGTTTCTGATATATGATTACTTCGATTGTGTCAGAGGATGCATTTGAGTTCACTACTTTCCAATTAATAGTACCACCCTAAACAATATGAGATAGTTGCATAATTATGTATTCATTCAATGTTTTTATTTTACATACACAATATGGCGCAGTTTGAATTAATTTAATTGTGAACGCAAAGTATATTAGCTTCAAGTTCAACATACTGATTGAATCAATATGTGCTAATTATATGATTCACTATTTTTTAATCTAAAAGATTTTGAAATATATAGTTTTAATTGAAAATCAAAGAACACATTTATATTGGTATTTTTTTTTACAAGTGGAAAGAAAGAATTTTCCCCAGTTTGTGCTAAGGCGACTGTGCCAATAATGATATTGGATCAATAAAGTGACATTGATTATCAAAAATAAATAATCTGTCACTGTCAAAATACAAATATTTTTATACAAATGTTTGTGAAGAAAAACAAGAAGACAACCGTGTGTGACTAAATAGAGATATATATGTCAAAGCTGACATGAGAATTCAGTTGAGTTTGGAATCTATATTTAATTAAATATAGAAACAGCAGAACGAATACGAAACATTGTTTCTTATATAACTGTTTGTTGTATCTCGAAGTTGATGATGAATCATGTACTAATTAAACTCAATATCTGACTGGTTATTCCTTCATCGAAATCTCTCATTCAATAAACTCTACGGTTATAAACATAGTTAATATTTATTTTCATTTTTTTATTCTTTACAAAAAGAAATAAATGCGTTTATTTTATGAATCTTTTGAAAATTTTTCTTCTAATAGTTCATACTTAATCTTGCTGCTATCCTATCATGAAGGACTCATATAATCTTTCTTTTCTTCTCTCTGATATATCAGAGAAAGATATATAAAGACGAGTACAAGAACTGTACCGTGGGTCTTATTCTTTTCACATTTATATGTTCTCATATATTCTTACTCAATAAAAAGATAATGTTTAGCTGCCACAAGGTACTGCTCACAAATATAAGTTTCATCTTCAGAAGAGAATCAACAACTAGATATCCCTAGTCTCAATCCTGATCATTCTTGTTGAATTCATGCACGGATCCTTCAGGATCCTCAACTAACAGGATTCTGTCAAGTTTAACTGAGGATCTTAACTGATATCCTGACAAGATCCTGAAAGCTAGATAAGCATAGGATCTTGAATCAGGTTTTTGCTTTTTAGTTTGATAAATCCTGGAAGGATCCTTTACGGTCTATGACAAAAAACCTTGACGATTCCTTGATTTTTCTATTCGAAATCTTACTATGATCCTACAAAACCGTGGCTACACACTTCTTTCAGGATTTTTGCGTTTCAGGTCAATATCCTGTTTAACAAACATGGCAGGATCCTATATCCTTGATTCAAATCCTGTCAGGATCCTTTCGAACCGTGGCTACACACTTCTCTCGGGAAAAAGTCGTTTCCTTAGGAAAAAACAGCGAATCCTTGCAAGAACCTTACTGTATCTTCGAATGATCCTACACTGAAAATGCAAAGATTTTCTCTTACTCTCTCTGCAGTGTTATTTTCGTTACAGGTACATTTGAAATGGATTTGTTTGCTAGTTTAACCCTTTCCGGCCGGCTCCTAGAAGCAAGAGTGTTAAAAATTCTCTTTTTATATATTCGTTCTCTCTTGACCATGGATATTGTCAAAATCCAATTAAGAACTTTAAGAAGCTAATTCTTGGTCGAATATGGACATGTTGCCAAAAGGCAACATCCGGCCGTAAGGGTACAAGAAAATGAAAAAGTGACTCTTCTTCTATATAATAATATTTCATAACCTATAGTTGGGCTTGGTCAAAATAGGTGTTTAAG
>Ga0209935_1002581_pt1 | contig 21520 bp, 16 predicted proteins | sample ThiBio_1000_plan_2_FD_183958 | JGI IMG/M metagenome (GOLD analysis project Ga0209935, IMG submission 183958) | Wastewater bioreactor microbial communities from Cape Town, South Africa - Thiocy_cont_1000_plan (SPAdes) | ecosystem: Engineered > Bioreactor > Thiocyanate-remediating >...
CAAGCCCACGGACTTGGCACTCAGTTGCAACGTCACCTCTCCATCGACCGTGAGCTTGATGCCGTTGTGCGACATGCCGCCCTTGTTGCTGACGACCACGACGCCCGACACGGTGTCCTGTTGGTGCGACGGGTATCGGTCGCGCCAGAGTGCGTTAGGGCGCGTGTTTTTGGTATCAAACGAGAGAGGATAGTCGTGGCATCGAGACGTACGCCAGGTTGGTAGACGCGGTCGACCTTATTGAGGCGAATATCGACGGACATGATGGACGAGCGAGTGAGCGAGAGCAGGTGGCGAGGAGGAGGCAACGAGACGAATGAAGAAAATTCACGCGGCCTCAGAGAAGTACGCTACTACACGCGATTGAGAGAAAGCGCACTTGTTCGATGGGAAAATCGAAATCAAAAACAGCCACTGAGGAGGGAGTGGGCGAGAGGGTGGTAGGAGAGCGGTTGATTTTCGTGATCGGAGTGTGAGGATTGAGAGAGTGAGTGGAGTAGAGTGTGGGCAAGAGGAGCAGCGGGATTTGTGTCAGTTGGTTGTTGTTCGTTGCTCGTGCGCTGCTCCTCTCTACTCTCCATTCTCACCAACGATACGATAGCGCGATAGCGAGAGCCATCTCATCGATCTGCGACTCGTATTCTCGTTGATAGAGAGAGAGAGAGATAGCGCGAGGGGGTTTACCTACTCCTACCGAACCGTGGTCTCTCTCGAGGTTCTCGGTGAGCCTGGGATCGTCGTATCGACCTTGATACGTTGGTGGCCTCGCTCTCGCTCTCACGCTCACACTCTCTCGCTGGTTAGACTCGCGCATCGCTCTCGTCGTCGACAATGGCATCCGAGCCACGCGTCGCATCAGGCGCATGGAGCAAAGGTAGCGGCGGCAAGGCCGTCCTACCAGCTCAACGTAGCGCCTCGTCGCTCACCCTACCGCAGCCCAAGTCGCCGTCGATGTTGTCGCCCACGTCGAACACCGGCTCCAACGCCGGCGCCAACGCTCACGCGAACTCCAACTCCTCGTCCAACAGCGCCAACAACAACACCGACGAATCCATCTCTCCACGCAAGAGGACCAACACGTCGATCTCGGGTTCACTCAAGCGTGTCAAGAAGAAGATGTCGGTCGATGCTGGTCGCAAGGACGAGAGCATGGAGCACGCGGTCGCCCTCGCTAACGCCCACTACGTCGCCACGCTCACCGAGGGAGAGATCAGCGTACGCACCTCCGATCTATCGGGATCTATCTATCTATCTATCTATCTATCTATCTATCTATCTATCTATCTATCTATCTATCGTGATCTATCTATCTATCTATCTATCTATCTATCTATCTATCTATCTATCTATCTATCTATCTATCTATCTATCTATCTATCTATCTATCTATCTATCTATCTATCTATCTATCTATCTATCTATCTATCTATCGTGATCTATCAAGCAATGTCAGCTAACAACCGCCCCGTGGTTCGTACGACCAGGAATTCTTCGAGTCGACGTTGAACCCGATCTTTGAGCAGTTCGGACTCCGCAAGCTCTCACTCTCATGGAAGCCACAGAGCAAGGAGTCGCTTCCGAAGCGCCGTCACGCCTACTCGACCAAGCTGTCTCAGAGCCACGACAACCTGCTCGAACAGCCGCTCATGACTCCGGAGACGCTCGCCATCATGAGAGTGCTTCAATCGGCGATGCAAAAGTTCATGGACCATCAGAAGCACCTCAAGGACGTGGTGACCGTGCAGGCCTACGCTCGCGGCTTCTTGGTGCGAAGGCGCTATCACATGCGTACGTCATGTGTTTGTGTGTGAGTGTGCCGTGCTCGTTCTGCCTGCTGAATGACTGAGCGCATCCATCGGTTGCTCTGTAGCCCCCGAGATTCGGCCCGATGTTCGTCGAAGGAATGCCGTGTTTCTTGACTTGATCACGTCGGAGCGAGAGTACATTCTCAAGCTCGACCGCCTCGTTGAGGTTCGTCTGACAGAGCAACTCGTCGTCCGAGTGTGACGGTGACAATGACCGTGCGCCATGTCATGCAGCACTTCTTGATGCCACTACGAAGCAAGCATACGACGCAAGAGGAGACCGTGTGCGTGGTGGATATCTTCTCCAACATCGAGTTGATTGCACGTATGCACAAGGACCTGTATCGCGGTCTGGAGGAGCTGCAAGAGGATTGGCCCTTGGTGTGTGGCGTCGGTCAGCTGTTCCTTGCCATGGTACGTCGGTTGCACCGCCCACGTTGGTGCATGTGCTCCATCAAACCACGACTTACCAACGGACGAATGGTGAATGGCGTGGCGCCTTAGGCCAAGAACTTTGAGAACTACGGCAAGTACGCCGAGAACTACTACACGTCGATGAACACGCTCAATCTCTTGTCCGATCGCAAGCACCGCCTTCATGGCACGCTCGATGTACGTGACATCGCCGTGCTTCGAGCCGTGTTGCAGGCCGAACCTGACGGCGATGCATCATCCATAGACTGCTGGAGGAGCGGCTGCACTGTCGGACTTGCTGGTTCTGCCCATTCGAAGGATCGAGAAATACGAGCAGCTGCTACAGCGCATGGTGATCGATTCGCTCGAGGAGTACCAAGACAATGAGGAGATCTCGCGTGCTCAATCGATCATGAAGAACATCTCGGAGCTGGTCAGCAAGAAGCTCGACGAGGCGGAGCTCACTTCCGAGCTGCTGCTCATCCAACGCGAGATGATCAACGATGTATGCTTCGTGCCTCGTCTCGCGCACCTCTCGTGCGGCTGCTAATGTGCGCGCGTGTGTGACGGGCTCGTTGGCTTCGACAGTCACCTGTGAATATCGTCATGGAGGGCCGACGACTCGTGTGCAAAGGCCCAGTGGTCGGTGGTCCGACTGGGTCCAAGCACAAGCCGCTGATGCTGTACTTATTTAACGATCTTATTGCCATTGGAAAGCGAATCAGCGCCGAAAAGACCAAGTTCCTCGGCTCCGAGCTACTGCTACATCTCGAATGGAATCCATGTGTATCAAGTACGCTCGACACGAGTGTCTCCTCGCTCCTCGCTCTTCCTCCTCGGCTGAGCTCACTCATCCAATGTCTCGTGTGTTCGTAGAGGAGAAAGGGACCTTCGAGATTACGATAGCCGGACAGCCGTACACGTTTGTCGAGCGCGATGCCTCTGAGGGCCGACCATGGGTCGAGACCATCAAGGACCAAATCACACAGCACCGTCGTGTCGGTAGCGTGTTCGGCGTGCCGCTCGAGGAGCTGCTCGAGCGCGAAGGTCGCGGTTCTGGCATTCCTCTCGTGGTCGAGACGCTGGTCGAGTGGCTCAAGGCGAATGGTGCGACGCTCCTTACTCGGTTCGGTCGTGATGACGGGCAAGATCTGATGCACATACGTTGAACAGCACTCAAGAAGGAGGGATTGCTCCGATTGCCAGGTAACATGGATAAGACCAATCGACTCATCAAGCAGTTTGATAATGGTTCGTTCTCTCTCTCTCTCTCTCTCTCTCTCTCTCTCTCTCTGTCTGTCTCCTTGCGTCGCACACGTGCTTATTATCAGCTTGTTGGTCGAGTAGCATCATTGAAGAACTACTCGTCGGTCGATTTGAGCGAAGCCGATCCGCACGACATTGCTCGCATTCTGCGCATCTTCTTGCGCGATCTGCCGGAGCCAGTGATTCCCTTCGATCTCTACGAGCCTCTCGTCAGTATCCAACGTACGTTCCGTTGGGTTGGTTGAGTTGAATGTACGCCTCTAACCTTGCGTGTTGGTGCAGGTGATGAGAAGCTGCCATTCGGCCTCCGTGTTCAGAAGATCCACAATGTGATCTTCAACGTTCCGCCGTCCAAGATGCCGTTGCTCAAGTATCTCATCGACTTTCTACGATCGGTCGAGATGCACTCGGCTGTGAACAAGATGACTGTCGCGTACGTATTCTGGTTCTCTCTCTCTCTTGATAGTACGAAACTCATTGAACACGATCGGGACTCTGCAGGAACATTGCGATCGTGTTTGGTCCGAACCTCATTCGACCGAAAATCGAGACCGTGCAGAATGCGCTCGAGATGCCGCTCTTGCAAGGCATCGTGCAGATCCTCATCGAGCAGGCGGACCTCGTGCTCGAGCGTGATGGCGCCAAGACCCTGACGCGCCGCGAGAGCCGTCGCTTCGCACCATCGGGTCGTCCGCTCTCGATGCTGTTCGTCGGCAAGGATCTCATGCAGATCGCGCAGGAAGAAGGTGGAGCCGAGGGCGGCGACCATGCGGCTCCGACCGAAGGCCCCGCGACGGGCGATGGCACCGCACCCAAGTCAGGCACCGTCGTGCCGAACCCGGTGCCTCCGCGAACCAAGCGCGGCAGCGTGCGATACCGCGCCAACCAGATTCAGGCCATGCACAACAAGAATCTCGGAGAGGATGGCGGTAGCCTAGCCGATGGCTCGCGTGGCGGCAACCGAACCCTGCCTCGCTCCAAGCTCGCTGGTACCTCTCCGCTCAGCGGCTCGAGCTTCACGACCTCGCCGAGCAGCAGCAGCATCACTGCAGCGGCGGCCGCAAGCAGCGCTGGCAGCGCTGGCAGCGGTGGCAGCGGTGGCAACAACTTTACGACCTCGCCCGCGCCCAAGACCAGCATCTCGCCGACGATCATACGCCAAGACTCGCCCGGCCTCACCAAGAAGCGTATCAAGACCAAGCTCGACGTCGTGTCGGCTACCGGTAGCACCAGCACACTGCAGCCGCCACCGGGACCTGCACCACCTCCGCCGACCACCGTGGCCCCCGCCTCTCCCACCGCAGCCGGTGCAGCGTTTATGCCAGCACCGCCGCAGGGTCCAGCACCAGTGCCGCCCATCTCAATGACTGCCGTCTCGAACGCAAGCGCAACGTCGGTTGTGGTTTCGGCGCCGATACAGAAGCGAGTATCGAAGAGCAAGCGACACGGCACCGATACACTCTAACTGCATGGACGTGTGCGTGCACGCTCTCTCACTCTCTCTCTCTCTCTCTCTCTCTCTCTCTCTCTCGCGATCACTCGCACTGCGTACAGTAGTACCTCTCGGTCTGGAGGTCTCTCTTTCCCTCACTCGCTCTCATACATATCTCTATCTCTCTATCTCTCTCTCTCACGCTATCTGTCGCCTATCTGCACTCGATTCCATATGTTGCGTTGATCATACCTACCATGTCTTTCTACATTGCTCTGACTGTCACACTCTATCTCACTCACTCACTCTCTGCCGAACGAGACACACACCGAGCTCGAGAGTGGATAGATTCTTCTATCCATCACACTCGCTCTCGAGCTCTCGAGCTCATGCAGTGTTGCACCGACACGTCGAGCCGTTCGATAGCGCTTATTGTACCATTACCAGCTCTCTATCTCCATCCGAATAAACCTCTGCTATTCAGACTCCTAGACCTATCGCAAACTCTGGAGGTCTCTCTCGATCGTGGGCTTATCGCGTCTTTCTACATCGTGGGTTTACTCGAGAGCACCGACTACTTGGCGCGGCGCACAATCACAGGATACTCGTGCACGATGCGAGGAACTGGCGCCTCGACCTCCACCAACGCCATCGCTCTGCAGGCACGATCGTTGCGTTCAGCTATCGGTGTACTCGAAGCATGCGCTCGTCTGCGTACGTACCGTAGATCGACCGGCAGGGCGTCGAGCGCAGCGTCGCGCATCAAGAACTTGCGGCGCCAGTCGGCGGTCTCGATATGTGACTGTCGCAAGCGCATACGAGCATAATCCTGTACCAGCTCCTTGTCTCGTTGCAATTGCTCCTACACGATCATCGGAGAGCACGTTGAATGGAGATGGACTCTCGCGAGGCTATGCGGCGTGTAGGCCGACGTACAGGCGAGCGACGCGGTGGCTTGTCGCGTTTCATGAGGAGCGCTTGTTGCGTGAAGCGACGATCATCGCCAGCCGAGCGGCCCTTGTCGGCCTTGGTGCCCTTGGGACTCTTATCCTTTCGTTTGAATGAGCCTCGTGTCAGCGCAACGAGCGGTTGACCGACGGACAAACGCCACGCACGAAGATAACTCATGGTCTAGTGTGTGTGAATGAGAGAGGTGCGTGTGATGGAGGAGCAACAACGAACTGATCGATCGCGACACTGGTCTGCAGCCTGTCGATATCGATGTCGATGCCTAAGGTCTGGGTCTGTGGTATTGCGGGGGCTTCCGGGCTTCTTACAGCCAGCTAGCCACACAAACTACTGCATAATAGATTGGGTTGGATTGGATTGGATTGGATTGGATTGGATTGGATTGGATTGGATTGGATTGGATTGGATTGGATTGGGTTGGCATCTGCGGTTGGGTCTTGTGTGTGTATTATTCCGGACTTGCTGTCGGCGCGGGTTCAATCATCAAGCACGATACTTGGCAAGGTACGAGCGATGCCATTCGATCTCGTGAATGACTACTCAACCCATCAGCCATTGAGTATTCAATCAGGGAGTAGTGTGGGAGGTGGATGATTCGTACTTGGAGCGAGACGGCGCGTGGCCTCATCAAAGTACCGTTGTGACTCCGGAAGGTTGCCGAGTGCCAAGTGCGTGAGACCGAGCTCCATTCGAGCGCGGGAATCGTACTCGTTGAGACTGATCGATGACTCGAGGTCCGTGATGGCCTCTTGGAAGCGACCGACGTTGCGAAGGGCCGTGCCTCGCACCAGCAGCAATCGAGAGTCCTTGGGCTGCGCGGCGAGTTGTTGCTCGGCGAGCTGAATGGCACGCTCAAAGTCATTGGTCGCTTGCTCGGGATGGTCTTGGAGACGATGAACGAAGCCTCGGTGGTTGTGCGCGCCGGCCAACGAGGCGTTGTGCTCGATGGCTTGGTTCAGGTCGTCGAGAGCTTGCTCGAGCTCGTTCTGCAGCAAATACGCATGGCCTCGATGAGCGAGAGCCACGGCATTGGTTGGATTGATTCGGAGTGCCTCGTCAAAGTCGTCGAGAGCACGGTCGAGGTCGTGCTGCATCAGGTACGTGACGCCCCGAGCGATACGAGAGTCGACCAAGGCCGGATTGATGAGGAGCGCGTCGGTGAAGTCGTCGATCGCGAGGTCGAGATTGTTCTGGAGTCGGTAAGCGAGGCCGCGGTCGTGGAAGGACAAGGCGCTCGCCGGGTCGAGACGCAGCGCCTCGTCAAAGTCGTCGAGAGCACGGTCGAGGTCGTGCAGGCGCAGGTACGCGACACCGCGATTGTTGAAGGCCTCGGCGTAGGTGGGCTTGACTCGCGTGGCAGCCGAGAAGTCCTCGATCGCGAGCTCGATGTTGTGCCGCCGCAGATTGGCAACGCCGCGGTAGTTCAAGGCCTCGGGATAGCCGGGTTTGAGGCGGATGGCCTCGTCAAAGTCCCCGATCGCGAGCTCGATGTTGTTCTGCTTGGTGAGGTGCGTGAGGCCGCGATTGAAGACCGCCAAGGTGTAGCCCGGGTCGAGACGAAGCGCCTGGTCAAAGTCCTCGAGAGCCTGTTGGATATGGTTCTGCAGTCGATGCACGAGAGCACGATTGAAGAAGGCCTTGGGGTTCGACGGGTCGAGGCGCACGGCATCGTCAAAGTCCTTGAGCGCGAACTCGAGATTGTTCTGGAGTCGATGGGTGTTGCCGCGATTGATGTGGGCCTCGGCATTCGAGGGCTCGGTGCGAATGGCGTCGTCAAAGTCCTTGAGCGCCTGCTCAAAGTGATTCAGGTTACGATGCGCGAGACCGCGGTTGTTGTAGGCCTCCGAGAAGCTCGGGTCCTCGGTGATCGCGGCGTCGAACTTGCGAATGGCGGCTTCGTAGTCGCGGGCTTGATACAAGGCAAGGCCGCTCTGGAACTTGGACTCAGCGGCGCCCATAGATGTGATTGGCTGTGAGTTGACAAGGCTGCGATGCGGTTGGAGGGGCTGGCGGGGCTGATAGCACGATGGCACGCTTCGCGATTGTGATTGCAAGCGAGCGAGAGAGCGAGTGAGGAAGCGGAGAGAGACGAGACAGAGGAGTGTCGTCTCGTCGGAGATAGCGCGTGCCGGAGTATGGAATCCGGCTCGGCTGCCACATAGATTCGGTTGGTTGGTTGGTTGGTTGTAGTATTGAATGATGGGGCTTTACTTGTGCAGAGAATGGGAGGATGGGCCGGGGGGATCAACGAGCGAGCACTCTAGAGCGAAAACTGTTGCACAAGCGCAGCGAGAACGAGAGATGGATAGAGAGAGGGAGATATTTCGAAGGCAACGTGGTGGTGCGAGACTCACAGGCGAGAGCGCAGCACGCACGTACAGATAGACTCAGCATGGATGGATGGATGGGAGATAGACGAAGAGACGAGAGGGGAGAGACGGCAGCGAGCTACCTAACCAACGAGCAGCCGTTGGATAGATGGCTGGCTTACTGCGCCTTCTTGGTGGCGGCAGCAGGCTTCTTGGCGGCGGCAGCGTAGCGGTTGAGGTAGAACTGCAAGAACAAGTAGAAGTAGCTGCCGTACATGAGGATGGCCGCCGTCGTAAAGTACAAGTGGTAGTCCTTGTACATGCGAGTGCCGACCGTGAGCGTGAAGTAGGCCCACGAGGCCGACGACGTGACGCCAACCACCATCTGGAGCATCTGGAGCTGCGTAATGTACTGTAGAGACGCGAGCAAACACCACCAATCGCAAGCGAGCAGACGAGAACGAGCGTTAGAACATCTTGAAGCGCGCGAGTGAGGTAGCTAGTTGCAGAGGGAGATAGGTGGTGTTGGGCTTCAGCACGCGAGGAACCACGAACGCGAGCTACCAACCAGAAAAATAGAGAAAATATCTCGCACACACGAGAGAGAAATATCTACTGCGATAACCACACGACACATGCGAGTATAAAGCCGAGATAGGGTCGCGAGACAGACACCAAGCGAGAGATTCGAGGATTTGGATGGATAGTTGGGGCGATATGCTGCGGGCGCGCGCGATAGAACCAACGAACCAACGAACACAACGCTATGTGGCGCAGCGCGCGCGTGCGACAGCAGCCACGCTAGGTACCTTGCCCCAAAAGGGTCGATAACCGAGGCCGGTGAGCGCGTAGTAAAAGTACATGACCACATGCACGAAGGAGTTCATGATGGCGAAGAGGAACATGGGGCCCGCGAGGCACCACATGCCAAAGAGCGCGAACGACAAGACGGTCGTGTGGTGGTACCAGTGCAGGAACGGCACTTCGCGCTTGCGTACGACCAGGAACACCGTGTCGAAGAGCTCGGCGACCTTGGACAGACCAAAGAGCCACACCCAGAAGATGTGCGAGCCGACCCACGTCGGCTCGTCGTAGTTGGCGTCGAGCGTCACGATGTGGTACCAGACGTTGGCGTTCGACTCGAGCGTCGCGCGCCACGTCGGCACACCGATGCCAAAGAACATGAAGAGCGACAGCGTGCTGAGGAACAGGTTCCACACGATCATCGGGTACTTGAGATCGAGCGCCTGGCGCTTGGCCATCAGCTTGGGCCCGACGAACACCAGCAACAGATACAACGGCGTGCAGATGCCGACGATCCAGAGCCAGTGGTGCGACACGAGCGGGAAGTTGAGCACATCGATGTGCGGCACCTGCGTCAGCGGGTAGGTGACGCGCTCCAGGAACTCGAGAACAGCAAGGCTAGTCATGGTGGTGGTGGTGATGGTGGCGCAAAGGCAAAGGGCAATGGCGATGGCGACGAACGAGAGCGACGAGTGAGAGCGTGCGTGCGGGAGCGAGCAAGCAGAGCAATGATGAGGAACGCAAGCGAGTAGCGCTTTGTTGTTGTGGTGGACGACGAGCGGGAGGCTGAAAGAAACCGACAGCGAAGGCTCTGAACGACACGAGCGACGAACGAACGACGAACCAACAACGCGGTACTCTCACGGTAGGGGGGAGGACCACAAACACACAGAACACGCACGTCGAGACGAGGCAGAGGGAGCGCGGGGGGCCAAACGGCAGGTGCAACGAGCAAGAGCGCACGAGCAGAGTGATGGACGAGTGGTGGTTCGGCTGGCGGATAGAGAGTTCCCGCAAGCACACACACACGCACGCAACAACGCGAACAAAGACCTTCGTGTGCCCCGTTTGGTTCGTGTTCCCGCTGGGAAGCGCGCCAATCCCCCACCTTGGAATACGCTGGGTTTACGGGGCGCAATGGCGGTGGGCCGGCATATCCGTGAGGGTGAATGAGGTTGTGAGGACGCGAGGCTCTCAATGGATGGATGGATGCTCCAGTAACGTGGGTTACCTCTTCGGACCGGATATCTAACGCAAATTACCAAGCACCCCCAACTATCCAACAACCGAGAGCCAAGATAACCATATCGATATCCCATCAGAGGATGCGCGCTTGGGGAGCAATCAACCACAACCCCCACCAATCTCGATTGCCTCGCTGCCCATCACCTTCAAGGTCGAGCCACGATGACACGTGGTGGTTGGTAGTCGCGCGCGCCGTATCTGCTCGACCAACACCTCGGATACCACTAACGCTTCCTCGTTCATTCGCTCGCTGCCCTCGCCACGCCCACACCTCCCAGCCACAATGGCCACTACCGCCACCACCACTGCCACCGCTCTCCCGAGGCTCTGCTCGGAATCCTCACCCATCCTCCAAGGCCTCACGATCTCCAACACGGCCTCGTTGTCGCTCTCCAACGGCATCCACGTCGTGATCGAGGCTGGCTTCGGCATGCCTGCCAATCGTCCGACCTACGCCGTGCTGTCTGCCATGTCGCCCGATGGCTCGCGTGTGTTGCTGCCCAACATGATCAGCTCGCACACGATCGACGTGGCTTCGTTGCCACGATGGCGCTGGCATGTCGTGTTGCCTCGTCGACTCGACGATCTGGTCGAGCTCCACCATCCGCACCACAAGATGCCATCGACATCATCGTCGCATCCATCGTCGCAACAGCAGCCTCCTCGATCGCCACGCAATTCGACACCTCCCGCGACACCGCCAGCTCAAGTACCATCATCCGATGCGTCGTCATCACTCGAGCCATCGACCTCGTCTCTCACATCCACAGCATCGTCGTCCTCCTCTTCGGCGTCCTCCGCATCATCATCGCCCATCGAGTACTCGATCCGAGTCGCGTTCTGGGAGAAGCATCGAGTCCGCAGTGACTGCTGCATCGGTTCGGTGCTGCTGACTCCGCTCGACCTCGGCGAGGGTCCCGCCGAGCTGACGCAATCTCAACAGCTCCTCCAAGCCGAGTCGACGGCCCCATTGTCGTCCTCCTCGTCGGCCTATCCATCGCCATTCATCCAACTCGCGACGCCGCCGCCAGTGTTCTCGGTCGCTCATCCGTTACCACTGCCATGCGAGAGTCCGTTGTACGACGAAGCTCCTCCTCTCGAGAACTGGCTGCGACTCGTACCCAACAGCAGCTTCTCGGGTGCTACTACTGCTACTACTGCTGCTGCCTCGAGTGCGACAGCCACGTCGCGTACATTCACTTCATCGCCATTGTCGCTCGCCATCGATGGCGTGACGCAAGCTCCATCGAACACCGACACCGCAACCTCGCCACGTGGACGTAGCGCGACGCCCATCTCGCCTCGCAAGTTCGTCTCGGGCCTGATCTCGCGCGTCTCCGACAGCATCTCCAGCAGCGACTCCAACCAAGCAACGGCGCCCGCGCCTGAGAGCAGCACCTTGCCAACAGCTCCCGAGCATCTCCGCACGCCCTGGATCCTCGCCTCGGCCTTCACGACGATGCTGCCACCACGAGCGCCGTTCACACACGCTCGCAGTGCCGCTCGACCGGGCGCTGCCGTGAGGATCGGAATCCTCGACGTCGAGGTCATCTGCCACGCGATCCATGCTGGAGAGCCCGACGCCACGGCTCCTCTGCGCTCTCAGACTCCTCCGCCGACCACCACGGTCACCACGGCGAGTGGCACTTGCACGCCTCCATCGGAGAGCGAGAGCAGGTTCTCGGGAATCTCGCTCGCCAAGGCCACGGCTTCAGTTCGCATGGCAGATCAGTTCTTGATATCCCCGCTGGTCTGCACCAAGTAAGTACTTTGAATGCCCCCACCTCGTGCTTCGTTGATCGATCGATTGCTCAAGCAAGAGAAATGTCTCACTCGGTAACATATGCCACTCTCTGATACATTCATATTCAGGCACGAACCATGCCACACACTGTTCTCGCTGGCACTTCATGATGGTGCAATCCCCGACACGCTGCTGCTCAAGCTCAAGTTCGAGGCTGATGGCTTGCTCCAAAAGACCTATCGACTGAAACACACTCTCGACCTTCCTGATGGACGCGGTGACGGCATCCAACGACGGTTGCGCCAGTTGCTCGAACAACAACTGAGCGGCGAGTACAATCCCGATGAACACAGCGTGACGAGCGAGCCCGTGATCGCTTGGGAGCGTCGATACAAGAACCTCCACATTCGAGTGGCGCTGCAGTACCGCCTCGACCCGCGCTTCTGCCAGCTGGACTCGAGCAAGCTCCTCGTGTCCGAGGCGTCGACCAACTCGATTCACTTGGATCTTGGCACGATCCCTCCGCCGCCGCTATCGCACATTGTGACCGACAAGTTCAAGGAGCGCTTCGATGCGCTCGCCGAAGACTTTCGCCTCAATCGCAAGAAGAGCGCCAACCACGCTCGCGAGCGCTTCGATTCGTTGTATCCCGAGGCGAAGAGGCTGCACTGCTTCTTTGTCGGCGGCCTGTTCTCGTCGCAGTATCCCGGATACTACTCGGCCAACATGAAGCGCCTGCGCAAGATCGGCATCGGCAATGTCACCAATCTCCCGACCAATGGCGTGTTTGGAAGCGCCAAGAACGCCTCGACCATCGCGTCGCACATTGAGGCTCTAGCAGCGAGCACGCCCGAGCTCGGGCGCGACATCGTGTTGATCGGGCATTCGAAGGGAGTGGCTGACATTCACGTGACGTTGGCCATGTACCCGCATCTGCGGCGCTACATCTTTGGTGTGATTGCAATCCAGGTACGTCGTACACGCTCATTCTGCTTCGACCGTAGCTCACACTGAATGCTGTCGCCCTCGTGTAGGGAGCATTTGGTGGAACGATCTTGCTCGAACTGCTCAAGATCGCCGACGTTGCTGCAACGATTGGCTCGGTGGTCAGCACACTGCTATCGGACTTTGAATGGTCTTCAGTCGAAGATTGTGCGTACGATACTCGATCGTTGGTATGTAGTTATCGCAGTGTGTATGACTGATTGACTGATTGATTGACCGATTGACTGATTGAATACGCTAAAACTTGGTTTCGTCCGAGTAGTGCATCAAACAATATCCCTACCCGGACAAAGAGATTCCTACCGTGTGTTTGGCATCGTACAAGGACTTTAAGGACTCGCACACGCTCAACGTGCTCGAACAAAGCATGGCATACATTGGCTCCAGTATCGTCAGGAGCTCAGGCTACGAGTGCGACGGTATCCTGTTGCAATGCGACGAACGCATTCCCGGCTCGATGGTCGACACGGTGCTGATCGATTGTATGCACCACGGTAACGGCTGCTTCAGCCTGCCGAACCTCCCGTACCGGCCTGGCCCGATGACGCAAGTGTTGCTCGAGATGTTGCTGGATCAAGTGCGCAGCCGCTCGGCGGCCAACTCGGCCGAGAGCGTCTCCACTGGTGCCGTCAGCCACAGTGACAGCACGCTCGCATCGCCACTATCGCCGGCAAACGAGTGAGCCCTCGTCACCGCGCCATCCATTCACTCAATCCATTCAATCTCTAGTCTCAAGCACATATTAACGTCTTTATCAAGAGAGAGGGTAGAATCATTTGCTGAATGGATAAATGAATGGATAGATAGATGGATAGATGGAGGAATAAGTTAGTCAGCGATCGGACGGGTGTCTATGGTGCCCGTCGTGGTGGATTGATAAAGATGCGCGTGGGCACTCTGGCCCAGACGTAATTCTCGCCAGCAGGAATCGTGTGCGAGGTCGTGAAGCGAAGAAAGTAGTTACCCGGCAGAATCAAGTGCTGTGGCATCGAGACGAGAGTAAGTGAGTGATAAGCTCACGCCGTTGAGGCAGCGTGAGTGTCGTTATCGTACCGGAGCATAGGAAGGAATGCGATCTCCTGGCTTGACGACCGTGGTCCAGTACACTCGCGAACCATCGAGTGATACCAACTCAATCGTGGTGTAGTAGCCGGTCGGCAAGTTCGTCACCCAGCTTATGGTCTGTCAAGCAGTCAATCAATCAAGTAATCAATCAAGTAGGTAAGTACCCCTCTCCTTTGACGACTCCAACACAATTACGTGGACCTACCTGAGTAAAGTACATGGGCCAATTCGCGCTTCCTGATGGACTCGTTACTTGGAACATGTACACAAAGACCGAGACCGTCACAGGCCCGCAGTTGCCCATGGTAGTGCACGCCTGCACGACGAACGACGTTGCACCGGAGGCGACGGCGGACTCGCGGAGATTCGCGATGCACTTGTTGGTGCTGTCCAACGTCGCGACGCCGAGCGAAGGCTGCGAGGTGACCATCACCGACGAGCAGTCGATCGGTTGGTTTCCGTACGCCGGCGGAAGGAGTGTCGAGAGATCGATCGGCGTGCTCTGACCGGCATACACCGCCACGGGTCCGACGGTGCTTCTCGAGTCGCCTTGAACGACAAAGCTGTAGTTGGGCGTGTTGGGGTCGTTGGTGTGTATCGAGACCGTGGCCGAGCGCGTGCCGACCGAAGTCGGCTGGAATTGCACCGTTGTCGAGATGCAGTTCATGGGTGGCACAGTTGTCGGCGCCGAACCGGCCAGTGAGAAGTCGGTCGACGGTACAATCGAAATCATCGACACCGAGAGCGGGAGGCTATCGGGGTTGCAGAACTCAAAGTTCATGGTCTCTGGCGGCTGGCCCAAGTTGGCTGTTGGGAACACGGTGCCGGTGCTGGTCGATGGCATAGTCTCGCCGTTCGGCACGGACACGAGGCCGCCCGATGGGTTCTGACCGTAGACCTGCAGCTCCTGCGACTGCGAGTGCACTTGAACCTGGAAGGTCTGCACCGACGTCGTGCCCGACATGTCCGACAGAGAAATCGACACTGTGGCCGTGGCCGTGCCCTCGGTCTTTCCGATGAACGTCACTGGTACCGACAGCGGGGTGCTCGAGACCGTGCCTCCCTGCGTGGTGACGATCGACGATGACGAGAGCGAGAACGATCCCACTGCGGGATTGTTGTTTGAGATGGAGATCATGGCCGACTCCGAGACGGGGTTCGTGGCTTGGAGCTGCACCGAGAAGGTCGAGGTCTGTGGCGTTCCGGTAGCAACGGTGCCAAAGTCGGTGCCGAGAGACGAGCTGATGGTGACCGAGTTGGGGTTGGTAGAGGAGGTGATCTGCATGCTGTTGGCGCTGTTGACGACCTGGTACTGCTCGGGCGTTCCCGTGCCGAGGAGCGCAAACGAGTACGTTGGATTGTTGGGATCGTTGGTGCCGATGCTGAACGTGGCTGGATAAGTACCAGTGCTTGTCGGCTGGAATTGCACCATGACTGTCTGACACGACATGGCAGCCACTGTAGTGGGAGCCGTGCCGACGATCGAGTAAGCCGTTGAGGGAGCGAACGACGGTGCCGAAGTGATGGTGAGCGGCAAGCTGTCCGGGTTGCAAAGCTGTAGTGTCTCGGTGGCAATGTCGCCCACTGGTGTCGTGAACGCCGTTCCTCCAGCAGTCGTGGGCATGTTCTCTCCGTTAGGAATCGAGACCGGCACCGTCGGGCTACCGATCAGCGCGTTGACTTGGAGGGAACGGGACTGAGACATGGCGCTGACCAAGAAGGTCTCGGTGGAGGTCGGCATTCCGGAAGGATCGGTCAGTACCACCGACACTGTGGCCGTGGCCGTGCCCTCGGTCTTGCCAGTGAACGTCACTGGTACCGACAGCGGGGTGCTCGAGACCGTGCCTCCCTGCGTGGTGACGATCGACGATGACGAGAGCGAGAACGATCCCACCGACGGATTGTTGTTTGAGATGGATATCATAGCCGACTCCGAGAGGGGGTTCGTGGCTTGGAGCTGCACCGAGAAGGTCGAGGTTGATTGAGGAGTGGTTGGATTGACGATGCCAAAGTCGGTGCCGAGAGACGAGCTGATGGTGACCGAGTTGGGGATGGCGGAGGAGGTGATCTGCATGCTGTTGGCGCTGTTGACGACCTGGTACTGCTCGGGTGTCGCGGTACCGCCGACCAAGAATGTGTACGGGCTCGACACCGAATCATCGGACGGGATCGAGATGGTGGCGGTCTGGGAGGGCGAGCCAGCAGACGTGGGCGAGTACTTGGCCGAGAACGAGATGCAACTGCCACTGGAGATCGTGGTTCCGGACGAAAGGCCCGACACTGAGAAGGGAGGCGAGGTCGAGGCACTGCCCGTAAGCGAGAGCGTCGAGGTGCCGTAGTTGCAGGCGAGGAACGAGTGCGTCGCCGAGTTGCCGACCGACACCGAGCCAAACGACGTGCCGTCGCTCGTTTGCAACGTTGTGTCGCCGTTCGCGATCGGAAAGACGTTGGTGGCATCGTTGATGACGAGCTGTCGCGCGTTGGGCATGATGGTGACGGTCGCGGCCGAGAGGCCACCGTTGGCATCGGTAATGTAGTAATGGAAGGTGTCCGAGATACCAGAGGCAAACGACTTTGAGAGCGGCACGCGATTGACGTAGATGACGCTCCCGGCTTGCGGGCCGGTGGCAATGCTCGGGTTGGGCGAGAGCGCGTACAAGAGCTGGCTATACAGCGGCACCAGTAGGAGCTCGACGGGGTTCGTTCCGACCTGTTGGTCGTTGTTCAGCACGTTCAACGGAGATACGGCTGCCATGTAGGTGTCGTCGACAGCCGTGGGTGCCGCCTGCAACGAAACCAAGGTTGTGAGTAAGGTTGTAGCTTGCAAGCGATCGCCGAGGCGTACATTGTCGAAGCTCCCTGTAAGTGCTCCAGTGCAGGGATTCATGCTCGCGGGAGAGACACCAACACACGATCCGATTCCGACGATTGTGATTTCGATCTCACAAGGAATGCCAGCTCCGGCAGAGGGATTGTTGAGTCCGGGGTTGTCGAGGCAGAGCTGCGAGTAGGTGGGATAGTTGAGAGCCATGAGAGTCGTTGGCTGATGTACGATCTGCATGTTAGCCAGGAGGACCGCAGGAAATGCGACTAGTGCGGCAGGCAATCGAAAAGTGTGAGGAGCGCATTCGGATGGAGGACTGAGACGTGCGCCGTACCGAGAGTGTAGGAAGGATTGCTGCCGGGGGCGAACGAGTTGCTTGCAATGTAGATGGAGGCCGTAGCGGACGAGAGACCGGTGTTGGCGATATTGATCGCGACCTCAAGCAGGACGCGCCAGATCTGGTTGTTGGTGACAATGGCGCAGAAAGTGGCCATCGACTGGATGTTGATCTGCGAGCCACCGGCGGCAGCGATCGGCGTGTTTTGGAAGACGTTCGAGTCGATGAGGTAGCGCACGTTGCCGTTGAGGCTCGTGTCGCTGATGAGCGGCAGCGCATTGAGGATCGAGACGCTGCTGGTAAACGTGTTGCTGACTATCTCGTACTCTCCGACCTGCCCGGCCGTGAGATGCTGCACACCAATGATGGTGGCGACTGCCAGCGGGCGCGTGATCGAGTTGTGCGCGAACCAAAACTTGGTGTTGGACGTGCCACCGACGGGTTTCGAGTCCCAAACGTTGCCGATCAACAGGAGGGAATTGTAGGTGAACATATTGTTGGTGACCGAGACGATGATAGAGCCCTGGTTGTAGAGCTTGTAGACGCTGAGTAGGTTGGCCGAGAGCAGGCTCAAGCTCGTGAAGTGGTTATTGCGCAGCGACAAGGTAGTGACCGAGCCTGGCAGCGTCGAGAGATCGACTCCTTCGGGTGTCACGAGGACGCCACTAAACAGCCCCGAGAGGCACGGCAAAGCCGTTGTGGTTGAGACGGTCGACTGGAAGATGCCAAAGTCGATGGTGCCAGCGTTACCAGCCATGGTCACGAGACCGCTCGTCAGCTGCAGAGACGAGAAGCCGATGACGAAGCTCGAGCGCGCAGCTGTGGCTGGGCGGGTGAAGGCCACCAAGTACGGCGTGCACACGCCGGTGGAGGTGATGTGCGCCGGCTCAAGGATCGTGTCGTCGCCACCCACTTGGCTGTGCGTAAAGTCGAAGCACGGGCCATCGCTCGAGCACTGGAGGTCGATTTCGGCGATGGTGAGTAGGCTCGACCACGTGGCCGAGTCGGTGATGAGCGGGCCTGCGCCTGAGGACCAAGTCACGGTTCCGATGGCGGCCGGATCGCGTCGGATCGTGATGGTGGTGCCGGCAGGCTTGATGGGTAGCACGAGCGACTCTGTGATGGACGACGAGATGTAGATCACGTCAGATTGGCCGGCGGCCGAAATGGCGGCCGAGACCGTCGAGAACATGCCGGGCACCCGCAGCACAGCGGGGGTAGCGGCGGTGGTTGCGGACATGGTGGCGGCCACCAGGAGCACCGTGGCGAACACAGCCAACGACGAGTGAGCACAGCGGAACATGGTGGGAGTGATGAACTCGGCAGCGGCGATTGGGTTCGTGAGACGCAAGAGAGCGCCGACAAACAGACGGACAGAGGGGCGAGCAGAGCGAGCACCGAAGCGTATATCTGTACACAACCACCACCGAGAATCACCGTGAAATCAACGGCTAAGTTAATATTGATGCTGTTGTTACTCTCATCTCGCTCGCGCCACTCGCTCGCCTGCCTCCAGGATGGCGACAATATGTTGTACAACATTACAACCACCACGCGCGCTCGGTGGGAATATCCCAAACCACCCGAGCCGCACCAGACACCCAAAATACAGTACGAGGAGGGGAAGCCACGGTTGAGTCCAACTCTGAGTCCAAACCTCGCTCGATATACCAAAGAAAAACCACGTTCCGCGCGTAGGCTGGGTCGCGCTTGCGATGTGTTGGAACACTTCGCAAGCGACCACGCAGCAAGGTTGGACGTTCACGGGAACCACGAGGTACGACTCACACAACATCGAGCGGGCCAAGGAAAAATCGCGGCCATGTGGTGGTGCCCTCTACCTAAAGGCGAAGAGAAGAAGAAGACACATCTCGCCCGCTACACTCTCGCGCTACCCTCGCATCGCACGTACCTACACCGCAGCTGGGAGGGCTGTCGCAAGAACAAGGAGGAGAAGGCTTGGAGCACGGCGTTCGAGAGGACCAGCGCAACACCGAGTACCGCAGTAGAACGAGATGTGCGCGGCGGACGGCGGAGAGGAGAGCAGCGATAGAGCGGAGCGTAGAGAGGAGTGGAGAAGAAGAGAGGCAGCGGAGCGGAGCAGTGGGCCCTTTTGTAGGCGGCGGTAGCGGCATTCCAGTTGCCTCATCGGTCCGCGAAAAATATGGTATTCGCTGCTCGATTCGAAAACGGGCGACCGGCCATACCGGAGAATTAAAGGCTCCTGGCCGCGGGCTGATTGCTGCGAGCTTGTGGGAGGCATTTCTCGAGGCCAACGATCGAGTGGAGAACTGCCGATGAGAGGCAGGAGAGTCGGACGTCGTATCAGACTGAACCTTGGCTTCAATACGTGGTGCGAGATGTCGATAGATTACGGGTACTACCGAGTGGTTCGGGTAACCGAGAGGAAGAGCGGAAGTACGTGCGCGTGAATCAAAAGCTGCCCGAACGAGGTGGCTCTCTCTCTCTCTCTCTCTCTCTCACTCGTCTCCCCTCTCGCTCTCTTGCCAGCCGCTACGAGATGAATCCTCGCACTGGCAAGGCTCCTTGGATACGGCCAATGTGCAAAGGAATGGAGCTCTCGCTACCAAGTCGGCGAGGCACGATTGAAATCGAGCAGGTTGTTCTCGGTAACTTGGCGACGCACGCGACCAAGGCAGCTACCCGCTTGGTTCGAAAGCGCCCGATGTGTGTCCAGGCTCTGCGGTGTGGCCAAGAGCAAGAGCAAGGGCGGTCACTTCTCAAGAGCATGTCACACAGAGTTGATTGGGCTCCTCTGTCGAGACCAACGCACCAACAGATCATTTGCGTGTGGGGGAGGAATTCTTCTCTCTCCTGCGATAAACTAAATCACGATGACCCTGCGCGGCTCTTCACAAGCTAGATAAGATTGATAGAGATATTTACCTGCCACCGCTTATCCACGTCGTCGACCGAGCGACAGCCAACGACCCAGGGTTTCGCGCCATCCAAGGTATCGCGGAGAGCAACGACCAGCTGAGCCCAAAGTAAAGGGAGCCAGCACGTGGGTGAAGGTAGTAGACCGCTTTCGGTTGGGCCCGCCAAAATCGCCGGGGCTTCCGCGAGGAGCGAGCGAGTCTCGTCGGCCAGTGAGGGGAGCCTACCGGTAGGCCCCGTGGATATTGGTGCGTGAGTGATGGAGCCCAGGCGGATTCGGGTTCGCGAGATTGATGATAGGAACAGGTTGGGAAGGGCTTGTGGATGGAACGAGGGCAGGAGGATCGATTCATTTGCTTGCTGCTCGCGTACACACGCCAACCTGCGAGAGAGTTGTTCGAGTCACGCACGCAGTACCGGTGCCGTCCCATGCAACACTAGGGGCTGTCACCGACGACTTCTTGTGGTGTAGTGGTGGTGGTATCGGTTTGCGTTGATCCAGTACCGAGCGAGCTTCCATACGGACGTCGTCATGTCCAAGTCTGACTACAAAGTCCGACGGGGCTTCACATTATACGTGCCTGCACATACACACACGCACTCGATGGCATTCCGAGCCACTTGCTGATCGAATACGAGCTGGCTCGATTGTGATGCGCGCGCACAGAGCATCAACGATTGGTTCTTGAGGTGGATCTGGAGGCTCGATGTGTTGCGGTACGTAAGATATCATCGATGATATCCACACACGCGCGCACTCACACGCGCACGTCGATATGCTCGATACTGGCGCTCGATGGCATCGTCGTTCATGTGCGCAGGGTTATAGTGAGCTCGTGATACGTCCCAACAAGGGCCAACTCACCACCGTGCGACTCAATGCTCGTCAATTCGGTACGAGCTCCTCCTACATCGAATCACGCGCACTCTCTATCGATATCTAACGACCTCGATATCAACAATCCAACATCACGATCTCTCTCTCGATATTCGTAGTGATATCGGCCATACAAGTCAATGGCATCGATACTCAGTTTACGTATGCCAACTATCAAGATCAACCCGTGATGAAGCTCGATTGTAGCGATGGCGGTGTGCGGGACTTGCGATCGTTCAACGTCTACCACAAGGCCGCCACCGAGGCGTGCGACGAGGGCGCTCTCTCGATCGCCGTGCCCGCGACGCTCGTCGTACGTGCAGCACTGCCGCCGCCCTCAGCTCTTGGTTGTATTGCCAGTATGCAACGAGATACTTATCGTGATCTATCTATCTATCTATCGTGATCGATCTATCTATCTATCTATCTATCTATCTATCTATCTATCTATCTATCTATCTATCTATCTATCTATCTATCTATCTATCTATCTATCTATCTATCTATCTATCTATCTATCTATCTA
>Ga0209935_1002584_pt1:0-10000 | contig 21494 bp, 24 predicted proteins | sample ThiBio_1000_plan_2_FD_183958 | JGI IMG/M metagenome (GOLD analysis project Ga0209935, IMG submission 183958) | Wastewater bioreactor microbial communities from Cape Town, South Africa - Thiocy_cont_1000_plan (SPAdes) | ecosystem: Engineered > Bioreactor > Thiocyanate-remediating >...
TTCGACGTGAGATCACCGATATCGTGGTCGACGATGATGCAGGTGAGATTGCCATCTCGTTCACTCATGCCGCAGAGGAATCGATCTCACGATGCCGACATATCTTGTCGCCCGAGGCAATGTACGTCTGCTTGCTGTGTCAGTTTTGAGAGTAACGCTGACAGCCGACACACGCACAGACCTGGAGGCGTGCAGCTACTGCATGCGGCACTTCTACGGTACCTCGTTGATATTTGTGTCAAGAAGCAACTGGCTCGAGCCGTGTCGGCGCTCGAACCACTAGCTGCCAACACACAACAAGATTCTCCGACCATGGATGCCGTGCTGTCGCGCTTCTTCTCGGTCGTGCAGCAAGTGAACCAAGTTGCTATCCTTCTCGAGCGTCACTTTCATTCGTTCGTCGTACGTCCAAGGAATGCCTTGGCTGCGCCGTCCTACAATCACTCACTCACTCACTCATGATGGCGAATGCACAAACAGATTGCAAATGTCGCCAGTTCTGAGACTGCACAGACCCAAGTAGTGCTCGAGAAGAACGAACGAATCTCGGCTCTCGAGGCCATGATCGATACGGGCTTGAATCATTCGCTCACTGGTACTCACAACCTCCAGATTTCTCTCCCTCGCTCAAAGACTCTTCGATATCTGACGCAGAGCTCGATCGATGATAGTGCTGCTCGGAGGATTCGAGAGATTGCTGCTCAACACACAACAGAAGAACGACTTTCGTATCGCGGACGACAGTAGCTTCAGTACCTCGGAACCAACCAAGGCCTGCCTCAAGGCAGTGGAGTATATCACCACGCATGTACGTGCGCTTTGGTGCTTGTGGATGGCAGTCGAAGTCTTGCTTCTGATGCTAGGAGCTTGTTGGGATTGTAGTACAATGCGTTGGTGTTATCACTCGATGGCAACAACCTCAAGGCCTTCCTGAGCGAGCTTGGCAGTGGCATGTACTCGTACGTTCGCAGCGTAAGCACCAATGTCGCATATTCACTCCACACTCGCTCTCGCTGATACAATCAACTGGATTCGTTCTCTTGGGTCAGATCGATATTGCGCAACATTAAGCGCAATTCACCATCTCTCGGACTCGGCGGCATGAAGTTGATGCGAGATATCACCGAGTTCAAGACGCTCGTGTCTCGCTTTAGCTGCCCGATCGTCACTGAGAAGTTCGAGATCCTGAGGTACGTGTGCTGGTTACTGCGGTGTTCTGTCGTCAAGCCCGCTCACTGGCACGCGCGCGCGCACACACGAGCTAGAGATGCAGCCAACATCTTCATCGTTCCCGAGAGCAACCTCGAGACTCTCGCAGCCGACAGCAGCCTCGCGAAACTCGAGCAATCGGACCTCACCGAGTTGCTGGCGCTGAGAGAGGCCCTCAAGAACGGCACCACACCAGCTGCCGCCTCGGCCTCGATCATGCATCGGCCCTTCATTCCAGCGAGCTTGTTTGGTGTGTGGCAGTAGAATGTAGTGATGATATGTAGCCTACCAACGAGTAAAGCTTCGAATCCGATGCAATTCAATGCAACTCAGTTCAATTCAATCGATTGAGTTAGTTGCTCGCTGCCTCTCTCTCGCTCACATCTCTCCTCCCCGCTCCTGCCCCTCGAGGTGGCCGTCGTTGATCGTTCAGGTAAGCAAGGGCTATCTTCCTTGCGTGGAAGACAACACGAAAACACCAGAGGGAGAGATCGTGAGCATGGCATCACCCGACTACCTCTTCCTTCAAGCATCAGATCGAGGATCATTGGAAGACATTCCATCTCTTCTTGATCGACGTGCCAGCGTCAATGCCGTTGACTGCACGAACCGGACGGCTCTTCATCTTGCGGTATTGAGAGGTCACCAGCAATGTGTGGAGCTTCTGCTTGATCGACATGCCAATGTCAATGCTCCCGATTCGAACAACATTGTGCCTCTCCATGGTGCATCAATGAGTGGCCATCATCGATGCCTTGCGCTTCTTCTTGATCGAGATGCCGACATCCATGCTCGTGATTCGCGAGGGAACACCTCTCTCCATGTTGCATCTTGGAAGGGCCACCATCAATGCGTCGAGCTCCTGCTTGATCGACATGCCGACATCAACACTCGAAACTCGCAAGGCAGCACGCCTCTCCATCTCGCATCTCAGATCGATAGCTCTCGCTGTGTCGAGCTTCTTCTGGATCGCCACGCCGACATCAATGCTCAAGAATCGAACAACAAAGCACCTCTCCATCATGCTGCTGCTACAGGCAGCCATCAATGCGTCGAGCTCCTGCTTGATCGAGATGCCGACATCCATGCGCTTGATTCCTTCACGTACACGCCACTCCATCATGCTGCTTCGAACGGCCACCTCCGATGCATGGAGGTTCTTCTTGACCGAGATGCCGACATCAACGCTATCACCACTTACCGCCAAACGCCTCTGCACTACGCCTCTGCCAATCGCCGCCTGGATTGCGTCGAGCTCCTTCTCTACCGCGGTGCCGACAAATCGGTCGTCAATGTACGTTCCAACAGCGCTGTTGTCGCATCCGGCAATCGTATGTCCCACTGCTTCATGGTCTCACTCTGCACCGTGCCATCAGAACGAATGCCGTACTCCCGACCGATGCACGCAGAACGTGGCCATTGCAAGCTTCATTCGGAACTTTGGTACGTGCTCGAATGCTTCACATCGACAGCTTCCAATCTCTCGTGCGTGTGTTGATATCACTCGTTGATCGTTGGTTCCATCCTGAATCAAGAACATCCTCGATGGAGCATCGAGCGACACAGCCGCGTTCCCAAGGCCATCAAGGAGATCGTGCTCACCATGACGATGATTCGATCGATTGCGTTGTGGTCGTCGATCTCGCTCCTTCCGAACGAGCTCTTGTTCTTGATCTTTGAGCAGCTGGACATCAACGCCATTCTCCGAGCCTCTGGCAAGAAACGACCGCCGCAAGAGCGAGAGCAACAACAACCAAGTCGCCAGCAATCTCAAGAAGGCCGACGACGACTACAACAGGAAGAGCCGAGCAACGAGCCAAACCGTCGATGCCATGTCATGTAATCTGAGGCTGGCATCGATCTTTCCATTCAATGCAATCCAATGTAATGTAATTGAGTCAAGAGAGGCAGAGCTTGTGGAGGTTCGCTTGGATTGATTGGTTGATGAGAGCAGAGAGTCGAGGAATGTCGCTCGATCAGTTGCTCGCTCGCTCACATCTCTCAATCAATACATTCGGTCTTCCATCTGACCTTGGCTTTTGATTGAGCCACGAATCGATAGCTATGGATCATAATCAACAACAACAACAACAACAACAACGGCAACAACGACGCCATCAACAAGAGCTCGATGATGCTGTCCTTCGTGCATCTGTGCGAGGCTCCCTCGAAGATATCCGCTCTCTGCTCGATCGACACGCCACTGTCGACGCTCTTGACTTCTTCCAGAACACACCGCTGCACCATGCATCAATGCACGGACATCTTCAATGCATAGAGCTCCTTCTCGATCGTCATGCCAGTATCGATGCTCGTGCTCACAACAAGATCACGCCACTCCATCTCGTATCGCTGAATGGGCATGATCAATGCGTCGGGCTCCTCCTTGATCGAGCTGCCGACATCGACGCGCGCACGACATTCAACCAAACCGCTCTCCATATCGCAGCACGCAATACCCATCACCGATGCGTCAATCTCCTCCTCGATCACGGTGCCGATATTTCGATCTTCGATGTGCGTCTCAATCTCTCGCTATCGTCGCGCGCGCTGCCCTCACACCAATCTCATTCCACACGTATATCGATACGACGTCAGCACGAAGGCCGCACGCCCGAGCAGCATGCCTCCAATTCCCACGCGCGCCTCCTTGTACAGCTGCTTCGAAACCACAGTACGCCCGCCAGCTCGCAATACCACTCGCTGAATGTGCTGGATGTTGATTCGACCTCCGAATCAAGAATATCCTCGATGGAGCGTCGAGCGACACAGCCATGCGCCCAAGACAATCAAGGACCTCGTACTCACGATCACGATGATTCGATCGATTGCGTTGTGGTCGTCGATCTCGCTCCTTCCGAACGAGCTCTTGTTCTTGATCTTTGAGGAGATCGACATTGATGCGATTGTTCGAGCGTCTCTGGAGAAGCGGCAGCAGGAGCACAAGTGGCGGCCAAGATCGTACGTCTTCGCACTGGATATTCTCCTGATACCCACACACAGAGAGCCGTGTCGCTAACCAACAAATCCGGGCCGGATTACCTTGTGTAGCTTGAAGTAGGCCTTTCGATCCGAATACACCGTAATCCTATCCATCCTATCCACCCAATCATTCATGTGTGCCATCATCAGGCCTGTCCCCAGATCCAATCCACCACATTCCCAATCATACGAGCGATCTCTTCAGGCGATCTCCTCTTTTCTCTCTCGCGCGCAAGTCAGTTGCTCGCTGCCTCTCGCTCGCTCACGTCTCTCCTCCTCCCTCCTGCCCTCGACGTGGTCGTCGTTGATCGCAGTGAGGACTCGTGTCGATATCTCTTGTTGCAGTCCTCCGTCGCGCACCAACGCGATAACACGAGAGCGAGCATGACATCACGCGACTACCTCCTCCTTCGCGCATCAGAACGAGGATCATTGAAAGACCTTCGCTCTCTCCTTGATCGACGTGCCAGCATCAATGCCGTTGACAACACGAACCGGACGGCTCTTCATCATGCATCGTCGAATGGTCATCATCAATGCATCAAGCTCCTCCTTGATCGAGCCGCGGATATCGACGCTCGCGATTCGCAAGGACAGAGTTCCCTCCATCTCGCATCATTGGAGCGCCATCATCAATGTGTGGAGCTTCTTCTTGCTCGAGATGCCGACACCAATGGTCTTTGTTCGCGGGGCGTCACGCTCTTGCACCTGGCAGTCGCGAATAACAATCACGAAGGCGTTGCGCTTCTTCTCGACCATCGCGCTGATGCGGATGCTCGAGATTCGCGAGGCAATACGCCTCTCCATCTCGCATCATCCAATGGCAGTTTTCGATGCATGGAGCTTCTTCTCGATCATCACGCTGATGCGAATGCTCGAGATTCGCAAAGCAATACGCCTCTCCATCTCGCATCATCCAAAGGTCATTTTCAATGCGCCGAGCTCCTCCTTGATCGAGCTGCCGATATCGACGCTCGCGATTCGCAAGGACAGAGTTCCCTCCATCTCGCATCATTGGAGCGCCATCATCAATGTGTGGAGCTTCTTCTTGCTCGAGATGCCGACACCAATGGTCTTTGTTCGCGGGGCGTCACGCTGTTGCATTTGGCAGTCGCGAATAACAATCACGAAGGCGTTGCGCTTCTTCTCGACCATCACGCTGATGCGGATGCTCGAGACTCGCAAGGCAATACGCCTCTCCATCTCGCATCATCCAATGGCAGTTTTCGATGCATGGAGCTTCTTCTCGATCATCACGCTGATGTAGATGCTCGAGATTCGCAAGGCAATACGCCTCTCCATCTCGCATCATCCAAAGGTCATTTTCAATGCGTCGAGCTCCTGCTCGATCATCACGCTGATGTGAATGCTCGAGATTCGCAAGGCAATACGCCCCTCCATCTCGTATCATTTCATTGTACCCGGGCTCGAGTTAATTTCCATACTCGATGCGCCGAGCTCCTGCTGGATCGCGACACCGACATCGATGCTCTCAACTCGCAAGGGTGCACTCCTCTCCATTTCGTGGCAAGGTATCCCCAACCCAACTTATTCGTCGAGTTCCTCCTTGATCAGGGCGCCAGCAAGTCGGTAGTCAATGTACGTGCAACACTTCCGGTGGGTCGATGAACTTCAGCATCAATCTCATGCAACAGGGTGACGACTCCAGAATGATGGCGATACTCCTGCTCAATCCGCCCTTTGTTCGGAGGTTGCGAGATTGATTCGCAATCACAGTACGTCCTCCCTTCGATCAGTCGAGTGCTCGCGAAGAGAGTGACCTTATCGTATTATCTTGTGCAATATGTTGATTGGAACTCGCCGATTCAAGAACATCCTCGATGGAGCATCGAGCGACGCAAGCGCGTTCCCAAGGCTGTCAAGGAGATCGTGCTCACGATGACGATGATTCGATCGATTGCATCGTGGTCGTCGTTCTCGCTCCTTCCGAACGAGCTCTTGTTCTTGATCTTTGAGCAGCTCGACATTGGCGCCATGATCCGAGTCGCTCCGTTTCAATTTTCGCTCGTCCAAGAACGACATCAACGGCAAGAACAACTCGATAAGGAGCGACAAGAGCAAGAACAACGACTGCAGCAAGAACAAGCTCAGCTGCAGCAGCAGCAGCAGCAACAACAACAACAACAGCAGCAGCAGCACGAAGGTGAGCGCAAAAAGTGCCACATCATGTAGTGTGTGAAGGTGTTGGTCGAGTGGCGGCGTTTGCTTGTCGTTCCTCTCTCTCCTCCACTGTCTCAGTCACTGTTGATTGTTGAGCCCTTCTTGCGCTTCTACCACACCTGAGACTAGCGCCGTAGTGCGCGCGTTTACAGAGGTTGATCGAATCCATCCATTGTGTCGGATCAACAGCGAGAGAGAGACCGGGAGAGAAAGAGCGGGAACCGAAGAGAGCCGTAAGCCCCCAGTGCCCTACGCCGCGTCATCACCCACACGCAAAGACTTTGCCGCAGAGCGAGCGATCTCCTCAGGCGATCTCCTCTCCTCGCTTCTCTCTCAGTGCTTTGTTCTCTTCGTGGCAGCAGCAGCAGCGTGTGTGTGCGTGTGTGTGTGTGCGAGAGGGAGCCTCCGTGTTGCCTTTGCGCGCCTCCAGACCGAGATCTACTCTGGTTGTTCTTGGTGGTGGTGGTGTGGGTGTGGCGGTGGTAGTTGTAGCGGTTATATCGTACGAGGAGGACGGCGAGCTATCGTGGAGTTGCCGCGTAGCGTCCACCTCGATCGTTCCAACGACGAACGAGACAGACACACACGCGCTCTCACATACACATACACATACACAAATATCTCCCGCGACATTCATGGCACCGCTATCACTCGTGAGCGGTGGTGTCCGCGGTAGTGCCGTTACTCTACTATCCATCTCGTTGGTGGTGGTTCTCTTGATTACGGCGGCATCATCATCGTCATCTTCATCATCGAGCGAGAGCGAGATCGATCGTATCTCGCGTCTCAACGATTGGGCACGCGATCACTTGACCAGCTCCCATCATCTGCACATTGCCTCCTCTCGACGAGTGGTCGCTGCAAACGATATCAAGGTACCTACCTACCCACCCATCGCATCCATCCATCGATCCATCCATCGCATCCTGATCCTCACCACCTGGCACAGGAGAACGAGACGGTACTATTCGTCGGCAAGCAATACTGGCTCGACGATGCATACGTCGCCAAGCAGGGCCATCGAGACCGCATCGTGGCGGCGTTGGAGGCCCACAAGTTCAGCGAGAGTCGCGATGGCAATGCCTCGCAGCTCGCTGCCGCCGCCGTCGTGGCCTTCCAGCTGTTGCTCGAGAAGATCGATCCCAACTCACAGTGGCGAGCCTACATCGGTATGTCGAGCGGTGCTTGCTTGCTTGCTTGCTTGCTTGCTTGCTGTAGACGCGAATGCAGTGCTCGTGCCACCGAATGGCAAGAGTTGGCGAGTATCTTACGCGAGCCGTGTGCGTGTGTGTCAAGATGCTCTGCCGCAACGCATTGGACTTCCATTGTCGTACTCTGCAGCCGATTTTGAACTCCTTCGAGGCTCGCCAGTTTATGGTACACGCACACACACACACTCTCTCTCGTATCAATGCACAACACTCGTATCTAACGAACGAGCGAACCGACCTACACACCCATCAGACAACACCATCAAGTCCAAGCGCACCTTGGCAGCACAATGGACGCTCGTGCACCCAATCCTGCAACAAGTGAGCAAGCACGAGTTCACGGCTGATGACTGGACCTGGGCCATGTCGGTCGTGATCTCGCGTGCCTTCGCACATCGCTCGGGCTGGACCTTGGTGCCGGTCGCCGACATGCTCGACCACCACCACGATCCGTCGGTCTCGTACTCGATCACCAACGACGGCTTGGCGCTCGTGGCCTCGCGCGACATTGCCGAGAACGAGCAGGTGTTCGGCTCGTACGGCAAGGGCAGCAACGCGCACTTTCTGCAGCAATTCGGATTCGCGGTGCCCAACAACGATGCCGATACCTTCACGCTCTCCGTGTCGACGACGCGATGCCCGTTCGAGAGGTTCTTCATCAACCAGGCCAAGCTGTCGCAGGCTGATCTTGAGGACATGGTCGACGAGTTTAGCTCGGGAGCTGGAGGGTACGATGGCTGCGAATCGCGATGGCATCTATCTATCACATGGGTATCTAACATATCTACGTTGGTGATGACATACGTAGAACCATGTCGTTTGTGTTGAGCTCGAACCCCAAGAGCCTGGACGGTCTCTATGCGTTCGCGCGAGCCATGGCACGCGGTGATCGCATCGGTGCACGAGCACCACGCGAGCAACCATCTCGAGGAGGAGATTTGATCGACGTTGACCGACAAGCAACGTCGTCTGTGGTATCGTTGCTGCGTTGCATGCTCGGAGCATATCCCTCGACGCTATCGGTACAAAGCTACATGCCCCCATCCCATCTCCTCCCGATTCGTGCGCCTTACCTCCCGACACGTGTGGTTGCTGCTGCGTCTGCGAAACGACAGGAGGATCTGAAAGAACTGAGCAAGCTGCAAGCGAGGAGAAGCAGCAACACTGAGCAAGAAGGCAACAACAGCAATAGTGATGTATCATATTATCGTCTGGTATTGGTGAGTGGCGAGAAACAAATCCTCAGCAAGCATCTCGAGGCTCTGCAAGAGCGACTGAGTCGTTGGGAGCGACGAGACAAGCGACCACGACGCACACGACCAACACCTCCGAAATCAGAAGAGCTTTGAATCATACGAAATCCTTCGCAAGCAACAACAACAACAAGACCGATACGAAACACACACGCTACAATCCATACGACGGCTGACCGACCAACCAACTGATGAGCTGCCCTCAAACTCCTTCTCTTCCCATTCTCCTCCTCGTCGATGTCGTCGAGAGCATCTCTACCGATCGATCGCAACCAGTAACCGCCACAAGATATCAACATCATCATCATCAACAACAGCTGCTATACTACTACCACCTATCATGCAATCATGCATTCATTCATTCATTCATACCTATCATCTCGTTGTTCTAACAATGAAGAGAACGAGCGAGTGATTCGATGAGTCGCTCCTCCTGTTTTGCCAGCTTATCATCATCATCATGCTCAGTGTACCAATTGAGTGACTCGATATAGTCGCACACTCTGATTGGCCATTGGATATTGAATGTTGGTTTCGATCAGACTTATTGTGATTGGTTGGATAGATGGAGCATGAGGCCGAGGCCGAGCAATGACATCATCCTCTCCCATTCGTTGCTGTCCCTGTGGCGCTCATATCCATCCCATCGCTCTCCATCCCCCATCCATCTATCCATCTGGACCTTGTCCGTAACTTATTACCATCACCATCGTCACCACCATTATTATGGCGCCAACCACTACTCGAACTCTCGCGTTGATGATCGCCATGTTGGTACTCCTCGTGGCTGCATTGGCATCAGCTGAAGACTCGTGTCCGCCACCTTGCTCCATGGTACACGCTCTCTCACGCTCTATCACGACGCCTGCTGCTTCGAGAGATCGGTATCTCATCTGATCATCATGACGCCCCCACAGGAGTTCTGCAATGAGAACCCGACTAGCGAGTGCTCGGCGCTCTCGGTGCAACACTGGCCGACCTTCGCTGAGCATCCATGTGACGCGTGTGCTCGCAGTCATTGCATGGCGTGTGTCGCTTCTGAGGCTGTACGACCATCGATATCAACTACCGAATCAATCAACCAATCAATCAATCAAGTGATCGGTGGATGATACTGATTGATTCATCCATGCGGCCTTGGTTGATATGAATGATATCGAGCGT
>Ga0209935_1002584_pt1:12500-21494 | contig 21494 bp, 24 predicted proteins | sample ThiBio_1000_plan_2_FD_183958 | JGI IMG/M metagenome (GOLD analysis project Ga0209935, IMG submission 183958) | Wastewater bioreactor microbial communities from Cape Town, South Africa - Thiocy_cont_1000_plan (SPAdes) | ecosystem: Engineered > Bioreactor > Thiocyanate-remediating >...
AAGCCAGTATCGCTCGCAGTGCGCAGAATGTCGGCTTGTGTCGACGGCGTTGCTTGATCGTCGTTGTGTTGCTGTTGTTGTTGCTGTTGCTGCTCCTGGAGCAAGAGCTGCTCGTGGTATAGTTGCTGCTGTACAGCAAAGCGCTCGATGCTCTTTTTGAGCTCGTCGCAGAGGTGCTGCGGTGATTGGAGGTGCTGCCATTGCTCGGGCGGGAACATGGCGTTCATGCGAGCGCGATCGACGTACACGAGGCAGTAAGCCGACGTGTCGCCTGCTCCGCCTCGGCACTCGTGCATCATCTCTTCCCACGAGCTCTGCTCGACGAGCGCGTCGTTGAAGCGCACCCAACCACGCTGCGGCACGTCGATGAAGGCGTAGTAGTGCCCGATCGACGGCGTGCCGCGGTGCACCAACACGGCATGCAGCGAGTAGAAGGCCGAGTGCTCGCGGTACCGATATGCCTCGAGACGATGCTCGATACAATCGAGCTCGTCGCGGTGGCTATCGATCGTGCGGCTGAGGTGCTCGGCATGTCGCTCGAGGTGCGCGATGCAATCACGAGTGCCGTCGTGTGTGATGGTGCTGCTGCTCTCGGAAAGATTCGCCTCGAGCGTGTACTCGAGGTACTCGAGCGTTCGGCGCACGGTTCGCAACGCGATACGACATCGATGGATGGCTGCTCGGCGGCCCGAGCGAGAGGCCTTGAGCTGCCGAAGCGTATCGGCCAGTTCGCGCGCCTCGGCCGTGTTGCGCAGCAGATCGACCGCGATGCGATCGTCGAACGCAAAGGCCTTGTTGGTCTTGGTGTAGGTCTGCGAGTGGGGATCGTACAGGAAGCGCTTGATGTCGACCCACAGCACGGGCGGCAGATCAAAGAACAGCTGCTGGATGCGCGGTGGGTCCGGCACGCGCGTGCTAGAGAACGACTCGAGCGCCTCGGCCATGTTGCGTATGTTGCGCAGATCGACACAAAAGTCTCCCGGACCGACCTTGAACTGCCCGTTGCTGACGGAGCGTTGCGGTTGCTCGTTGTGATCGCGACAAGGCTTGTCGGTCGCATCTTGGTGGTTGGTTCCGTTGGTAGTGGTGGCCACGTCCGGTTCGAGAGCGTACTCTTCGTCACACTCGTCAGCTGTACTGCTGTCGCCGCCAGTCTCATCATCATCATCGCCGCCGCCGCCGCCACCGTCATCGTCGTCATCATCGCTAATCAACGACACGACGTTCATGGCGGTGTCGTCAGTCTCTCGGCGATTGTTGCGGCGATTGTTGCCAGGATGATCGGGGTTGTTGCTTCGAAGTCGCTTGCGAGACGCAACGGCTCGGCCACAAGGACGTTGGCGCCGCTTCTGCTGTCGTGATTGGTCGTGTTGGGCAAGTGGGAGAGGATGCTTCGACGGCGACGCGATCGGAATCAGCACTTGATACTTGGTGCCGTAGAAGATCGACTCGATGATACGACGCAAGGGCGGTGCCAAGGCGCCACACAGTTGGTCGAGGAACGAGTGGTTGAACTCGCTGACGTCGCGTTGTTGCATATCGAGTCCCAGCGCCTTGACCAAGCGCAATGGATTGACATACTTGAACGGCGAGTGCTTCATGTAGAAGAAGAGTCGTTGTAGCTCCTGAACAAAGTCGGTTCGTTGTATCTCGGAGGCAGACAATGATGCTTCGTTGTGTGGTGGCGCTGCTGTTGTTGGTGCTGGCGGAGATGGTACCGAGTCATATTGGGCACTTGGAGCTTGGTTCTCAAAGTCCTCGGAGCTCGGTACTGGTATGACTGTCGCTGCCATCGTCGTCGTCGTCGTCGTCGAGGTCGAGGTAGTAGTTGATGTGGATGCTGCAGCGGTAGTCGAGGGCGATACTAAGGAGCCACTATCGATGGTAGAGATCAAGGCATCGAGCAACGGCGCATGCAACCAGTAGTACACTTGCAGCACCGAGTTCAAGTAGCAGGTGTTACCGTTGTTCTGGAGCCCACATGGCGTCTCGTCGAGTACGCGAGAGTCCGAGTTGTCCGGCGCATACTCTCCGAGATCGATCTCTCCCACCGTGTGTCGAAAGAGTTGCTCCATCTGCAACTCGACGCTGCCACCGAGGGCGGTGGATGTTGTTGCTGCTTCTGTTGCTGCCGCTGATAGTGACGATGACGACGATGATGGAACGATTGGAACAGCAAGTTGTCGTGTGTCGGCGAGACTCCTCGCGATAGCATCAGCGAGTTGGATGTCCTCAATGGTTCGAGGTCGTTTCGGAGCAGGCGCACTGATCGAACTCACATAATCGTTCTTACCGGTGATACTGTTGATACGACGATCGAACGAACGTGTACTATTCGTTCCACTCATTAACAATGATTCGGTGGTCCTCATGTTGATTGGACTCGACACTGATACATCATCCGTGTCGATGTTGCTGTCGTTGTTGTTCTTGATAGTTGCAGTAGTATCTTGAGAACTCGTCGCAGCCTCGAACAACGACGAGAAGCTACAATCAGGTTCTCGAGGTCGCTTACGTGAGGTCGTCGTTGCTATCGTGCCTGCACTCGTAGCAGACAGTGCGTTGATGGTCGTTGGTGTAGCTGGTAGTTCATCATCATCATCGTCGTCGTTGTGGCTCGGTAGCTGTTGAAGACTGAGCTGGATCGCATACTGTTCCTCATCATCCACATCCTCCATACCTCACACGAACGATCTCGTGTGTGTATGTGTGTGTGGTAGGTTGATATAGACCTGGATCTATCTATGTATCTGTCGTATGAAGCATCATCATCATGATGTGAGAGAGATCGTTAGTTACAACCGCCACATCAATCAATCTCAATCAACCTCAATCAATATGTGAATCTGATCAGTACAATACCATACCAGATCGTTGCTCGTCGACAAGTGTTAATCTTGATCGCGTTCAAGTAGAAGGAAGAACGATGATGAAGGATGTTGATAGATGGATGGATGGATGGATGTGTAACGGACGGGAGCAACAAGCAAGTGAGACCCTCAACGCAGTAGTAGAGCGGCACATCGCTCTCCAACCAATTAACTGACAAACCAACTAACCATGATATGAATATGATCTGGATTATATGTACATTTATCGAATCGGGCGATTGTGAAGGGGCTTGAAGGGCAAATATTGCCAACTAGATAGAGATAGAGAGATGGATATTTACAGTAGAGAGATAGATATCGGCACAACATCAAACAATTCAAACGATACAAACCTAAACCGAGGTAGATAGGCTGACTGATTGACGAGTGAATTACCAAAGCGATAGTCGTGACCATCGTGATGTCGTGGTAGCGGTCGAGCTTGTTGATGATGCTGTCGCTGCATCGGTCATTCGATCAGCAGCCTCCGGATGCGCTTGTTGGTAGTCGCGCAGGAACTGCAGGTTACTCTCGTCGACCTCGGTACGAAGATCCTTCGGTAGAGGATCGTCCAGGCTGTAGTGTTGTAGGTCCTCCCAGGACTTGAGCGTTTGCGGCGGGTACAGGACCTCCTTGGCTTGTTGCGCCATCGATCGCGGCATGCGACTGTGATCGACGTACACGAGACAGTAGGCCGAGCCCGACGAACCACCGCCGCCGAGACACTCGTCTCGTACGAGTTGCCAGCTCGAGACTGGTGCCACGTCGCGATCGTTCATCTTGAACCAACCGCCTCGAGATGGAATGTTGATGAAGGCGTAGTAGTGGCCGCTCTCGGGCTCGCCGACGTGTACCATGACGGCGTACAGGTCGTAGGGATTGTTGGTGAACGACGCACGCAATCGAGCGAGCTCTTGACGTGCGTCGTCGACCTCGCGCTGCCATCCCTCGAGCTGCGCCCTCAAGGGTGCGACGTAGAACTCGAGCATCCTCTTCGCCACGGATAACTGCTCGGGCAAGCCGTCGGCTCCAAAGAACTGCTCGCGATACGTGTAGAACTCGTACATCGTGATCACCGATTGGAAGACGCTCTGGTGCTTCTGGATCTCGGACTCGAGGTTGGTGATGCGCTGCTGCAGCTCGGACGTCAGCTCGACGTGGCGGTACAGTACGTCGGCATAGAAGCGCTCGGGGAAGTCGAAGGCCGCGTTGTTCTTGATGACGCGTTGATTGTGTGCGTCGTACTGGAAGCGCTTGAGGTCGATCCACAGCACCGGAGGCGGATGGAACTCGAGCAGCTGCAGTCGCACAGGCTCCTCGACCACTGAACGAACCATACTTTCGAGTGCACGCTCGAGAGTGTTACCAGGTAGAATGATTGGTGGTTGGTTGGTTCGTTCGGCTGTCGATGTCGACGACGATGATGATGGCGGTGGTGCTTCCACATCACGCATACTCGCATCCTCGATCATGTCGGTACTCGAGCGTTGCAGTTGCTTCTGTTCTTCGGCATTGCCGGCAGCGGTCGATGGTGAGCTCGATGATGGGGTTCGAGCGATGGACGGTGCCATGTTATCGATGCTGGGATCGACCGAGAGTTCGATCGCAAAGTCTCCCGGTCCGATGCGAAACGAGGTCTGCGACATGTCGTCATGTTGAAAGATGCCATCGCGAAACGGGAGAAGCTTCTGATACTTGGTGCCGTAGAAGAGGTGCTCGATCTCTTGACGCACCGACTCGCACACGGACGAGCTCAGGAGCTCGAGGAAGTGATGGTTGAACTCGCTGACGTCCTGTTGTCGCATGTCGAGTGCCAAGACGTCGGACAAGCACACGGGGCTCACGTAGCGCAGATGGCTCACCGACATGAACACGAACAACCTTCGAAGCTGCACCAGGAACTCGTCATGACGTCCGGAGCTCAGGTGTGGCCGCGACACGAGCACCTCGGTCAAGGCCGGCGATAGCCAGAAGTACATTTGGAGCAATGCGTTGAGGTAGCACTTGTTGCCTGTGTTCTGCAGGCCGCAAGGTACATTGGCATCGCGCCAGCCATTCTCCTGCGTATCACGAGCCGCCACACGAGTGGCGTCATCCAGTTGCGCCTCGTTGCCATCGCGGTATTGGCCACTTTGAGCGAGGATCGCGAGTGTCGTGGCCTCATCGTCCGCTGCTGCGTCAAGCGATTGTCGTAATTGTTCGGCGGCAGTGGCAGCCTCGACCAAGCTCAGTTGGATGGCTTCATTGAGATCAGCGTCGTCATTGTTGCGTAGGAGCGACATCATATTGAGTAACTCGCCACAAGAATGACACAACAGTTGGGTGGATTGGTTGATTGGTTGGTTGGTTGGTTGGTTGATTGGTTGGTTGATTGGTTGAGAGATGCGCGAGGGAATGAGGCAACAAACGAATGATGACTCACGCTCCTACTCACGCTGACGACATCTCTCAACACACAATCATGAGACCATGACGTCGTGAAGGCCTCGCCGGTTGATCGACTCTCGTCGCGAGAGTCCACAGCGAGAGTCCAATCCACACGAGTGTGTGAGTGTGTGTATCGGTACTGTTCGGTACTAATCGATGAGAGCGATGAGGTCGACATTGATCTCGATCTCGATGTGATTGTCGCTCTCGAGAGCGGGTGGCACCGCTCAATCTCGATGTTGCGGGTACCCAGCTACGGTCGTCGAGACTGCGCGGCTCGAAGAATCCCATCAATGTCAAGTTCCTCAAAGATCAAGAACAAGAGCTCGTTCGGAAGGAGCGAGATCGACGACCACAACGCAATCGATCGAATCATCGTGATCGTGAGTACGATCTCCTTGACGGCCTTGGGAGTGCGTTCATGCCGCTCGATGCTCCATCGAGGATATTCTTGATTCAGCGAGCGCCAATCAACGAGCTATCGTGGACCGCAAGCGTGAGCACGACGTACTGTAACTCTGAATCATTTCGGCCGTGAATCGAAACGAAGCGGCTCTATCTGGAGTATGGCGATTGTCCTGATGAATGAATGAGTTGCTGCATTCACATGTTGATGCGATGTAGCACGAGAGCCGTTCTGACTCTCGAACGTACATCGAGATACAGCCTGTCAGCACCACGGTTAAGAAGAATCCCGACACATTGGTAATGGCCACTTTTCGATGCAGCATGGAGAGGTGTTTGGTCCTGAGATCCAACAGCGTCGATCTCGGCACGTCGATCAAGAAGGAGCTTGACGCATTGATGACGACCATTCGAGCATGCGACATGGAGAGGAGTGTTCTTGTCGCGACCGACAGCATTGACATCGGCATGTCGATCAAGAAGAGATTCGATGTCTGTCAGTGAGCCTTGCTTCACTGCTTGAAAGAGCGCATCGTTGAGGCTTTGTTGGGATGTCATTCTCGTGTCAGTGTCAGCCAGTGGAGCAAGCGAGCAAGCAGAGGGAGGGAGCAGCGATCGATACGAGGAGGGAGGGGATGCGAGCGAGGGAGAGGCAGCAAGCAACAACAACCAATCACTCACTCTCACGAGGCTCTCTTCTCTCGATCAATCGAATCACTCGATGATGTCTTCCACAAATCGTGAGCATCAGTGCGATGTGGATGTGTGTCACACACACAATGTATTGGTCGGGGTTGGTCGATTGTGCATCCATTTGATTTGGTGTCACGGACGCGAGAGAGTGCTGCTCGTGTCGATCTTCTTGGTTGGTCATTGCAAGACGAACGACTGCCGAATCGATATGCGCTGCCCATGCAGGTGCAGCCTCACATGACGCGGCATTGCTTCGTATTTGCTGCTTCTGTAGTTGGTTGTATCTTGTTTGTTTGGCGCTCACTGTGGTTGATCCTTGCGAGAAGATGATTGTGGTTTCTGAGATGTCCGGTCTTTTTGTCTTGCTCGATGTCTGGTCCGACTTTGTCGCTGTTGTTCTCGTTGTTGAACGTATTGTTGGCGCCGCTTCGCGAGAGACTCCTCGACAATCGCGTCAATGTCGATCTGCTCAAAGATCAAGAACAAGAGCTCGTTCGGAAGGAGACAGATCGACGACCACAACGCAATCGATCGAATCATCGCTATCGTGAGCACGATCTCCTTGACGGCCTTGGGAGCGTGGCTGTGTCGCTCGATGCTCCACCGATGATACTCTTGAGTCGGCAAGTTCCAATCAACGTCCAGCACAGCACATTCAGCACATGTCGCGATCAATCGAGTGAGAATGGTCGACTTGGACAATTGTTCGAGCTTGCTGATTGTTGGATCGATTGGACGTACTGTGACTTTGAATCACGCGAGCAATGCTCGGATACTTTGCAGACTTTTCAGCAGTATGGCCTTTGATCTGATGAAGGATTGGGTGTGGAATGAGATTGATGCAAGTTGTGTTGTGGTTCATCACAGAGAGAGAGAGAGAGAGAGAGAGAGAGAGAGAGAGAGAGACGCACATCGATGAATGACTTGTCGGCGCCGTATTCGAGCAGAGTTTCGACACATTGCCGGTGATCGTTCAGAGCTGCGAGATGGAGAGGAGTTTGGTTGGATGTTGTGAGGGCGTTGATGTCGGCATGTCGATCGAGAAGGAGTTCGATGCATTGGTGCTCACCTTTCAATGTTGCGAGATGGAGAGGCAGCTTGCTGTTGGTATCACGAGCATGGATGTCGGCATGTCGATCAAGAAGGAGCTCCACGGATTGATGACGGCCATTCCATGATGCAACATGGAGAGGTGTGCAGTTGTTTGCATCGAGGGCGTGGATGTCGGCTTGTCGGTCGAGAAGGAGATTGATGCATGGAGGGTGGCCTCGCAAGGACGCAAGATGGAGAGGCGTGTTCTTGGTGTAAGCACGCGAATGGATGTCGGCACGTCGATCGAGAAGGAGCTCGATGCATTGAGGGTGGCCTTCCGAAGATGCGAGATGGAGAGGTGTGCAGTTGTTTGCGTCGAGGGTGTGGATGTCGGCACGTCGATCAAGAAGGAGATTGATGCATTGAGGGTGGCCTCGCGAGGATACGAGGTGGAGAGGCGATTTGGTGTCTCCATTAAAGACATTGATCTTGGCACGTCGATCAAGAAGGAGCTCGATGCACTGATGATGGCCATTCAAACATGCAGGATGGAGAGGAGTGTTCTTTTCGTGACCAGTATTGGTAGCGGCACGTCGATCAAGAAGGAGCTCGACGCATTGATGACGACCATTCGAGCATGCGACATGGAGAGGAGTGTTCTTGTCGCGACCGACAGCATTGACATCGGCATGTCGATCAAGAAGAGATTCGATGTCTGTCAGTGAGCCTTGCCTCACTGCTTGAAAGAGTGCATCGTTGAGGCTTTGTTGTGATGTCATTCGTGTCAGTGTCAGCCAGTGGAGCAAGCGAGCAAGCAGAGGGAGGGAGCAGCGATCGATGCGAGGAAGGAGGGGGATGCGAGCGAGGGAGAGGCAGCAAGCAACAACAACCAATCACTCACTCTCACGCGGCTCTCTTCTCTCGATCAATAGAATCAATCGAATCAAATCGACGATGTCTTCCACAAATCGTGAGCATCAGTGCGATGTGGATGTGTGTCACACACACAATGTATTGGTCTTGGTCGATTGTGCATCCATTTGATTTGGTGTCACGAACGCGAAGAGTTGGACGGAGAGCAGAGTGCGATCGCACGGCGATAATCGGCGAACGAGTGCGCCACGAGAGGAAGAGCTCGCTTTCGCGCATCGCACTCTTTATTCGCTTCTTCGCCCTCCACTGCGCACCACCCACTCCTCCTCCCTCTCTTATTCTCTCTCTGTGCGTGCCCACACACCAAGAACACAGGATCGAGAAAGAGCGCCTTGTTGATAGTGTACGTCTCTCTCTCTCGAACTCCTGCCTCAAGGCGCAAGAGCTCCGCGGTGTTCTTATCCTGATGTTCTTATCACTCTTCTCCTCCTCCTCCGTGTAGAACAAAGAACCCACCACTCCTCGCTCTTCTTACTGCCAGTGCCTCTGTTCCATCCCTACCACCACCCCAACCCCTACCACACCACCGTTAGTTATCTCCATGGCGCACAACGACAACCTCCGCACTCTGCTCCATGAAGCAGACAATGACGTACGCGAGTCCTTCGCGGCCGATGTACTCCGCCAGGTCGGA
>Ga0209935_1002585_pt1 | contig 21475 bp, 17 predicted proteins | sample ThiBio_1000_plan_2_FD_183958 | JGI IMG/M metagenome (GOLD analysis project Ga0209935, IMG submission 183958) | Wastewater bioreactor microbial communities from Cape Town, South Africa - Thiocy_cont_1000_plan (SPAdes) | ecosystem: Engineered > Bioreactor > Thiocyanate-remediating >...
TTCACCGCTTGCTCCTCAATAGGGAAGATGGTCAGGCCGCCATCGAGGAACTGACCAATTTCGGAGATCAACGCTCGAAAGATTTGCTGGCAGCATTTCGCAGCCATCTGGAACAGCCACCGGAACAGCTCGGCGGCGTGGAAGGAACGATCAGCAATTATCTCGACTTCTTCATGCACCCGGAAATTGCGGAGGTTTTTTGTGCCAACGAGCCGACGTTTTCTGTCTCCAAAATCGACGCTGGCAAAATTGTCTGCATCGCGATGCCGCAGAAGTTTCAAGCAGAGCGCCTCTACATCAATACCATCCTGAAATTGTCCTACTATTTTCACGCCCTGAGCCGATTCGACAAATCAGCCGAGGAGCGCGAGCGGGACAATCTCATCGTCCTTTTCGCAGATGAAGGACAGGAGATTATCACTGGAGCGGAGTCGGCGTTTGCCGATCATCGGGTAGCAGGCATAATCCGGGAAGCCCGCGCTACCATCGTTCTTGCTACCCAAGCCTACACCTCCATCCACGGCTCGCTCGATAAACGCTACGCAGAAGTTCTCATGCTCAACTTGAGCAACGAACTCATTTTTACCGTTGCCAATCAGGATTCCGCCGTCATCGCTTCGAAAAACATCGGCGAGCGTGAAATCGTGGAAAAATCGTGGGGCTGGTCCGCCGGAAAACGCTCCTACAATTACCAACGGAAAATCAAACCGTTCTTCGAGCCGTATCGTCTACGGAAGTTGTACAAATTTCACGCTATCATCCGGCATTGCGAGAAGCCTTTCCGAAAGCGGCTGATTCCCCCCATCAACCCGGACGGAACCTTCCCCAGATGGTTCCTTTCTTTCCGCCCCGACTATGCCATTCGCCAGTGGCTCACAGGCAAGCCCGCTCAACCTGTCTCCCATTATGAATAATACCATCCTCATCGAAAAATTGAACGGCCTTGAGCCATATCTTTCCTCCAAGATCAAAGGACAGGAGCACGTCATTCCCCACGTCTGCTCCGCGCTTGAACGCGGTCAGCTTGGTTTGCAGCCTTCCGATAAACCACTAGGGTCATTTCTGTTCCTCGGGCCGACCGGGGTGGGCAAGACAGAATTGACCCTGGAGTGCTCCCGCTACCTTTTCGGGAACGAATCGGTCTTCCGCTTCGATATGTCAGAATTCCAACACGCGGACAGCGTGAAACTCTTTGTGGGTGACGAAACCGGCAGATCTGGCCGACTGGGGAAGATCCTTTCTGAATACCATCAGGGGATTCTCCTTTTCGACGAAATTGAAAAATCCCATCGCCTCATCTGGGATCTCTTTTTACAAATGCTGGATGCGGCCCGCATCACCCTGAGCGATCACTGCACTTACGATCTCTCCGGATTCTATATTATCTGCACAAGCAACATCGGCTCACAGCAGCTTCTACGCCCGACCCGGCTGCCATTCGCAACGTTGGAACGGGCCGTTTTATCAGAACTCCACCGGGTATTCCGCCCCGAACTCAGCGGACGGTTCGACGAGAAGCTTGTATTCAAGCCACTTTCAACCGAGGTACGGAGGGAGATTGGCTTGCTTGCGATTTCTGAGGAACTCGAACGATTTCGGCATAAAGGTTTTGATCTAGCGATTCCCGAGGAGGGAATAGAATTTCTTGTGCGATACGGTATTGATAAGACGCTTGGAGCGCGCGGCCTGAAAAGGACGGTTCAGAAATTCATCGGAGATGCTATCCGAAATGAGCTGAAAGCCAGTCAGCAACCGCTTGGGAGTTTTGCAGTGTTTTCCAAGGCAAGCAGCTTGCCCTTGGAATCACCAAGAGCGGAAATCCTAAATAAATTGCGCTGAACAAATCATCAGCCTTCCTCAAAGGATGTCGTGTTCGTTCAGGTGAGGCGTCGTTCGACCATGTATATTTTTTTCCGGATTGTTCCTCTTGGACTCAATTCCAATAGGGTGTTTTCGAGGACAGCGTCAACCAGCTCTGCACCGAAAGATGAAGTCGCATAATGGCCACAGTCCTGGCGACTGAATGAGGCTAATCTCAACTTAGCAACTTCACTGTCAGTGAGCTCGCGGTCCAAAATGCGAGGTCTAAAAGGCGCATCCATGGAACCAATCTTATAGCAATTCTCAACCGAAGAGACAAAAACGCGCTCGGTCGCTTGCGGTCTCCAAAAGCTCACGACAGATGCTGCCTCGGGCGCTCCATCGACGTAAAGGCGAATCAGTCCACTCGCCATGTTAACATTTGCGACTAGCGAGTGTAAACCGTCGCCGCGACCCGTTTGACATCATAGGCGATGTCGCACTTGGTCGCAGGCGGGTTCTTGTGGTGCGGGCGATATGCGATTTGGCAAGGGTCGGGTTGGAGGAACGTCATGGGGGGACTTTGAGGGTTCGGGTTGAAATAGTCTCCGCAGCTCGAGTTAAAGCTTCGTTCTTCTTGCGAACCCTCCCGGATCGCTTCTGTCGGAACTCGCAAGGCTGAACGCGAGAAACATCCGCTTTTATCGGACAAACCGATATACCGACCGGGGAACACGACCAGCGGAAGTGCGTCATAGAGCAACAAGTTCTACAATCGAGCAGTGTTTTCCGGCGCATCGCAAAGCCCGCGCCGCAATCCGCCCCTCAGGGCGTCCGATCAACCACTCTCAGTCTCAGCCATGGGGACATAAAGAAATGGATAGAAAATCCGCGCTTTCTTCCGGAGGAACGCCGGTCAAATCGCGCGCTTGCTTCAGATCCATCCGGGCCGTTTCCAATAGCCCGAGGTGATGATTTTCTTTCGGGATGTAAAAGAAGCTAAGAAATAATAGTGCGGCGGCGGAGGTTGCGGCGAAAGCGGAGAACCACTGCGCCAATCCCTAAAATAAACAGCGCGCTAACAGACGGCTCGGGAACCGCCTGTAGATAGAAAACCGAAGAGGTAAACGACGAAAACGTGGAGCCATTGTCGTTAGACATATACAAGTTCCCGATACCGGTCGTTGCAGTTGACTCTTGGACGTTCAGCTGAGCGAAGGTCACACCCGAGCCCCAGGACAGCGCTATACCATAGTAATGCCCTCCAGTGAGAGTCCAGGGCGTGTCAAGAGAAATGGAGATATAATCATTTGCGGTCGTCGCGAAGCTCGACGCCGTGCCCGATTCAGTGAATAGCGGATTCTGATATTCCGCGGTTGTGGGCGTGCCGAGCTGCGTGGCGGTGAGATCGAGCAAGGAGATGGTGAAACCACTGCCATTTACGGATTGGGTGGCGGAAGGATTCAAAAAGGTAAACGTCTGCAATTGGTAGGAATCCGAAGAAGTGCCGGGGGCCAAAAACGGCTGTACGAGTTTGCGATCCCGGCTGAGAGCTGTGGACTTCTGCCACGCGAGACTGCCGGCGTTATTCGTCAACGGATGGCTCAGAATCAGATTGGAACTCGGAGCTGTCGAGCCGATGTCAATCAGAGTCGCCGCTTTTACCGTTGTTGTCAGGGCCAGCAACAAGGCCATTGGGAGAAGGTGTTTGTTGTTCATAGGGAATTGGGGTGGAGATTAATTGGTGCGGAGGCGTTTGTCTCTATTATAAGCCTACACGTGTAGGCTATTGCGGCCGTAACGCGTTGTCAACGATTTTTTAAAATTTCTTTGGCGGTTCGCCGCTCCCGCCGCTTGTATTTCGGGTTGAACCCGTCCGGGAATCCGGCGCGAACCACGCGGACGCATTCAACGCCAGCCACTTCGGCACGCCTTCGAGGCAGCAGCGGAGGTCGTAATCGGCATAGAGAACGAGATCCCATATTCTGCCCGTTTGTTCGACCTGGGGGCGGATCGCGACTTTGATTTCCCGGACCGGGGCAGCGGCTTCTCCGCGGAAGGAAGCGATCCCGGCGATGTTGGAGTCCGTGAGGCAGGTGACCGGTGCATCGTCCGGGGGAATCGCCGCGAGGCCGAATCCCCCATGATGCGCACCGGCGATGCGGACGCCGAACTCGCCGGTCCCGGAAGGGACAAAGAACGCGTAACGACGCGGAGAACCGACGTGAACCCGCAGTCCCAACGAGGCTTCCATGACGATTTGCAGCCTGTCTCCTTCCAGGCTCCAGGCTCCCCATTCGCCGTCTTCGATAATCACTTGGAATTCCTCTCCGCCGGGACCCGGTAACGGCACCTGAATCGTTTCCGGCCGAGTCGCGTCGAACTCGCGCCGACACACCGTCCGACCCGACCGGTTCGACACGGTGAAGACGCCCTTGCCCGGCGGGATCGGAGGCGTAATGTAGACCGTGTTTGACATGATCAGCGAGCGGGAGGCTACCAGCACGCAGCCCTTTTTTCCGGTCTTCACGCCGAACATCCGATTTTCCGGTCCCAGAACTGAGTGCTTCGTGGCTCGGGGAATGATCGCGATGGTCCGTGCCAGTTCCTCCTTGCTGCCATCGAACAACCGCAATCCCGATTCGGGGTCCTGTTTCCGGTAATAGCCATCGAGATTAGAAAAGAGAGACGGCATGAACGCCATGCATTCCGCTAGTTCCTTTCCGAGGGACTCCGCCCCGCAGAAATAGAAGCTTGGACGGAGCGCCTTTTCCACGATAGCAATGATTTCGCCGGATCGAAGCTCGTTTCCGACATAGGCTAATGGGGCGGCGATCATCGGGTTGAGCCGAGGCCATCTCACAGGGGTGGCGGGCAATCCTTCCGGTGTCGATGCGATGGGCCAGCACAAATCCGGCTCCCACCAGGATTTGGCGATCCATTCGCAGGACTGCCTTAACGGATTCCATACCTCCGAATCCCGCGTGATGCGGTGGTATTCGGCCAGGGCGTGGAGCAGGATGGCCAGGATCAGGTGACAGTTTCCATCCAGCCCCTCGGGCGAATGATCCTTCGGCAGTGGTTTCTGAGGCCACGGCCAGACTTTCTTTTCGGGCGGAATTTGATCCTTGAGTCCGGCGCCGACGATCCTACGCGCTGCCTGGAGATAGGCCCCGTCATAATTGACTTGATAAAGATGGAGAATCGCCAGAAGCGCCCAACCGACCGCCCTTTCCTCGGTTTGCTCAGCAGTGCCCAAAAACCGGCAATGTCTGGACATTCCCCAAGCAATATGTTCGCCAAGTTCGATCGCCGCCTCCATGACGCGCGCCTCGCCAGCGAGGAACCAAGCGCATGTCATGCCTTTGCTCCAGGTGTGTCCGTTGGTTGCGTCGGTCCTACAATCGTAGGGATCGCTCCATGTCGCGGGAGGAAGCTGCGGGTCGCCATGCAGGCGGACGGAGCCCGCCTTGCCTGTATGCGCAATGGAATGCTTAACATTGGCTCCCTGATAATAGCGGTTCGGATAGGCGTGCACGATGTCAACATCCGCCTGGTGGCGTGCGGCCTGAATCGCCCGCCGGTAATAATCGGTCCTGCCCGAGCGGGCGAACTCCATAAAGAGGCACGCGGCGATGTCGTATTCGTTGTTGCCCCAGTTGCAGTGGCGCTCGCCCCACCAGTCGCCATAGTTCAAATAACCATACTCACGCTGCCGCTCGCTAAGCTCCAGATGCGCGCGGAAGCTTTGATCAACGAATGCGTCCCAGAGGGCAAATTGGCTTTCCTTGGGCGCGACCATCCGGCCCAATGCCTCTGTCTCCTGATACCATGCGGCGGGAAGAACGGCCACCAGAGGCATTTGCGCTTCCGCGACGAGTTCCGGGAGCGGCTCCTCCCCCGAAAAGTCGAGGGTAATTTTCTGCGTGAACGACATGCCCCATTTGAACCGGTACTTCCCGTCTACGAATGGAAACATTATGTGGGGAGGCAGATCGGCTCCGAATGTTGGCGCGGGTTGTTCCGGCAGGAGATCGATGGCCAACTCCCTATCCTCCGCCCTGACACTCTTAGGCCAGCGCTGCCAAAAATCGTGGATCACGCAGCCGAGCGCCTTGCTTTTCGACTGCACGGATATGGCCCCGCTCAAACGCCCGGCCTCGACTCTCTCCGGGCCGACCCAAACCTCGCTCCGCTGGTCATCGATCTGGCAGATGGAAAGAGTCTCAGCTTTTTTGAAGACGTTTTCCCCATTGGCACAGGACAGGGGCGCCACCGCATGCGTCATGGCATCGGTCAGAACGAATGGGAGCGTCAGGGACGTGATATCCGAAAATTCGGATTCCAGATTGTCGTTTAAGTGCGTGTGCTCGATGGTAACTTGACCCAATCCGGCCCGGAATATTAACCGTGTCGTGTAGGCCATGTAGCACCTCCCCGAGATATCCGCGTATTTTCCTTTGACTCTGACGACCGCGCGTTCGGGGCCGCACTCTTCCACGGTGCAGGATTCCGGGCTTGCGTTAGCCGTCGTGAACAAACAGCCCTTCTCGTCGAGGAGGTGCACCCCGTCGACGCATTCAGCGATTCTGCCGAGCGGTGCGAATGCTCCTTCGGCATCGTAGCAGACGTCTTTCAATACACTAAAGCGTCGCTTGTCGATGACCGCCCTGAGAGGCCCCGTCACCACCGTGATCACATCCTCCTCCTCTGTGACAGAAAGCGGGGTATCCTGTCGGGCAGGTACAGCTTCGGTGCCGATCCGAACCGTCAGATTGGCTTTCGTTCGGGCGGCCAGTGACAAATGAGCATCGATCAGCGCCCACTTGAGGCTTCCATCCGGCCATCTGGAAATCGGCGTAAACTGAGCGGGCAATGCAGCCCCGTCCGGCGCGATCAATTGCAGACGCCTTTCGTCGAACAGGCCACCCTGCGGCAGGGGAAACCCAAACCGCAAATCAGAGTACCCCCGATCTACTCCCGCCTCTTCCGTAACAGCCACGGGAATGTCGAGCAAGCGAATCGAACCGGTCTTTCCTGCGTGTTCCGAGCCGATCGCAAACGGAACCGGAGGAGTGTCCCTTTCCGCCTGGAACTGGATAGCAGCGTCCGGCTTGTAGTGATGCCATCCGGGGTCGGGAGGATTCAAAACAGCGGAAGGATGCAGTCCTTTGTTATCCAGACTTTCGTACCGGAGGGAATGGTCCTCATACCGGTATCCGGATGGCGAGCGTATCCCGACCTCAGCCCATCCGACTTTCACGCCCTTCCTCCGATCTGATCTGCCACGACCTCCTCAGTGAGGGCGCGATCGGCGTTCATGAGCGCTTCGAGATCCAGCGTGCGTAACTCTGCCAACCGCACGCGCCCCGTCGAAACCGCCCACGGCGCGCCCAACTCAGAGAATAACCGTCCTTCGCGAAGCGAACCCTCGAGGAGGTCCGTCAGTCCGGGCACGTCGTAACCCATGTCGCCGCCCATCCCGTAGATGCGCGTGAACTCGGAAGGGATGTCATGAATACCGCCAGATGAAACGAGCGCTCCATTGGTCGCCATGATAAATCCAAGGCAATCCTGAAGCGTGCTCGGCGGCCGGGACCGGACTCCGGCAGCAAACTCGATAAACTGGCGGTGATAGGCAGAAAATGCATTGAGGTCCGGCGCGTCAGGGAATTCATGAATGCCGGAACTAGATTCGACGGTCTTCCCGTCGTTGCCAATCCGCACCCAATCTTCGGAGCCACTCACTTCGACGCAAAACGGCACAGCCTTCTCCGTGACATGCGAGAGCGAAGCCGTGAAGCTCATACCGGAGACGAAGCTGCCGCGCAGACAAACCAGATCATAGCTTTCGATGGGGCGCACCCGGTAAAGCTCCGCCTGGATATCCCATGGCCTGGCGAAACTCTCCGACTGATCCCCCGCAAGGAACATGACATTGTGGATCAGGTGAGCCATCGCATTTGTTGCCGGGCCATCATAAACCGGCTCGCCAGCGAAGGCCATCCTTCCCGACCAGGGGCGGGCGTAATAGTCCGATGTCCTGGGCCAAGACCCGGCAATACGGATCTCCCGCAGAACCCCCAGCTTCCCCGCCAGAATCCACCGCTTCAGCGCATGGATCTGCGGGGAACAGATATGCTGGAATCCCACCGACACGCGGATAGTCCTGTCCAGACGAATCAATTCATTGAGCTGCTGGATGAGCGGTACCGGCGGCTTTTCCAGATTTACGAACAATCGTCGCGCGAGACAGTCCTTCACCATGGCAAAGTGAAGCGAGATCGGGGCGGCGATCTGGACGGCATCCAATTCGTTGCGATCGAGCATATCCCGATAATCGGAATGGCAATGGACACCGCGGGATTCAAAATCCTCCCGGGCGCTGCGGGCAGCCAGCAGAGGGTCGGCCACCGCCGCCAGCTTGACCAGTCCCTGCTCCTCAAGTTCCCGAATGAAGTTGAGGTGGTAGGCGCCCATGCCTCCAACACCAATCAGGGCGAGTCGAACGGGAGGGTAAGCGCGCCGGGCATCGGAGGAGTCGATGTGAAAACCTTGCATGGCATACACGTGTATGCTATTTTCAGGTTTGCGGTCAATTTCAATCCGTTTACATACAAAGGCATGAGACCAACGGAGTCCAATTCTCCTTCCCGATCGATTACTTCCACCGCCGACCTGGCTCGTCATATGGGCGTTTCCCGGTGGACCATCTCCCAGGTCATCAACGGGCATTCCCGCATCGGGGATGAAACGCGCGCCAAAGTCCTGAAAACGATGCGCGAGGTAGGATTCTCCCCCAGCCCCTTCGGTCGCGGGCTCCGGGGAGCCAAGACCTCACTGGTTGGCATTTGCGTACCAGATATTTTCACGCCGACCCTGGCTTCCAAAGCGCAGCTTTTTCAGGAAATGATGCGCTCCTTTGGGTACAATACCCTGATCGAGATCGCCAATACAGCCGAACTGCAAATATCCGCCATCCAGCATTTTTCGACGTCGAAAGCAGAGGGTGCCATCCTGGTCCAAAACCAGTCGCCTCAGATCGTCGAGGCGCTTCACAACACCGGAATGCCTGTCGTCCTACTCGATTGCGAAGCTCCTCGATTTTCCAGCGTGTCCTGTGACCGGCCGCTGGCAATGGCGATGCAAATGGATCACCTGATCAACCTCGGGCATAGGAAATTCGCATTCCTAGGAATGAGCGACACCCGATGGATAGTCTATCAAGAGCTTTTCAAGAAGCATCGCATTCACCCCAGCCGGGATGTCCGCATTTTCGCCAGAGCAAATCAGGTAGTTCACGATGCCGCCTACGGAAATCTCGTCGCTGAGGAGTTCTTGTCCTCCCGGTGGGATGCCACTGCAGTTATCGCACTCAACGACTATATCGGAATTGTCGCCATGGAACGTCTTCGCAGGGCAGGCATCAAAGTGCCGGAGGATATTTCGATCATCGGCGGATTTGAGAACATGGTCGTCAACGATTATATCCTCCCGGGGCTGACCAGCATCGACCAGAGAGTGGAGGTCATCATGAAAACCGCTGTGGAATTGCTCCTGGCCCAGATCCGCGGCAAAGGTCGATGCACCAGAAAAAATATCAAGCCTGTGCTCGTCAAAAGAGGATCAACCGGATCAGCGAGATCCAACTGAACGTCCGCGGCCTGGCCCCCTCCAACTTCGGCAGGTCGAATCTCGAAAAACTGGTTGACTCATCTCCCACTTAAGCTAAGCATACACGTGTATGCTACCCTTGCGCCCCCCCTGCTCGCGCATTCAAACCATCGTCAAGATATGAAAACACAAAACTCCTCGATGAAAAAACTGCATTTCCGCCGTTCGCATGTATTTCGCGAATCGCCAGCGCCGGATCAGGCGGCACCTTTCAGGCGGGTCACAGCGTTTCTCCTGTGCGGTCTGGCTGCCTGGACGATACCATTCTCCCTGATGGCCGGGGACTCCAAGGCAGATGGAGCAGATGGCAATCTCCTGACCTTCCGATGGAAGTCCGGAGGCGACCCGAGCATCTCCCGGGTTGAGCCAGTGGACAAACCAGGCTGGAGTGAGAATGCGGTCAAATGGATTGTGCATGTCCCGGAAAACATCGACACCACGAAAGGCACGCACAGGTGGACATCAGTCATCATGCCTTTTACGCCTCAGGACTGGTCAACCGACTCAAGCCTTCACCTCCGCATTGCTCATGAGCAAACGGATGACAATGGCCGAAAGATCATTTTCTTTTACACGAACAACGGTGTCCGGGTTGACAATCCCCCGAGCGGAGTTGACGTCTTTGTCCTCGGCGATGAAGGAACAACGCAAACGCTAGACCTTACATTGGGAAGTTTCGAGCGCGACAGCGTGAATCTTGTATCATTTGGGATCGATCTGTCAGCGGCGGCCCCGGGAGATCATGTCTTTTACATTGACGACCTCAGAGTGGGCCACGACGCACCTGCGACTCCCTAGACCTGCCAGATGATCTCGGGACCGACCTGCCAGAAAGCCTCCTGCGGGCTTCATCGAAGAACCGATAGTCCGGCCATGCGGTGGATGAGACGCGCCAGTTTTGTCAGCGGATGCGTATTCCTGATGGCCATTCAGGCCAAGGCGGGAGAATCGCAGCAAATCACCTCATTCGAACGCCCAGAGGACATCACGGAGTTTCGGACCGCGGACGTGAAAGTATCGCAGACTAGCCAAGGAGCTACCGAGGGCTCGTGCGCCCTGAAGATCGAGTTTGCGGAAGCCGAATGGCCGCATGCGCTATTGGAACCTGCGATCCCGTGGAACTGGAAGCATTTCAACGGGCTCGCGCTGGATGTCACCAACCCGGGAACAGAACCTCTCAGCTTCGGCATCCGTATTGACGACGCCAAGGAAACCCATAACGGCGCGACCAATACCCGCTCTGGAACAGGCGAGGCTCTGCCCGAAAGAACGGAAACGTATCTACTGCCATTCACTGCTACCCCGGAACCCTTTGGCATGAAAGGGCTGCCGCCGATTGCCTCGGACATGAAACCCCTAAAGGTATTTGCTCCAGGCGAATTTGACTCTTCCCACATTTGCGAGCTTCGCATCTTCTCCCATAATCCCAAAGCGCGCTCGCAACTGATTGTGGACAACATCCGTCTCGCGCACGTGCCGACCATCGACATGAACGGCATCGTGGACGCGTTCGGGCAATACACCCGTGCGGACTGGCCGGACAAAATCCGGGACGCAGGGCAGTTGACCGCCACGCGGGATGCGGAGACACAGCAGTTCGCAGCCCGCCCTTTGCTACCGGAACGGGACGGCTACGGAGGCTGGACGAGCGGCCCTCAATTGCCGGGAAGCGGATTTTTCAGAACGGCCAAGGTGAAAACCGGGAACGGAGCCCACACGTGGTGGCTCGTCGATCCCGATGGATATCTGTTCCTGTCGATCGGCCTGAACAGTGTCTCTCTTCACGAGTCGCGCACGGCGATCACGGGAAGAGAGTCTATGTTCGCGAAGCTTCCGGAGAAGGACGGCCCCTTAAGCAGGCACATGATCCCCTATGGAAATGCGTTTTCCGCAGTGGTCAAAAACGGCATGAGCTATGATTTTTACGCCGCAAACGTGGAACGCAAATACGGCCCCGGCTATCGGGAGTCCTGGCGCGATAGGACTTTCCAGCGCATGCGGGCTTGGGGATTCAACACGGCCGGGGGATTTTCTGACCTGGCGATGGAATTTAGCTCCCATACTGCATATACGTTGGCCATCGGCGCCCGCGGAGAGCACCAGCGCATCAGTGACGGCATATCGGGATGGCGCCAGATGGATGATCCGTTCGATCCCGCATTTGCGACGCAGATCGAGGAATCCGTTCGCTCGCTCAAGCCGGAGACGATCCGTGATCCCTGGCTTCTTGGCTATTTTAGTGGAAACGAGGAGAGCTGGGGCGACGGGCGAAGCGGAAAAACTCCGCGACAGCATTACGGGTTGGCCTATGGGACACTGCGCAAGGATGCGACTTCTCCCGCAAAACAGGCCCTGCTTAGTACTCTGAAGCGAAAATACGAAACTATCGAAAAGCTAAATTTGGCGTGGCGCACTACGTTTGAGAACTGGGGGCAGCTTGAAAAGCCTGTCGAAGCGACCAGTTCGCCACCTCCGGCAATGACGGCTGACTTTTCCGCATTTCTCACCGAATTTGCGCTGAGGTATTTCTCGGTCGTGCGCGAGGCGATAAGGAAGGTGGATCCAAACCATTTGTACCTTGGATGCCGATTCGCGCGCTATACTCCGGAAGCGGTCAAAGCTGCCGCCGAAGTGTGCGATGTGGTCAGTTTCAACATCTACGAGACCGCTATCGACGAAAAATGGGATTTCCTCAAACAGATCGACAGGCCGTGCCTCGTCAGCGAGTTTCATTTCGGCGCGCTTGACCGCGGAATGTTCGCCGAAGGCCTGGTCGCCGCCCGTGACCAGCGGCAAAGGGCGGAGATGTACGCCCGCTATGTGGAAAGCATGGCCGTTCATCCGGATTTTGTTGGCTGTCATTGGTTCCAATACGTGGATCAGCCAACGACCGGTCGGCTTTGGGACGGCGAGAATTTCAATATTGGGTTTGTCAGCATTACGGACACCCCCTATCCGGAACTGGTCGAGTCGGCCAGGGAAGCGCATTCGCGTTTATATGACCTGCATTTCGGGCCAACACCACCCTTCCCGAAATGATGATGCCGTTCCTGAGAAAGCGCCAAGTCGCGCAGACTGGCGCGGACGGCCTCCGCAAGGAATCTGAAGCCCCTGATCTTCGCGTTGGAACACTGGTCTATACACGGCGCGGCCTGCTGTTACTTTTTATCTGGCTGCTGACCGGTGATTTTCTTTTTTCGATGATGGAGATGTTGCAGCAGCGAGTCCTTCCGGTGCTCCTGCGCGCGCACGATGCGAGTGATAAAGAAATCGCGGTTATTGTCAGCATGATCTTCGGCATCCTGAGCGCGGTTCTGAACCCGGTCATCGGCTACGTTTCCGACCGCACCCGCACCCGCTGGGGGCGGCGTATCCCGTTCCTGATCGTTGCAACCCCGCTGGTTACGATATTTCTGGCGGTATTGCCGTATTCACCGGAAATCGCCGAATGGTTGATGGAAGCACCTTTTACCGCGAAACTGCTCGCCTGGTTTCCCGTCCGTCCCCTGATTCTCGTTTTCGGCGTTTTGGTCACTCTATTTCAGATCGCCAACGCCATAATCCTCTCAGTCTACTATTATTTGCTTCGAGACGTCGTGCCCGCCGGTCATCTCGGACGTTTCATGTCGCTTTTTCGCATCTTCGGAATCGCGGCAGGATTTGTTTTTGGATTCTGGATCTTCGGAATGGTGGAAGCGCATTCAAAGGGAATTTTTCTGGGCATTTCTCTGCTCTATGGATTGGGGTTTGGCGCGATGTGTTGCTTTGTGAAAGAAGGCGGGTATCCCCCGGTCGAACAGGCCGAGAGGGCAGGTGGAGGACTGCCCGGCGCCATCCGCAATTATGCCGTGCAATGTTTTGGGGCACCCATTTACAGATGGATCTACCTGACGAGGACGGCGCTGATGGTTGCTTGGGTGAGCAATACGTTCCTTGTCTTTTTTCTGCGCGACCAGATCCATCTCAGCTTAGACACCATCGGGAAAATAGGCGCGATCGGTTCGCTGGTCGTTCTTCCCATCGCCTATCCATTCGGCGTTCTATTGGACAGATGGGGAAGCGTGCGCTCGATGTTTCTGGCCATGGCGGGAGTGCTTCTTGCCCTGCTGGGTTGCTTCTTCTTTGTCCGGGATTGGGCAAGTTTTCTTCTCATGAGCCTCTTGCTCGCCCTGCCTATCGGGCTGCAGAGCATCGGTGATATAGTCCTTGCTCAGAGCCTCTTTCACCCGCAAAGAATGGGCCAGCTTTGTTCGGCAAACGTGCTCATATGGTCGCTGGCGACAGTGAGTGCGGCGCCGGTTTGCGGAGCATTTTTCACCTGGGTGCACGACTACAGGTATGTCTATGTCTGGAATGCCTTTTTTGTCGCCCTGGCGATCATCGCGTTTATCCGGGTACATCATCATTGGCGGAAGCTTGGTGGGCCCGACCACTACAGCCCGCCGCTGCCCGGCGCAATGTGTTCGACTGATTTGCGTGTGTTCTCAAAAAGAATGGAATCCACCCAGGTTAATAATCAGAGTAATGTTTGAATCATTCCCCCCCATGAAAACCCGACACCTCCGTGGTTTCACCCTTGTCGAAATCCTCGTTGCCATTGCCGTCATCGGCATCCTGGCAGCGCTGCTTTATCCCTCTTTGAAAAAATCGCGGGAACAGGCGAACGAAGCATTGTGCGCGAACCGGCTCGCAAACATCGGCAAGGCGGTTATCCTGTATACCAATGATCATGAGATGACACTGCCGGGACCGCCGGTGTCGCAGTCCTTTGCCGGGTGGTTTGACAATTCGGCGAATCCCCAAAAAGGGGGATTGATCAGCAGCTTCTTGGCACCCTATCTGGGGTCTAACCTACCCGATCCGCCACCCTATAAACCGGGCTACTCAAAGGAATTCATCTGTCCAACGTGGGAAGGTTATTTCGGAGCCAAAAAAGTCGCCGACGTTTCGAGCTTTGGAACCCTCAACTGCTATGTGGTGAATAGAAGGATCATCGTGGATGGAGTGCCCGTCGGCAATTCCTCTCCATGGGGGGTGTTGCCGGGAAGCCCCGCGAGTTGGGGTTCGCAGACCCCCATGAAACTGATTTCGGTGTGGCAACCTTCAAAGAACTGGATGATTACCGAACTCGACCAGCAAGGAAATTTCGGGTCTTCGACACCATTGGCTACGCCAATACATAAAACATTCCGAAACGCGGTATTCTTCGACGCGCATGTCGAGCGGGTACCCGTAAATCCGTCCCCATAACCTGTTAACCATGATCATCAGAGTATTGGAGCTGCCATATCTTCTTCCCTATCTTCCCGAAGAAAACTGGTGGGGAGGAAGAAACGCAGAAGGCATACGAATGCCGTTCTCGGCAAAGAACACTCATATTTCCGAGCTACATTCCGATTTACTTGGAAACCAGGGTGCGCCGTTGTTTCTTTCCTCGGCCGGGCGTTACCTGTGGTCCGATGATCCCTTTCGTTGCGAATTTCGCGATGACGGCATCTTCCTGACGGGCTCCACCGGTCCGGTCACTTGCGCCGAGGGTTTGGACGACTTGCCTGGAGCGTATTCGGCGGCTGCCGAAGCGCACTTCCCCGCATCCGGCCTCCAGCCTCCCGCGGAATTTTTCGCGGCACCCCAATATAACACGTGGATTGAACTCAATCACCGGCAGAATCAGGACGACGTGTTAAAATACGCAAAAGGAATCATCGAAAACGGCTACCCTCCGGGCGTATTGATGATCGACGCAGGCTGGTTCGACTACTTCGGCCATCTCGATTTTCATGCCGAAAATTTTCCGGCCCCCCGCGAGATGGTTGGCAGGCTCAAAGAATGGGGGTTCCGTGTCATGCTGTGGGTTTCCCCGTTCTTCAGTGCGGACAGCAGGGAATTCCGGCATTGGCGGAATCTTCCCGGTTGGATTTTGCGAAACCGGGACGGCTCCCCGTCCGTGCTGGAATGGTGGGATGGTTACAGCGTCCATCTCGACCTCACACACCCTAAGGCTGTGGAATGGTTTCGTGGGGAACTCCGGCGTTTACAGGACGAATATGGTATAGACGGGTTCAAGTTCGACGCAGGAGATGCGCACCATTACATCGACCGGCCCCAATCCTGGCTGAATGCCTCCCCGGTGGAACTGACCGAGCGCTGGGCGGCGTTCGCGCTAAGTTTCCCCTTTAATGAATTGCGGGCCTGCTGGAAGCAGGCGGGCCGTCCCCTCGTCCAGCGATTGCAAGACCGCGCCCCGAGCTGGGACGAACGCGGGCTGGCGAGCCTGATCCCCAACGCCATCGCGGCGGGCCTCATCGGTCATCCGTTCGTCTGTCCCGACATGGTTGGCGGAGGAGAATATACCTATTTCAACGATCCGTCCTTTGAAGTCGATGAAGAGTTGTTTGTCCGCTCCGCGCAAGCCTCGGCGCTCTTCCCGATGATGCAGTTTTCCTGTGCGCCCTGGCGGGCTTTGTCAAAGGAGGCGGCGGACTTGTGCCTGGCCGCGGTGGAGATTCGCCAATCGCTTTCGCGGGTGTTCCATGATCTGGCCGCCGAAGCGGCCCGCAGCGGCGAGCCGATCCTTCGGGCAATGGAATTTGAATTCCCGAACCAAGGATATGCCGGAGTGCGCGATCAGTTCATGCTCGGCTCAGGCATACTGGTCGCTCCGGCGCTTCAAAAAGGCGCGGGGGGCCGAAAGGTCGCGCTTCCTCCAGGCCGATGGAGGGCCGATGACGGCCGCCTCTATCAAGGTCCTGACGAAGCTGAAATCGAGACGCCAATAGAACGGCTTCCGAGGTTTGAACGCATCATCGAATGAAAAGGAATGCCGATCATCTCAATTTGAGCGGCCTTTGGGGCGTTTTCCACCCCATGCACAAAGTCGGCCTGCTCCACCATTTCAAATGAAATATACAACATTTTTTTTGTCGCTGCTGAGCGCCTGTTCGCTCGCTGTCCGGGCGGAGGACGCTTCAAATCAGCCGAAGGAGATCGGACCCGACGATGCGAATATCCATTATGTCGGCCGCTTCGACACACTTCACGGCGCCCCCCGCTGCTCGTGGCCAAACAGCGCCGTGGTCGTCCGTTTTGATGGGACGGACCTGTCCGTCAATGTCAGGGAAAAACGGGGATTGCAGAAAATCCCCGGGGATTTCTGGCAGGTGGTAGTCGATGGAGAACCGACGGACAAAATCAATCTGGAAGATGGCGAGCACATCTATTCGCTCGCATCGGGATTGGCTCCCGGCCAGCACACAGTGGAGTTCGTTAAAGCGGACCAGTCCATGCACGGCATCACGCAGATACTGGGGTTCCGATTGGACAAGGGAGGAAAACTCCTGCCTACAAGACCCCTGCCGAAGCGCATGGAGATCATCGGCGATTCGATCAGTTGCGGGGTCTCCATCGAGGGGGAGCCGGAAACCCCGGAAAGCACCAACGCATATTTCAGTTATGGGGCCATCACCGCCAGAAACATCGGAGCGGAACTAATGAACATCTCATGGTCGGGCAAGACTCTCGACGCGGTCAAGGGCATGCCGGCCATTTACGAGCGGATCGTGCCGGAATATGGCAGCAAATGGGACTACGCCAAGTGGATTCCGGATATCATCGTCATCAATCTTTCGACCAATGACTACCTCCAGAGGATGATACAGGCTGACACGGAGAAGTGGATCGCTGGATACAAGACATTCGTTGCCCGGCTCCGTGGTTATTATCCGAACGCTCAAATCTATTGTCTGACCAGCCCGATGCTTCAGGGCGACCGCCACACATCAACCCGGGATGACATTGATCGGGTTGTGGGGGACCTAGCTGCCGCGGGCGACAAGAATATTCACCTGGTTGACATCAACCCTATGCCCGAGGGAATCCGCGGACACCCCGACAGGCAGGTCCACGAAGAAATGGCCAAGCGATTGACCGAGGCCATCAAGGGAAGTTTATAAAGTGCAGCTAGCCTTTAATTCTTATGTCTGAACGACGCGTTCCTGATAAACCCATCGCAGAGATCGAGAATTCAAACCGGATTTCCATTGTCCTGGCTGGAGATTCGTTTCGGGGCCTTGAGATATGGAATCGGTCGCACTTTGAGTAAGCCCTTGCATTACATAAAGTGAGACGAGCCTCATGTGTTACAGCTGCCTCGGAGAATAAATCGTCAGAACAAAAAGGCGGAGCTGAAGCAGGAAACAGTCGGGATATAACGATTAGATCTGCGGAGTCTTACAGAAGGAGAGGAAACCAAATTTTATGTGGTCGAAACTGCCCCCCTTCTGGAAATACCAAATCGGCGGGTGGACCGTGTACGCGCTCATTGCCATTCCCGTAAAATGGGCTCTATTCCACTCCTTCTCGGGGGCACTCATTTCGTTTTACCGCGAACTGCTCGGATTGATCCTGACCTACGGGATGTATCTGGTCTATCGCCGCATTTACGGTCGGTGGCGGGTTTCACGAATTCTCCCCATCGTCTTCGCGCTCTCTTTCGCGGGCAGCGCCCTCGAAATGCTCGCCTCCTTCGCCTTGCATAACGTCATTGTTTTCGAGGAAGCCGACTTCAGCAGCGACGCCACGCGCATGGGCGCCCTGTATTACCGGACGGCCGTCTTCGCGGGATGGAGTTTCCTCTACTTCGTGTTCCGGCTGATTTACGAGAGCAAGGACCTGCAAAACCGGCTGGCAGAGGCTCTGGCCCATCACCGCGAATCGGAAATCCAGTTGCTGCGCTCGCAGATGAACCCGCACTTCCTGTTCAACGCGCTGGCCTCCCTGCGAGCCTGCGTCGAACGCTCCCGGGACGAATTCCGAAGCGTGATCCAAGCCCTGGGAAACTATCTTCGCTATTCGCTCGACCACGGAAGCGACTGCTTCGTTTCCCTCGGCGCGGAATTCGAGGCCACCCGCGATTACTTGGAGGTCGAGAAGGTCCGGTTCCAGGACGATCTCGACGTCCAGACCCACATCGACGACGGGGCCAGGACGGTGCCCATTCCGGGCGTCATCTTGCAACCGTTGGTGGAGAACGCCGTCAAATACGGGCGGGAAACTTCGGAACGGCCGCTGAAGGTTCGCCTCCGGGTCACCCGCCCCACCTCTGGCAGGGTGAGGATTGCCGTCAGCAATTCGGGCCGGTGGCAGGAACCGCAGGAAACCGAAAAGTCCAGCCACCTGGGTTTGCAAAACCTCCGCCGCCGCCTCGAACTCCTTTACGGGCAACTCCACCAAATGAAAATCGCCCACGATAACGGCTGGGTGACGGTGACATTGGACATTCCCACGGCATGAAAACACGCCGGGCCATGATCGTGGATGACGAACAGGGAGCCCGAATGGACCTCCGGATTCTGCTCGAAGCCCATTCCGGAATCGAAATTGTCGCCGAGGCCGGAAGCGTGACCGAAGCCATCGCCCAATTCGACGCCCTCCGGCCGAACCTGATCTTCCTCGACGTGCAGATGCCCAAGCGCGACGGCTTCTCGCTCCTGCCGAAACTCCGGCCCGTGCCCGACATCATTTTTGTGACGGCCTATGACGCCTTCGCGGTAAAGGCGTTTGAAGTGAACGCCATGGATTTTCTGGTCAAGCCGATCCAACCCGAACGGCTGAAACTTTCCTTGCTGCGGCTGACCCAACCGCGCAAGCGCCGCGAGGCGCAGCCCTTCACCAAGGAACTGCCGATCTTCCTCTACGCGGAACGCGAGATGCGGGCCGTCGCCCCGATGGAAATCCTGTTCATCCAAGCATTGCACAATCATACCAAAATCCATCTCACGACGCACCGCCCGGCGACGATGCTGCGGAGGATTTCGGAATGGAACCGACTGCTTCCCGCTGAAATCTTTCGGAAACTCGACCGATCGACCATCATCAATTTTCCCGCCATCAAGAATGTCACCAAGCTGACCAATCACCATTCCGAGGTGCGTTTCCGGGACTCCGACAAGGTTGTCGAACTGGGGCTTTTCGCCTCACGCCGCTTGCGGAAGGTGATGCGGGAGAACATCCAATTCACCGCCTTCAAGCCCCCGAAAATGTAGTTTGGGCATTTTTTTGGAACGCTTCGGCACTCTGACCGGCAGGAAACCAGGCAATGGCTTGGTTGTCCTGCATGCAGCACCCAATCCAAAATCTCATCGGGCCGCAACTGCGCCGCCTTCGCAGCGGCAAGGAGTGGTCCCGTAACGATCTCGCCGTCAAACTTCAACTGCTCGGGTTGGAGACCGCCACTCCCGGCCGGGTTTACAAAATCGAAGCCCGCTACGCCTGCGTCACCGACGACGAGCTTCTCTTTATCGCGAGAGCGCTGAACGTCCATACCGACGAGCTTTACCCGGAAGTGATTCGGGACGCGAAACGGCTCTACGACGCGGTCTGCACATCCCGCGCATCCCGTTTTGGCTGCCTCCTCGGAGGGCTTTTATTTTTATCCAAATTCGGAGAACTCACCTCCGGAATTTTCTCCACCATCGCGGGCGTATGAAATCACTCATCCTCGCAGCAGCACTGGACGGCGCTCTTTCCGAAGGTCTCGGGATCATCGCCAAATTCCTCTTCATCATCGCGGTCGTGGTCATCGCCCACGGCGGCTGGCAGGTCCGCTCGGGCAATGCCGACCAGGGCAAGATGTCCATTGTCGGCGGATTGCTCCTCGGCCTCGCCGTGGTGATCGCCGAAGCCCTCTTCAACGCGGGCGGCCTCCCCACCATCAGCGTCTCCCAATAGTGAGCAAGGGACTTGTCCATACTCACGCCGGAGACGACAGTGACGGCAAAATTTGGGGCATCGAAGGCATGAACCTGCTGTTCATGCTCGCCGGGCTCCTCATCAGCATTGGGCTTGCGCTCCTGCTTTCGCGCCACCACGCGCCGACACTCAGTGTCAGCGCAGGAGCGGTGCCGTTCGCGCTCGCTACGCTCTATGTCTTCGTCTTTCGGCAAGGCAAACCCAGGGCCTTTGACACCGATTGGCTGGAAACCCAGGCCAATGGCTCCGGCTGGATGCCTCCCACTCGCCAACCCCGCAATCCTCTCTTTTCTCATGCAAGCACCCAACGGCTGGTTTACTGAAAATCTCATCGTCTGGAACGACCTCGATAAACGTGGTTTCGTTTCCAAGGGATTCGTCCTCGACGTTCCCGATCTCCGTCACGCCAGCGAACACGCGCTGGATCACTTTTACGAGTCTGTGCGGCAGTTCCTACACACGCTCGACGAGTCCACCCGAGCGCAAATTCGCTGGTCGGTCGATTCCAATTTCCGCGACGAACTCCTCGCCTATAACGAGGTGACTGAGGATCGCTGTGAGCCGGATTCGTGGGCGGCCATCACCCGCAACGAGCGGTTTAACCGCTACTGGCGGGCCATGCAAAACGGCAAGCTGCGCCGGGAAAAGCTCGTTCTCTTCCTTTCAAAACCCATCGGGGTCAATCCGCCGGCTGGCGCGAGTCAGGAACTTTTGCAGGAACACTACAAACGCATTCTGGCACAGTATGGGGAAGGCTTCGAGCAACATGGGCGCGTCATCACGTCATTGCTGGAACCACATGGCTGCCGGGTCACGGCCATGTCCACGGCGGATTTGTTTCGCTATTATGCCACGTTCTTCAATCCGTCCTATCTCCGGCGCGACAGCTACGATCCCATTGGCCAGTTCCGCGAGGACGAAACCATCCACCAAAATTGCTGGCACCAAGGCGTGCAGGCCGGGACGAACTTCGGCTTTTTCTCCGATGGCTATTACCACAACCTGATCATCCTGAAGCGGCGGCCCCAGCGGACCCGGCGCGGGATCTTCTGGGCGCTCACCTCGCTCCCGTTTCTCGACTACGCCATCACCATCAATCTCTATCCCCAGAATGTTCGCCGCGAAATTTCCAAGGCGGAACGCTCCCTGGAGCGGGTGAGGGGCGACTATGCGGCCGAGGGCAAGCATTCGCTTCTGACCTCCAAGGCCGTCAAGGAAGAGCGCATCCGGAATCTGGCCCAGGGGGACGTTG
>Ga0209935_1002588_pt1 | contig 21432 bp, 32 predicted proteins | sample ThiBio_1000_plan_2_FD_183958 | JGI IMG/M metagenome (GOLD analysis project Ga0209935, IMG submission 183958) | Wastewater bioreactor microbial communities from Cape Town, South Africa - Thiocy_cont_1000_plan (SPAdes) | ecosystem: Engineered > Bioreactor > Thiocyanate-remediating >...
GCCGTTCTGGCCTGTTCCGAGCACTTGCTCCACTCGGAACGATGAGGTTCTCTTGCACATGGCCGACATGAATCGTTGTTCGGCAATCTCTCGTTGAGCTTGTTGCAATGCTGTTTCCATGTTCGATGTTCGATTCGTGATTGATGATTGGATTGGATTGATCAAAACAAACACACAATCATGGTCCACAACAACACCAACACCAATCAATCAATCAATCAGTATTGGTTCGTGACTCTCAATCAATCAATCAATGAAAATATCGAGTCGGGAATGGAGTCGAATGGCAAATGGAAGTTCGACCATGATGATTGATGATATGAGAAACACATACCAGCGAGATGGCGCTCTGATCGTGATTGTGATTGTGCTGCTCGATCTTCGGCCTCGATTCGAGATCGTTGTTCTGCTTGGAATCGATCTCGCTCACGAGCAAGCTCTTGCTGATGGCGTGCTCGCTCATGAGCAAGTGCTTGTTGTGCTTGAGCTCGAGCCTCGACAACCAATGCCATTGATGACGATGATCGTTGTCGCTCTTGAGCAAGATCTCGTTGATGTCGATCTCGTTCTTGAGCAAGAGTCTCTTCGGCCTCGATTCGAGATCGATGTTCTGCTTGATATCGATCTCGTTCACGAGCAAGAGTCTCTTCCAATCGATCAATCGATTCGAGAGCCATCGACAACGCTCGATTCGAGATCGACAATCGTCTTTCGATCTGAGATTTGGTGTCGATGATGAATTGCCGAATCGATTGTCGATCTTGCTCGATGATTCGAGGAGGTACGACAATCAATGAGTCAGCAGGAAGCTCTCGAAGCCACTCGATGTTGCATTGTTGATCATCGATCAAGGCGAGGGCTTGTGGAACATCACCTTCGACACATGCTCTCATCATCAATCTCTCGATTGGTGTTGGTATCTCGGTGCTTCCTGTGATGCCGTTCGTGTCTATGCCCCAGACTTCTTGTGTACATGTGATGCCCTGAAGTAGAGTAAAGATAAGCGAATCGACAGGAACGATATCAACATGATTTGTACCTGGAGGTTGATCTTGGTGATGGATTGGTTGTGGATGAGGGCATGCTTGAGGGCAGTGAATCCTTCATCTCCAATGTTGTTGAACTGCATCAATCAATATCAATATCAATCATCGTGATCGTGGGAACCATTCTCTCTTTCTCTTTCTCGTTGATGATGATGATGATGCGTGGAGATGTTGATGATTGATGATCCAATCCAATCCAATCTCATTGAATCGATTGCAAATCAATCAATCAATCAATGAGAGAGAGAGAGAGAGAGAGAGAGAGAGTGAAGTACCTGAAGGTTGATGGAAGTGATGGTGGAGTTGAGTCGAAGAGCATCGCTGATGTGTCGTGCTCCTTCTGATCCAATGTTGTTGCGCTGCATCAATCAATATCAATATCAATCATCGTGATTGTGAGAATGGAATATTGGTTTGCATCGTATCAACGTGAAAGAAGGAAATGGAAGGCGACATACGCTGAGGACCAACTTGGTACGAGGAAAGGTATTGGTGCGTATCTGAGTGAGAAGCTGCTCCCACTCCTCGGCACTGATGTACCCAGCCATCTCCAACGACAAGAACACAACAATACTCCACCAGAGCAGAGATCAAACCAACGAGAATACAACCTCTTCAACCACGATACCGACAACAACGAGCAACACCAAGCGAATGAACGAACGAGAGAGCAACAGCAGCAGCGAGAGGGACAGCAGCAGCAAGCAAATGAACGAGAGAGCAACAGCAGCAGCGAGAGGGACAGCAGCACCAAGCGAATGAACGAACGAGAGAGCAACAGCAGCAGCGAGAGGGACAGCAACACCAAGCGAATGAACGAACGAGCAACAGCAGCAGCGAGAGGGACAGCAACAACAAGCGAATGAATGAACGAGAGAGCAACAGCAGCAGCAAGAGGGATAGCAACACCAAGCGAACGAACGAACGAACGAGAGAGCAACAGCAGCAGCGAGAGGGACAGCAGCACCAAGCGAATGAATGAACGAGAGAGCAACAGCAGCAGCGAGAGGGACAGCAGCACCAAGCGAATGAACGAACGAGAGAGAAAGAGACGAAGGAAGAAGCAGCGTAACGCAATGGCGAGCCTACCTCCTCCTCTCGCTCTCTTTCTTCGCTTCTTGAGGAGACGAGAGGCGGCGGCAGAGAGGCGCCGTGCTGCACGCGATTCTCGCATTTCGATTATCGCGCTGCTGGTGCGTTTCGTGTTTCTCGTCGTCGCTGAGAAGCTCGCGTGCCCTCTCTCTCTCTCTTGCTCGCTGGTTCGCGGGATTGGAGGCAGCAACGACGAGCGAATGGCGGTGCCGACAGCTCGTGGACATGATCCAGTGCAGTTGCAACAAGAACAAGGCTTGTGGAACGCGCTGTGGACGTATGTGGCAGGAGCTCGAGCCACTCGAACACGTACGCTCCCTCGCTCTCTATGGTCGGCAATGCTCGCCACCATCCATCCATCCATCTATCTCTTGATTGGCTTGCATCGTTGAATCACTGCGAGAATCTCGCAGCCAACTCACCGCGAACCAACCACTGCAGCGGAGGCCACGACACCTGCGCGACGCACAGCACGGCGCAAGGTCGAAGCAGGCAAGCTCCCGCCCGATACGACAGCCATCGGCGGATTGCTCCTCTGCCTCTGGGACAACATCTTTGGCCCCAAAGTTGAGCAGGTACTCATCAACCATACGCGCACGAGATTCGTGGCCGCTCATGCCGCCTGCTCGCGCCGTAGACCTGGGAGGGCTCCGCCAAGCTGCCCGATGGCGTGATCAGCTACGCCACCAAGCACGCGCTCTGCGGCGAGATCAGCAAGATGGACGCGGCTGAGCCACCACCGCCCATCACCAAGTTCCACGTGTTCCCCGACCTCGGTACCGCACCCCACCCCCATCTCCGATATCAGCCCAAGGAGACAACGAGCGAAATATCTCACCGAAATATCTTTATCCAACGATGGAATCTGATTGGAAATCGCGCTTTCCACGATGGCAGGGTACATCGTGACGATCGTGATCTTCTCGTCACCGTACATGGGCAACATGACCAAGTTCGGGCTGTGTCTCATCATGAAGCTCGAGCATATGTCGCGCTATCTCGTGATGCATCATATCGTCGAGGACCGATTGTTGCTGCTGATACCTCGGTTACGCATTCTGCTCGAGAATGTACGCCGCCGCGGCGGTTGTGCCTGCCTCCCTCACCTCGACGCGAACCTGATGGCTGACCGTGTGATGATGGGTTTGTAGACGCCATCGACGGCGCTGAGCTTGTTCTCGCAGCAGCTCGGACCGTGTGTCAAGACGCTGGAGCACATCTTTCGATCGGAGCTGCCGCCCATCAAGTTCAGCCAAACGCTGCTGTACGACACGGCATCGATCGATCTCGGCTTCTTGGCCAAGTACGTCACGCTCTCCCCTCGACGCTACCGATGAAGCGGCAAACCAACTCGCATCGATTCAGAGCAATCACGTCGCACTTGCAGACGATGGGCTCGACCGTCGTGGCTGGCACCAACGAGGCACAAGTGAACCAGATGGTCGACACCATGTCGTTGTTCTTGTCGCCATCGGAGCGCAAGAGATGCTCGCATGTCGTGCCTGGACGAGGCTACGTGTCGGACTTGATGCTGCAGGGAGTCGTTGGGGTATCTCGCTCGAGCGCTATCTCCTCATCCAGACAGAACTTAACCTAACGCCGCCATCGATGTATTGCCTGTAGTGCTTGATTACGGACGAGGACGTGATCCAATCGCTGCTGCCAACGACTGTGATCGATATTGATCGCTGGATCGTGAAGCAGACGCACCCGTACCACATTCATACGGTGCTTCGACGCGAGTTCATGAACCTCGCAGTCAAGCGATTGATCTCGGACGACTCGGACAAGCGTCTGTGGTCATCGCGCTATGGTCTCTTCTCGCCGGTGCGCGAGGTCTCGACCTTTGTGACCGATATGCTCGAAGAGGCTTGGAAGCTGCCACCTGATTTGCGCGAGGGCCATCTGATACACTCGATGCGCATGCTCACTCGCAAGGCCATGGTCGTCATCAAATACGTGCAATCCAAGCTGTACGTTCTCGTGCTCGCTTCATCATCGTCATCGAGCGAGAGCTGACTCGAACGTGCGGTATCACAGTGAGCCTGGTGAGGTGCTGCAAACGAGCGTCATCAAGAAGCTGCGTCAGGATCTGGAGATCTCCTCAGACCCGGACTTTGATGTGTTGCTCGCAGTGGCCGAGAAGCACGCGCCTGGTACCTTCAAGGCCGTCGCAGGCGATCCAGCCATCATCGAGGAGGTGTTCCTCGAGCTGTTCGAGAGCTTCTAGCGCCCATACCTACACGCACACAGCCACCGCGTGCTCGCTCTCCACTCCCACTCTCTCTATTCGTGTATCATTTCGATTTCGTATGTATCGATCGTGCATTCAAGTGCGCCATTCGGTATCTGCGTATGTTACTCAGCGATTTGCATTTATGAAGCTTTGATGGTCTACTACCGTTCGTTCTATACTGTACGCCCAAGAGATCGAGGTCTCTTGCTCTCTCACATCAACTGACCAAACACTATCTTCTCGCCAAAGGTCGCGACACACTTGTCAATGTGCTCGAGCAAGCGAGCGAGCTTGATGTCCATGCCCTCGTAAAACTCCTTCTCCGGGAATCGAATCAACTCGGTGGTGCCATCGTCGCGAGGGAAATAAATACCGTACTAGCCAGAGAGTCGCGCGATGTGAGTGATGAGGTTGAGATCGTGCGGTAGCGAGGAGCTCTCGAACCTTGAAGAGATTGTCGATTGGCTCGCGACGCAACGATGCCTCGAGCAAGGCGCCGAGCCTCTTCTCGGGAGCTGGGATATCGAATGATTCGTCAGCGTATGCCTCGATCAGTGGCCAGCTGTCAATCAACAACGTACGAGCATTGGGACCCATGCTTCTTAGTCGTCGCACGACACTCGGTCGAAAGACGCACACTGGCGAGCACGTTGCGGCGTACTTGCCTCCGCCATGATCTATCGCAACCCCTCGAGTCAGCAACCACTTGCACAACGACACGCGCCACCACCGCAGCAGTCACATACGGCCACATAGAATCGACTTGCAGGTCGAGTGGCCGTGCGGACCGTGGTTCCATCCGAGTCCGCTGTCCCACAGCAGCAGATGCGAGTTGTCGCGGATCCAGTTCTTGGCGAACGAGCGATCGTGATCGTCGACGAGGAAGTCGAACAGCAGCGTGTCCGACACCTCGGCCAGGAGCGATTGTCGCCCGCTGGGCACCTCGACGCTTCCCGAGAGTGCTACGTAATCCACATCCAGCAGCTACAATCCTCATTGTCAGCACCTTTCACGATCGGTAGATGGATAAGGATAGCCAACCTCTTGCTGGTGTAGGTTCACCATCCAGCCGCTCAATGCCACGGGCACGTCGAACTCAGGCTTGAGCCACAGCAGCGTGTTGGTGATCGAGCGCCACAGCCCCGTCAGCGACGACAGGTCGAGGTGCGGAACGAACAGCAGCGAGCTCGGCAGGTTGCGAGCGACGGTCGGCGGCTTGCGGTAGAAGTCGAGGATGCGGTCGAGGTGGAAGGCCACGACCTCGGGGAAGCCTTGGTGCAGGCCCTTCTCTGCTCGGCGAACGCCGTCGTGGCGCTCTCTGGAGTGTGTGGTTATGTGAGGGAGTGGTTTGATGATTGGATTGATGATTGGATTGGTGATTGGTTTGATGATTGGATTGATGATTGGATTGATGATTGGATTGATGATTGGATTGATGATTGGATTGATGATTGGATTGAGTGGTTATGTGATTGATGGTTGATTGGATTGATGATTGGATTGGATTGATGATTGGATTGATGATTGGATTGATGAATGATTGGATTGATGATTGGATTGGACTGATGATTGGTTTGGATTGGATTGGATTGATGACGTACGGATCGAAGCTCTCGACAGGCAGCTTCGAACGATCGGAATAGAACGGATACGGCAATCGCTGCATCAGCTTGGCCATAGCCTTGTAGCCGTTCTCGAACGTGATGAGATACTTCTCCGCAAAGGCATTGTCCGTGAGGAACAGCGCACTGTTCGTGATCGTGCCATTGGCGAGCAGCGGCAACCATTCACGATCGCCATTGACTGAGAGTATCGAGACGTGTTGACCAGGCAGCACCGCGAGTGCGTTTCGTTGCGAGAACGAGTGAATGCGCGAGAGCACGAAGAGTGACGCCAGGATCACGAGGAGCACGTAGGCTCGATAGAGCGTGAGACCTCGCGAGCTGCTGCATCGTTGCATGAAGCCTCGTAGCCGCATCGAACCGATGCTGCTCCATCGCTTGTCCTTGCGGCCCATGATGTGAGATATGTGCTGAGATTGATAGATATCAGAGATACGCTTGATACTTGATGATGATGAGATTGATAGATATCAGAGATATGCTTGATACTTGATGATGATGAGATTGATAGATATCAGAGATATGCTTGCTACTTGATGATGATGAGATTGATAGATATCAGAGATACGCTTGATACTTGATGATGATGAGATTGGTAGATATCAGAGATATGCTTGATACTTGATGATGATGATATTGATAGATATCAGAGATATGCTTGATACTTGATGATGATGAGATTGATAGATATCAGAGATGCGCTTGATACTTGATGATGATGAGATTGGTAGATATCAGAGATATGCTTGATACTTGATGATGATGAGATTGATAGATATCAGAGATGCGCTTGATACTTGATGATGATGAGATTGGTAGATATCAGAGATATGCTTGATACTTGATGATGAGATTGGTAGATATCAGAGATATGCTTGCTACTTGATGATGATGATGAGATTGGTAGATATCAGGGATGCGCTTGATGATGAGATTGATAGATATCAGAGATATGCTTGATACTTGATGATGATGAGATTGATAGATATCAGAGATATGCTTGATACTTGATGATGATGATGAGATTGATAGATATCAGAGATATGCTTGATACTTGATAATGATGAGATTGATAGATATCAGAGATATGCTTGATACTTGATGATGATGAGATTGATAGATATCAGAGATACGCTTGATACTTGCTACTTGATGAGATTGATAGATATCAGAGATAATTATGCTTGCTACTTGATGATGAGATTGGTAGATATCAGAGATGCGCTTGATACTTGATGATGATGAGATTGGTAGATATCAGAGATATGCTTGATACTTGATGATGATGAGATTGGTAGATATCAGAGATATGCTTGATACTTGATGATGATGATATTGATAGATATCAGAGATACGCTTGATACTTGATGATGATGAGATTGATAGATATCAGAGATATGCTTGATACTTGATGATGATGAGATTGATAGATATCAGAGATATGCTTGATACTTGATGATGAGATTGATAGATATCAGAGATACGCTTGATACTTGATGATGATGAGATTGGTAGATATCAGAGATGCGCTTGATACTTGATGATGAGATTGATAGATATCAGAGATATGCTTGATACTTGATGATGATGAGAAATCCAACGCCGAAAACAGCCGAAACCCGCGAAACCCGAATCATCAACCAACAACGAGAGGAGCAGCAGCGGCTCACTCGAAAGCATCAGTTCCCTCCTTTCCCTCCACAACACACACAAAGAGCACACGTTCGTTCTCTTACGTACACGTGGACACACACGGAGCACTGCTGTAGCAACCAACCATCGAGGTCGGTGCACGTGTAAGATCCAAGAGATAGTTGTGGTGATATAGATACTCGCTACCTTGCTATCGAGTCAGATTGATTCAGCAGTCGATTCATTCGTACGTCACAAGTAAGTTATCGCTCGCTATCTATCTATCTTTGTATCTGCCTGGATAGGTCGTACTGACGCATCATCAACAACAACAACATCACCAACAACATCATCAGTAGCATCATCAAGAAGGAACGACGCCCGTTCTGTTCCTTCGTTCCTCACATATCTACACGAGATATCAGCATCATCATCGCCATACACAGCGACAGCACGTGCACACCACACCGCTGCTGATCGCAGCCAGCTCCCCCCGAACAAACTATCCATCCAAACAAACTATCCATCGATCTCGCTCCTCGCGTACGAGAGGCCGACATACCTCTCACAGTCGAACGTGGCCTTTTATGACGTGACGGGGCCTCCGCCAGCCGCTCCAATCAATCTCGCACATCCACACACACGCTCAGTGTCGCGACACTGCACCATCATTAGTAGCCATGTACACCAGCGGTATCATCGACCTTACTGATTCGACGGTCGATGACGATCTCCGCTACCAACACCAGCAACAACATCATCAACAGCTCCGACAACTCCGCTCGCATCCGATTCTCGTACCTCACCAGCAACAACATCATGATCATCATCATGCATCATCCTACCAGCCGACGCACCATCAATCACTCTCGACAACCACTGCGTCATCATCATCATCGACTCCATCTGTAGCAACAGCGATGGCGGCCGTATCGCCACCGTCATCGCCTCCGCGGCAACACCACCACATGCGTCATCTGACCTCGTTCCTGCCGTCGAGCGTCCACTCGATGCCGTCGCTGTCGCCGCCTCCGATCTCGACGCCGCCATTGACCCTCCCGCCATTGGCCTCGATGATCCCGTCTCTGCGTTCGCCCTCACCCTACGACAAGCCTCCGAGTCTCTACGAGCAGCCCCAGCGTTCCCCACAACAGCAGCAACAGCATCACCATCATCTCAATCATCGAGCATTGGCATCATCCAATGGCACATCGCCCTCACCGCCACTGTCCACCTCATCGTATCTCGCTCGAGCCACGCCGTCGACAGCGTGGTACTCCGATGCAGCAGCGTCTTCCTCGCAAACGCCATCACCGCCACTCCCTCGTGTTGCTGCCACTTCTACTAGTGCCACTGCCACGTCGTACATTCCGCACATCTCGACCGATCCATCGATCTATCTTCAACAACAACAGGAGCATCTGACGCACGACCTCGACTCGCTGCGGGATCACCAGCCACATCTACAACACCAACAACAGCAGCAGCAGCAGCCACCACGCAAGCAAGGCAAGCACATCCACGACATCTACGACAACTCGATCGCCGCTCATTTCCAACAGTCCTCGCGACCCAGGAAGCGCAGAAGCAAGCAACAACAACGCCACCAGCAGCAACAAGAGTGGTCGTATGAAATCTACGATGAACCAGACGAGAGTCAACTGGGCCAGCCGGATGATCCCGTGCAGTATCAGCAGCTGCGCCAACGTGAGCAGCAACTGATGGAGCTCTACACCATCGCTCCGACCACGAATGCCGTGAATGCGGCCGAGTACCACACGACGCTGCCAGCTCCTTCGGCTCCTCCCCACTCCAATGCAAGCCATCACATTGTGACGACCAAGCACTCCACCAACAACACCTCCTCCAACAATACCAGCCACCACAACAGCAGCAACGCAACGAGTAGTCACAGCACCACCAACAACAACAATGGCAGCAGTGCTTCGCAAGCGATGGTCGTCGATGATCTCGAGGACGAGTCGGTGCTCGCTCTCGATGAGTTCCACTTCACCGACCACTCCAACAGGCCTTGTCGCTTGGAGAACATCGACTCGATACCAGGTACATCCCGTTGCCACGTCGCGAGCACTCCTCGATTCGATACTCACTCTCGCTCTCACTCGCTCGCACAGAGGTGTTCGGTGAGGGTTTCGTGTCCTCCATCACGTCGACCGAGCACTCTCGCAGACGCGATCGTCAATCCTTTCGAGTGCTCGAGTGGTGCATCGAATACGCCGCTCCTCCTGCGCTCTGGGTGCTTGGAAGCGAAGGCCGTACTGGACGACGGGTGTGGTATCGATTGATGTCGCCCGCGCAGTGGTACGAGGCATTGTTCGAGTCGGTGCTGGTCAAGTTTCGCATCGCCACCGTCTTGCTACGATTGCTCAAGCTCTATCGAACGCAAGTTTCGTTCGCACTGTTGGAGGATGAGGTATACCATCGCATCGCGTCTCGTGATCAATCGAGCAGCCACTGACGCCATTGATTCGTTGATTGGTTGATTCTAGCTCGCACGGGACAACCAACTTCAAATCTCGGCATCCGATATTCAGAGCAACATTGCCTTTATTCGATCACAGTTTAGTGTACGTCAATCACAAGCCAATGCACCCACGCACAAGGCCCTCACACCTCGCCAATGCACCATTCCTATCCACCAGGGAGATGGCCAAGAGGATGCCGACTTTGCAGCGTCGATTCTCGCTCGTGAGCTGCAACCTGCACGACCTAAAACCATCCATCTCAGCGACTTCTTTACGAGCGCCACGGCAGGCAGCAACAACTCCAACACCAACAACCACTCGTCCACCACTACAACCTCGAGCAGTACGCTGTCAGATCGAGCAGATGTACCGCCATCGTCGTACGGTACAACACCGATGGCCACTACCTCGGCTGTCGTTAGCGGGCGCAACTCCAAACGCAAGGGCAAGAATGCCGTGTCGCTGATGCCGCCGCTATCGCCACCGAGTTGGAGCATGGGCGATGCTCTGTATCGCATCTCGTTGCCCAAGACCAGCTCCGAACAACGACAGCGAGCCAGTGCTGCCGCTACTCAACAGACCTTCGAAGTACCTGAGCATCCGCCGCCTCCTGCTCCACTGCCGCCTCCTGCGCCTTCTGCATCGTCGCGCAAGTCCAAGAAGAAGGCCGCCGCCGCGGCTGCCGCTGCGGCTGCTTCATCGACCTCGACGGCGCATCTGCACGCCCAACTGTTCAAGCAGCTCCTCGAAACCTACTCCGTGCCGCCACCGCAGCAACAAGCACCATCAACCAAGCCAGCCAAGCTCCCCAAGCCGCCCAAGCCTCCGAAACCTCCCAAACCTCCCAAGGCTCCCAAGGTGCCCAAGGAGAAGCCGCCCAAGGAGCCCAAGGCCGCCAAGCGCGCCAAGCGTGCGGCAGCCGACAACCCCGAGGATCCACCGGAACCCAAGCGCGCCAAGCAGCAGGACGCCACCATCATGGCTCATTTTGGCTTGCATACCGCTGGGTACGTCGTCCTTACATGATTCACTCCTCCCTGTGACCTAACGTGTGCGGGAGCGACTGTAGACAATCGAAACGAGCACGGCAAGCATCCAAAGCGGAAGAGCTTGCTGCTGAGCGTGCGGCACAGAAGCGCGAGGAGCAACAACGCCGTCAACAGGAGCGCGAGGAGAAGATACGCCAGAAGCTTCAGGCACGCGAGGAGGCCCGCAGGCAGAAGGAGGAACAACGTGAGGCTCTCAAGAAGCAGCGCCAACTCGAACGCGAGGATCGCTTGCAACTCAAGCGCCTTGAGCGTGAGGAGCAGCGCAAGGCCAAGCTCGAACGCAGAATGGCTGCGCTCGCTGATCGAGGTACGCATTCTTCATCCTCACACGATGGCAACCAGTGGCACTCACGCACGATGATTGCGTTCGTGTAGACCTTCACAAGAACCCGATTGAAGATTGCGACCTGCCGAACCCGCATCCACTGCCCTTGAGCACGTTGCTGTTACCAGCAGTCATTCCGTCGCTGCCATCGCAAGAGCTCGTCGGGCCAGTGCTGATGATCTGGCAGCTTTTCTCGACCTTTAGTGCCACGTTGAAGATTCCAACCTTCTCTTCGTTGGCGTCATTCATCGAGCTCCTCAAGAACACCAATCCACTCGAGAGCGAGGTATGTTCTTGTCACTATCATTTGCTTGATCCCTCATTTGCTCACTCATTTGGTTCGATGGATACAGTACACTGTCATTGCCAATCTCCACATTCAACTGCTGAAGCTCCTGATATCGAGCGAGACCCTCGCCGAGTTGACGATCGTGCCCGACCTTCCATCAGACGACCCGCTCGCTGCCGATGACGACAAGGCGCCTGACGCACCTGATACGCCTAGCACCTCGGCTTCGGCATCCACGACGCAGTTGCCATCGTCACCGACCGCAACCACCACGACAAATACCGACCTCACCAACGTGGCCGCCATCGACATGTCGCTCTTGTCGCCGCTCGAGTATCACATTCGTGAGACGTTCGTCGTCGCGTGTGCATCGTTCGGTTGGAACGCTGGTGAGAGGTGGAACCTCACGTCCGAGAGCGATCCGTACGATCCTGCCACGTTCGCATCGTGGCTCGAGCGGCTCCCTGTCGATCGCACGACATGGCCGAGTATCCTTGCCAAGGTTCGCTCCATCTCTCTGTCTCTCTCGCATGCTGTGCGACTGTTTGCTAACGAGTTGCACGGCTATCCAGTACCTTGTGTATCGCGACTTTCCTGACGAGCAACAGCGACAGCTTGCAGCTACCGCTGCTGCATCGTCTCAAAGTGGCGCCGTGCCGAACGGCAACGCCAAGAAGACTCCCAAGACTCTGCGCAAGAAGAACAAGCACAAGTCCGACGCCATGGAAGTCGACCGCAACAAGGAAGGCAACGACGATGACGAGGACGATGCCGATGATGACGATGAGGACGACGAAGACGAGGAGGACGACGATGACGAGGACGACGAGGACGACGATGAAGAGGACGACGAGGACGATGACGACGAGCGTATCGAGCGTGAGGTGACGCACGAGAAGCCCTTCATCACGGAGCTCGTGCAGCACCTGCGGCAGCACTCGTACTTGACGTTGCCGTTCGAGCACAAGGTCCGCGCCCTCGAGTACTTGTGCAACGACCTGTTACAGACCTCGCAGATTCGGTACGTCGCACTGGATTCGAGCGTGAGACTCGAGGTTCGCCACAATGGTATTAACTCATCGTCATCGTGTCCTTGTGCTAGTGATGCAATCGGTGAGGGCGTTGAGCGAGCGACCGAAGTCAAGCGACAGCTGCGCGAGCTCGAGCACGAACACCGCACCACGACGCGTCAGCTCACCGAGCAAGTGACGGCCATCGAAACCGAGATCGAGTCGCATCGCCAAGGTCTCGAGGAGTCCGAGAAGCAAGCTGAGAATGCGGCGGCCGACAGCTCGGCGACCAACACAGCAGCTGCTGACGGCTCCTCTGCGACCGAGAGCTCCGCCGCCAGTTCGGCCAAGAAAGAGGCCAGCGCGCGCAAGGCCACGTTGCAGCGCAAGCAAGACCAGCGATCGCAACAGGAGCAAGTGCGCAAGATCATCAAGACGCTCGAGGCTCGGCAGCGCAAGATCAACGAAGAGCTCGCCAAGATCAATAAGAGCCACAAGACCGCTCGCTCCAAGGTACGTTCTCGCTCCGACCGCCTCCATTCATTGTTGTACTCGCTCTAACTCATCAAACTCAATCAATTACTGTAGCTACTGGCCGAGAGGTTTGAGCACTGCTGCTGGAATGGTGTGCAGCTACTTGGTCGCGATCGCAGCTTTAATCGCTACTGGTGGTTCACGGCGAAGGATCTCTCGTCCGTGGTGCTCGTCGAGTTGGCCAATTCCACAAGGAACCATCAGCAGCCCAAGGAAGAACTGCCACTGCCACCACTGCCGCCAGTTGAGCCAGCAGCACCAGCACAGCAGCCAGGCGAAGGTGCCAGCGAACCGACTGCCATTGCGGATACCGCGCTCATTGCTCCCTCTCCAGTGGTCGTCATCACTCCTGATCCGGACCAGCCGACCTGGCTGCTGGTGGCCTCACAGGAGATGCTACAAGCACTGATGCAGAGCCTCGATGTGCGCGGAGTGCGTGAGGCCGCGTTGCATTCGTTCCTCTCCAAGCACTCGGAGAGCTTCAAGCTGTTCCTGCCTTCGGTGCCTTCCTCCACGCCTCCTGACGCAAGCGACCAGCAGCCTGCGAGCTCGACTACCGACGACAGCGAGGAAGAGAGTGACGACGATGAGGACGACGACGACGAGGAAGAGCTGGCTCTGCCGGTGTTTGGTATCAACCGCAACGGCGGTCGGTACGTGCAGCCAGAGCCATCGGCGAGTGCTACGGCAAGTACCAGCAACAACAGCAGCAGCACGCCGTCGCCACCGCGTCGAGACCGCCGTCGTGCAGGCAAGTCTCGCAAGGACGACAAGAAGAAGACGCGGCAGGACGAGTCGCCGACGGCCGAGCAGTCTGCAGCGAGTGCAGGTGCCACGCCACTCACCGGTGAGGTGCTGCTCGCGCATCTGCTGCGCTCGGCGTTGCTGGAGTTCGACAGCCGCTTGCCGTCGTCGCTGTTTGCGCGCCGCTATGCGCAACGGCGCGATGCGTGGCGCAAGGATGCGGCCGAGACCGGCGCGAACAGCTCGGTCGATGCGGTCGTCAAGCGACTGCTGACGCTCAAGAGCAACCTCATCTCGAAGCCGCAGTCGCCGTGGTTCGTGGCGCACCAGACCGAGTGGGAGTACATGTGCAAGGCGACCGCACACAACGTCGCGCTCATGCTGCGAATGCTCGACTTTTCTCTCAAGGTACGTACTGCGGGGCATCTCACGCTCGGTCACGTGTTGCTGATTAGAGTCGTTGTCGGCCGCACAGTTGGACGACAGCAAGAGCAAGACCGAGTGCGTCGAGTGCAGGTCCTCATCGAAATCCAACGAGATGGTGACGTGCGAGCAATGCACGAGGGCATACCACATTGGTTGCGTTGTGCCTGCCTTGCACTCGGTTCCAGCTGGCGAGTGGCTGTGCAAAACGTGTTCACGTTCGGTGCGTGTGGTCGCTACTGCTGCTGGCCGGCGTCGTGGCAGTCGTTCTTATCGTTCCGCGGATGGCATCGATCTTGGTTGGCAGAAATCGAAGAAGAAGGCCACGCGCGGCGCCAAAGGCAACGAGTACTGCGAAGTGTGTAACGATGGAGGTGAGCTCATCTGCTGCGACAAGTGTCCTCGAGTGTACCATATGTCTTGCTTGTCGATGACGCACCAGCCGCGAGGTCGATGGCTGTGCGCGTACTGCAAGTAGACACCATACCAGCCCCAACCCAAGCCCGACGTGAGCGAGCGAGTGAGACACTTGTTCCATTCGATGGAGCCATGTGTGCTCCTTCAAGATTGGAAGCTCTCATTGTATTCCAAGTGGCCATTTGTGAGCGAGTGAGTGAGTGAAAGAGCTGCTCTCATGTCAGCAGCAATCACAGTGTATTGTGTACAGACTGCCCAACACCTGTCTCGCAACTTGGCCACAAATCTATCCAAATCAATGAATATATCTCAATCTCTATCTCTACAATCATGAATCAACTTGAGCTGTGCCTCGATCCTCTTGGTTGGCACGATCGCCAGCCAGCCCGACGAGCGACGAGCGAGAAAGCGGCAGCGAGCTTCGAGTGACACGCGAGAGCTTCTCTGTGCTCGATCGATTCATTCGCTTCGTTGCTCTCTGCTGCTCGCATCTGTCTGCTCCTTGCCAAGGACTTGATCGGTTCGTTGCTCGTCGCTCCAAGGATCTCGTGCAGCACACACAAAGAGAGCGCTCGATCATGAAGCGGCAGCACAAACGAGCACGAGAGCAGGCACTGCGGCTCGTCGGGTTGTTGATGGTGGTCGTGGTGCTCGCTGTGTGGTATCTGCAGGTCCTCACGACTCTCGAACCCCACGACCACCACCACGACCACGACCACAACCACCATGACAATGAGCACACCAACGATCACGATCACGCGCATCGAGACACGACATCAACATCGCAAGTGCAGCTGCCACTCGATGACGGCACCGATCGACGCTTCGAGGTCCATCCATTCATCAAGTCCATCGTACCAAGCGTGTGGACTCGATCACAATGGCCATCATCGAAGCTCGACCCATCAGTGTTCATCATCGGTGCGCAGAAGGCAGGAACGACATCGCTACACTCATGGATGCTCGGTGCCGGTATCACTGCTCCACGCGACTGCGAACAAGGTATCTTGATCCAACGAATCTCAAGCATCAGCATCAGCATCAGCGAGGCGCCTCTCGTTGACTCTCTTGGCAAATGATGATGATGACAATGATGCAGTGCCGATTGAGCTCGAAGAATGCAATCCCAAGGAGATACACTTCTTCTCCAAGCACACAAAGTACTCGAAAGGACTCGAGTACTACTCACAGTATGCAAACAATCGAGATCGATCTATCGTGATCTATCTATCTCTCGTGATGTGTGAGTGTTCTGATCAACCATCGCGAACGAAGATTGTTCCCACAAGCGTCGTTATTTCCTGGCCTCGCTGGCGTAGACGCCACACCGAGCTACCTGCCAAACCCAATGAGCGCCTATCTGCTCTCCAAGTTCGCCCAATCGTACGCCCAACCACGCCTCAATGTTAATGTTGATCCGTTCGTTTGCAAGTGATTGATTGATGTGAGTGTCACAGCACCGACAAGTTCATTGTGCTGGTGCGCGAGCCTGTCGCTCGAGCTCGATCAGCGTACTTGCACAGCATCTACGCTCACGAGAACAACATTGGATGGGGCCTCTCTGCCAGTGCGTGCAGAATGCGCTCGTTCGATTGCGGCATCGGATGGCAATCGCTGATGATCGTTGGTCGATGTTGCAGACGTGTCGTTCAGCGAGGTGCTCAAGCGAGAGCTGGCACGCTTCGAACAAGCCGCCGAGTACGCCAAGGCTCATCCGGACGAGCTCGAGAAGTATGGCCTGTGGCAGCTGTTCTCGGCCAATGCTGCCTTTGCTCAAATCGATCTCTCGACTGGCGGGCTGTACTCGGAGCAGCTCGAGCTGTGGTTCTCGTTCATTCCTCCGTACGATGGCTGCTCATCTGGGCTGCTCGCGATCCACGAGCGACGATTCTCACTCGCTGGTCGAGGCAGGTCGCAATTCATCGTGCTCAAGTTCGAGGATCTCGTTGGATCGAACAACCACCAGACGCTCAAGAGACTCTGCACGTTCCTCGATGTGGAATGCGAGGAGACTCTGGAGTCGGGCTGGCCGTTCCCGGACGTCAACTCGCTCTCGGCTCGAGTGCGTTGCTCGCGTGATTGCGAGAGTCATCTCGATCGACTCACACGAGAGACTCACTCGACGTTTTTGGGGACGTTGGTTTGGTATTGAACAGCAAGAGAAGCAACCCAGATTCAACGAAAGTGATTTGTATGACGGCGAGCTTGTTGCATCTCTGCAGCAGCTGTATGCGCCTTACAATCGGAAGCTCGAGCACCTTCTGCGCCGACATGGACACGAGTTCAGCGCATGGGAATACTGAGAGTCGCAGGTCGGCGGCATTATGTTGTATTTTTGTGTGTAAAGCCCCATTCAATCCCATGCTAGAGACCATCTTGCTTGTCGATGACGCACCAGCCGCGAGGTCGATGACTGTGCGCGTACTGCAAGTAGACACCATACCAACCCCAACCAAGACCGACGTGAGCGAGCGAGTGAGACACTTGTTCCATTCGATGGAGCCATGTGTGCTCCTTCAAGATTGGAAGCTCTGATTGTATTCCAAGTGGCCATTTGTGAGCGAGTGAGTGAGTGAAAGAGCTGCTCTCATGTCAGCATCGATCACAATGTATTGTGTACAGACTGCCCCAACACCTGTCTCGCAACTTGGCCTCAAATCTATCCAAATCAATGAATATATCTCTATCTCTATCTCTATCTCAATCTCTACAATCATGAATCAACGCCAGCTGTGCCTCGATCCTCTTGGTTGGCACGATCGCCACCCAGCCCGACGAGCGACGAGCGAGAAAGCGGCAGCGAGCTTCGAGTGACACGCGAGAGCTTCTCTGTGCTCGATCGATTCATTCGCTTCGTTGCTCTCTGCTGCTCGCACCTGCTCCTTGCCAAGGACTTGGTCGAGTCGTTGCTCGTCGATTGAATCTCTCGTGCGGCACACACAGAAAGAGAGCGCTCGATCATGAAGCGGCAGCACAAACGAGCACGAGAGCAGGCACTGCGACTCGTCGGGTTGTTGATGGTGGTCGTGGTGCTCGCTGTGTGGTATCTGCAGGTCCTCACGACTCTCGAACCCACGACCACGACCACGACCACGACCACCATGACAATGAGCACACCAACGATCACGATCACGCGCATCGAGACACGGCATCAACATCGCAAGTGCAGCTGCCACTCGATGACGGCACCGATCGACGCTTCGAGGTCCATCCATTCATCAAGTCCATCGTACCAAGCGTGTGGACTCGATCACAATGGCCATCATCGAAGCTCGACCCATCAGTGTTCATCATCGGTGCGCAGAAGGCAGGAACGACATCGCTACACTCATGGATGCTCGGTGCCGGTATCACTGCTCCACGCGACTGCGCGCAAGGTATCTTGATCCAACGAATCTCAAGCATCAGCATCAGCGAGGCGCCTCTCGTTGACTCTCTTGGCATATGATGATGATGACAATGATGCAGTGCCGATTGAGCTGGAACACTGCAATCCCAAGGAGATACACTTCTTCTCCAAGCACACAAAGTACTCGAAAGGACTCGAGTATTACTCACAGTATGCAAACAATCGTGATCGATCTATCGTGATCTATCTATCTATCTATCTATCTATCTATCTATCTATCTATCTATCTATCTATCTATCTATCTATCTATCAATCTATCTATCTATCAATCTATCTATCTATCTATCTATCTATCTATCTATCTATCTATCTATCTATCTATCTATCTATCTTTCTATCTATCTATCTATCTATCTATCTATCTATCTTTCTATCTATCTATCTATCAATCTATCTATCTATCTATCTATCTATCTATCTATCGTGATCTATCTATCTATCTATCTATCTATCTATCTATCTCTCTATCTATCTATCTATCTATCGTGATCGATCTATCGTGATCTATCTATCGTGATCTATCTATCTATCTATCTCTCTATCTATCTATCTATCTATCTATCTATCTATCTATCTATCTATCTATCTATCTATCTATCTATCTATCTATCTCTCGTGATGTGTGAGTGTTCTGATCAACCATCGCGAGCAAAGATTGTTCCCACGAGCGTCGTTATGGCGCGGACTCGCTGGCGTCGATGCCACACCGAACTACCTGCCAAACCCAATGAGCGCCTATCTGCTCTCCAAGTTCGCCCAATCGTACGCCCAACCACGCCGCATTGTGATATGTTGATCCTCTCGTTCGTTTGCAAGTGATTGATTGATGTGGCTCACGACCCACAGCACCGACAAGTTCATTGTGCTGGTGCGCGAGCCTGTCGCTCGTGCTCGATCAGCGTACTTGCACAGCATCTACGCTCACGAGAACAACATTGGATGGGGCCTCTCTGCCAGTGCGTGCAGAATGCGCTCGTTCGATTGCGGCATCGGATGGCAATCGCTGATGATCGTTGGTCGATGTTGCAGACGTGTCGTTCAGCGAGGTGCTCAAGCGAGAGCTGGCACGCTTCGAACAAGCCGCCGAGTACGCCAAGGCTCATCCGGACGAGCTCGAGAAGTATGGCCTGTGGCAGCTGTTCTCGGCCAATGCTGCCTTTGCTCAAATCGATCTCTCGACTGGCGGGCTGTACTCGGAGCAGCTCGAGCTGTGGTTCTCGTTCATTCCTCCGTACGATGGCTGCTCATCTGGGCTGCTCGCGATCCACGAGCGACGATTCTCACTCGCTGGTCGAGGCAGGTCGCAATTCATCGTGCTCAAGTTCGAGGATCTCGTTGGATCGAACAACCACCAGACGCTCAAGAGACTCTGCACGTTCCTCGATGTGGAATGCGAGGATGTTCTGGAGTCGGGCTGGCCGTTCCCGGACGTCAACTCGCTCTCGGCTCGAGTGCGTTGCTCGCGTGATTGCGAGAGTCATCTCGATCGACTCACACGAGACTCACACGACGTTTTTGGGGGACGTTGGTTTGGTATTGAGCAGCAAGAGAAGCAACCCAGAGTCAAGGAGAGCGAGGTGTATGACGGCGAGCTTGTGGCATCTCTGCAGCAGCTGTATGCGCCTTACAATCGGAAGCTCGAGCACCTTCTGCGCCGACATGGACACGAGTTCAGCGCATGGGAATACTGAGAGTCGCAGGTCGGCGGCATCATGTTGTATTTTTGTGTGTAAATCCCCGTTCCATCCCATGCGAGATTCTGTCAGTGATTCAACGATGCAAGCCAATCAAGAGAGAGCGAGAGAGATGGTTGGTGGCGAGCATTGCCGACCAGAGCGCGAGAGCGTACGTGTTCGAGTGGCTCGAGCTCCTGCCACATAAGTCCACAGCGCGTTCCACAAGCCTTGTTCTTGTAGCAACTGCACTGGATCATGTCCACGAGCTGTCGGCACCGCCATTCGCTCGTCGTTGCTGCCTCCAATCCCGCGAACCGGCGAGCAAGAGAGAGAGGGCACGCGAGCTTCTCAGCGACGACGAGAAACACGAAACGCACCAGCAGCAGCGCGATAATCGAAATGCGAGAATCGCGTGCAGCACGGCGCCTCTCTGCCGCCGCCTCTCGTCTCCTCAAGAAGCGAAGAAAGAGAGAGCGAGAGGAGGAGGTAGGCTCGCCATTGCGTTACGCTGCTTTTTCCTTCGTCTCTTTCTCGTTCGTTCATTCGCTTGGTGTTGCTGTCCCTCTCGCTGCTGCTGCTGCTCTCTCGCTCGTTCATTCGCTTGCTGCTGCTGTCCCTCTCGCTGCTGCTGTTGCTCTCTCGCTCGTTCATTCGCTTGGTGCTGCTGTCCCTCTCTGCTGCTGTTGCTCTCTCGTTCATTCGCTTGCTGCTGCTGTCCCTCTCGCTGCTGCTGTTGCTGTCTCTCGCTCGTTCATTCGCTTGGTGCTGCTGTCCCTCTCGCTGCTGCTGTTGCTCTCTCGTTCATTCGCTTGCTGCTGCTGTCCCTCTCGCTGTTGCTCTCTCTCTCGCTCTCTCTCGCTTGGTGTTGCTCGTTGTTGTCGGTATCGTCGTTGAAGAGGGTGAGTTCTCGTTGGTTTGATCTCTGTTCTGGTGGAGTATTGTGTTCTTGTCGTTAGAGATGGCTGGGGACATCAAGGCCGAGGAATGGGAGCAGCTTCTCACTCAGATACGCACCAACACCTTTCCTCGTACCGAGTTGAACCTCTGGGTATGTCGCCTTCCATTTCCTTCTTTCATGTTGATACGATGCAAACCAATATTCCATTCTCACGATCACGATGATTGATATTGATATTGATTGATGCAGCGCAACAACATTGGATCAGAAGGAGCACGACACATCAGCGATGCTCTTCGACTCAATTCCACCATCACTTCCATAATGCTTGCAGTACTTCACTCTCTCTCTCTCACTCTCACATTGATTGATTGATTGATTTGCAATCGATTCAATGAGATTGGATTGGATCATCAATCATCATCATCATCATCATCATCATCATCATCATCATCATCATCATCATCATCATCATCATCATCATCATCATCATCATCATCATCATCATCATCATCATCATCATCATCATCATCATCATCATCA